>Ga0315336_1000485_pt1 | contig 109314 bp, 96 predicted proteins | sample ASW5metaG_FD_204512 | JGI IMG/M metagenome (GOLD analysis project Ga0315336, IMG submission 204512) | Ammonia-oxidizing marine archaeal communities from Monterey Bay, California, United States - ASW #5 | ecosystem: Environmental > Aquatic > Marine > Intertidal zone | place: USA: California...
GTAAAACAGCAAGCAGAGGTACTTCGGGCAACGAAACTGCCGCATTCCCATCGTCGATCAACATGATGTAATCGGTAGCGAGAGCAAGTTCATAACCACCACCTGCTGCTGTTCCATTCAATGCTGCAACATAAATCTGTTCCGAGCGCTCACTGGCATCTTCAATAGAGTTACGAGTCTCGTTAGTGAATTTACAAAAATTGACCTTGTGAGCATGGGTAGCACCACCCAGCATGCGAATGTTTGCGCCGGCACAGAACATGCCCTGCTTCGCTGAGGTCATTACTACCACCTTCACTTCAGGATGCTCGAAACGCAGACGCTGGACTACATCATAGAGTTCAATATCGACCCCAATGTCATACGAATTTAGCTTTAATTCGTATCCCTCAAAGGCCGCACCGCCCTCGTTTACATCCATTTTCAGGTAAGCCACAGGACCCTCTAGAGTAAGCTCCCAATGTAGGTAACGGTCCGGATGTGTTCGAAAATCCAACAATACAGGCTCCTTGACGGTTTGTTCCTTAAGATGCATAATAATTCATTTTTTTATGGACATAGGGGTAAAAGATGCATCATAATATCTATCTTGAAGACCATGAGCAAGCCTAAAACACAGTATAATTCATCTTCGTAGCACCATGACCAACACTCAAACAACCCAAACTGACGACTCCGGCGTCCTGCTTAGGCTCGTAGGAGATAAGGTTCGTGACACGCGGGCTCGCCGGGGAATGACCCGCAAATCGTTAGCCACCGGCTCGGAGGTATCGGAGCGATATCTTGCGGAACTAGAGCAGGGCCGGGGCAATATTTCGATTGCACTCCTCGGGCGTGTTGCCAGAGCCCTGGAAACCGAATTAAGTGATTTGCTGGAGCAACGGGACAACCAAAGTGCGGAACAAAAATTGATCTCTGAGCTGACAAGAGAGCTGACTCCGGAAGATCAGAAAATAGCCCTGCAGATACTTTATGACCGGTTTTCAATGCCCGGCTCATGCAAACGGAGGGTTGCATTAATCGGTCTACGCGGGGCAGGCAAAACAACACTGGGCCGATTACTAGCCAAACACTACGATATTCCCTTTGTCGGACTAGTTGGAGTCGTGGAGGATTTGGCCGGAATAAGCGTCTCTGAAATTTTTTCCCTATCCGGAGAAGCTGGTTATCGGCGCCTGGAAGAACAGGCCCTTCTCGAAACTGTGAAACTCTATAGCAGTTGTGTCATTGAGGCGGGCGGCAGTATCGTCGGCGAACCTAGACTGCTCAATGCCCTACTGACAACCTGCTTTGTGGTTTGGCTCAAAACCGAACCAGAACAGTATATGGAGCGAGTCGTGGCGCAGGGCGATCTGCGCCCCATGCTGGATCATCCGGATGCTATGTCAAACTTAAGAAGACTCCTCACTGACCGTGAACCCTTCTATGCAAAAGCGCATGCCGCCATAGACACCTCTGACAGAACGGTCGACGATTGCCTGGAAGAACTCCTAAAATCCGTACCCTCTGAGCTGAATACAGTTGCAGAACAAAAGCTGCGCAAGAAGGTATGATCAAAATCACGTACATAGAATTCGATGGTACGCCTCATACCGTCGAGGCCCCCGCCGATACAACACTCATGGAAACCGCGATCAACAACGATGTTCCAGGAATTGTCGCTGAATGCGGGGGCACCTGCGCTTGTGCTACATGCCACGTCTACGTAGCACCGGAGTGGACTTCAAAAACCGGCCAGCCGACGCCGCAGGAGGATGGGATGCTCGAGTGCGTGATGGATCGACACGACAATAGCCGGCTAAGTTGTCAGATTGAACTCACTGATGACATGGATGGGATGATAGTTCGACTGCCAGAATCGCAGCTATAAACACTTGCCGATCTCTTGCCCAAAGTTATTGCAACTAAATGTTTTTTTTCAGTCCGTCCCAATAAGGCTTGCGCAATAGAACTTTCTTTATTTTGCCTACTGGTGTCCGGGGAAGGCTCTCAACGAACTTAATCTGGCGAGGCCGCTTGTGCCGGGGAACTCTGGTAGCGCAAAAAGAAATTAGTTCATCTTCTGAAATAGATACGCTGGACGCCAAAACAACATGCGCGACAGGAACCTCACCCCATTTTTCGTTAGGTACACCAAAAACGGCGCACTCTTCAACAGCCTCATGTTGATAGAGTGCGTTTTCAATCTCTGCCGGATAGATATTTTCTCCACCAGACACAAGCATATCCTTAGAGCGATCCATGAGTGTCAAGAAGCCATCTTCATCCAAAAAACCCATATCGCCGGTCCAGAGCCACCCGTCACCTTTAGGAAAGGCTTCTTCCGTTTGTTTGGGGTTATTGTAGTAACACTCGAAAAGGGGATCCCCGCGCGTCACAATTTCACCTACCTCTCCAGCAGACAAAGGAAGCCCATCACTACCAACCACCTGAATCTCGATATTAAATGCAGGCCTTCCAACGCTATCTAGCTTGTCCTTCGGGTGATACGGGGACCGGATCGTGATCGGGCAAATCTCTGACTGACCATAGTTTTCAGTAAACTCCACATCTGGAAATACAGCATGCACACGCTCCAAGAGGGCCCTGCTCATGGGGGCTCCCGCGTAGCCAATTTTTTGAAGAGAAGCTAGCTTTTCAGAAGAAAAATCAGCATGCGAAACCAAATCACTGAGTTGGCTGGGCACAAAAAATGCAGCCGTCACTTTTTCACTCTCCACCATGGCCATAAACTGATTGACATCCCAACCCGGCAGCATGACCGCTGTCGCCCCCAGCATGATCGCCGGCGCAAACCAAACATATAATCCAGCTGAGTGAAACATAGGCGTCGTAACCGCCACGATATCGTGCTCGTCTAACCCAAAGTCCATGAGTGCAGCACATGCTGTCGCATAACGCGCTTTGTGGGTCACTAAGACAGCTTTGGGGAATCCAGTAGTCCCACCGGTAAAGGTAATCCCCAAGGGCATCGACTCTTCCAGTTTTACCAAAGGAATCTCAGTTGACTGTCCATCAACTAAATCTGCGAAAGATATGGCCCCCGCAAGACAGGTATCCATCCCAGCCGAAGTGCCCAACTCTATTAAATGCTTTGTGCCACCAATGCTTTTTATTGCAGATTCCACCAAAGGGGCGGTACGTGGTTCAAACAAAATAACTTCTGTTCCTATTTGCTCCAGCATATAGACCAGATTATCGGTAGTAATTTTTGTGGAAATATGGGCCAGCGTATACCCGCAGCGCGCCACACCAAAGTATGCAATCGCATATTCCAACCGGTTACTTGAAAGAATGCTGATTTTGGGATTTTCGGTCAGCGGCAAACTTAATAAAGCATGGGCAAAACGGTTTGCACAAGCATCAAGCTCTCTATAGGACATTCGTCGGCCGCCATCAACAAGTGCAGCACGTTCGGGAGACCGCTGTGCTGAATCCCTAAGAAATTCTCCAGTCAACATATTGTTACTGTTTAATTTATATAAAAATTTTGTTTTCTCACCAGGACAGTCTACCAAACAGCTTGCGCCTCACCTACAATGGCGAGCCGTCGGAAGGCTATTCGGGGAAAAATATGACTTTTGTGGTTACAGAGAGCTGCATCAAATGCAAACTCACGGATTGTGTTGAGGTCTGCCCTGTGGACTGCTTCCATGAAGGGCCAAATATGCTAGTCATCGATCCAGAAGAATGCATTGATTGCACACTTTGCGAACCGGAGTGTCCCGTCGAAGCAATATATTCGGAAGATGAATTGCCCGAGGGACAAGAAAAATTTATTGAACTTAACGCAGAACTTGCCAGCAACTGGCCAGTGCTTACAGAAGCCAAGGACCCCCCTGATGATGCCGATGATTGGAGGGACGTGGAAGAAAAACTTCAGTACTTGGAGCGAGGTTGATATCTTCTCGCGTTAAGCAATCAAAAAACGCTTTACAGCAACCCATGTAAAGAAAGCCAAAACAGCTAACAAAGACAATGCTGCGGGAAAACGGTTCCTGAACCTAGGCCCTACCCAATCAGTACGGCCGTTGAGAAACAACAGTGCCAACGCCAGGAAAGGAAAAAACAGGGCCCCCGTCACCGTATAGATTTTTTGTACTTCCTGAAAACTCCAAAACAACCCCAGCATGGGGATCCCAGCTAAAGCCAAAAGATAGCTTTGGTAGGACAATGACTGGGTATTAACAGGAATTGCTCGCGACACATTGTCTTTATCAGGCTTAGAGCGAAGAAGTCGCCAGCAATCTGCAAAAAGATACGGCACGGCCTGCCATACACCCAGCAAGCTGCTGAACACGGCACCAAATGCACCCACCAGAAACATCCATTTACCGATTGGGCCTAACGATTCTGCCAGTCGGTCAGAAAGAGTCACAAGCAACTCTGTCCCCTGCCCTTCGATTTCTATATTGCTTCCAACGATCACCATGCAGACACCAAAAATTCCAGTCATAGCGTAACCCACGCCCAGGTCCACCCGGCAAATCCAAAGGTCGGAGGGACTTGAACGTCCCTCCTCTCGCATCCAGTACCCGTAGCAAAGCACAGTAAGCGTTCCGCCTATGCCCCCAATCAATGCGACGGTCCACGTAACTCCAAGACCACCAAGATCAGGGATACTCGGAACGAAAAGTCCACGGGCCACATCGTCGAAACCAGGCCACAACAAAACAGCGGTCAATAGCACAGTGAAAAACATGATTCCTACACACACTCTCATGATTTTTTCAAAGAGCCTGTAACCACCCTTAAACACAAGAACAACGCCTATCACGCTGGTTAACATGCCGAAAATGATCTTGCCCTGTTCGGGTTCGAATACAGGAAAGATTGCATGTAGAGCCACGCCACAGGCACTCATCTGTGCAGAGCCCACGAAAAATGACCATAAGATGAGGTAGGGCAGAAAAAGGACAAGGACACCACTGCCCATATTGCTAGCAACCCCTTCAAGCAACGTCTGCCCAGTTGCTAACTGCCAGCGCGCGATTCCCTCTGTGACAACAAACTTTAGAAATGCGCCAACGATTACCGCCCAGAGTACTACCGTACCCAGTAGACTCCCGACGAAACTACCCGTCGCAAGATCACCGCCACCAACACCCGTTGCTGCTAATAACAGTCCTGGTCCAATAGCTAAAAGAATCCCGGGTTTCGCGCGGTTTCTTTCTTCTGACTTACTGATAATATAACTCCAATAAGGAAGAATAAGGGGCCCGATGCAGGGCCATTCATTTCTTCTAGGCCCCGGCACCGTACCTAGCAAAATCTGGCGTTGCAATACCCAAATAGAAAACTTGATTGTCTTCTGAGGGTTTCATTATTGTATGGGTAATTGGACCGTCAAATGGGAAAGAGAACTTGGAACGAAAAATTAACCGCCGACACTCCGGAAAACTTCTGGTTGCGATACTCGCCATGACTACTCAGGGCGTAACGCTTGCTCAACTTCATGAACTTACGGTCACAGAAACCGCAAAGGCGCTCCACGACGGCCAATTCACGGCAGTAGAGTTGGTAAAAAATACATTGGCGCGAATCGAAAAGTATGAGCACCTGAATGCATTTATCAGTATTGATCGAGAAGGCTCTTTAGTAGCAGCACACGCAGTGGATAAAGCGCGTGAGAACGGCATGCTGTTAGGGCCCCTGGCCGGTGTGCCCCTTGTGATTAAAGATAATATCAACACCGCCAACCTCCCCACCACGGCCGGCACTCCAGCGCTTGAAAATTTTCAGGCGTCGGCCCATGCGCCCGTTGTGCAACGCTTAGTGGATGCCGGTGCAATCATTATTGCTAAAACCAATATGCACGAACTTGCCATGGGCATCACTAGCGATAACACTCATTTTGGCCGAGTTGCCAATGCCTATGACTCCGACCGTTTTTCAGGTGGATCAAGCGGGGGTACGGGTACAGCCATTGGTGCTCGCCTGATCTCGGGCGGATTAGGTTCCGATACCGGCGGTTCCGTGCGTATTCCGTCAGCCCTGAATGGAATTGCTGGGTTGCGCCCAACCATCGGCAACTACCCTCGCGATGGTATCGTCCCAATCTCATCGACTCGGGATACTGCTGGTCCCATGGCCCGCACGGTAGGTGACCTCATATTGTTAGACAATGTTATTACCGGCTACGATCAATCTATTGAAGGGTATGAACTTGAATCGGTCCGTCTCGGTTTACCTAGCGAACTATTCTGGAGTGACCTGGAAGTGGAAACGCGGCTGATGACGGAAAGCCTTCTGGAAAAACTTCGGGCAGCCGGTGCTGAAATTACGGTGGTGCCTATAGAGGGTCTCGTAAAAATTGCGTCTGGTGCAACAGAGTCCGTAGCCTACGAAGCAAAAAGAGAATTAGCTCGCTACCTCCAAGAGTTTAATACCGGTGTAAGCCTTACAGATCTTGCTGATCAGATCGTAAGCCCGGATGTACGCTCATTCCTCGGGACAAGGCTATCCGGGGAAGAGCCCGTTTACGCCGAAGCATACCGGGAAATGATGGAGGTTCAGCGTCCAGCCCTGCAGAGCGCTTATCGTGCAGCGTTTGCAAACTACGAGTTGGACGCCTTGATTTTCCCGACTACACCACTCCCGGCCCGTTCATTCTTGGAGACCGAGGAACTTGTGTTAAACGGAAGAACAGTTCCCACTTTCCCCACCTACATTCGCAACACGGCACCTGCTACTATCGCTGGACTGCCTGGTCTAACCGTGCCTATCGGCCTGACATCAGAGGGACTTCCGGTCGGGATTGCCTTGGATGGGCCACCCTTTAGTGACCGAAAACTACTTGCGATTGGGTTATCCATTGAAGCACTAGTGACCCGACTACCTTCTCCCAATTAGCAGCCAGAAGCACGCAGGAAAAAACTAAACTTTTGCGACCGAAATCGCCCTTACAATATCCGAGGTCCAAATTGTAAGGCAGTTTGTGACTACAACATTAAGCCGCAAGCGCGGGCTCAGAGACCTCAGGCTCACGAACAGAATCGACCATCTCCCGGGAAGCAGCGCTCGGTGGTTCACAGAAAGGCGTCAAAGACAGAGCGACGCCGAAATTTAGCAACATTCCAAGTGTACCAATACCCTGGGGACTGATTCCGTTTTTGAATACACCGAACGTCCATGGACTCATGCCACCATACACGGAAGCGATGATATAAAAGGCAGTAAAACCGATACCCACCACCATACCCGCAACTGCTGGTACCGTACCTACACGCTTGCTAAAAATACCTAAAACGATAGCCGGGAAAAAACTTGCGGCGGCAAGACCAAAGGCAAAAGCAACTACCTGACTAACAAAACCAGGCGGATAAATCCCAAAAAAACCCGCGATTATCACCGCAACACCGATAACCAGGCGACCCATTAGCAAACGCTGTTTCTCGTTAGCAGCAGGATTAATTAAGCGAAAATAAATATCATGGGCAACACTGGATGAGATCACCAGCAGCAACCCGCTTGCAGTTGAAAGGGCTGCTGCCAGCCCACCAGCAGCAAGCAGCGCGATAATCCAGGTGGCGAGTTCTGCCATCTCTGGAGTAGCCAATACAATGATATCGCCATCCGGTCCGGACAGTCCCATGGTGCGGAGAACCTCGCGCCCGTCTTCACCCGATAAACCGCCAGTATCTAACCACTGCTGGTGCTGACTTCGAACTTCATCTAATTCTGTTTGGCCCAACGAACCGCTGCGAAAGATCTCGTTGTCATCGGTTCCTGAATAGAGCACCTCACCGTCACCGTCATCGAACCATAAAATTAAACCGGTGTTTTCCCAGTTCTCAAACCAAGCTGGTAAAGTTTCCTCAGTCTCGCCATTAAGACTTTGGATCATAAAATAACGAGCGAATGCTGCTGTTGCTGGTGCTGTCATGTATAGCAAGGAAATAAAAAAGAGTGCCCAGAACGCACTCCAGCGGGCAGCTCGTACGTTACGTACTGTGTAGAAACGGACAAGGACATGGGGTAGCCCAGCGGTTCCGACCATAAGCGCTAGTGTTACCAAAAAAACGTTTGCCTTATCCCAGGCCCCCACAAAGGCCTGTGTATACCGATTAAACCCGAGATCAGTTTGAATCTCGTTCAGTCTGTCAAGAAAATACACCAGCTGGCCATCAGAGAATTCAGGCTGCAGTGACGCTCCTAAACCAACCTGTGGCACAGGTATCCCGGTCAGCTTAATACTGATAGCAATAGCAGCGATAAGGAATGATGTGATCAGCACCCAATATTGGGCAACCTGGGTCCAGGTGATACCCTTCATGCCGCCCAACGTCGCGTAAACAAAAACAATGGCCATTCCAATGGTGACACCAACGTTTATGTCCACCTCTAGAAATCGGCTAAAAACCACTCCTACCCCGCGCATCTGGCCAGCTACATAGGTAAAACTGATAAAAATTGCGCAAATTACCGCAACCACGCGTGCCAGGTTGGAATCAAATCTACTTCCAACAAAATCAGGAACAGTAAAGTGGCCAAACTTCCGCAGGTATGGCGCTATAAGAAATGCAAGCAAAACGTATCCGCCGGTCCAGCCCATCAGATAAACGCCACCGGAAAATCCCATGATTGAAATCAAGCCCGCCATGGAAATAAAAGAAGCTGCGCTCATCCAGTCCGAAGCTGTTGCCATACCATTTGCTAAAGCAGGAACACCGCGGCCGGCTACGTAAAAGCCCTGGGTATCCTGGACGCGAGCCAACCAGGCAATAGTAAGATAAACAGCAAAAGTGCCGCCGATGAAGATAAAGGTCCAGGCTTGGGTGGTCACTATTAGTAACCGCTATGATTTCGAAGCGCTTGCAGTTCCGCTTGATATTTTCGATCCAACGCATTCATCAATAGACAATAAGCGAGGATGCACAACACAAAAACGATGATGCTTCCTTGCTGTGCAAACCAAAATCCCAAAGGAAACCCCGTGAAAGGAAGGCGAAACTGATTCAGCCAATCCGCAAAAAGAACACCACAGCCGAGTGAAGCGCAGGCCCAGAAAATGAGAAGAATGGCCATAATCTGTAAGTTCTTTCTCCAGTAGCGTTTATGGGCACTTTTAGCTTCTCGATTGCCTTGATCTGGCATGCTGTTATTCTTCATATTCATGGTTGGCTTATCTGTACCTATCCTCTATGCCTATTGCTCATATTGTAGCCCAACATTGTATTCTTGGTATTCATTGAAAAATCAATTTTCAGTATGCTGCTCATGATCCATTAGAAAAAACTATTCACTGAACACGCTAGTAAAAATGATGAAATTTATAAATCTTTTTCTGCTGCTTTTAGGCAGCCTAAGTTGTGCGAACATCCAGGCTCAAAAAATTACAAGCGCCGAAGATGTGCACGATACCGTGCACGCCTACCGAGCGCTCAATGAAAGAAAAATCATTGAAGATTTCGTTGAGCTACTTTCGCTACCAAACGTCGCGGATAATCTACCAAATATCAGCAGGAATGCTGATCACATTATCCAGCTCCTGGAAAGCCGCGGATTCAGTACAGAACGCCTCACAGCAGGAGGAGCACCTTACATTTTTGCGGAACTTCAGGGCAATGAAAACAATGAAACAATCCTGATCTATGCACACTATGACGGCCAGCCTGTTATTGAAGAAAACTGGAAATACCTGCCGTTCACCCCCACGGTACTTGATGCCGCCTTGGATAGCGGCGGGCAACCTGTTGACTGGCAATCAGATGAGCAAACCATAGACCCTGAGTGGCGCCTGTATGGGCGCTCAGCAAGCGATGACAAAATGCCCATCATCGCGCTCATTCACGCACTCGACGCATTAAATGCAAACGGGATCCCCCTAAGCGTCAACTTAAAATTGCTTCTAGATGGCGAAGAGGAAAAAGGCTCCCCCACGGTTGGGCAAATACTGCAAAACCATGGCGACTTGCTTGGATCTGACCTGTTGTTATTCTGCGATGGACCGATGCATCAATCGCGGCGCCTTCAACTTGTCTTCGGTGTGCGTGGTGACACCGGTGTAGATATCACGGCCTATGGCGCAACGCGGCCACTACATTCAGGGCACTACGGTAACTGGGCACCCAACCCTATAATGCAACTTAGCTATCTACTTACCACCATGCGAGACGAGACAGGCCATATCTCGATCGATGGATATTACGATGATGTGATTCCCCTGAGTAACCTAGAGCGCACCGCAATTTTTGAAATGCCTGCTTTGGACGAACGCCTTAAGCATGAGCTCTCGGTTCATACTCCGGAAGGAGACGGTATGCGTTTAGAGGAACTCATTACATTGCCTGCAATTAACGTCAGGGGCTTTATCGCGGGCGGTGTTGCCGAGAAGGGTCGAAATATCATTGTGTCAACTGCTACTGTATCACTGGATTTGCGCTTAGTTCCGGAACAAACCCCAAAACAAGTGCGCTCACTCATAGAGTCCCACATCGTCGACCAGGGCTTTTTTGTTGTCCATGAAGAACCAACACCCGAACTACTAAGAACTCAGGGGAAAATTGTCAAGCTGGATTGGCGTGGAGGATATCCGGCATATCGCACAGTAATAGATCATCCGGTAGCTCAGCGTTTGAAAAATATACTAACGGTTGTGGCGCCAGACCTTCTGTTAACCCCAACTATGGGTGGAAGCTTGCCCTTGTATGAATTTGGTGCGCGGCTTACAGCCCCCATTATTATCCTCCCCCTGGCCAATCACGATAATAATCAGCACGCAGAAAACGAAAATATTCGGCTGGCAAATGTTTGGGACGCCATCGCTATTTACGCAATCATCCTGGCAACCTATGGAAACCCCAGCTAGCCCTCCTAAGATGAAAAAACTTCAGGATCTATAGGCAACTCGATTTCCTGGCGGAGCTCAGCTGAGCGATCCATCGCCATAGTTAATAGAAGATTCCGGTGCCCATCCTCCGCCGAAGCATGCGGCGTTTCGGCCCCCATCATAATGCGACTAAACCAAGACATGGTTTCTTCCTTCATCGGACCCCATAACTGATGGTTCCAGATGTCCCCTGGAGGGTAACTCGTGAGAAAGTCTACATGCCGCTCCATCGAAGGCTCATAGCTATCGGTAGTATATCCAGCTGGTAAAGAGTCCTCCGTTGCGAGCACTAAGTCTCTGTGGGTATCTTCCACATCTATAACGCCCTTGGTGCCCACAATGGCAATCTCAAGGCCATACACAGAGCCCGGCCACACAGTGGGCAAGCACCAGCTGATATTCATAGAGAAAATAGTGCCGTCCTCCATCGTAAAGAGTCCGAAGGTGGAGTCCTTGGTTCCTAATTCAGCCAATACCTTTTCAGTAGATCGCGCATAAACTGAAACCGGTGCCTTTTCCCCCATCAGCCATAAAGACATATCCAGGCTATGGGTACCCGAAACTACCATTGGGGTCAGTCCCTTCCTTTTCGTTGTTTTAGCAAGTGTGGCCAGGGGCACCATTCGATTCATCATGGCTCTTGTTATGACCGAATGTACCTCTCCTAATTGGCCATTTGTGACCCTTTCTTTGATAGTCAGAAAACGACGGCGGAAGCGCTGAGTGTAGCCTACACACGCATCAATGCCCGCCTCCTCGACTGCCTTGAGAATCTGCCTGGATTCCAATGCGTCGGCCGCAAGGGGCTTTTCAATAAAAAGCTTATGCCCATTATCTGCGGCCTTCAATGCCGGAGCAGTATGCCGATTCTCGTCCGTCAGTACCATTACGGCATTAACCTCAGACCTATCGAGGAGCTCCTCAAAATCAGTGGTAAAAAAATCTGCAGAAGTATCCTCTGCAAGCTGCTTACCAAGTGTGCTGTTGAGGTCGCACAGTCCAAGCCATTCAATACCGGGATACTGCCTCGCAAAATTTGCCCGAATGCGGCCCGTAGTCCCACAACCAATTATGGCAAGACGAATGTTCTCAATGGTGTTAGCCATGCACTTCCCCATTTGAATTACGGTCGTTCCTCTTAAAAATACCGTCATAAAAAGTATAGAGCACGACCAGCAGCAGAATTGTCCCTAACTTCCTATCCCAAAGTACATTCAAAATCCCTGCATCCTCAAAAACTAGCAACGCTCGACGGAGATTCTCATCTGCTAGAGGACCTAGAATCACAGCCAGCACCAGCGGTGCAAGCGGGAAACCAAAGCGGTGCAGGACATAGCCGAAGATACCAGAAAATAACATTACATAGACATCAAAATAATTGAGGTTGACGGCAAAGGATCCAATAACACAAATCGGCAAAATTAATGGCATCAGCAGAGTCCTTGGAAGACTAAACAACTTAACGCAGGGCTTGATTAATAAAACCGCCATTCCATACATGAAAAAATTTGCAATGATCAGGCTTATATAAATGTAAAAAATTAGTCCTGGATTTTCCGTTTGAATAAGCGGGCCGACTACTACATTTTTAAGCTCCAACGCAGCAAGTACTGCTGCTGCTGCTGCGTTGCCAGGGATACCCAAAGCAAGCGTAGGCAGCATTGAACCACCCACGTTAGCATTATTAGCCACCTCTGCAGATATGATTGCCTCGTAACTACCCTTTCCCCACTTCGCCTTCTCTTTCTGGCTCGCTCTGCGACGACCAACGTCATAGGAGAAAAAAGAAGCAATATTAGCGCCTGCCCCCGGAATAGCGCCGATAACGGTTCCAATCAGGCCCGACCTCAAGCTTACGCGCGCATACCGGAGTAGCGTCCTAATCGGCGGCAATACCCTCCCGACCTCCGAAGGAATTGTGGCCGGACTCTTCTGAGGAAGAACGCGAAGAATCTCTGCCAGGCCAAATAATCCGATGAGTACCGGTATAAAATTGATGCCATCACCAAGGGCAAATGACCCAAATGTAAATCTCGAAACACCGTGGATAGGATCAAGGCCGATAAATGCGATCAAGAGTCCGATCCAACCTGAAATCCATCCCTTTATGGGCATGTCCGTAGAAGACATGGAACCACAGACTGCAATACCCCAAAGCGACAAAAGAAACATCTCCCAGGACCGAAATTGAAGCGCAAAAAATAAAACCGCAGGTATAAATGCAATGAGAAGAATAATTCCGACCCAATTCCCCATGAAAGATGCGGCAAGTGCGGTTCCCAATGCGAGCCCGCCCTCCCCTTTTTTTGCAAGGGCATGGCCCTCGATCATAGTTGGAACTGCATCCGGCGTGCCCGGTATATTAATTAGAACAGCCGAAATAGCGCCTCCAAACACACTGCCCGTATAGACGCCCAGCATAAACATGATTGCCACAGCCTGAGTCATTCCAACCGTTAGACCCACCAATAGCGTCATAGCCATAGTTGTAGAAAGCCCGGGCATGGCTCCCCAAAAAATACCAAGCGTTACGCCTAGCAGACAAACCATCCACAACCAAGGCGTCTGCGCAATAAACACCAGTTGCTCTAAAATCTGCCCTCCGATTGCCGCTGACATAACGCTAGAACGCCTCAGGCATAATCATCCCGAAGCCATACCGAAAGACTGAGACAAGGACCTCAATCATGATCAGCGAAACAAGACCACACCGAACCAGAGATTTCTTCCAGAAAATCCGCAGGATCATGCCGACAACGAGAATAGAAACAACTTCATAGCTCGTAATCTCAAAATCAAAGAAAAAGACAGGGACCCGGAAATCAAAGCTCAAGACAGCGACCAAAAGAACATAGAGGAAAACCATGCCTATCAGCATCACAGTACGACGTCCTTCCTGGTCCACGGCATAATTTCTCAAATGGCGAACCAATCCCCCCAAATTGCTTCCAATACTGCCTTGGCGTAGCGCGCTAATACCCAAACCTACTGCCATAAAAAACAGTGTGAAGCTAACTATGAATGGGAGCATGCCGGGCGCTGTATAAATACTACCCGGCACCTCCAAACGCAAAGATAAAACCATGAAGACCATCGCGAGAGCACCTATCACTACAGCGCTGGCAAAATCCTTTCCGGCCACTGGCCCACGTTCATAATGTCCCGGAAATGTTTCTTGGCTTCTTTTGGCTTTTCTCTTTGGGCGATCGTCCATAGGTCCTACTGAAAGCAAGCTACGGATTACGGGTAAGCGGTGCATAGTCTGATGGAGGCCACCAGTGATCAAAATCTTTAGTCTCAGGGAGGCCTAATTCCTCAGTCGTTCTAGCACCAGGAATTCCAAGTTCCTCAAAGATCGTTGCAGTAATCACCTCTAATTCTGCCGCCCTACGATCTGCTCTCTCTCCCACCATGACATCAACAAAGATGTTTCTCTGCCGCACAATTTCCTCAAACGCTGATGACTGTACAGCCGTAAAAAAAGCTTCCTCTATCGCTCGAATGACCTCTATCGGTGTGTCGCGGCGAACCCCGATGGTGTAGGGGCCGTTTAAGGGTAGGCGGTCCCTAATCTGCGGCACAAAATTACTGACAGTAGGAATAACCTTCCCCGTCGTAGTCACAATGTCAGTGGTGCCGGTCTGCATGAGCGGAACAAGATCGCCCGAATCGATAAGGCGAATATGTTCGTGCACACCGCCCCCGGCAATATCAACTTCACCATTCAGGCCCGCCAAGGTAGCAACCTGACCTCCCGCATATGGCACATACTTCAAATTTAGGCCAGCTACCTGAGCAATAATTGCTGCCATTTCATGTACTTGCCCTCCCGCTCCTGAGGTAGAGATGGTCAATTCATTCGATTCTTGTCTGGCCGTCTCTATTAGGTCCTGAAAACTCTGGAAGGGCGAATCCGGTCGGACAGACCAGCTACCAATACCGTAAGCTGCCTGCATAAAGTACCAGTCGGTCCAGGGCCGCGTATCAATGCCACCTACAATCCGTGCATATTTATTAAAATTTGAGGCGCCAAGTATTGTATAACCGTCTGGCCTTTTATTTAGTACATACCGTGTGGCCAGGGCTCCGGAAGCACCTGTACGGTTTGTGACATTGATAACCCACCCCGTAGACCGTGACATTTCTGTAGCCAACGCCCGAAGTACAGTATCTGTGCCACCACCAGGCGCATACATGACAACCATATTAATGGGCCGCTCCGGCCAGTCCGCCCGCGCGCTACTCAATGGCAACGATGCAGCAAAAAACAACGCTACAAATGAAACTAAGCGGCCCATGTAATGAATGATCTGCTAGTCATTCAGAGAATGCAATGTTGAAAAATCGGGTACTTACAGCTTCAGATTCTGATATTTAGGATTCACTTAAAAATATTCTAGGGCTGCAAAAGATAGGAAAATTTTAAAAATAATTGCTCACCATCTCGGTCCAAGTCAGTGGTACGAATAACCTCCTTTCCATTCTCTGTGTCGATCAGCTGAAAGTTACTGGAATTAGAGTTATAGCCGAAATAGAGTGCCGACCATGGGTTTATTACATAACGAAACAATACATCAAGGTTCATATTTTCTTCCCGCTTTAAAGAAGTCAAAGCAGTGGGGTCGGTTTTTTCGTATTGAGCAATAAAACGCAAGGAAAATTCTTTTGTGAATTGGTAGTTCCACCGGGTCCTAACAATCTGGTTAGAAAAAATATCTCCTGCCCCGTTTCGATCCGTAAGTTCAGTAAGTAAATAAGTTGTATCAATGCGGAAATTATCTGATGGCTTCCAGGCCACTTCGATCTCAGTATTGACAGTATTTGCAAGGGTGGGCTCGGTGCCCGGTATCGGCTTCAAATTGATCGTTGTTCCAGACTCAAACTCAGCGCTAAAGCTTGCCTTTGCGAACATTTCTGTTTCAAACCCCAAAGACCACCTATCCTGGGCATAATCACGGCTCCCTGTAAGGCCAGAAAAATCCTGTGGCCGAAGTCTCTCTCGAGTCTGATCGTATTCGATTTCAAACTCGGTATCCGCCGCCCATTCCCAGCTGAAGGATGGGGTAACCTGCGAAAATAGCCGGGTACCACTTTGGTCCTCAATACGATTCACAAATAAAACCGGTCCCCATTTATTTAGCCGCGAAGCCCTGGGCCAAAAAACGTATGAAAGACGGGTATGGGTCGATTGCGAATCTGGTGAGTCGTCTCGAGAAAAATATCCTAACTCAGCCTTGAAGTCCTCGCTGGTATCTAACCGGTGAGCATGAACGTTAAAACTGCGGCCGGAGCGGTCAAAACGAACGCTGGACATTGTTCCATCGAGCCCTGTGCCGTTCTGGAGCCGCGTATCAGTGTTGACAAGTTGCACCTGGCTTGTCCAGTTCGGGGTCAGCTTAAAACGACCATCTAAACTGATAACTGTGTTGGAGGCATTCCCGAATTTCTTGTCAGTAAGCAGAGCGCCGAAGCTGGATTGCTCGCCAATATCCCGATACACCCGCATGATACGTACATCCGCTGATTGCCCGCTTAATGGGTCTCCAAGAGGACGGTTCTGGCCGGGCGCCTCATCATCCATCAACATAGCCCCAAATCCCCATGGGCCTTGCTTGCCGGTGAACCTTACCCCTGCCTGCGGGTCCTTGATGCGTCGCGTAAAAACCAGCCTCCTTTCTGTAGAGAAATAATCAGAGTTTTCCAAGAAGAATGGGCGACGCTCCGGAAAGCGTACCTCGAAGCGCTCGTTGACCGTAACTTGCGGTTGGTCAGACTCCACCTGACTGAAATCCGGATTGATCGTTGCATCCAGCACCATGCTGTCACTGAACACAAATTTGGCATCCAACCCGAAATTATCTTCGGTATCCTTTGTGAAGCCCGAACCATCTTTGGCTTTAGAGTTCAGTACCTCAAAATTTCGCACAAACGCAAACGGGACCAGCTGAATATTACGCCCTGGAGAAACATCGTCGATGCCTACCAAGGTCGCAGCTTGGTTAAGGCGACCCTCAACAGACCGTGAATACGCAGGCCAGAAACTATTTTCGCTCAATCGGACAATTTCACGCTCAACCTGGATTCCCCATACCTGCTCATCTGATTCACTAAAGCGAAGAGAGCGAAAGGGAATTTCAAATCGGACCATGAAGCCCTGATCCGTCAATCTGCCCTCGCTATACCACACGGACTCATAAGAAATATCCATGCGACCACCCTCCCTCCATCGGGCATCCTGTTGCACTCCAAATGGATTAGCGCGGAACATATAGGCTGTTCGTTGATCATTGAAGGTATCAATGGTGATACCAATTTTATCGTCATCCCAAATGACTTCACGTGGCGACAGGTTTGCTCGCACGTTATGAGGTTCGTTATCGAATGCTAGAAAAACAACATAAAAATTAAGCCGGTCATAGGCAACGTAAGCCTCTGTCCTTTGGGCTGAGGGCTCTCCATCATCAGGCTCTCTTTGTATGAACCCATCGATTCTGGCCATCCTACCCCGAATTTCTTCGCTTGGCGTCATACCGCTAAAGTCTTCCAAGGTAGGCGGGCGCTCCACTAAAGGAATCTGCAGGGATCCCTGGGGAAAGGCCAAGCCTGCCACCCACGGTCCGGACAGGACTATCCATAATCCAAACGCTTTAACAGTCCTTGGCAAAATCTTCTCCAATTTTTTCAAAACCCTGCCCTCAGAGAAAGTCTATGCCCGCAGACTCCTCCGTTCTGGATTCCTCTCACAAAAAATTAGCAGGGTTTGTTGAAAATTCCTTGATGATGCGCGCGTACCCTGATCAGAGACTCTCCTACTCAGCCACTTGGCACCTTTCCTCGCACCCGGGCATATTCTAAAAATGCACTCACCAGTATGCAACAGTTATTGGACAAAATTACAATACACACAAACCTATCTTATTGGATGCTTTACGGCTACAAAGGGTTGCAGGATGTTCTTCATTTGAAGAACGTCGGTAGGCCGGGCCGGGGGCCGAAATGATCTGATAGAATCGGTCACCCTTGTTTCTCGCGCCGGCATAGCTCAGTTGGTAGAGCGCATCATTCGTAATGATGAAGTCGGGGGTTCGAATCCCTCTGCCGGCACCGTTTCTGGAGGTTCACAATGCAAATAGTTAAGGCCGCACTCAGCATAGCAACACTTGCTCTTGTAATGCCCGCATTAGCACATCACAGTGACTCTGGTTACGACCATGAAAGTCTGGTTGCCTTCCAGGGCACAGTAAGCCGCTTTGTTTGGAGAAATCCACACGTCTCCATCTTCGTTGAAACTACAAATGAGATAGGCCAGACAATCGAGTGGGCTATCGAAACTGGCTCCACACCTATTATGAGGCGAAGCGGCTGGACGCGGGATTCTTTGGTACCTGGCGATGAAGTATTTATCAGGGCTCACCCTGAAAGGGACTCTGGCCGCAACCATGCACTACTGCTGTCACTTGAGACAAGTAACGGGGAAACCCTAGCGCAGGTGGAAGGAAATGATGTGGAAAGTACTTTCAGTGCTTCAGATGTATCGGGTGTGTGGAAGGGCCTTAGTACCCCAGCCGCAATTTTTGGTCGAAATCTCAGTAACCATCCATTAACCGAAAAAGGCGCTGCTGCCAAGGCCCAGTACGACCCACTGAGGAACAGCCCAGAGGCTGAATGCATAGCGGTGCCCTCACCAAGAATAGTCACCGCCAGCGTAGTTTACCTCACTGAAATCGAGCTTCGCGAAAACAGCGCTGTCATAAAAAACGAGTTCTTTGACGTAGAAAGAACTGTGTTCATGGATGGACGCGAGCACCCGGAAGATGGAGAACGAACGAATCAAGGCCATTCCATTGGTTGGTGGGAGGGCAATACACTCGTTGTAGATACCACTCACTTTGAGAACCACCCTTCGGGTAACGGGCCCGGCGTTCCTTCCGGCACTCAGAAGCATGTTATCGAACGATACACCCTGAGTGAAAACGGCAAACGACTGGTTATCGATATTTTTCTAGAAGATGCTGAGCACTTGGCAGAGCCTTTCATGGGAGTCGTTGAATGGAATTACCGGCCGGACCTTCAGTTATTTAGATACAACTGTGACCCGGAACTATCCAAACAATTTTTACTCGGATAGGAGGGGTTTGCTGTATTCAGTGGCTCCTTGGGCATGGGCATAATTACGCCAAACGATCAGGAGGTTTCGCAACTAGAGGGCGTCCATCTCTATCATGCGGGCATGTCTAATTGCTCCATGAGGGTTCGCATGACCCTACATGAAAAGGGAATCAAGTGGACCAGCCATCACCTTGATTTACTACACGAAGAAAATATCACCTCAGAATACTTCGCGATTCATCCTAAGGGGCTCGTGCCTACACTGGTACATGATGGTACGGTCATCATAGAGTCAACTGACATCATCCACTATCTAGATGAAACCTTTCCGAATCCTCCCTTAAAGCCGAACGATAACAAGGAAAGAGCAGAAGTCTTTCAATGGCTTGAGCGTGCCGCAGATAATCACATGTGCGTCAAAATTTACATGTTTGGCAACCTAGTTGGCGTTAAATATCGGAAAGGGAAACCTAGCCTCGCCCGATACCAGAAGCTACAGAAGAACCAGGAGCTGCTAGCCTTTCACGAAAAGAACTCTTCCCAAAAAGGACTGCCCAGAGAATCTCTATCTACAGCAGAAAAAGTGATGCACGCTTGCTTTCAGGAACTAGACAACGTCCTTGGTAGGCAAAAATGGATAACCGGAGAAATGTTTTCGCTTGCTGATATTGCATGGGTCCCACTGTATGTAACTCTCAACAGTGCCGGCTTTCCGTTTAACGATTACCAAAATGTAAATCGATGGAAAAAAATGATCCAGAAACGCCCAAGTTACAGCAAGGCCATTCTTCAATGGCTACCAAAAGGTCTAATGGCCGATAATTAATTTAAACAAAAAAAGAGGGGCTCTACTCAGGTGACTGGGCACGCACCTGAATCACAACTTCGATACCAACCTGTTCTGTTCCGGGTGGTAGCTCTCTCTTAATATCCAATGACAATCCCTCCATTGGAATGTCAGTCAACTCCCCTGTATCTACATTAAAAAAGTGATGGTGGGGCAGGATAGTTGGGTCGTAAAACTGCCGTTCTGGATCCACGTTGACCGTCCGAACCAAACCTTTCTCGCAGAAAAGGTTCAACGTATTGTAAACGGTAGCCTTCGATACGCGAGATCCGGCGACACGGGTAGCTGCAATAACTTGCTCAGCCGATAGATGCTGGGGCTTAGAGAAAATCACCTCTCCGACATCCAAACGCTGGGAAGTAGGTGTTACACCATGCCGGCTCAGAAACTGTCCAATCTCATCCCGTGTCACGAAGGTAAACCTTTTAAATCAGGCCCTTGCAAAGTATACCCTGAGGTACGCACGGATAGTACCGCCAGCTACCCGGTTGACACGGCGACCTTGGTCGGTCCTAGCACAAGCTTGTCCTTTGAGTCAGCCGGTTGCTTCAAGCCTATTCTGAATTAGGACCCTTTAGCTCGACTTTAATGTCTTCCATCAAATTGGACCGCTCTCCCGGAATCGTAAGTTCCAGCGTAGAGGTTTCAATGACCCGTGGATAGTGATTATCGTGTCGCTCCACATCTCCAGTTTCCCAGAATGGATCAATCTCCACCGACACAATTTCTCTGTCACGAATTATTCTTGAACTAACTTTGTTGGTATTCCTTGCCCAGATTTCTGCCGGCAACGTTAGAGACTCCTTTTGGCCATCAAGATACTCAATACTTAGAATGATTGGCATCACTAGGCCCCCCTTGTTAGTAAAATCCAACTGATAGATATAATCATTTACCTTTAGTAGTTCCCGCTCGTAATCTTCCAAATCATCTAGCATATTGTTGTACTGATTCCGGTCCTTATTAGTGACGGTAAATGCATCATACTCATTATAAAAGTCCTCTAACTCCGGATGTCGATCAAGCATAAACTCAATGTCACCATTATTAGCACGTACCCGTGAAAGTGGTTCGCGCATTTTTTCTTTTTCCTGCCATGCCTTTTCAATCTCTGGATCCTTGGTGTCGATGCGCAGACGGGACACTTTGTCTAGCGCTATGTCGACATGGTCAGTGCTATAAAACCAGCCGTTCCAAAACCAGTCCAAATCCACACCGGATACATCTTCCATGGTGCGGAAAAAATCTGTTGGCATCGGCCGCTTAAACATCCAACGTCGAGCGTATTCCCTGAATGCGTGATCAAACGATTGCCTTCCCAAAATAGTTTCACGTAAAACCACCAACGCTGCCGAGGTTTTTGTATAAGCATTACCACCTCTGTTGATGAGAGAATCGGCACTGGTCATGATTGGCATTTGGCGTGGGCTAGTCATTTGGGAAATTGCAGCCCGCGGCCCCCCTCTTCCGGACGGGTAATCTTCCTCCCATTCCTCCAGCGCCAAGTAACCGATAAAGCTGTTCATGCCTTCGTCCATCCAGCTCCAATGCCTTTCATCGGTATTAATAATCATCGGAAAATAGTTATGTCCTACCTCATGCGTGATAACACCAATAACTGCATACTTTAATTGTCTAGTGTAGGTCTGCTCGCCATCATCGTTTTTGGTTGGGCGTGTATGCGTAAAAGCGATCATGGGATATTCCATACCACCGGTTGCTCCGTTTACTGAAAGTGCAACCGGATAGGGGTAGGGGAACGTAAAACGGCTATAGGTATGCAGCGTATGGACAACAGACTGGGTCGAATAAGTACCCCATAATGGATTGGCCTCTTTTGGGTAATAAGACATAGCCATAATGGTGTGGTCCTGCCCATCTATTCCTTTTTGGGTCACGCCCATAGCGTCCCAGATAAATTTTCTAGAACTGGCAAAGGCGAAATCCCTCACCTGGCTCGCAGAATATTTCCACGTGCGGTACTCCTCGTCCTTGCTGCTTTCATTATCCAGTGCCTCGTCTGGGGTAATGATCATCACGGGCTCAGCAGCTATTCTTGCCCTCTGGAGGCGCGCTTGCTGAGTAGCTGTCAAAACATCCCGAGGATTCTGGAGCTCACCAGTTGCCGCTACCACATGATCTGCAGGAACCGTTAACTCAACATAAAAATCTCCGAATTCCAGCGTAAACTCTCCGGCCCCTATAAACTGCTTATTGAGCCAACCATGAGCATCCGTATAGGCCGCCATGCGCGGATACCACTGAGTAATCTGATATAAATCATTATCATCATCTGGAAAGTACTCGTAGCCATTGCGGCTCCCGGTTGCAACACTAGTCACCTTAAATGACCAGTCAATATTCAGCACAAAACGGGCGTTTGAAATCAACGGCTCCGGTAAATCCACTCGCATCATGGTCTTAACAACAGTAAAAGGGAGATCATTTCCAGCGTGATCTCGCACTGACTTTATATTTAGGCCACCATCAAAATTATAAGCTTCGTGCTCGGCGCGAAAACGCCTCATGCTTGTCTCGGTAAGACTGCCTGCTGTTCTTGTCAGGTTGAAGTCGGAGTGGCTGTCAAATTGATTTTGATCCAACTGCAACCAGAGGTACCCAAGTGCGTCCGGAGAATTATTATGGTAAGTCAAAGTTTCTGAAGCGGTAATTTCTCGCGCTGATTCGTCTAGTCGTGCCCTAATCTCATAATCGGCCTGCTGCTGCCAATATTGGCTGCCCGGCGCACCACTTGCGCGACGCTCCTGCGAAGGAGTCGGCCAAATCTCATCCAATTGCCGAAATTTGTCTGAATGTCCTTGCTCTTGTGCTATCAGGTTCCCCATAGGACCGAATAATCCAGAAATTAAAAAAACAAGCGTTGCGAACCTAAACATCGAACCATCCCCCCATTAATTTGCATAAAAGACGGAGAAAAAAATATCTTATTCTTAAAAAGATGATCGCCAATATTCCATCAACTACTATCAATGGTAGTATCAATTGTGATCCTACTAAAGTCAGTTTACTCTCAATCTCTGGGCCAAAATTAAATGCATCACCCCATAATCTTACAGCCCGGATTTTTTATGCCCTATCGTTAACGACTCCCTTTTTTCTTTTTAGCTACATTCTTCTTGGTCCCTGATTTTTTTGAGACCTTCTGTTTGCCTGCATTCTTCTTGATCGCAGCCTTCTTGGTTCCTGATTTTTTTGAGACCTTCTTTTTGCTTGATTCTTTACTTTTACTAGCCGCATAAGCCTTAGAACTGCCAGACTCTCTGGTTTTTGGGTAACTCTGCAGCAGAGCATCGAGCATAAGCAGGCCGGCTCCAATTGTGATCGCAGAATCAGCTACGTTAAAGGCAGGAAAATATGACCCCCTATAGTGAACACGGATAAAATCTACTACGTGGCCCAATAGAATCCTGTCAATTACGTTACCAAGGGCACCCCCCATCACCAATGAGAGAGCTGCCGCAAGTAAATATTGCCCTCTTGAGGGAAGGCTCCTTATCCAAAAAAAAATGCCAGCACTCACCGCACACCCAACGAGGATAAAAAACCACCGCTGCCAACCGGAGGCATCACTCAGCAAACTAAATGCAGCTCCCTCATTATGCAGCCGCATAAAATCTAGCATCGGCAGAAGTACAACGGACTCAAATTCATCCAGGCGCGCAGTAACCAAACTCTTAGTCCACTGATCTAGTGCAATAACTCCTCCAGCCAATAACAGCCATCTGGAGCCACCTTTGTACAGATAGGACGGGTCTAGATTGCTCATGCGTAAACTCGTCTCTCACCTTGATCTTCTACATTACCCGCGCACCGCTGACAAAGCTCTGGGTGATCAGTATTGCGACCCACATCAACGCGCCGATGCCAACAACGTACGCACTTCTTGGCTTGGCTGGAGTTCACCTTTAGCCAGAAATGCACTGCATCCGGTTCTCCCACTGATACAGCACTTTCGGGTCGCTCACTATCAGAATACACATTTGCCTCAGAAGTAATAAAAATAAAACGTAATTCCTCATCTAACATCGAAAGTGTCTTTTTCAGAGGCTCTGGGCAATAGAGACTAACTTCGGCGTCCAGAGACGAGCCAATCTCACCCGCCATTCGTAAGATTTCAATTTCTCTCGAAACACCCTGCCGAACTTCCAGTAGCTCCGGCCAATCAACGAGCTCCCGACCAGAAAATGTCGGTACCTCTGTCCAAGTCGAAAGAAAAACAGAGCTACCCCTCTTGCCGGGAAGTTCATGCCATATTTCCTCGGCAGTAAAACTCAAAATTGGCGCTAACCATCTAACCATTGCCTCAGCGGTGTGATACATGGCTGTCTGAGCAGATCGCCTCGCAATGCTGTTACGGGGTGTAGTGTAAAGACGATCTTTAATAACATCGAGGTAAAAGCCACCCATCTCAACGACACAAAAATTGTAGACTTTGTGATAAATATGATGAAAGTCAAAGCTTTCATAGGCCTCCAATACTGTCTTTTGGAGGGCGCTAACTTCGCCCAACATCCACCGATCTAGGGATACCATTTCCTCTAACGACACATCACTGGTGCCTGGCTCAAAACCGTGCAAATTGCCAAGCAAAAAACGCTGTGTATTACGCATACGTCGGTAAGCGTCAGATACACGTTTTAGGATTTCCTGAGAAACGCTCATCTCGGTCCGATAATCTGTTGCTGCAACCCAAAGCCTTAGAATGTCTGCCCCTAAAGTTTTATAAATTTTCTGAGGCTCAATGACGTTGCCAAGCGATTTCGACATTTTGTGGCCCTGTTCATCTACGGTGAATCCGTGCGTCAAAACTCCCTTATACGGTGCACGTCCATACATACCCACTGATGTAATAAGGCTCGACTGAAACCAACCCCTGTGTTGATCAGAGCCTTCTAGGTATAGATCCGCAGGCATGCAAACCTCATCTCGCAAAGTACTAACCACGTGGTGACTGAAGCCTGAATCTAACCAAACATCCATGACGTCCGTGGTCTTTTCATATTGGGCAGCTTCCTCACCGAGCAAATCAGTAGGGTTTAAATCGAACCAGGCGTCAATTCCTTTTTTTTCAACACACTCTGCAACTTTGAGTACCAATGCGGGCGTGTCTGGGTGTGGCTCACCACTTTCCTTTTGTATAAAAAGTGTAATTGGCACACCCCATGTTCTCTGTCTAGAGATGCACCAGTCAGGCCTATCGCTTAGCATGCCCCGAATGCGGTCCTCTCCCCAGGTTGGCGTCCACTGCACTGTCTCAGCCGCCCTTAACGATCGCTTTCGCAGATCCCCCAATTCCAAGCCTATAAACCACTGAGCAGTTGCACGAAAAATTACTGGTGTTTTGTGCCGCCAGCAATGAGGATAGCTATGTTTTAAGGTCTCTGTGTGTATAAGCGCGTGCCGTCCTTTTAGCAAACCAACAATGTGATCCGTTGCGGACCCGACATGGAGACCTTCTACAAGTGGTGTGCCAGCAACGTATTTACCCTCTCCGTTTACCGGACTCTCTGCAGGCAATCCATACTTCAGACCTAGCGAGAAATCCTCATGGCCGTGCCCCGGGGCAGTATGCACAGCACCGGTGCCGGCTTCAGTGGTCACATGCTCACCAAGCACGATGGGAACATCACGCTCATAAAATGGATGGCGAAGCCCCAATCCTTCCAGTGCACTCCCTTTGGTGACCCCAAGTACCCGCCATTTTTTTGCGCTATACCGAGCCAAGACATCATTGAGTATTTTTGAGGCTATTAACAAACACTCATCGCCTTCACCAACATCTGTTCGCACTAAGCTGTAGCTCAGCAATTCATTCAAAGCGACTGCCTGGTTACCAGGCAAAGTCCAAGGTGTAGTGGTCCAGATGGGTACGGACAGTCGGTCTTCACCAGAAAGCTCTGGATCCAAGCCCATTTGCTCTAAAAATACCTCCTTTCCCAGCACCTCAAAACGAACATCGATCGCTGAGGAATCTTTTTCTTCGTACTCGACCTCTGCCTCAGCCAGAGCCGAGCGGCAATCCGTGCACCAATGTACCGGCTTCAAACCTCGGTAAACATTGCCTTTGTTAAAAAGCTTTGCAAAAGCCCTGAGCTGTTCTGCTTCATAGCGCGGATCCATGGTGAGATAAGGGTTCTCCCAATCTGCAAGAGCCCCCAAACGCTTGAGATCTGCGCGCTGTCCCTCGACTTGAGCGAGGGCAAAATCGCGGCATGCATTGCGAAATTCGTTGGCATCTAATTTTTCACCCACCTTGCCCAGCTTACGTTCGACCTGATGCTCAATCGGCAATCCGTGGCAGTCCCAACCTGGGATATAGGGTGTATCAAAACCGGACAGGGACCTCGACTTTATAACGATATCCTTCAGTACGTGATTGAGAGCGTGCCCCAGATGTATATTCCCGTTGGCATAAGGAGGTCCATCGTGCAAAACATAACGAGGTCGTCCAGCAAATTCTCTACGAATCTGGCCATAAAGATCTTGCTCCTCCCAGCGCGCAAGTATGCCTACTTCGCGCTGCGCTAGATTTGCCCTCATGGGAAAATCAGTCTTAGGCAGATTAAGAGTATCCTTGTAATCAGTCATAGCATAAGACTCGGATGATAAACATACGTGCGTGCCTTTAGGCGGCTAATGTTTCTTTCGCCTCTATAGCATCTTTTTGCATCTGTCTTTTCATAGCGTCTAGGCTCGAAAACATGCGCTCTTCACGCAAGCGGCGAACAAACTGCACGGTAATGTAATCTCCATATATGTCGCGATCAAAATCGAAAATAAAAACCTCTAGCAACGGCTTATCCCCTCCCACAGTAGGACGTACTCCTACACTTGCCACGGCATCAAGAGCATTTTTACCTGCGCCGGTAACTCGGGCCGCGAAAATACCATCTACAGGTGTCTGCCGACGGTTTAGGTTGACATTTGCAGTAGGAAAGCCAAGCTTCTGGCCTAGGCCCAAACCGCGGATAACCCGGCCTGATATAGAGTATTCCCGACCAAGCATCCCTGTAGCTTGCTCCATTGCCCCAGCCTGCAGGGTTTCCCGAATGTTGGTGCTGCTCACCCGGCGGTCATTCCAGTAGACTGCAGGGACTGTAGTAACCCCAAAGCCGTATTGTTTGCCTGCAGAGCTTAAATCATCTGGCGTACCTAGCCTATTGTAAGCAAATCGAAAGTCGTGTCCGATGACAACATGTGACACATTTAAAGCTTCAACTAGGAGATGGCGGATAAAGCTCTCCGGATCAAGATCCTGCAGTCCTGAGAAGCGGGCACAAAACATTTCATCAACTCCAAGCCTGCCCAGCAACTCGAACCGCTCGCGAAAACAGGTGAGTCGTGACGGTGGATTGGTAGGTGCAAAAAACTCTCGGGGTATCGGCTCAAAGCACAAAACCAAGGATAGGCATCCATACTCGTTCGCTTTTACTTTGAGTTGACGAACTATTTCCTGGTGTCCTAAATGCACCCCATCATAAGCGCCCACAGTGACAACTCGCCGCTGGGAATCAAAACGCTTCAGGGCCCCTAGGTTTCTGTAAAGCCGCATTAGGTAAATTTCCGCAAATTGTGAACTATATAGACGAGCCTTGATCTCTTAGCCTGAGATGCTTAGGTCTCACTCCCAGTAAATAACAAAAGAAAAAATAGACCACCATACCTACTAGTACGCAAGCTGCGAGGGCCTGTACTCGATCAAGAAGGCTTAGTTCTATCCAATCGCCTACTTGCCCACGTAACCACACAATAGACATAGTCATAAGCGTGCAAGAGATTATTACACGGACGAACAGGCGACCCCACCCAAGCCTAGGCAAATAAACGTCTTTTTCCCGTAACGCCCGTAATAATAGCCCCGCATTAAAAAAGGCAGATAAGGTAGTTGCCGCAGCTAAGCCAGCATGTGGGGCAAAAAAACCTGACCGAACCATAGTAACTACCAAAATCACATTGAAGAACATATTAAGAACAAGCGCCATGACCGCAATACGAACCGGCGTACGGGTATCCTGACGAGCGAAAAATCCTGCTGAAAGCACTTTAATTAAGATAAAGGCAACTAGGCCGAAAGCGTACGCAATGAGACTTGCACTTGCCATAGCTACATCTCGCTCAGTAAAGGCACCACTAAAAAATATTGTGGTTAGCAACGGCCCAGCTAATACCATCAATCCGAGAGTCGCCGGTAGTCCTATAATCAAAACCAAGCGAAGAGCCCAATCCAAGACGTTCGAGAAAGCCTCCCCCGAACCCCTGGCGTGTTGTTGAGAGAGACTGGGCAAAATAACTGTTGCCAAAGCTACGCCAAACATGCCGAGCGGGAACTCCATAAGTCGATCAGAGTAGTAAAGCCAGCTGATACTGCCGGCAACCAGAAAAGATGCGACCAACGTATCAAAAAGTATGTTTATCTGCGCCACCGAAGAGCCAAAAATAACTGGCCCCATAAGTTTTAAAATTTTGCGAACACCGTCATGAGCCCAACCCCAGCGAGGTCGGGGCAACAATTTCAGGCGTACAAGGAATATAGCTTGAAACGTAAGCTGAATAACGCCAGCTACAAAAACTCCAACAGCAAGACCCATAGCTGGACGAGCCATGTCTGGCGCTACCCATCCAGCAAAAACAATTAATACTAAATTGAGAAACACCGGTGTAAAAGCCGGTACCGCAAATTTTTGGTACGAATTTAAGATAGCGCCACAAAGTGCAGTTAAGGAAATAAAAAAGATGTAGGGAAAGGTAAAGCGCAGCATATCCCGCGCAAGACCGTAGCGCGGCCCCTCATCAAGAAAGCCTGGCGCAAAAATCATGATCAGGATTGGGGCAGAAACAACGCCCAGCACTGTAATAACGAAAAGGATAAGTGCCAGCGTGCCACTCACGCGATCAATAAGTTCGCGTATCTCTTGAGGGGACCGAGTAGTGCGATATTCGGATATAACTGGCACGAATGCCTGAGAAAAGGCACCTTCTGCAAAAAAGCGCCTCAGCAGATTTGGGATTTTGAATGCTATAAAAAAAGCATCCATGGTAACTCCGGCCCCGAACCAATGAGAAAAAGAAACGTCCCGAGCCAGTCCAGTAATTCGGGACAATAGGGTCATGCTTCCTACAACAGAAACTGCCCTAAGGAGACCCCTTGGCCTTCCCTTCGCCGATTTTTTGGATGTACTCATGCAGTCCTTTATTACCAAGCCACCTTGACTAAATGGCCAACCCTCCAAATAATACAGCCCCTCATAAAGATTCCTTAAGAACGGTATCGTAGGTAAGCACGTGGCTAATATCCAATCGGCTAAAAAAAGAGCGCGCCAAAACGTAAAAAGACGTCTGCATAATGCAACGCTGCGTTCTAAGGTACGAACCGCCGTTAAAAAAGTACTGAAAACAATTGAATCTGGAGATCAGCAAGCTGCCCAGGAAAGCTTTAGAGCGGCAGTCCCGGAAATTGACCGAATGACCAGCAAAAACACAATTCCAAAGAGTCGTGCAGCCCGCTACAAAAGCCAGCTGAGTGGAAAAATCAAGGCGATGAAATAGCGTCCTCTGCTCGCCCCTCCATCCTCTCGTCCAAACTCTCCAGATAGCGCATTACTGCCAAAGACAGCTCTCTTGTGCCTGCTCCGCTCAATCCACTAATCCCATACACCGGTCGTTTCCAGTCAAGTTTCTCTACTAGGACATCAACCCTATGCTGCTGCTCATTTTCCGGGATAAGATCCAACTTGTTAAAGACAAGCCAGCGAGGCTTCCGCGCTATCTCATCTGAATACCGACTTAATTCTGCTTCAAGCACATACACATCCTCTGTTGGGTCTGTACCGTTTTGAGGGAACACGTCAACGACGTGCAACAACAAACGCGTGCGCTGTAGGTGCTTTAGGAACTCGATTCCCAATCCACTACCGTCCGCTGCTCCCCTTATCAGCCCGGGAATATCTGCCACCACAAAATTACGATCTATCCCAAGCTGCACCACACCCAGCACGGGATAGCGAGTCGTAAATGGATAATCAGCTACCTTAGGCTGGGCCGAGGAAATTGCCCGAATTAGTGTCGACTTGCCAGCATTCGGCATTCCTAGGAGGCCCACATCGGCTAGTACCTTGAGTTCCAGGTCTAAGTGTCGTGATTCACCGAGTTCGCCCTGCGTGGACTGGCGAGGGGCACGATTCGTACTACTTTTAAAATGGCTATTTCCGAGGCCGCCATGACCGCCACGCGCAACCATTAATTGCTCACCATCCCGAGTAAGGTCGCCAAGAATCTCCTCGGTATCTCTATCTGCTACTACAGTACCTTTCGGTACCTCTACGTACAGATCAGACCCAGAGGCCCCTGTCATATTGCGCCCAGCTCCCCCTCGACCGTTCCGGGCCTTAAAGCGCCGTCGAACACGAAAATCCACCAAACTACCCATCCCCTCCCGAACTACAAGATAAATACTGCCCCCCCATCCACCTGAACCGCCATCGGGGCCACCTCGAGGAATGTACTTCTCGCGTCGAAAGCTAACACAGCCATTCCCGCCCTTGCCTGCTTGGACGTGGATATCTGCCTCATCGATAAATTTCATGATATTGGTATCGGGGCCCAACGGTCATCAAGTCAGCGTCTGCGGGCGCACCCGATCAGTAAAATCTAGCACTCCATTCATAGCGCCATAGCGAAGAATTACATTTTGGTCGACCTATTCCGGCAGTACCACACTCACAACCCTGCGACTCTTAGGACCCTTCGTCCGAAAAACCACCTTGCCGGCAGCCGTTGCATATAAAGTGTGATCACGACCTAGACCAACATTAGCCCCAGGATGAAAGCTGGTGCCTCTCTGTCGGACGATGATGTTTCCGGGTAAAACGCTTTCACCACCATAATGTTTGATACCCAAACGCTTAGATTCAGAATCACGGCCATTCTTGGAGCTACCACCCGCTTTTTTGTGTGCCATTTCTAGAGTCTCCAGACTTTATCTTTCAGCTATTTGTAATTCCTAGGTTTCTATATCCGCCGCTTCAGTGCCAGCCTTCTTCTTCGTCGCAGCCTTCTTCTTCGTCGCAGCCTTCTTCTTCGTCGCAGCCTTCTTCTTCGTCGCAGCCTTCTTCTTCGTCGCAGCCTTCTTTTCTGGTTTTTCCACTGAGTCGGTAATCGAAAGGATCTCTACTTCGGTAAAAAACTGTCTGTGTCCTCTGAGTCGCCGATAATTTTTTCGTCTTTTAAATTTAACTACATCAATCTTCTTCGCTCTTCCTTGTAGGGTAACCTTTGCCTGCACCTTACTTCCAGCGACGAAAGGGGTACCAACGTTAACGTTGGAGCCCTCACCCACCAATAGAACTTGCTCAAACTCTACCGTGGAACCTTCTTGCGCCTCCAGTCGTTCGACCCGTAAACGCTCACCTTTGGTAGCGCGGTACTGCTTGCCACCAGTCTTGAAAACCGCGTACATCAGGGAAACTCTCCCGCAGGCTTGGCTGCATTTCAATCAAAGATAAGGCGCCGGATTTTAGTGATTTATGCCAATTCGGTCAATGAGTTAGCCTAGCAAATGAAAGGTCTTGGCACTTTAATCAATCCGCACACCAAAAAAGCCAATCTCGCCAAGCATCAGACTATCGGGCATTATGCCCTTATGCAGATGGCCGAAACAAAATTTCAGTCTAATTCTAATGCTTTGGAAGAACTCAGGGAGTTGGTCAGTGAAGGCTGGGAAGCTGTCAACCGAACCATTTTTAAGCGTCTGGGAAGTGACATTGCGCTGGTAAACCAAGTCGCCCATCACATTATTCGTGGAGGCGGGAAACGATTGAGGCCCCTGACGGTACTGCTAGCGGCCCGGGCTTGTGGCTACCATGGCACGAACCATGCTATGGCTGCTGTCATCGTAGAATTTATCCACACTGCAACACTGTTACACGATGATGTCGTGGATGACTCCGGATTGAGAAGAGGGCAAGAAACGGCAAATGCCGTCTTCGGGAACCAGGCTAGCGTTCTAGTCGGGGATTTCCTCTATTCTCGGGCTTTTCAGATGATGGTGGAACTTGGCGAACCAAAAATACTTGAAATTATGGCTAATGCGACTAACACCATTGCGGAAGGTGAAGTACTTCAACTAATGAACTGCAAGAACCCCGATACAACTGCCTCGGACTATATGGAAGTAATTTACAGAAAAACAGCCAAGCTTTTTGAGGCCGGTGCCCGCATTGGCGCTATATTGAGTAAACAAAATGAGGATATAGAGGAGGCTCTGGTAGCTTTTGGTCGCCATCTCGGTCTCGCCTTCCAGTTAGTAGATGATGCTCTAGATTATGGCTCCTCAACTGAAGAACTAGGAAAAAACATTGGGGACGACCTAGCGGAAGGGAAGCCCACACTTCCCTTGATCTATGCCATGGATCATGGCACCCGGGCTGAACAACACATGATCCGGGAAGCAATCGAAATGGGTGACACGCAGAACCTGACCTCTATTAAGCTGGCAATAGAATCTTCCGGTGGATTTAACTACACAGCAGAAAAGGCCCGGGATGAAGCTCATGCTGCGGCAGCAGCACTCGATCCTCTTCCTGAATCAAAATATAAAAAAGCACTTAAGAGTCTCACACACTTTGCTATAACGCGACGCTATTGATTGCAACTACGCATAGAACCCGCAGGTAACTCGACGAAATAATAAACCAGTCCCTTTCTGTAAAAAATTAAGATGCCATCTGCCTAAACAAGTTTTCCACCTGATATATCCTAGCTTTTATCCTCTTGGGCCTGGTGCTCCCTGAAAGCAGCAAGCTGCTCTTCAGTTGCTGGCTTTTGATAGAGCTTTTTCCAATCAGAATAGGACATCCCATATACCTGAAGACGGGCATCCTCAAGGCTTAGATCCAGATCTCGCTCCCCAGCCTCTTCAACCATCCATTTGCTAAGACAGTTACGACAAAAGCCTGCCAGGGTCATCAGTTCAATATTCTGGAGATGTTTCTGTGTGTCTAGATGTCTAATAAGTCTGCGAAATACCGCTGCCTCAAGTTCCGTTTGGTTCTGCCGTTCCATGTATAGCTCTCCCTGTTTCCTGTTTATGAATCCAGGCTATTTAATACCGTGGCCTCCAGGCATCAGAAAGGGCCACGGGGAAGATTCAGCTCCCGGTTCGATTGGAACCTCTATGAGCGAAGGAGCATCCTCGGCAATTGCCTGCTCGAGTGCCTTTCTCAACATTTCAGGTGTCTTCGCGAGATAAGCCGCCACCCCAAAACTCTCCGCGAGCTTGACGAAACTTGGGTTTGTTAGATCTTGACCTATAAGCCTGCCATGAAATCGTGTCTCCTGGTCCCTTAGCACATTACCAAATCCCCTGTTATTGAATACCACTGCCACTACGTTAATCTTATGATGCACGGCAGTGGCGAGTTCCTGAACACCAAACATGAAGCCACCATCACCACTTACAGACACGACTGGCTTTTCTGGATTAGCAATTTTTACCCCTAACGCTGTGTTGTAACCAAAACCCAAACAATCCTGATAACCAGCATTTACATAGGTACGGGGCTCATAAACCGGGAAACCATACCGAGCCGCAAAGCCGATCTGAGCAATTTCTTCCACAAAAAACCCATCTTGGGGCAGCACCTGCCTGATTACACTAAGGTAGTCCATCTGTGGTTGAACCGTCTGAATATCGCGCCACAGTTTTGCCTTCGTAGCCTTAAATTCATCTTCCCGAGATGCCCTTGTTTGAATCGCTTTACGCAAAGCATCCACCAATAGACGGGTGCCAAGCCTTGCATCGGTCACAATTGCCGCGTCGGATTGTCGGCGGGCCATTTCGCTAGGATCTATATCTATACGAACAACCTTGAGGGACTCTGGTCCTGATTGCCAGCGAATATAGGCCAATTCCATGCGGGTACCTATACCTATTAGGAGGTCAGTTGAAAGCCAGTGTCGATATCCTGCCGCACAAGAAAAACCGTATGGCAAATGCTCACTAACGATCCCTCTGCCACCGCGGTGCGCTACCACGGGCGCTTGCAAAATCTTAGCTAACTCTAGAATTTCTTCCCCCGCCTCCCGCGCACCCGACCCAACCATAATCATCGGATTGCGAGCTTTCTTAAGCAGATCAACTGCCTGGGTAATGCCTTCAGGATCAGGCTCCGGAGGTGCCATAGGTTCAACATGAGCTACTGGTCCAAGGTCTGCGGTGCGCCCAAAAATATCCCAGGGCGTTTCTACTGCCACCGGGCGAATTCTGCCACTCCTGAGCTGCCTGAAGGCCTCTGTCATCACAGCAGGCGCCTCTTGGGGATCGCTGATGCGAGCCGCCCACTTGGTCAGTAGCTTCAGTGTGCCAAGTTGATCAGGTAACTCATGCAAAATACCATGTCCATGACCAATTTCATGAGAAAAAATCTCACCTGTAATACACAGTACGGGTTCATTCGCACCATAGGCAGTCGCAAGAGCTGCGCCACTATTCAGTACCCCCGGTCCCGGCACTACTGAATAGGCGCCAACCCTACCTGAGGATCTGGCGTACCCATAGGCCATATAACCAGCACCCTGCTCATGGCGGGTATTAATCACACGCAGCTTATCTTGCTTGTCATAGAGGGCATCAAAAAAATCATAGATATGCGCCCCTGGAATACCGAACAACGTATCTACCCCATTAGATATGAGGGAATCGGTAATAACTTGTCCTGTAGTAACCAAAGGCACTATTAAATCTCCAAAACAGAACAACCATCCTACATTGAGCGCACTTTGAGCAGTTAGGCGCGGGCCGCCCCTAAAGCCTCTGGCCAAAGGGTTTTTAGGTCCGTGCCAAGAGTTCTTTCGTCAAACTTGTCAGCCAGCCTGCGCGCTTGGTCTGGCGAAAAATAGTTCAGCCAGTCCCCTACCTGCCCTTTGCGAACAAAGGCTGGCATATTATCGGGGCGCTGACTAGACCAACGCTGCTGGTCTCTGCTCATACTATCGTAGCTTGAGTTCCGGATGACGTCTTTAAGTATTTTCCGATCATGGACCACGGCAGCTGCCCCTGCGCCAAGGAATGAGCCTATGGAACAAATGCTTTCAAGGGGCTGGGTTTTCATTTGTTCATAAGTTAAAAACAAAATATTATCCTGACCCCTGCTTTTATACCAAGGCACGAGATTTGCGAAGTAGTCACCAAAATCTACCTCGCCTAACAAGAAACACTCAAAAAACTCATCAAAGCTGCCATTGCCAAAATCATAATGTTGCACAAAACCGCGAGTGTGATGATAGAACGACACTGCACAATCAAAAGGATTGCGCGCTATATAGAGGTATGATGCCTCAGAGTGGTAGGGCATCATATGTAAAGGTAAATGACTTTTTATGCAGCGAGGAGAGTCCAAATTCTCAACTGCGACCTTACCAACCTCCTCTAGATGCGGAATTTCTTTGGTCATACTACCGCTGGCCGGCAGGGCTTTACCTCCGTGCAAAATTAAATAGACAATGTACTGCAACCAAGTAGTGCCACACTTTGGGTATGCGCAGATGAAAATATCGCTCGGGCGGGCATCGTACTGGAGAGCAGACCCAAAGGCCTCTAGGGGAAACCCCATGGGCATCAAGAACCCTTCATGATCTGTGTAGCTCGGCTTTCTTTGTACCATAAATGCCGTTTCTATTTTATCAGTTCAGTTGTGCCCCTCTTAAGGCATGCTAAACGCAAAAACCATCGTCTCGCGCCTATGCTAAGCAATTTCAGCTAACTGATTCTTTAATTGCAACGCTCCCTCTTTTAGTGTTGGAAGAAAATGATTGAGGAGCTCGTCCCTTGAAATGTCGCTGACTTGAAAAACTACACACAGGGAGGCAACTACGTGCCCTAGCAGATCCTTCACAGGCACTGCGATGGAGCCAACCCTCAATTCAAATTCCTGATCGACGATTGCATAACCGCTGTTTCGAATTCTGTTTAGCTCGCCGCACACATCTCCTCGCGTGACCAGCGTGTATTCGGTTCTCCGAACAAGATTCACTCGACCAATATAGGATTCTAGATCTGATTCCGACCAGGACGCCAAAAAAACACGGCCCAACGCCGTGCAAAAAATCGGCAGGCGATTGCCTACACTCAGCTTTATGGATACCACCCGGTCATTCGGCGCAATGGCGCTTGCAATGCTCACCGCCTCATCGCCGTCGATTATTGCTAATACCGATGTTTGGCGCAGCTTGGAGCTGATAAGGTCTAATACCGGTTGGGCAGCTAACGGAAAGGATCCTGTTTTTGCGTAAGCGTAGCCTAGGGTGAGCACTTTAGGCTGGAGAAAAAAAAGGCGCCCTTCAGAAGCAACATAACCGAGTTGTTGTAGTGTGTGGAGACATCGGCGCGCTACACCCCGGGATAATCCGGTTAGGCGCCCCACGTCGGCAATAGTAAGCCTACGGTGCCCCATATCGTCAAAGACACGAATGACAGCCAGCCCACGCGCCAGGGAAGTCATGAAATCAGGGTCACCACTGCGAAAAAGCATACCCTGCTTGACTAACTCAGTGACAGTACGATCAGCGGACATCAAAATTCTCCTGCGCCTAAAGTATTTGTGGCTTATTGAACACAAAAAAATAGGCAAAAAAAAGCTTCCAGTAGTCGCAATATAACCTATGTCCGATTATCGTCCCTAGGACCTTGCTAACTTTTAAGGTAGTCTTGCTGATGGGGTCACGCTGGGCTGGTTAGGTTTTACCTAGGCGGCATGCGGGTGACGCCGGTGGAATGCACTATGATTAAGAGTTAACGAACCCTTGGAGGATTGAGTAATGATGGTTCCAAACAAAACTAGCACCGGACGTTGGTGTTTTTTTGCTGCGTTATTTGTTGCTTGGGCCCTACCTGCCCTCGGGCAAGAACAGCTAGAAGAGGTTATTGTCACGGGCTCCCTGATTGCACGGCCCGCTGATCGACCTCAACCAATCACTGTATTAGGAGCCGAGGATATCGCGAATGAGCAACGCGCGAACCTGGGCGAAATCTTTATGGACATGAGTATTAGTCAAGGCGGCAGTGCGCTGAATTCAGGTCCCACCTCACCGACTTCCTATGTGAACCTTCGGGGTGTCGGCGCCAGAGCCACGCTAGTCCTGCTTGACGGACGAAGGCAAACCGTGGACGGCGCAATCGCCGGCGGGGCTGCTGCTGTTGATATCAATAACCTGGCCCCATCCATTATGTTGGAACGAGTGGAAGTCCTGACCGACGGGGCATCTGCCCTGTACGGAAGTGACGCGGTGGCTGGTGTGGTCAACCTGATCACCCGCAGAAACTTTGAAGGAGCGGAAATCTCGGTGCGTGGGATGGAGCTTGATAGAACCGGTACAGGCGAGTCCATCATCGGTGCAATTTTTGGTACCTCTGTTGCAGAAGATACCAGCATTGTGGCGGGCTTTGAGTACACGGAGCGCGACCTGGTCAACACCGACATGCTGTTTGATGATGACCGGTTGAGCATCTCGGTCGTGTCCAGTTCCGGTAACCCGGGCAGCTTTACTCCGGTTGGCCAAAGCTCAAAGAAACGCTTTGCAGATCCGCTTTGCGGCGATAGCTCGCTGGGCAGGGGCGTAGCCGACACCGCCCTAGCGGCTGGCATCAAGAGAAGCATGGGTCGCGGTGGTTCGGGTGGCTACTGTGGCCTGCAACTGAGCCTTGGCCGTAACCAGGTAGCAGAAACCGAGCGTCTGGTGGGTCTCGTCGTGATTGACCACGCCTTCGGGGATGGCCTTGAGGCAAAAATAGATATGGGCTTTGCACGAACCCGCTTCGAGACCAATTTTGGCTTCGGGTTACCCATCCTTTGGAACGGGGCTCTCACGGGTCTCCCTATTATCCCAAAAAACAATCCGGGTACAATCGCTGAAAATGCGCGCTCCGGAGTGGAAATTCAGGACTACAAGCTCAATTACCGGATGATGAGTCCCTCTGATCCAAACGGGCCACAGTCCTATCGCACGGAGCAGGACACCATCCGCCTGGCCGGTGTCTTGAACGGCGAAATCAACCAAAATTGGGGCTGGCAGGTTGCGGGAACCTTCTCGCAAAGTGATGCCACCATGTGGGGCAGGGACGTCCTACCAAATCGCTTCGAGGCGGCTTTGCAAGGTAAGGGTGGACCTGAAGATAATCAGTTCTGGAACCCCTGGGGCAACGCTTACCTTGCCAACAAGGGTGACGCAAACTATAACGATCCGGCGCTGCGTGACTGGATTCTCGTGGACAAGAACACGGACGGAACCGCCGAGTTGAGCACGTTGGATTTCCTTGTCACGGGCCAGATCGGCGAGATGGCTGGCGGACCCACGGGTCTGGCGATCGGACTGCAGACCAGGGAACAGACGTTCGGACTGGATTTCGATCCCCTACAAAATGACGGTTACTACGCATTCAGGCCTTTGGCTGTCCCGGATTACGAAGGAACGCGTACGGCGGACTCGATCTATGCCGAAATGGTCATGTTCCCGTCAGACACCTTTGAGGTGCAGCTTGCTGCAAGAAAAGAAGATTACGGGACTGTCGACTCGGTCAATCCGAAGATCGGCTTATTGTGGACACCTGCAGAAGGTGTCTTTGTCCGCGCTACAGCCGGCTCCGCATTCCGGGTCCCGGGTGAGCTGCAGACCTTCGGCCAGAGCGTGAGCCGTGGTCCGGTAGGTGGAGAGCTGGGTGGAGAGCTCGTGGATGCGGGTGCCCGAAGGGTCGGTAATCCGAACCTTGATCCCGAGGAATCCGACAACCTCACGTTCGGGGTGACCTGGGATGTGACGGACAATTTCAGTCTTGATCTCAACTACTGGAAGATTGAATTCACGAACCTGGTGGTCGCTGAAGACGCCGATGTTGTCTGGAACAACGATATCGCGGATGGGTTCATCAATGACAAGAGGATCATACTGCGCACCGGCGCCACCAATAAAGTTTCGGACATGGTTGCCGCAGACATTGCGGGCTTCGAGTTCGCTTACATCAACCAGGACTTCCAGAATACCGACGGACTGGACTTTAATTTCGACTATCGATTCTCTGCCGGGGCGAACGACTTCGGAATCAACTTTTCCGGCACGAAAACCCTGAGTTACGAAATGAGCACTGAAGGTGCGGTATTCGAAGGGGTGGGGTATATGAATCACAGTAACCTCGGTATAGCCATGCCGGAACTGATGGGCAGGCTGACCCTGGATTGGCGTGGTGGCCCCCATTATCTGAGGGTCACGTCCCGCCATGTCGGTGAGGTTAAGGAGGATTCGAAAACCGAGAAGGATACAACCTCGTTCGACTACAACACCTACGACCTGCTTTACAACTACGCCATCAATGATGGTAGGGGTAACTTCAACCTTGCGATTATTAATGCAACGGACGAAGAAACACCACGTGACGGCACCACTCTGGGAACCAACTTAAGCGGTACCTGGGACCCGAGGGGACGCATGTACAGAGTTGGCTTTAACTGGGGATTCTAATAAAAGGGAATTCCCGGACAACGCCAAGTGGGGGGTACCACATGTATAAAGTGTAGGTACCCGTTAGAACGCCCCATCTAACCATGGGGCGTTTTTTTATGCGTGGAAATCAAATCCCTTCCCTTTACTTAAACATCACCCAAAAAAAATAATGGAAGAACTCTAATCTGGCCGAGGGCACAATAATGAAATTCGTGATAGCTGCGTTATTTCTCACTATCCTATTATTTTGGTCTAAGACCTTCGGGCACCATGGACGAGTCGGCGCTCCAATCCTATATAAAGCGGACGACCTGGTGGTACTAGAAGGTGAGCTCATCGATATATTTTGGCGATTCCCACATGTTCGATTTGGCCTGAGTGTCCCAACCAACGGCGCTGAAGAAACCATCTGGGAGTTGGAGTGGGGAATCCCGAATGTGCTAGAGGGCCAGGGCATTACGACCGATTTTTTTCAAGTGGGTGATCACATCAAAGCGGCCGGGCACATTGCCTTGCGCGATGACCGCTCTCTAGGGCTTCTCCATCTGCTCCTGCCCAACGGACAGGAATTTGCGCCACGCGGGCGGGCATTATTATGGTCCAGCGAGCGGGTACAAACCATTCAGCAAGAATATGACCCATCGGAAGTAGAAGCAGCAAAACGGGATGCCAGGGGCCTTTTTCGGGTATGGAGCAGCACCAAGCTGCCTACCCAAGTGGATGCGGCACATAACTTTGATCACTTACTGACACCACTGGGCCAACAAGCATTAATGGAATGGGACCCGGTCAAGCACCCTGTTCTGGAATGTGTGCCAAGAGGCATGCCGGCACGAATGTTGGCCGGTCCTATTGAGTTTTTGGATGGTGGTGAACAGATTGCGATCAAATCCATCTGGTGGGGTGGGCAGCGGATCATTCATCTAGAGAACGAAGATATCCCTGCCGGAACCGGGCCCACCCGGCTTGGATACTCCAGGGGCTCATGGGACGGCGATGCGCTCGTGGTCAAAACCACTCACGTGGACTGGCCCTATTTTGACCGTCGCGGAACACCACAATCCGATCAGATGGAATTTGCCGAAAGATTCGAAATGAGCTCAGATAAGAGTCGCATGCAGTATACGCTGACGGGCACTGATCCAGTTACGTTTATCGAGCCGGTCACGGTAAAAACTGACTGGGTCTGGACGCCGGGGCGGGAAGTACATACCTCCGACTGCGTACTATGGGATGGCAAATAATATGAGGCCTACTACCCAAGCTACCCAGTGGCAACAGGGGATTCCTGCAATGTACTAAATCTTTACCTCGATAAGGATCAATTCCACTTCATCCGTCCCGAGATTCCTCAACCTAAAAGAACGCCCCCCCTCATGCCACGACCAACCGCCAACAACGGTTTTTATGCCCGTGGAATATTCACCAACAGGCACATCAGTCTGGCCGGGCGTTGCCTGAACAACAACGGAAGGTCCATCGCTGAGCAATATCGGAGAACTTGAAGACCCCGCAAGCCTGAATCGCCTTGCCCGAAACCACCGGTTATCAACTTCGGTACCCTCCGGTAGAACACCTTCTGTAGCACCACCTCTACCAGAGCCCTTGTGCGCAACAGCAAATAGTCGCAATGCAGTCTTACCGATGTTCCTGATACGGTGAGGGGGACGGGTAATGTTATCGACGCTAAGCAACGTCCCGGCCACTCGAAGCGGGCGCTCTTCTGGTTGTTGCTCCCATTCCTCGCCCAATGTTTGGGACTCAATACGCGCATCATTCAGCACAACCCAGAATGTCGGCATATCGTGGACATGATAGAGGGAGGTATCACCGACAGGAACAACGAGATCCACTAAATTGGCCGTGTCATGCTCTAACACAAGTCGGTGGCGAGGCTCTTTGTGCATCGATATGAATTCATTTTGCGCGAACACTGGCCGGCAAATTACAAAAATACCCAGCATGACCAAAAGGCCCGCGATTTGATGCATCTTTATCTTCCTCGGTTTCATTGGTCTTTAAAAAAGTGAATATGCAACGCCATTTTTTTTGCTTAGCCCGTTGCCTGTAACGTCATGCCTCCAGACTCCACAGGCTGGGCTGCAATCAAAATAAATGCAATCACACATGGCTCCGTACCCCGATTGATCCAGTTATGGATCGTTCCCCTCTGTACCAGTACATCTCCCTGGCGCAGACGAACCTCACCGTGGTCCAGTTCCATATCGATTTCCCCGGAAATGACAACCGCGTAATCAATGGTTTGGGTCCGGTGCACACGTGGCGCAACACCAGGAGCATATTGCACCACCCTAAAAACTGTACTGTTTGCATCGGGCGCAGCAACCGCCCTAGCGCCTCCCGCCCCCTGGCCGGAACCGGAATTGTTCACCGGAAATGGTCCTGTCGACCAAACAGGCCCCCTTTCCATGCCCTCTCGACCAGAGCTCATATCCAGTGCTTCATCAATATCGACCCGGGAACGCCCGTTTTCATCGTGACCGGTGACAACCCGCCTGACTTGTAGGGTCGTACTGGCTTCCTGTGCGCGGACGGAGTTACCTAATCCACTGCTGATAGCAGCCAGGCTGGCTACAGCACCGACATGAATAAACTCGCGTCGGTCAACATGGTGTTCTTCGCTAGCCATAATTTTGCTTACCCCCTTCATGAAAATATTCGGTATCTAAAGTCTATCTGAATAAAATGGTACCGCCTTTTTAGGACTTTAATGCAGCACTCAGCCGGGGAACCGCCTCAAAAAGATCTGCCACATAACCAATATCCGCGGCTTCAAAAATCGGCGCGTCTGCATCTTTATTGATCGCAACAACAGTACCTGCGTCCTTGATACCCGTAAGGTGTTGTATGGCCCCCGAGATACCTACCGCTATGTATAAGTCTGGTGAGATAATTTTCCCTGTCTGGCCGACCTGCAGATCATTCGTAACATAGCCTGAATCCACCGCGGCTCTGGATGCGCCGACGGCAGCACCCAAGCTATCAGCCAACTCATAGACAATTTGAAAATTCTCGGTACTACCTAAGCCTCGCCCCCCGGAAACCACCCGTTGGGCAGCTTGAAGGTCAGGACGATCACTTCTTTCGCTTTTCAGTCCCACAAACCGAGTATGAAGAGGTAATGAAACCCCAGATTTACAGTGCTCAATAATGGCGCCTGCTTCTTTAGAGGATTCAGCAGCTGGGTAGGAAGCCGTTCGCACGGTAGCGACCAGCGTATATTCCTCAGAAGCTTCAACCGTAATAATTGCATTACCCGCATAGATGGGCCGCTTGAATCGGTAGGCTGATTCAGCCTTCATAATGTCACTTAATTGCCCCACCCCCAGCAATGCTGCTACCCGTGGCATAACATCCTTGCCAAAGGTTGTGGAACCACTAAGTAAATGGGTGTAGCTCTCTGAAAGTACTGCAATCTGTGGTGCCAACATGGAAGCAAGCCCCATTTCTTGAGACGGAATTTCGACCCATAAAACTCTAGAAACACCGGCTAGTCGGGCTGCCTGCTGAACTACCATCTCATCGGATTCAGCGAAAATAACTACATCTATTCCATCATTCTTGAAACTCGTAGCACAGCTCACACACTTAGCAGTGCCCGTATTCAGGGTTGCGCCATCATGTTCGGCAACTATTAACACTCGCGCCACTAGATCAACCCTTTTTTTCTAAGCAAGCCCAAAAGCTCCTCAACATCCTTCACAATCACCCCCTTCTGGCGCTCGGGAGGGGATTCAGTCAATACCACCTGAAACTGGGAAATTGCCTCTACACCCAACTCATCCAATGAAGTCACATCCAGAGGTTTCTTTTTTGCTTTCATAATCTCGGGCAACCTGACGTAGCGCGGCTCATTTAGGCGTAGATCAGCAGTAACCACAGCTGGTAAATCCACCTCGATCGTCTCCAGACCAGCGTCCACTTCCCGGGTCACGAGAGCTTGTTCTCCCTTCAGTAAAAGTTCCGATGCAAAAGTTGCCTGGGGGCGACCCCAGAGTGCCGCGAGCATTTGGCCGGTTTGGTTATTGTCACCGTCAATGGCCTGCTTGCCCAGCATGACCAGTTCCGGTGATTCCTGATCGACAAGGGCCTTAAGGGCTTTAGCTACCGTGAGCGGCTCAAGAATTTGATCGGTCTGCACCAGAACAGCACGATCCGCGCCCATTGCCAAACCAGTGCGAAGTTGTTGCTGACAAGCAAGGTCCCCAATTGAGATGACCAGTACCTCGACTCCCTTTTCGCGCTCCTTAATACGCAGCGCCTCTTCCAAAGCGATTTCATCAAAAGGGTTGATGCTCATCTTGGCCCCATCCGTGGTAATGCCTGTACCATCAGATTTGATTCGGACACGGACGTTGTAGTCCAGCGCTCTCTTTAGCGCCACCATGATCTTCTGCATCAGGAAATTCCTACGCCCTACTCAGTACCTAAACCGACTTTTAAGATTCGCTATGTGCGGCAGAATCCTAATTTACCATACTACTTTCAAGTGGACCCAAAGTCTGGATGGCAACCCCTGCATTCGGTCTTCTTAGATCCGAATATCCATGATTGAAACCCTTCTCAATATGAATACTTTGAGTGCTGCCCATGGTTCTGGATAGCTGCGTTTTGTGACCAAGATTTTCCAAAATGGATATTACATCTGAGCTCGCCGTAGATTCATAATCTAAACCTTCGAATGGCCAATCCTTATTGATTCTTGGAAGCATTGTGGCTTCACCTATATTCAGGTCAAAGTCAACGATCCCGGTAATCACCCTAAGCACAGCCGCAGGAATTCTGGCGCCCCCGGGAGACCCTGTGAGCAATTGCAACTCCCCTTCCTGATTAAAAATCATGACAGGACTCATGGTAGACGTTGGTCTTTTACCGGAATCAAACTTGTTTGCCGGACTGGCAGCCCTCCCCCGTATAGACTCATCTCCGTACCGATAAGCGAAGTTGTTCATATGATTATTCATCAATATGCCCGTGCCCGGAATCGACACACCTGACCCAAAGGAGTACCCCAGGGTATACGTATTGGATACTGCGTTCCCATCTTCATCAATAATTGAAAAGTGCGTGGTGTCGTTACTCTCCTCTAAAAAAGAGTCTGGAGACATTGATTGACTTGAAGAGGCTGATCTAAAGCTGATGGTTTTTGCTAATTCTCTGGCTCTTTTTTTGGAAATGATGCTTCCGACAGGAACATCATAGAAACTGGGATCACCGATATATCTCGAGCGATCCATATGCCCTCTTCTCAGTGCTTCCGCCAAAAGATGATAGGTTGTGGATGAGTTCGGTTTGTATTTGCCCAGATCAAAGTTTTCGAGAATATTTAATGAATCCAGCACCACTATCGCGCCCCCCGAAGGTGGGCGTGGCGCATAAACACGATGCCCCCTATATACCGTCAGGATAGGCTCTGAAAATCTTGGCCTATAGTTCTTCAGGTCTTCTAATGAAAAAAATCCCCCGTTATTTTCCATGGCCTCAACAATTTTTTGAGCAGTATCACCCTCGTAAAAACCTCGCGTTCCTTCCTCAGCTATTTTTTCCAGAGTCTCGGCTAAATATGGTCTTTTTAAAATCGTGCTTTCTTTGACTGCAGAGTCATTATCAAAAAATATTTTTCTGGATTCTGAATTTTCTTTAAGGTGTGGCGAACTCTCCAGGGCCATATACAAGTCATACGAAACCTCAATACCATTTCTGGCTTGCTCGATGACCGGCCTGAGGACTTCACTCAAGGATAATCTGCCAAAATTAGAATGAACTTCAAGCAAACCTGCCACGGTTCCGGGAACGGTGGAAGCCTTGTAGCCATAACGAACGATATCTCTATCTGCTTTTTCGTAATCCTCTGGAAGCTGTACGCCAAATAAATCTTGGAGATTAGAATTTTCAGGAGACAAACCAAGATAATCCAAGGCGATGATTTCATTTCTCTCTTTAAGGTAGACCAACATAAACCCACCTCCCCCCAGATTACCCGCCCTAGGAAGAGTTACGGCCAAAGAAAAACCCACGGCCACTGCCGCGTCGATTGCATTGCCCCCCATGTCAAGGATTGCTATACCAATTTTTGAGGAATCCATATTCTGGGAGGCCACCATGCCTCTTTGGTTGATGGTGGGATGATATGGTGAGGCATAATCAATATATGAGTATTGAGCCCAGGCGTTGGAAGAAATAAAAAGAACAAATAACAATCTAGGGAGCATCAGCTTCTTCCGAAAGACAGGTTATAAGTATAAAACGATTTTTTCTCTACTTTACAAATGAACTATTTTCTAAAACCACCGAACCGGGTACGGTTATACCATAAAAAAAGGGGGGCCAAGCCCCCCTTCGTTTTATTTTTAAGTGACTTAAAAAGACACCCTTAAGTCTAGGTAGAAGTTTCTTCCCAAATCTGAGTGAGCATCCGCGTAATACCCGTAATACCTGTCCGCAAGAGGTGCCCTCTCATCCTGAAGGTTCTTAACAGCCAACCTTACCCTTGTTGTGTTACCCCTGATATCAAAACGATAATCTACGGTAAGGTCCATGGTTGTCATGGAAGGAATCACGAAACGAGTACCATCAGCAAGCGTTAGGCTATTTTGATAAAAAGAACCTTTCCTCAAGGCAGTGAGTGCAGCGCCCCATGAGTCCCTGCTCCATGAGACCCTGAGTCTGTGCTTGTTGTCGTAATTACCATCCATCCCAAGTAAGTCACCAAACCCGCTAAGCTCTATATCCTGCGGAATTAAGCCAGCTGCTTGTTGTTCAGCCAATTCAGCAAACTCAGCAGCGGGTGTCTGCTCAAATTTGTCTATGAAGCTCCCAATATACCTAACTCCAAAATCCCCAAAATCAGTGTCTACATCATAGTAAATCCCGATGTCGTGACCCTCAATAGTCCTTGTGGCCAGGTTCATATACTCATCGGCAACATACGTAATGTCCCCAAACGGACAGACACCAGTGGTAGCAAATAAATCTGTAATATCAGTATCAGGTGCTTCTCTGACAACCTGTGGATTGCCAACAAAAGTATCACAATTGTTCAGGCCATTCTTCCATCTAAGCACCATATCTTTGACTGTGTGATTGCCCCTGCCAAACAATCCAATGGTATTTTCTTTTTCAATGCTCCAAAAATCTGCCGTGATTATAAGGTTATCAACTGGAGTTAGAACAAATCCAATGGATGAATTTGTTGATTCCTCAGACTCAAGATTTTTAGCTCCTGTTGCCTGTCTTTGCATTGTATAACGATCATCCCAATCACCAGACTTGTTGTGGGTGTATGGATTTTTCTTTGGATCGCCACCAGCATCTAAATACCTTTTAGAATGGTCATTTACGAGTCGATAGAAGCTATAGTCATTCCTGGTTCCACTTCTTACAACTATTTTTTCATTGATTTGAATCAGGTTTGGGGGCCTAAAGGCTGTTGAGGCTGAACCTCTGAATAGTAACCAGTCGGCTGCTTGCCACCCGAAAGCAAATTTTCCAACCGTAGCACTCTCTACGTCAGTTGAGTTTTCATGTCTTACGGCAAGTTGAGCATCAACTCTTTCTGCTATAGGAATCTGTAGCTCGGCAAAAAAAGAGGTTACATCGTGCTCCCCAAAAACATCCCCCGTTGGGCTTGAGTTCAAAACATCCGATACACATGGGTATGTATCACCACCACCGGCTACATTACAAAGCCCTGCCTCTTTCTTGACATCATAATCGGTGTAATTGATGGTTCCATCCAGCCTGGGGTCTCTATCATCCGTGATCTCTTCAGATCTGATTTCAGCGCCCACCAAAAGACCCACAGGGCCAGCAGGCAATTGTGCGATTTCGTTATTTGAAAGCTTAAAATCGAACATCGTGAGTTCGCTGGTGCCTTTTCTGTAGACATCGATAATTGCTTGGTCGATATTTGTATTCACACCAGCGGCAAAAGGATTGTAGGCAGCTGCAGTAGAATCCCAGAGCGCTTTTTTTATAAGATTATTTGACAACCTATTGTGAGTAACATCATCGGCAGTCGCCTTTGATTGTACAAAGGCTGCCTCCCAGTCCCAATTCTCGGTAGAACCCCTGATACCCTGTAGAAACCTGTACGTGCGCTTCTCGACATCAACCTTCCTGAAGCGTTCTGCGTAACGGTAGTTTTCAATCGTCATTTCCTGGCCTGCAAACAACGCTATTCCATCGATAGTCATCTGATTAAGATAGTAGTTATCAGGGCCCACCCTGTGCCTAGATGAGCTAAAAGCATAAGAAGGGTGTCGGGTTAAATTTGAATCGGAGCCGTATAACCCAATCTCGGTAAATGTCTCAAGGCCGCTTTCAAGCTCATGGTTGATGAAAACAAAAACATTGTGCCTCTTTAGTGCCGATCTGTAGTCTGTCCCCCCCCAAAGATTAAACCGTTCTGCACCATTACCATCTCCAGCGAAACACGTACCGTAACCGGTATCAAATACTAATCCTCCTTTAGTTTTATTACTGCAGCGCGGATCACCCAGAGGAAAAACTTCGATATCACCCGCCGAATCCGTGAAAACCTTGTCGTATTTTGTACCAGGCAGTGAAGTAGCAGAGCTTCTCATATCAAATTGACCGTACAGAGCGTGGGCGCTGGTGTTTCTAAAGCTTGTACTGTTGGCCCAAGGACTGCCTGCCGGTAAACAACGCCCCTCAGCTTCTACTCCTGCAGGTAAATCGCAAGTAGTCCACTTTCTGTGGTCTGAATCGCTCCACCTCGGATCCTCAGAACCCATAATCCTGTCTCTGTCATAGTAATTCACCATGACACTGATGTTGGTGGCACCCTCATTGAAGTCTTTACCAAATTTGGCCGTAAAGGTCGTATCGCTAGCATCAAAGTGATCATAAGAACTTTGCTTGACTCTAAAAATAAAGCCATCGTAATCCTGTTGTAAAACGTTGTTAACCACCCCGGCTACCGCATCTGCGCCATAGATAGCTGACGCACCATCCCTTAGTATTTCCATCCTCTCAATTCCGTATACGGGGATCAGGTTGGAATTCACGGTCATTGCAGGAACATAATCTCCACCAATCAGTTCAGTCTGATAGCCTGGTGAGCTAACTAATCTCCTTCCGTTTAACAAAGTTAGAGTGTTACCAGTGCCCATATTTCTCAGGTTGTAAGCACCCATATCTCCTCTCGCAGAGTTCACTCCTCCGGAGGCATTCTCAGTCTCATTAAACAGGTTCATGCCGTTTTCAACGACGTTCTCAAGTAGTTCGTCCCCCCCATCTATTCCAAGGGTATCTATATCATTGAAATCTAGAACTGAAACCGGCAATGCACCGGTGATTCTGGCACCCCTGATTTGGCTTCCGGTAACCACGACTTCCTCCAGAGCAGATTCGCTGACCGCATCCGTTTGTGCATGTGCCGTCACAAAGGCAGTACAAAACAAGCCAAATACAGCTGACTTACTAAATGACCTTAGATTAATAGCAGACATGATCCATTCCTCTTTTAGTCCTTAAGATACTTCAAGAAAGTAAACAACTGGCTATATTGTAAATTAATCTGATTGTTTGCATATCCAAGTTTTATAGTATTATCATAGACTGGGGTTATATCCTTTTTTACATATAACTCATTGATTCAAAACTAAAATATCCATAACTTACAAACCATCAGACGACTGGATCATGCGTCCACGACAAATAGAAGTCTTTAATGCAGTCTATAGCAGCGGCTCAGTGACCCGGGCGGCCAAAATTCTAAACGTCTCCCAACCCTCGGTCAGCAAAGTACTGGCTCATGCTGAACAGCAGCTAGGCTATTTACTATTTGAGAGAATTAACCGCCGACTGATTCCGACTCCGGAAGCCCACGTCCTTTTTTCTCACTCAGAAAAAATGGAACAAATCATTGTTGATATCAGCCAAATGGCTATAAACCTTGCAACCACACCCCTGAACACCATCAGAGTAGCTTGCACCCCCTCTCTTGGAATCGATTTGATTCCTAGTGCAATAATCAATTTCAGCAAAAATCATCCGAACACGAAATTTGAAGTAGCAACTCTGCATCATGATCAAATTAGCCACGCTATCAAAGAAATGACCATAGACATTGGTATTGCGCTGGATCCAAAATACGACGAGGAAATACGACAAAAGAGAATGATGCATTGCAAGTTTGTTGTAATCACTCCAGCTAACTATAACTTTGAAAAATTAAAAGTAGGCCGCAGTGACATTGAAAATGAGCCCTTTATTAAATTGAGCCCCAAGGGCCCTCTCGGAGAAAAGCTGGAGCAGTATTTTATCGATAATGAATATAATTTAAATTTCGTTTCCACGTCTGACACCCACCAAATAGCTAAAACATTTGTAGCCAAAGGCATGGGGATTACCATTATTGATGAAATCACCGCGAAAAGTATCTCGGAAGATACAATTAAGGTCTGGGAACTAACACCATCGCTAACCTTTAATGTTGCACTGATGCATTTAAGATCCAAGCCACTCACGGTAATAGCAAAAAAATTTGTGGATTCCCTCCTAAAGCATAACTGAGGGTTATGACGTTCGTATACTTCTGTATGAATGCAAAATCAACTTTCAATGTAGAATTTATGCATGAAGGTTATAGTTTTAGGGGCAGGAATCGTTGGCTTAACGACTGCCTATTATTTAATAAAAAAAGGTCATTCGGTAACAGTTGTTGATAAGGCTGATGCCGTAGCATGCGGCGCCAGCTATGGTAATGGTGGGCAGCTATCTTATAGTTTCACCGACCCAATCAACGGACCCAGTCTGATTGGAGGACTACCTTCATTTTTATTCGGTAGAGATGAAGGTATTATCATCAACCCACACCTTCGACCCCAAACCTTCAAGTGGGCTTTTCAGTTTCTTACTCATAGCTCAAAACAAAAATATCTCGAAAACTCCTTTAACTTGCTGAAACTCTCTACTCTTTCAGAAAAACTAATGGGTAAGCTGATGACAGAGCTTTCCTTTGATTTTTCTTACCTAAAGTCGGGGAAACTTGTCCTGTATGAAAACGGAAAGGACTTAGATCTTGCCTTATCGAGATCCGATATAAAAAACAGGCTGGGAATGAACGTAGAGAGGTGCTCACTTGATGAAGCAATAAACATTGAGCCTGGGGTAAAGCATATTGAATCGATTTTCAAGGGAGCCATTTTTTCTGAAACCGATGCTGTTGGAAACGCCCATATTTTTTGCAAGCGCCTACATGAATGGCTGGGGATGAACGAGACAAAATTTCTGTTCAAAACAACCGCCAAGAAAATCAATCCTAAAGCCAATAAAATTTTGTCTATCGAAACTAATAACGAGACTCTGGAAGCTGAAAGCGTAGTGGTATGCCTAGGAGCCGATACCGGGAACTTAATAGCGACAGACATCCCGATTGAACCTGTCCGAGGTTACAGCTTAACGTTACCTTTGGGTAAAGAAACCTTTTCAACCAGCATGACGTTAACTGAGAAAAGAATACTTTTTTCTCGACTTGGAAATAAAATTCGAATCACTGGTTTTGCTGACTTTGTTGGATTCAAAGAAAAAAATATCCAGTCCAGGATTGATACATTAAGAAAAACCGCTCAGGAAGTTGCCCCGCATCTTGCAGATTATGAATCCGGGCAGATTGATACTTGGTCTGGTCTGAGGCCATTAACGCCCAGCGGTGTACCAATAATTGGACCTACTAAAATTGAAGGTTTGTACATGAACGCGGGACATGGATTCTTTGGATGGACCCTGGCTTGTGGCTCTGGATATACTCTAGCAGATTCTATTGTCAGTTCTTACTAGGAATAAGCCCCTGAAAATTTCAAAAATAATTTTTGTTATTCTTTTTCTGGGTACGACGCTAGATGCTCTAGCTCAGGTGGTTCCTGTCATAAAGAAACCATTTTCAGATGAACCTAACTCACTGTTACTGATCGGTAATAGTTTCATGTATTACAACAACAGTATGCATCGTCCCTTATTAGGTATACATAATTCGATCCATGAAGAAAATATCAAAACAAGAGTGTTTTATATTAATGGATCATCGCTAAGCTGGCATGACGTGGAATCTTATGTCACTAACACAAACATAGGCGCTTTTAGGTTCAACAGTGAAGATAAAATCGTGCCCTATGAAGACAGAAGTTATGACATTGCGATTATGCAAGACTGCAGTCAGTGCCCCATTCATCCCGAGCTCTCCTCAGATTTTCGAAAATACGTGAAGGAACACTCGAAAACACTGCGGAATTACAATATTGAGCCCGCTTTGATGATGACCTGGGCTTATAAAGATGATCCATCAATGATCGAGGCCATTTCAACGGAATACACCACTGTTGGAAATGAAAATAATCTTCTGGTTATTCCTGCTGGGCTAGCATTCTCAAGAATAATTCAGGAATATCCTGAAATAGAACTATATTCAGATAACCGACATCCGAGCCCGGAGGGAACCTACTTAGCCGCGGCAACAATCTATGCCTCTGTTTTTCAATCATCGCCCGCTGGAAGCCCTTACAAATACGGTTTGGAGAAAAAAACAAGAGAAATACTACAAAGAATAGCCTGGGAGACTTTCCTAGATTACTACTAAAAGAAATTAGCAGCCTAGCTAACGACGACCCGAATACGCCAACCCATTCGCGGGCCGTTCAAGTTTCCGTACATTCAATTGCCCTACCTCAAAATAATTTCCTTAGCGTCGCCCTCCGCACCAACGAACCTGAGTTGCCCTTCCGCTATCCCTCCTGAAGGATTGACTAGAAGAATCTCTGTAGCTAAACCCTGTCCCTCAGAAATATCTGGAAACTCTAATAGTCCGCTTCCAGAATTTTCTGAATTGATATAGCTGATTTCATTTTCAACTAGATCACCACGCATATTTCGCGTAATTCGACGAGCACTTAAAGCTAGGGGTACGTCGCTCCAGAGCCGCAAAGCCCCCCGATAACTACGAACATTAAATAGATCAGCTAAAGACCACTCCCGTTGAGAATAGGCTGGTAAAATTTGCTCCCATCGACCACTTTCCTTCCCCATTTGGTCAAAAAGTGTAAGGCGTACTGTTGCGGGGGTGCGGCTGGCATTAGTAAACGAAAAATTCATATGCGTTTCCCCGTGACGAATGATCGATGCCATGGTATCCACTGGCACCCACGCATTTGTAGTAGCTACTTTTGCAGGAATTTCCGTCTCATTCATCAACAGCATGCCCTTCCATGAACTCAACCGGGCCGTAGCTGAGGGTGCTGCGCCTGTCGTCGGAGTGATCACTGCGTAGGCTGTATCCGCAACCCCCAGCGATGACGCGAGATCCCAACTAAAAGCCTCTCCAGGCTCTATCCGGTAGCCCATTGGCTGAAATTGCGAAGGCAGCGCACCTGACTGAGATCGTGTAACGGCAGCACCATCACGACCAAAGAGGACGATCTGGCCCTCGATAACCGATGCACTTGGGTTAAGCAATACGAACTCTGAGCGATAACCTCCCCCAATCTTCAGGCCAGGCAGTACCAATAGATCCGCCTTGCCACCCCATCCACTTGAGCCCGTGGAGGCCAATACCAAGCTATCTCCTCGGATGGTGGGCTGACGTCCCAGCATTATCGTGGCAATCGGCCATCGGGCACCTACCTCCAGCCCAGCCTCAACCCCGTCCAGGGAAATTCCGAAAAGTTCGTCTACATTCGCCTCAAATTTCCCGTTTCCCGGTACGGTAGCCTGCGAAAAATGTGTTTCACCACCCAAAGACAACCGCAGACCAATTGGATTTTCCTTAGGGTCCGGATTGCTGACTAATAAAGTGTTTGCCTTTTTATTGCGCCCATCAACGTAAAGCAATGTTTTTTCTTGTGACACAGGAGTAACAACGCTGGTTTCGCTGAGTAACACACGTCCACGCCGCTTAGCTAGTACATCAAGCTCTTGTCTCGTAGAACTGTAAACGAGGATTCCACCCAAAGCTGGGCTTCCCTGGAGGCTTCCGCGCCAAGCCTCCCGAGCATCGCGCCCAGGCTTATCCTCCCGCCCATTCCACGCATCCAAGGTGCCGTAGCCCAACATCGTGTGAGCCGGTACCCTTACCAATCTTTCTGCACGAGGTAGATCAAAAACCATCAATCGACCCCAGAAGGAATCGGTCGCATAAATCCGCTGGTGCTGAGAATCAAACGTGATTTCCCTGGGGTCAAGCAGTTGTTCCTGCTCTCCGTTGCCCGGATTGCGGCTGACAAAATCGTCCTGGCCAATCACACCAATTGCTGGCATCCCGGTTTCAAGCACCTCGGGACGAGCATCAAAAACAAGTATCCGGTCGTTACCCTTATCGTTTACTAGCAAGCGCTTATTTACCGAGTCGTAGGTGATTCCGCTTGCCATACGGAACCGACGACGTCCCACATCATCGCTGACTTCCACTGTGTCGAGGCGAAGTTCATCAGTTAGGGTGTCATTCATCTGGCCCAAAATGGCAAACGCCGGCGCACCATCCTCCCATTGACCAGGATCAGCATTAAAAACCATTACACGGGAGTTATTTCCGTCCACTACGAACAAGCGCTCATGCTCGGCGTCGTACACAAGGCCGCTGGGCGTATCAAAACCCTGATCGTTCGCGGGCCCTCGGCCACTCACAATCCGTGCGCCTAGGGTATTTCCAGGACTGTCGTTCCTACGGGCGCTCCCGTTTGGTGTTGGCTCGTTAGAAACGAAGTCCTTTTGCCCTAAAACACCAATCGCAGAAGCCCCGTTCCTAACCATGCCCGGGCTTATATCAAATGCCAATACCCGGTGATTAATGCCATCGGAAACAAAAAGACGCTGGTTTTCGCTGTCAACCTCTAATGCCAATGGCGTTGGGGCTGTGGACTGAATTCCCCGCCCCCAGGCAACGCCAAAATTAATACGGTCTGAACCCAGTCCAGGTTCCTCGGACTGAAAATCGGGCTGGCCCAAAACGGCAATGGCACCATCAAAGGTAGAAAGCCGGTCCGGATGTGCATCAAATACAAGGACCCGGTTGTTCCATCCGTCCCCAACAAAAAGCTGCTTGTTAACCACATCGTAGGCAAGTGCAAGGGGAATTTGCATCGTGTTGGCAGCAATATCACGTAATTGTCCCGAGTACTCATCGGGCTGACCAAGAATAATCTTGGATGCCCGATCAACAATTCTGTTCTCCACATCAAGCTCATACATGACTACCCGGTTGTTGTATTGATCATTCACAAACAACCGGTGATCGAGTGGGTCAAGCGCAACCGCTCTCGGGTAAACATAACGCGCATTGATGCGCCCATACGCAGCCCGCGCATTAAAATCTGGGTTACCCTCTTGATCGTAGTGCCCTAGAACATCAAACGCATGCATGCCTGTGTGCACATTTTCTGGGGAAAAATCATACAAGAGCACACGATTACCTCCCGGGTATCCTGAGGCTACATAAAGCGTATTAGTTTCCTCGTTTAGAAAAGGTCGGGGAGAATTCTCAAAAACATCACTTGTCGCGCGCTTAGGAGGGCCAAAGTCCTCCTGAAAAAGCACGGCAAATGCATCCGGATTATTCTCAATTCGTTCGGGGTGCACATCGAAGACCAGCATACGATTCAATACACTGCCCTCGCTCACCAACAAGCGCTGCTCTTTGATATCCAGAATCATGGCTCCGGGTGTCAATTTCTTAAGGTCCAGTCGGTCCTGCCCAGAAAGAAAATCGTTTTGGCCCAAAACGTGAGTGGCGCTTGCGCCCGACTGGAGCTTTCCTTCGCCAGCGTCAAAGATTAAAACACGCTTATTGCCAACATCAGTAACAAATAGGCGCTGATTCACATGATCATAACGCAGGCTCCCGGGCCGATTAAGGCGATCAGGACCGATGCCGGGATCTTTTGCATCAAAATCCGGTTGCCCGATCACCAGGGAAGCATTCATTCCCGTCTTGAGACCTTCTGGCGAAACATCGAATATTAGGATTCGGTTATTCACAGCATCACTGACAAATAGACGGTCGGTATCGATATCGTAATGAAGGCTGCTTGGGTTGCCGAGACGAGCCTGCCCGGACTGCTGCTCTTTGCTAAAAAAATCATCCTGCCCAATGACAGCCATAGCATCAGGCGTTTCAGTCAGGCGATCTGGGTGGACATCCCACACCATGATTCGTTTGTTAAAGCCATCCGCAACAAAAAGTCTCTGATGTCTTTCATCGAGCACTGTCGAACCACGAGAGCCAAGCCTGTTCGGGCCAATAGCGCCTAACTCACGGGTCGTAAAATCGGGCTGGCCGAGAACTGCCAAGGCCTCTGGACCATTAATCATACGTTCCGGGTGTGCATCAAAAACAAGAATCCGAGGGTTAGCACCCCAAGCAATGACCGCACCATCAGCCGAAAAGATCCGATGATTTACATTGTCGTAGGCAGTAGCTCCTATAAGGGAGCCCTCTGAGCGCGTAGTTATACCGGGTGAATTTCTACGCCCGTAAAGAGATGGTTCGCCAATGACGTAGTCCGCTGTCCGGCTGGCCAGAGTGCCATCTTCATTTAACGGGTAAACAGAAAGTCGACTACCGTGGGAGCTTACAAAAAGACGATTATTAGCGCTGTCCAGCGCCGAAACACTGTTTCACCATTCACTGTGTGCGGTAGGCCCCCCATTAACCACGCTGCCTACAAAGGTGGGGTTTTGCCAAATGTCCTCCGCACTCAGCGAATCACTGGCAGGGATACCCTGAAGGGGAATCGGCTGAGCTAGGGCCCCGCCGCTGCCGGCTAGGAGAGCAAGTACGCTGATTAGTCCGGTAATCGAACAGTTGCATCTATTCATTCTGCTTCTCTTTGTTGGTTAACATGAACATCAGGCAATGATCCACTACTATAGCTTTTCTTTGGGGTAAATCGACAGCTCAGAGTCGGGAAACTTTTTCCAACTGTAACTCTTTAGATACCAATTGGGCTAGCTGAAACCCGATGATCGCGAAGAGGAGAGACCTATATGACCGGTAATCGATCAGTCTATGTATTATTAATTTTCGCTACCTTATCCATCGCCGCTTGCGAGTCCTTAGAAGAAGATATTGTCGGGGATGCAGAAAAAGGTCCCGCGAATGCTAACCCTCTAGATGATCACTCTGAATTATCAGGTCTCTGGTATAACGACCCCGGTGCCACTAGAAATTGGCCATCGACAGCGGAGGTACCAATCACACCGACAGGACAGGGGTTGGTTGACAGCTGGGTCCAAGATGAAGACCCAATGCTAGGATGTATCATCGGTTTTGGGAGAATTGTCTCTGCACCATTTCCCATGGAACTACTAATTGATGGGGACCGGGTAACAATCCTCTATGAATACGATCACCAGATACGCCGGATATACATGGATGGGAGAGATCACCCAGATGATCTCTATCCAACTTTAATGGGCCATTCGGTTGGTTATTGGGAAAACAGTACTTTGGTTGTAGAGACAATTGGCCTGGAAGGTAGCTATTTTCGTCCTTCAGGGGCATTACCCTACTCTGATTCAGTCCGGATCACTGAGCGGTACTCTTCTCTTCCCGGCGAAAAACAACTCCAGATAGAGTTCACCGTCACAGACCCAAACTATTATCGGGAACCATGGAGTGTTACTTGGACCTACAGTCCTGCTGCAGAGATTCTGGAGTACCGGTGCATTGTCCGCGAACATCTTGCGCCGGAATCACAGTAAACAAGGGGTATACCGTTAATTCCAAGGTCGACGCAAAACCCAAAAGGAAATTTTGAAATGAAAAATCTTATGACCATTTTGATTGTTGGGGTGACGTTCATGGCAATAGTTTCAGGCCATGCACACCACTCGTTCACCGCAGACTACAACCGGGAAAAATCTGCCACCATTGAGGGTACTGTCACGGAATTCTGGTTTGAAAATCCCCACACCCGCATCTATATGGAAGTTAAAAACGAGAACGGTGAAATGGAGGCCTGGGAGGTAGAGACAATGACCCCCAATGTTTTACGTCGCATGGGCTGGCGACCGGATACTTTCAAGCCTGGACAAAAACTGACCGCGGCGGGCAGTCTTGCCCGAAACGGTGCCAACAGAATTTCGTTAAGTATTCTTACACTCGAGGATGGTACCCAAATGAAGCCCATGCCGACAGATGAACAAAGAGATGCGTTCTATGATCAAGAGCCCTAACAAAACACCTCGGGCATCCCTATCCAAGTGGACAGATAACAAAGTGCCTTGCTAGCCCGCTCTTGGTGCAGTCACGCTGCTGCGTTAATCACCTTGATAGAAGTGTAGGCAGCCAGGCCTTCTTCACCAAACTCAACACCAAAACCCGAGCATTTTATGCCACCGAACGGTATGTGAGGGGCAATTTCAGCGTGCTTGTTTTCGTAGACGGTGCCGGCCTCGAGGCGCTCAGCAACTTCCGCCGTTTCTTCCCGATTTGCCCCCCAAACCGACGCATCCAGACCGAAATGGGTACCGTTAGCAAGCTGAATGGCTTCATCTAAATCTTTGTAGGCAATAATTGGCAGCACCGGCCCGAACTGCTCTTCGTCTACCAAGCGCACACCATTTGAAATATCCGTCACAAATGTCACCGGATAGAAAAAATTAGCACCACCTATCGGTGCTCCACCAGCAAGCACCTTAGCGCCAGCCGCCTTTGCATCTTTGACCAGTTCAATGACACGGTTGAATTGGCGATCATTCTGCAATGGCCCAAGCAAGCTAGATTCATCCATACCATCTCCCATCTGGATATTCTTACTGAACTCCACTAGCGCTTGGGCGGTCAAGTTCAGGTCATTTTCGTGAACATACAGGCGTTTCAGGGCCCCGCAGGTTTGACCAGAATTGATCATCGATCCAAAAAATAGACCCTCAACAAACGGAGCTGGGTCCGTGCCCGGCAAAAGGATACCCGGATCGTTGCCGCCAAGTTCCAGCGTGACCGGCGTGACGTGCTCCGAGGCACTCGCCATGACTTTCTTGCCAGTCGCAATCGATCCTGTAAAGACAATTTTATTGATGCCCGGGTGACTCGTGAGGTTCGCTCCCAGTTCATCGCCGCCGGAAATGACATTTATAAGTCCCTTCGGTAGGGCTGTGCTCATTAATTCAACCATGCGGAGTGTACTGAGTGGAGTGAATGGAGACGGCTTAATGATTACTGTGTTGCCGGTTCGAATTCCAGGCACGACATGCCAAATTGCAATCATCAGCGGCCAGTTCCATGGCGTGATCGATCCCACTACACCCAGTGGTTCCCGCTTCATTACAACGCGCCTTTCATCGCTTTCCTCTAAGACCTTATCCGGAAGACTCAAGGAGGCGGTATAACCCGCCCAACCAGCACACCCTCCCATTTCAAACCGAGAACCCAATCCTCCAAGTGGCTTTCCTTGTTCCTTAGTCAGCAAAACAGAAAGTTCCTCTGCGTTATCCGTGACTACCTTGACAATGGCCTGGCAAGCATCTACTCGCTCATCTTCGCTTGAGTACCGCCAGCTTTCGAAGGCCTGCCGTGCCGCTGAAACGGCCTCATTCAGATGGGCGCTCGTCCCCACCGGCGCTTCTCCGACTACTTCATCTGTGTTTGCCGGGTTCCGAATATCAATATAGGAATCTGCTATTACAGACTTGCCGCCGATTGTCATATTGTATTTTTGTGCCATCTTTTTGACCTCAAATTTTTTTTATACAGAATGCATCGCACGTAACACAGGCCCCTAAAGTGCAGCCAAAATAAACACGATGAGTTACTAGTTGATATGCAACATTGTAACCGGGGACGCACTCGTGGCCGCATTACGCGCGGTTAAAGAATAGGTCACAACAGAATTACCTCGAACATCCGTATCCATGTAACTCGTCCCCGTTAAAAAGGCAATAACAATCCCGTCGCGCTTCAAAACGTAATCGACTGGACCTTCTTCATCCTGCGGCGGATCCCAGTTAAGCTGCAGCACTTCCCCATCATAAGTGGCCTGAAACCTTAATGGTGCTGACGGTGTTCTACTTCCATCATTCGTACGCTCTGTACGTAGGACCGGCCTGTCAAAGGGAAAGGTTTCGCTCTCCACCCGTGGATCGGTTAAAGCAGTCTCTAAAAAACTAAGTAGGTCGTACTGGACAATCTCTCCCAAACTGAAGGTATAGGCACCTGCTCCGGGAATTTCGTCTCGTCCCTCTAAAGCCGTTAGTGAAACATAGAATCCAATAGCAGCGCCCAATCCGGAAAACTCACCCGTGTGCATAAAGCGCTTGCGGAGCGCAACATTGCGTAAGGTCGGAACTTTCATTTCCCCAGCATCCTCGGGCTCCCCAGTCACCGCCTGCCGGCCCAAGTCGTACTCGGTTCGCCGCAGACCGATGTTGAGAAAATCATTGTTAGAAAATATAGGCGGTTCATGACAGTTGACACACCGCAAACTTTGGAAACTATTCCATCCATACACAGCACTTTGGGACAGGGCATCCAGTTCGCCCGCCTGGTAGCGATCCCAGGGAGTTTGATCAGCAACCAAGGTACGCTGATAGTTTGCTACTGCAAAGGCAATTCTTGTAGGGGTGATTTCAGCATCACCAAAAGCCAGGGCAAAAAGTTCAGGATAGCTGGGGCTGCTCTCAATGGCCCTAGCTATGTCAGCCGGAAAATTCCTAGCTAATGCCAATGGCCGCTCACGCTCAAGTTTGCTGGTGAGATCTGACCATGTACGACCCATTTTTGCCATCTCAGAGCTATTCGCCAATGTTTCAAGTACCTGGTTCTCAAGTGCACCTCCCTCTCGGATGGCTATCTCCCCGCTCAATGGATCGATGAACTGAGATCCGGCACGCCCATCCCAAAAAACCTCGCCTGCCCACAGCGCCCCAAAATTTGAGGGTGCCAGCCTATCCGTCACCTGTGGGCCAAACCCAAACAGTGGATCTTCCATCCGGCTCCCGTCTGCACGCATGCTCACAATGCCCGGAGAACCCATTACATCATCGATAGAACCCGGGTCCGATCCCGGGTGCCTTCCTTGCCTCGGATCTGCACCCCCAAAAGCAGGTCGGTGGCAGGTCCCGCAGGCAACTGTGTTGTCGCTCGAAAGTTGCTCATCCCAAAAAAGAATCTTACCCAGCAGCCGTTTTGGCTCAGTGTTCGGATTCTCCTCAGGAATAGGCACCGGTGGTAGCTCTCCCGAAGAGAGCAGTGGCCAAACCACTACTAGGAAAGCGGCACAAAACAGAAAGTGGTGCCTTCCCGTCATTTCTATCAGGGCCTTAAACCCATCAACAAAAATAGCCCCGTTGGATTTTTCGGTTATCAGGCACCATGATCCACACGACAGTCCTTTCCCCTAAGCATTGGGAGTACTAAAAAACTAGCGCATCATTTATTTTCTATCAGAGCCTCTCAATGCGCCCAAAAAACGTTCCACTGCAACCGTTGTAATGTCTCCTGGCTCACCAATACGCTCATTGGCACCAAAATGCTCGACATGATCCAAGGGCACAACAGATGCCCTTATACCAGCGTCAGTCAAAGCTTTTGCCATATCTACCGCTGATTGCGCGCTTGTAGACCCTGAGCTTAGTCCCTCCTCAACATGAAGAAAAAGATAAGGCGGAATATTCTTACCCGGACCAATATTGCCAACAGGGGATGCCTTCAACCAATCGTTCCCATAACGTTCCAGTCGTTGCTCCGGAGCCATACTTGAAAAATCATAGCCACTTCCATCAATCAGGATCACTCCCTTGAGTAGGCCCATCTCTTTGCCAGCATTTTCTAAAAATGCTTCGTTTGTGCCAACCTGGGAAGCAAGGCCAGCACCAGCCGAATGAGCCATCAGAAATATCTGTTCAGGGTCACCGCCAAAATCTGCAATGTTCTCATGCACCCAAGCTAGGGCATTCGCTACATCCTGAGTATTTGTAGGGTATTTTCCTTCTGGAAGAAGTCGGTAGTTCGTGCTCACAAAAATATATCCCAGTTTATTCGTAAAATACTCTGGCTTTGGATCAAGATCCTTATGCCACGCCTTGTCGCCAACTACATAACCACCGCCGTGCACATAGACCATAACGGGCGCCCCTGCTATCTCTGGATCAGGAGCATAAACATCGAGACTAGTAGCCTTTAGGTTCCCTGACGAACCATCAAACACAATATCCTGATACCAGATAAGGTTAACTCTCGAAAAGGGAGGATGAGCCAATCCTCCACCTACGTGAACATGGGAGATGTCTTGTTCATCTGCCATTAACCAAACGGGAAGAGCTAAAGCTATTAGTGTGACGATCAGAGAGAGTATGGGCTTCATTCGGGCCTCCTGAGTAATTTAGTAGAAACCGGCTCACCTAAGGATACGGTACCTAAGGAACCCTTTATGGTTACCACTTGATATTTACTAAAAAGTTAAAGTAACTGATTTATACAATTTCACCACATCAGTACAAAAAAAAATAGAATGCTAATCTACCGCAACAAGTCTGCTTATTACGCTTACCACTTGTTCCTTAGTTCCCGAAGCCGAAGAAATACTGTTTTAGGATCTGGATTTTCCGCAAGATCTGGAAAAATCTCTTGGAGCTGAGTAATTACAGTGCGATTTTGCAAACGGAAAAAAGTATTAATCTCTTTTTCAAGCTTGATAGTGGAGACAAGGGCCTGGTTTGGGTCCTGATCACGAACACTTTCAAGCAACTTTAGCGCAGCCTTATTTGTGGGCTCACGGTCTAAGGTAAATTCTAAGTTATTGGCAATATAATCATGGCCCGGATAAACCAGAACATTGTCTGGTAATTCTGAGAGCTGCCCAGAAAATGTCGAAAAAAGCTCGGCGGGATGGCCGCCATTGTGACAGTTTCCTGCTCCTGCATTGAACAAAGTATCACCACTGAACAGAGCTGGCGCTTCAGTATGCGATAGCAGGCAAATGTGGGTCATGGTATGTCCAGGAGTATCTAAAGCCTCTAGCTCTATATTTTTGCCAACCTTAACAATGTCACCGCCCGAGAGTCCTCGGTTAATGCCTTGGATTTTATTCCCAGCACCGGCGTGCGCTAATAGATGAGCGCCTGTAGCTGCAATCATGGGTTGATTCCCGCCGATATGATCACCGTGCTCGTGAGTATTCAAAATCTGCCTGATATCCCAACCTTGATCTCTCGCCACAGCCAAACATTTTGTGTGATCCAGTGGATCAACAGCCAAAGCTTCCCCTGTCTCGGGGCAGGCAATTAAGTAATTAAAGTTGCGGTAGGCATTGTCTATCCAGATTTGCTCAACAATCATTAAATTCACCGTTAAAAGATAATTTCCTACACCATTCTACTACTTGGTTGCAAGATGAAAAATAAATCTTTTCCCGAGATCATCCTGCCAAATTGGTTCAATTTGTGCCATTATTTGCCTCCAGATATTGACCCTTGAGTGTTTCCCCAAAATATATGAGTACCGATCAGTTTGATTTATCAATTGCTATCGGCGGTGCAGCCGGGCAAGGCATTGCTACCCCTGGCGGCATGCTTGCACAAATAATCACAAGGCGTGGACTCCATCTAAACGCCTACAACGCCTATCAATCGATAGTGCGTGGTGGTCACATTTTTCTGACGATTCGCATAAGCGATCGGAAAATCGAGACGCATGGAGACAAACTTGACGTGCTGGTCTGCCTCAATCAAGACACGATGGACCGACACCTAGGTCTCATAGAGCCAGGCGGGCATGTAATCTTCAACGGCGACAAAATCAAAGCAGGTAACCCGAAGCCGGGTGTACAACTTTGCCCCTTACCTGTCGCTGAGCTATCGAATAAAAGCCGAAATAAGGTCATTCAAAATACTATTGCGCTTGGGGTTATCACCTATTTGCTTGGGTTGGACTTCAAGGTCCTGGAAACGGCACTTACCGCACGCTTTAAATCTAAAGGGGAATCGGTAGTCGACGAGAACGTAAACACAGCGAGAACAGGTTACAAGCACGCGGAAGAAAATTTTGACGCTTACGCTCAACCAATTCCTCGGGGCCCGAAACCGCTTGCTCTTTGGACGGGAAATGATGCGCTTGCTATGGGTGGCGCCGCAGCTGGCGTCAAATTCTATGCAGCCTATCCTATGAGCCCATCTACTGGCGTTCTACATTGGATGGCCCAACACGCACGTGATCTTGGTATCTTGGTTCGACAAGCAGAAGATGAAATTGCAGTTGCTAATATGGTCATAGGCGCAGCCCACGTCGGCTGCAGGGCTATGTGTGCTACGTCTGGAGGCGGATTTGCGTTAATGACCGAAGCGATCGGCGCGGCAGCAATGATGGAAATCCCGGCGGTGTACATTAACGTCCAGCGGGCAGGCCCTTCAACGGGGGTCCCGACTAAAACCGAGCAAGGGGACCTCTGGCAAGCACTGGGTGCCAGCCAAGGGGACTTTGAGCGAATCATCGTTGCGCCCCAGGATGCTTTAGACGCATTCAGTACGATTCCGGAATTGTTTAATTACTGTGACAAATATCAGTGTCCCGGTATTGTCATTTCGGACCTGCTGATTTCTGAGGGGACCTTTAGTGCGGACCCTGATGACATCAACTTACAACCACACATTGATCATGGGGAAATCATTACCAGCGCGGAAGGAGAAGAGGAATATCTTCGTTACGAAGATACCGAGAGCGGCATTTCACCCAGGGCCCTTCCTGGATTAGAGGGCCATGTACACATAGTTGCAACTGATGAACATGATCAGGATGGTGTTCTGATCAGCGACGAATTTACCAACCCAATTAAGCGGCGCAAAATGGTCGAAAAACGTGCACGAAAACTAAAAAATGCAGTAAAAGAAATCGCCCCCCCTAAATTAGAAGGCTCTGCAAACGCAGAAGTCACCCTAATCGGCTGGGGATCAACCTACGGAGTTATTAAAGAAGCAGTTACACAACTAGCGGCTAAAGGTGTAACTGCAAATCACTTGCCCATCAAATGGATTGTTCCATTTCATGTGGAAGTCGTAACTGAGATCCTATCCAATGCCAAACGGACAATAATCGTCGAGAATAACTATTCTGGACAATTTTATCGCTATTTAAGAAGCGAAACTGGGTTGAGTGTCGATGGTCATATCCGAAAATACGACGGGGAACCTTTCGCGCCTCACCACATCGTCGATGCAGTTCAGGATCAACTAGCAGGAAATGCAGATCACTCTGTGCCAACTCAAGAAATCATGGTTTAACAAAGCCATAAAAGGTCTAAAAGATGGATGGAATAGATACAAGAGCCCTCGTAAGTGCGCCTACAACTGCCAACGAATTCAAAGGTAAGGTGGACCCTGACTGGTGTGCAGGCTGTGGTGATTTTGGTGTTTTAAATAGCCTGAGGAAGACCTGCTTGGACCTTGGGCTGAAGCCCCACGAGATCCTTACAGTCAGCGGCATAGGCTGTTCGTCAAACTTTCCTGGATTCTTTAACTCCTATGGAATGCATACTCTTCATGGGCGGGCACTTCCGGTAGCAACAGGCGCAAAAATGGCAAATCAGGATCTAACTGTGATCGTTACCGGGGGAGACGGCGATGGCTACGGTATTGGTGGCAACCATTTCACGCACACAGCTCGCCGAAATGTAGACCTGACCTATATCGTAATGGATAACGAGATCTATGGCCTTACCACGGGCCAAATATCACCCACCAGCAACCATGATATGAAGACTAAAAGTACGCCCTTTGGTAGTGTAGAGTTTCCCTTTAATCCCGTTACGTCTGCAATCATGAATGGTGCCACCTTTGTTGCCCGTGGTTTCTCCAGTGATACGAAACATCTCTCGATGCTGATGAAAAAAGCAATTGAGCACCGGGGTTTTTCACTTATTAGTATATTCAGTCCCTGCATTACATTTAACCACGACAACAACTTTGAATTTTTTAAGCCGCGTATTCAGCGACTAGAAGATGAAAATCACGACACGAATGACTGGAAAACTGCCTGCGAAAAAGCAATGCTATGGGGTGACACTATCTACACCGGACTATTTTTACAGGCGAATGACAGGCCGGCACTAGGAAAACAAGAACCTGTACTGCAAAAGGGTGGTGCCCTAGCCCACAGATCATTGGGCCTAAGTGATGAACAGAGCCAAAAGGTCATCAATGGAATGATGTGAGTTTTGCAGGGCAAAAAAAGTCGTGACTGCCGATATCCCGGTTCTGCCTGACGTTGCGAAAAACCTAGCATCGGTAAGAGACCCTGTAATTGGCAGGGTCGTGTCTAATAATTCATGCATGAAAGGCAAGTCGGCTAGCTTCGTTCGTCATACTGAAATCGATGTTTCGGGTACACCCCTGGAAAATAATTGTTTGGTGGGCCAATCTTTTGGGGTGCTCGCTCCGGGCAAGGGCCCAAAAGGGAAACCTCATAAGGTACGGCTGTACTCGGTCGCCTGCCCAAGCTACGGAGAAGACGGTGAAGGCAAGATTATCTCTACAACCCCCAAACGTCTTATCGATGAATTTAACGCTGAAGAAAAAAGCCCTGGCCCAACCGAGAACGGTCTTTTTTTGGGTGTTTGTAGCAACTACCTTTGTAAACTGGAGCCTGGAGATGAGGTAAAGCTTACTGGCCCTAGCGGCAAACGTTTTCTTTTACCGATAGACCGAGATAAACATGACTATGTTTTCATCGCAACCGGTACCGGTATCGCGCCGTTCCGCGGCATGGCGATGGAACTTTTATCCCACCCAGATCACGGCCCCACTACAAGCCAGATTCATCTCCTCATGGGAGCCCCCTACACGAGTGACTTGCTTTACGATGATCTTTTTGCAGACCTTGCCTCTAAACACGACAACTTCCATTATCACACCGCCATAAGCCGGGAAACACGTCCCGATGGTAGTCGTGGCTGCTACATACACCAACTGGTCGATGAACAAATTGCCCAGTTCGGGCCAATACTAGAGAACCCGAGAACGGTACTTTATATCTGCGGTCTTGCCGGTATGCAGATCGGTCTTTATCAGTCCATGGCTCACCATAAGTTGAACAACGGCTACTTTAAAATAGGTGAAAAACTCTCTGGGACAGACCCTATTGACTGGGAGCCCTCCCAGATACGCCGTGGCGTAAAGGCCACCGGCCGGTGCATGGTAGAGGTCTATTAGCAAGCCAAAAAGTGAGCTTTACAACAAGTGACGGGTGTGGGGCTGGGTAAAATCAATCACAGGACCCACCGGGACTATACGGGTTGGGTTAATGCTCTCATGGCTCCCGTAATAGTGTTGCTTGATGCTGTCGACATTGACCGTATTTTCAATACCTGGCAACTGATAAAGATCTCGGGTATATCCCCACAAATTAGGATAATCAATGATACGGCGTAAATTGCATTTGAAATGTCCATAATAGACCGCATCAAAACGAAGTAACGTTGTAAGTAATCTCCAATCGGCTTCTGTTGTCTGGCTACCAACAAGATATCGCCGACTCTCAAGGTGGCTCTCTAAAAAATCAAGTGTTTTAAAGACATCGGCCACAGCCTCTTCATAGGCTTTTTCTGTTGTAGCAAAACCAGCCCGATAAACACCATTGTTCACGCCAGGATAGATAAGATCATTTAATTCATCAATTTGATGTCGGAGGGATTTAGGATAATAGTCCCCCTTCTTGGCCCCAGCATCATCAAACGCAGAGTTGAACATTCGGATGATTTCTGATGATTCATTGCTGACAATGGTTTTACGTTCTTTGTCCCATAAAATTGGCACGGTAACGCGCCCTGTATAATCAGGCTGAGCCTCGAGATAAATTTCATAAAGATATGTCTTGTTATTGATCGTATCAGGAACAACATTGTCCCCGTCTTCAAAGGTCCAGCCTTTGTCGCCCATAAAAGCATTGACAACTGAAACAGAAATCATTTCTTCGAGCCCTTTAAGGGCACGAAAAATTAGCGTCCGGTGAGCCCAGGGACAAGCCAGAGAAACATAAAGATGATATCGGTCGGTCTCCGCCTTGAAGCCACCTTCACCACTCGAACCTGCGCCACCATCTGTTGTAATCCAATTTCTGAACCCAGCGCTTTGCCTTACGAAGCGCCCATCTGAAGCCTTTGTGTTGTACCAGTCCGTGCTCCACTTCCCTTCTACCAGCAATCCCATACTAAACTCCTGAAAATACCCTCTCGCCTAGCGCTCTGGCCACGCACAGTAACCCTGCTAGGACCGCCAGTATAATAAGGAATCCACAGGGATTCCCTCTCCAAAAGGCTCAGGTATGCCTTCAGAATTTACAAGCTATACCAATTAACACTCAAAGAGTGCGGCGATTCCTTGTTTTCTGGTCAATAATCCTTGCTGAAACATTATTGAGCGCGTATAAGAACGCGCACAAAAAAAATTTAGAAAATTTTCGTTTCCAGGAACTCTCGATCAGAAGTAGAACCAGATCGATTTTTTCGGGGTGTAGCTCAGCCTGGTAGAGCACTGTCTTCGGGAGGCAGGGGCCGGAGGTTCAAATCCTCTCACCCCGACCAACGATGTCTGAATTCGAACCTAAGGTGAAGTGGTATTCGATACATTAATTTTTGTACCTTTTGTGAGCTCGAGGAATGGCAGACTCTTGAAAACACGCTGCCCACGAACTGAGCAAGCCTGATTGATTGGAGATTATCATATGAGATCAGTGTCGATACAAAAAATTCTGGCCGTTGCCGCAGCGACTGCTATCGTCTGTGCAATTCCAGCTAGCGCACACCACTCTCACGGCAACTACATTATCGACAAATACACTCTCCTCGAGGGCACGGTACGCGAAGTGCACTGGATCAACCCACACACCTGGATCTATCTCGAGGTCGAAGATGAGAGCGGCAAGCCAGCGTTGTGGGCACTCGAAGGCGGCAGTATCGCCGCAGTGACAAACCGTGGTTGGGAACGCGACGACATTGTGTCTGGTGATTCGATCAAGGTCCGCTGCCATCAACTCCGTGACCTATCTAAGGGATGTCTATTGGGATTTGTGACGACGGAAGACGGCATCGTAGATAGAGAATTCGATTAAAAAATTGCGCTTCTAACTAACCGGTTGAAGAAACAAAGGATCTGAGTATGCACAGACCAACAAAAATCCTGATAACGTTACTTTTATTCATCTCGACTCAGGTTTCCGCACAGCTACAGTGGGCAGAGTTTCGCGACGAAGCGGAGTTTTTCTCCGTCAATTTTCCTGGGGATCCTGTGATCGTCGAGAGTACGCTTAATTCGGAATATGGCGCAATTTTTCCCTCGAAGACCTATACCGTAGAGATTGATGACTACTTTTACCAAGCAACCGTTATCAACTATTCGGAGGCACGCCAAGCCTATCTGGAGATGCCGGACCGGACCGACGAGGCTGCCTCTCCAAGGCTCTGGATTTACGACCAGCTCGGTGCTACTGCATTCATGGCCAAGAAGTTTAGAGAGCGTGGCGGCGAAGTGACATTCGATGCGTGGCACCATATCGACATGGTTGAGGGTCACCAGCTGCAGATTACCAACCCCGACCAGTCCCGCACATTCGTCGGAATCTATCTGCATAATAGCCGTCTTTATGTCACGGAAGCGACTGTGCCGTCCGATGCGTTACCTCAGGGATTGTTTCAGCAGTCATTAGGATTTTTAGATGAGGAAGGCATAAGAATCCGATATAACCTTCAGCCAGACCGAAGCCGGACGCTCTCTGAGGGTTACTACCAACGAAGACGAGGAGATTAGATATGATTGAGGAAAAAATAACCATGAAGCCGACTTTAATACCTGCATTCGGTCTTGCTCTACTGGGAATAGGTTTTTCGATTGCGGCTTTAACACAAGAATCCGAATCAAATGGAAGACATGTTTTTTACAAGTCCGATGCGGCTGAAATTTTTCAGAGTGGTTCTATGATATCCGAGTTTATGCTCACGACTGAGCAGACAGAAGGTCGCTACAGCATCATCAAGGAGACTTTTGAACCAGAGTTTTCCAGCTATCCCGGTCATACCCACCTCTCCCACAGCGAAGTATTTTTTGTCATCTCTGGTATCATGGAATGGACCGTCGATGGCGACATGCAGCAGATCGGTCCCGGAGATCTTGTCTATATTCCGCCGAACTCTCATCATGCTGGAAGAGTTGTGGGCGATGACGATGTCCATGCATTGATGCTTTATGAGCCGGCCGGATACGAGAAAAATTATTTTCGGAGAGAGGCGCTCTCGGAGGAAGAACGCCAAGATCCAGAAGTAAGACGCGAACTAATGGAGCTGGCAGATGTGCACATTAACAGGTAGCAATAAGCAAAAACTCAACCTAATTATTTCAGCTTATTAGTTGCCCTATTCGTGCCTGAGCGCGTCGATCGGATCTAGTCCTGATGCCCGCTTGGCCGGCCACATACCGAACACAAGCCCCACAGCGGCACTAAAGGTAAATGCAGTGATGACCGATGCGAAACTGACCTGTGTCTGCCAGCCAGCAAATTCCGATGCAATGTAAGCGGCTCCAATACCAAGGGCCAACCCTAGCCCGCCGCCCAACAGGCATAACGTCATAGCCTCTACCAAAAATTGCAGCATAATGTTTCCATTCGTTGCGCCCATCGCTTTTCGAATGCCTATTTCACGGGTCCTCTCGGTGACAGTAACCAACATGATGTTCATGATGCCGATGCCTCCCACAAGAAGACTAACAGCTGCAATACCAGCAAGCAGATATGTAAAAATCTCGGTCGCTTGCTGTCGCGTGTCTAGAAACTGCTTCCGGTTCATGATTGAAAAATCATTATCAGCACCCGGCAAAATTTTATGTTCGCGTCGCAACACACTCTCTATATCCACCATTGCCAATTCAATCGAAGAGTCCTCACGGACCTTAATACTAATGGTCTCAACAAAATCGGATCCGGTCACACGAAACTGGGCTGTACTAAGGGGAATCCAGACATCATCATCGGGATTATGCCAACCCGATGATCCCTTGGCTTCCAGTACCCCGATAACATCGAAAGAGATAGAACGAATCTGAATTGTCTTACCCAAGATACCTGTGGCATCCGTATCTAGCATATTCGGAACTTCAGCTCCAAGTACTGCCACGCGACGGCGAGCGGAGTCATCCGACTGATTAAACATGCGGCCTGCAGCAATGCTGAACAAATGAACATCAGCGTAATTAGGCGTCGTACCGAGTACAGTCAAATTAAGATTCTGATTTCCATATTTGATCTGTCTGCGCCCATCGATTTCCGGCACCACCCCACTAAAAGAAGCAGATTGTTGAGCCAAAGCAAGCGCATCTCCCGTCTTCAACGTTTGCTGATTTCGTGCAACGCCCCGACTAAAAAAATTTGCTGAGCTAACCGACAGGATATCACCACCCAGTGCCTCCATTTGTTCATCAATGGCCTGTTGGGCCCCAGCCCCTAGTGCAACCATCGTAATCACCGCAGCAACGCCGATGATGATTCCGAGCATTGTCAAAGTAGCCCGAAACAGATTGCTCCGGATCGACTGAAGGGCAATCAAGGCTGTTTCACCCAACAACATTATCTCATTCCACCGCCCATTCCACCGCCCATTCCACCGCCAGATCCGGAATTACCCAAACCAGGGATCACAGAACCAATCCTACGACTAATTGCTTGCTGTAATTCCTGCTGCGTCTCAACCAGATGCGCACTTGGCAAAATCAGAACGGTATCAGACTCATCTAACCCAGAAACAATTTCAACGCGATCAAGGTCAGTAATGCCAGCCCTGACGTTAGCGGACCGGACGCTCCCATCTACTTCCTGCACAACTACCCAAAAATCTCCACCGAAACGGTAATCGGTCCCCGAATCATCCCCAGGAGCACCTCTAGTCATACCGCCGGCCCTATCTGGGCGACTTGGTGAACGTACGCTGCTTAGTGTTCCACGTACAAACTCTTCTTCCTCGCGACTGAGCGTCTCTCCAGCACGCCGCTTAGCCATAATTGTGCGGATTCTGCCTGTGTCCGTCCCGGCCGGCAATTCCACTGAGCGCCCTCCCAGCGAAACTGTCTCGGTATCAGTGCCATCAGCTGAATTCGTTGTCTGCCTGCTACTATCCGCTAAAATTTCCCTACGCAAATCCGATTCAGCTAGCCCAAGCAAGCCCGCTGTCGTGGGAATATCACGATCAGTACGGAGTGCCATAATAGGCAAAGACAAAACATTTTCCCGAGCAGCGATAGAAATTTCTACTTCTGCATTCATGCCTGGCATGAGCAGTCCCTCAGGATTTTGAATAGACATCAGCACCGCAAACATTGTCACGTTTTGCTCGACCACAGCCTGCGGCTCAATTTTAATAACATCCCCCAAGAATGGTTGATTCGGAAATGCAGCAACCGTTATCTCAGCTTTCATTCCAGAGCGAACCTTACCGATGTCGGTCTCATCGATCAGCGCTCGAATCTGGACTGCACTTAGATCCGCCATACTCATAAGTGACGTTCCGCCCGCAAAGTCCTGCGTAGGTGATGAAATTACCTGGCCTTTCTCAACTGGTTTTGCGATCACCGTTCCTGTTATTGGAGCGCGCACGTCCGTGTCCTCGACCGCTATACGTGCATTCTCTACCTCAACCTCCGCGCTTATGACTTGTGCCTCTGCATTAGCCAGCTCAAGCATCGCCTGCTCGTGCTCAATTTCGGTGAAGGTACCATTCTTAACTAGCACCTCTGCCCGCTTCATTTGAGTTTGAGAAATCTGTCTACGCGATACCGCGGCTTTCAAACCAGCTTCGGCTTGCGCCAGTCGATTACGGACTGTTCTTGGATCAATGTGAACCAGAAGGTCGCCTTCCTCAACGAGGTCACCCGTCTCAACAAGCAGTTCTAGTATTTCTCCAGATGCTTTCGATTTAACCTCGACTATTGCTAACGGCTCAACAATACCGGTTGATCCAACTGACACATTGATCGAGGCTCGCTCCAGCGACGCCGTGTTATAACTTGGTACCGAAGACTGCTCTTCTGTGCACCCAAAAAGAAATAGTACCAGTAGAGGCAATCGGGATTGTTTCATCAGTGCCCTCCAGAAGGCTGATCATCCACTATGGCACCGTCACTCAGCCGAATAACGCGTCGTGCATGATCTGCAATTTCCTGTTCGTGCGTAACAAGAATTATCGTATTCCCCGACTCATGGAGATGATCAAATAATGACATTATCTCATGCCCAGTCGTGGAATCCAGATTCCCGGTAGGTTCATCTGCCAGCAAAATGCTCGGCTCTGTCACCAATGCTCGCGCCACTGCAACACGTTGACGTTGCCCTCCTGACAATTCAAGGGGCCGGTGAAGCGTACGATCTGCTAGCCCCACGATTTCAAGCGCATGTTGTGCTCGTTCATGCCGTTCCTTGCGCTTCATGCCTGAATAAATCAGCGGCACTTCCACATTGTGAAGTGCGCTCATCCTATTCAACAAATTGAATGTCTGAAAAATAAAGCCGATGTCCTGATTTCGGACCTTTGCAAGCTGTCTATCATTCATTTCAGAAACAAGACGTCCGTTGAGCCAATAATCGCCTGTTGTTGGTGAATCCAAGCAACCAATCACGTTCATGAGAGTCGACTTACCAGAACCGGATGGGCCCATAACAGCTGTAAATTCATTGGGTTCGATAGTCATATCGATTGATCGGAGTGCGTAAATCGTCTCTGATCCCATTTGATACGCCCGTCCAATGTCCACAAAACGTATGATGGCTTCAGTTAAATAATCTGGTAGAGAATCCGAAGTCATTTGCGCATTCTGTAGACTTATCCACAATTATACCAGTCAATAGGTCCCGTCTTCTTAGATGCTGCACGACTGCAAAGGGTCGCACGGCTCCCTTAAAACCTTCTGTATCCTTCCTCGCACCAGAGGCAGGACCAGGTAATCCTTCTGGCTAAACTTTTTTCAGATAAGCCGCATCGATGTCAGTCAAAAAATCTATAGACTTTTCTTTTGTTGCGGAGAATCGATTCCGCAGCGACCGAACAGTCTTAACACCTAGAGCATCGAACTCACCATCAGGAATCAGGCCAGTTGACGGATCAAGTAACTTGATCATGACTCTATCCACGATAGTTGACTTTATGGCAGGCATGCGCGTAACTAATAAATCCTTAGCGGCTTCATAATTGTCGGAGCTGAGGGTCCACCGGAGTCCACGCAAATAACCCCTGATAAAGCCTATTAGACTCTCTTCATTCAAAGATGCCCATTCACGGCTTGCGGCAAAGACACCCCCTTGGTAATTTGGTGTCGTATTGAGACTACTTTCCAGTACATGGAAACCGCTCTCGACAGCCATGCTTGTAAACGGTTCGATCGTTAAGGTCCCTGCGTGCTCCCCATCCCTAACCGACTCCCAACGTTTCGGAGTAGCACCAACCGAAACGAACTTTACATCGCTCATCGACAGCCCCGACTTTTCAATCATATCGTAAAGCACAAAGGCAAAGCCCGTTCCATGGGCGTCAACCGCAAGAGAGCATCCCTTCAAGTCCTCATATTTCTTTATCTGCGGAGAAACCACTAAGGACAACTCGACACGTGTTGCTGCCATAAACGCGAAAAGATCACTGGTCCCGTTAGTCTGCACTGCCCCCTCTCGCCCCCTGTAAGCTAAAACATTGTCAAAAGCGGTTGCGGCAACCTGATAATTCCCGTCCAGGAGATTTTTCATTTGATAGGTGGAGCTAGGGGTTGTTTCCAAGCTAATGTCTACTCCAGCCTCTGAAAAGAATCCCTGCTCCAATGCCGAAAAAATTGGCAGGTTTGGAGCTCCCGGGAACACAATGAGACTGAGAGTATTTTTAGACATGCTCAAGAAATTTTACCTAGTTTGTACGTCTTTGATAGCTATTTTAATGCACTACACAGTCTAGTGCTTAGGATGTTTATAGATTTTGCTATTGTGTCGATATCTCAGGTGTATGACCAACTCCTGATCTTCGTGTCCTTTCTCTTTCTTGGAGCGAAAAATTTAAGTAGTTGATTCCTAAAACTCACAGCCGTACAGGATTACTGGAAAGGGAGATTTTTTGAACCTGTAGGCTCTGGTAAGGGGCTCCTGAAAAACAATAGGGTCAATATAGGTCACTTCAATGGCTAATCGGTCACCATCCCGGTACAAACGCTCAATGCTCCGCATGGCAGCGGATTGAGGAATCGCTTGACCCAGAGTCGTTACATAGCCCCGAGAGTATGCAAGTGTTTCTATAACCAAGATGTCATCTTCGTACCAACCGATGGAATTTCCCATGGTGGGCATGGCCTGATCCTTCAGATTAACAACACTGGATAATGCATCCACAGAATGCCCACGCCGATTCAACCAAACTGTTCGTCTCAAATCGAACATTTCATAATGGATTAAAACAGTATTCTCGAGCTGCTGAATTTCAATGGGCGAACCGGGGCTACCCCAAATGCGCCCAAGACCAGAAGGAATACACTGTAGACTCGGATCATCTGTTAAAAAATTGTACGATCCTGCTCTTACTTTTCCCTCTGGGGTATACACTACCTCCGAATAGCCTCCATTCTCAAATGTCGAATCAATTATCCAGGTACCCTTAAGATCCAGTTCCGTCTGAGCAACAACAGAAAAACCAAAAAGAAAAGTAATTAAGATCAAATATCGACCGTTCTTCTCTGTTTTGTATTTTTCTATCTTTCTGACAAAAAAATTAATGTATGCCACGTTAATAATACTTCTCTTCTTCTATTCTTCTATTCTAGCAGCACTGAAACTTCACGTAATTGGAAGAATCAATGTACAATAGATCGCGTGCAAAGTTTTTCATCAGACACAAGTACTTAGCACTGTGTATTTACAACAATAACAATATATCCGCGTACTTTTATGGCAAGCATATTTCAAATAGCGCCCTTACCCAAAAATTTATCAGCAGAACGATTCAAAGTTTATACGCAGCGTAACCTGCATAAACTTCCTCAAATCTCATCGCTTTCAAAACAGCAACAGCTTGAGATTCAGGTTGTAGCAAGCGTATTGCCATTTCGCGTAAATCAGTACGTAGCTGACAATTTAATTGACTGGAGTAAGGTCCCTGATGATCCGATGTTTCGCCTAGTCTTTCCTCAAAGAGAAATGCTTGAAGAAAATGACTATGACCTCATGTCGGAGGCATTAAAAAAAGGGTTGTCTAAACCGGAACTTGAAGGGCGGGCTAGAATTGTCCGAGCAAAACTTAATCCTAACCCTGCTGATCAGATGGAGCTGAATCTTGCCGAACTAGACGGAAAAATACTGGAGGGCGTGCAGCACAAATACTCAGAGACTGTATTGTTTTTCCCTGCACGGGGTCAGGTCTGCCATAGCTATTGCACGTTTTGTTTTCGATGGCCACAATTTGTGGGTGATCGCACCCTGCGGTTTGCTTCTACCAGTCCACGCACGCTCACACAATACTTAATCCAGCAGCCTCAAGTGAGCGATGTTCTTATCACAGGTGGAGATCCAATGGTGATGCAAACCCACCACCTGAATGACTGCATTCAGCCACTGCTATCCCCCGAGTTGGAACACATCCAAACAATTCGTATTGGCACAAAATCTTTAAGCTTTTGGCCTCATCGCTATGTCAACGATGCAGATGCGCCAGATCTTCTCGCATTACTAGAACGATGCGTACGAGCCGGAAAGCATGTAGCAATAATGGCGCACTATAATCACTGGCGCGAACTAGAGACCCCTGTTGCTCAAGAAGCAATTAGGAGAGTACGCCAAACCGGTGCAGTGATCCGTGCCCAGGGACCTCTACTTCGAAAAATTAATGATGATCCTCGTGTGTGGAGCAGGCTATGGGAAGATCAGGCGCGCCTGGGGATTATCCCTTATTACATGTTTGTCGAGCGAGACACTGGGGCGCAAGCCTACTTTGAGGTTCCTCTAGCCCGAAGCTGGGAAATTTACCGTGATGCAATCCAGCAAGTCTCCGGACTCGGAAGAACAGCACGCGGACCCTCGATGAGTACAAGTCCTGGAAAAATAGAAATTCAGGGGGTCACGAAGATACAGGGGGAAAAAGTTTTTGTACTTCGCTTTATCCAAGGCAGAAACCCTGATTGGGTGCAACGACCATTCTTTGCTCAGTATGATGCAGAGGCCACTTGGCTTAACCAGCTCAAACCAGCGTTTGACAAGAAAGAGTTTTTCTTTGAAAAAGAGTTTAATGAATTAGAGAAACGGCCAGCAAGAAAGTCTTGATTATGACAGCATGGAAATACATTAGAAACGGCCTAGGAAGCTTCCCCAGAAAACGGGGTTAGATATCGTACCCTATTCAGGGGCAGGCCAAATCATCCGCCCGCTTTCGTCCAGCAAACCCATTTCTCCAAGCCGTTGAACTATCTCTTGATCCAAAAGAGTCACGGTAGCCCCGTTCAAATTTGGAGGCACAATGTTTGTATCTTCAAACACACCATTAGCAATATCGATAAAATCTCGGTAGCGTTGGGCGGAACGCATCGGTCCATCTTCTACCTGAAGTGCCCTAGGGAAAAGAACAGGCCGACCCCGAAGATTCAAGTAGCCATGTACCCTGATATTCTTACCTACTACAAAATCTTCTTCGCTGAATCCATAGTTCCCTGTCATACCCTGCAAAGCATGCCCCTGTAGTTGCCATTTTTCCCCAACAGCTAATTCGCCACCGGTAATTTCTATATTGATGGCAACATGTGGGTTACCCCACTTAATTCCTACTATCCTACCTTCCGCGTATACAGTCTCAGACTCAAAAGGACCAAACTCTGCCCGTAAATTGTGGTGAGCGTGGAGATCCGGAATCAAGCCCACCAGGACTACCAAAAAAAATATGGCCTGAGTCTTCATAATCAAAATTACCCTTTTTTGCATCGAAAGCGGGCCAATCTCTAGCGCCCAAAAGGTCAAAAACCAGAATCCAGGATCCCGATAATATCAAAATTCAAGCGACACGCAGAACTATAATATTTTTTTATAATCACAATCTTTTTTTCTATATTACTACCTCTAATATCCCTTAATACAGGCTTCAGGTACGTATACATAATATTTGGGCTGTCCCCCTTTAGTGCTAGTATAGAAAACAGAAAAAAATTAAGGGCACCAGATGAAATCAACTGTAACAGCAATTGTTGCTGCAGCCGTTAGCTGCGTGGTTGTTATTCAATTCTCGAAACAAACAGAAAGTCCAAATCTATTGGAGGCTGGAAAACCGGTCATGCTGAGCGCTACAGATGAACTCGCAAACGATGTTTGGATAGGATTTCCCTCTTTTCAGAGTGTGCAAGCAGGTAGCGCGGCAAGATCGCAACCCGATCCCGGTCCCGCAGAAATCTCCAATTTACTGTCTGATTCCTCAAACTCCGTCTGCTTTTTAACTAAAGTGGAAATGGCGCTTATGGATGGTCCTGAAGATCAAACCAGCTGCCGGATCTTAATTGATGAATTTACAAACTGGTGGGAACTCCACGCCGCACAAGGAACAGGTACGGACTCTGCCGTCAGTTGTAACGCCAGATGTCTCGTCTGGGAGTAACCGAATACTGTCTTTGTTTTCTGCCCGGCCAACCAAGAAAACAGCTATCTATCTCTCCTTCCGGTATCCGCCCTCAAGATATAACCTTGCGCTTTCCAAGCTGCAAGGTACGTTGGTGAGTGTACGGTCAGCCATTTTTGCCAGATGGTGCTCGAAAACTACAGTCTCTTCTAGGTAGGTGGGATCAGAAACTGAGATTGTGATATCCAGCGCCATCCCGTTTTGGGATAATGAAAATCTCTCCACCAAATTTTTCTGGTCACTTGAGTCCACGCCCGTATGAATACCCCACCTATCGGCCACAAAATTTGTTGTTTCGACTATCAAATCAGCACCATCAAACCACCCCACGGAATGACCAAGCGCAGATGGTTCCGCGGGTAGATGGTTGCGATCCAAATAAACAACACGGGGCTCGGCCCGCAATTCACCGGCTATAACAATCGTCTGATCGTCAGGGCGGCTAATCTGAATAGGATAAGGTAGCAGCATATATTTGGGCGGGCCCGGATCCCTACATTCCACCTGTGGATTTTGGCTTTCGTTGAAATCATCAACCATTTTTTGAGCAAACGGGGTATAGGGCCAACCTTTTGGGGGCTCATAATGAGGCCGAATCCCGCGTAAATCCCTCTTCCACAAGCCAGTAAAGTCATTAGAAGGCTGCGCAACACTTTGTTTCTGATCTGTACCGACGCGTCCACCGTCAGCTTTTTCAACCCAACTTAACCCTGAGTAATACCTTGAAGGATCTTTATCGCTTGACCCCTCCCATGTAATCACTTCCCCCGGCTTAAATGTATCCTTATTCCAGCCCAGTTGTCGCATGCCGGGAGGGTGATTCATTTCTATAGTGTATTCCACCACCTCGCCTTCCGGGTTGGGTGACATAACCTTTAAAAACACGTGCGGCATCGCCCAGCCATACTGAGAAACCACTCCTGTATGTCTTTGAGTATTGTTGCGATCAAGATTGGAGTGCGAATGATGGGCACTCAAAGATATCGGTAATAAAGTTACCAAATATATTGCCAGTATTTTTTTTAAGTCCATCTTTGAACCTCAAATTTTATTTTGTATGCTTTTTGTCAATTCCCATTCTCCGGAACCCCAAGCTCTGGATGCACACAATTGTATTTCTCCACCGGAGCATTTGTTAATGCCCAATTATGCGCCCCGGAAAGACTATCGACAAAGTACTCCGAATCTTCGGCCACCCATGCAATATCAAAAGCCTGGCCGTCATCACTTAAAGTTAGTCGCTCTACAGTATGAAGTTGATCGCTATGCGGAAGTCCGGGGAACTGATAGATAAAGCCAGGCTCGTAAGCGACCGTATCAATAACAAGTGTCCTCCCCTCATACCAACCAATGGAGTGCCCGAGAGCACTTCCGGTAAGGCCTTCCGGATGTGTATCTTGGTTAAGATATACGGTGCGCTCGGCATCCATCCACTCATGATGAATGATGACAATGCTTTCATCTTGCCGAATCTCAGTCGGACTCCCGTTACTCCAGAGACGCCTAATACTCACAGGCCTACACTCAAGGCTCGGGTCCTCGGTAATGGGATCATAGGCATCCAATGCTCGGCGGCCTGCCTCGGACAAGATCCAGACATGAGGATTAGCCTCTCCGGGCCTCGGGGGCCCACCAAAAGGGCCTGCGCCGCGCCAAACCCCACCGAAATTGGGCACATTGCTGCTCCCAATCGTACTTGGACGCTCAGCGGACGGCGAGACTACCGCTACACCTCCCTCAATCTGCTCGCCTCTGTCGATACGAGTTCCGTCGGAAAACACACCAGACTGGTAGTAGCACTCTCTCTCGTTTCGCCTGGCGGCAAACCCCTCGACTGTTATTCCCTGCCCGGCTTGGAACAGATCAGTTGTCCAGCCATTTCTGGCTGCACTGGCGGCGCCGTTCAATTCACAATCCCAGACCTCAGTCCCGCCACTCTCATTAACCACATCCAGGAGTAAACGCCCATGGGGATTCACAAACTTGAAATCCCTTACAACTCCCTCAATTGTTATTTCTTGGTCGCGGTCAAAGTGCCAGGTCATGGAATGGTGAGCCCAAGTTTCCCCCGAGACCCAAAAGGCCAAGAGACAAAAAATCAGTCTTCCCATGACTTGTATACTCCGCCCTGAAAGCTACTTTATAAAAAATCACTGCACAAAATATTTCTTAAAGACCGTTGACGCAACAAAATTAAATAAAACCACCCCTAGTAAAAACTATTCCAACAGCTCTATTGCATAAGCCAGCACTTCTTCTGCGCCTACCCGCTTGGAAACAGCCTCAACAAATATTTTTCCGACGATCATTTGCTGGGTATCCATAATAAAAATACCCGGATAGGGAACTCCATAGGCAGGTTCACCAGGCTCATACCGACTATTTAGAATATCCAAAGCCTTAACGCTGCTGGCCTCTATATCTGACAGTAATGGATAGGTAATGGAGTTGGCATCAATGAAGGCCTGTTGTAGCTCTGGAGCATCGTATGTAAGCGCTATCACCCCGATACCTGCCTCCTCAAAACCTTTGACGTAATCCTGCAGCTGCACGAGCTGCCTCTTGCAAAACGGTCACCAATCGGCCGAGCGATTGGCAAAGAAAATAGCGCCTTTAGTCCCGACAAACTGGTCAATCTGCGTGACCTCACGGCCCTGGTATAGGGTCCGGATTCTTGGAAAATCATCTCCAACCCTCAAGCCCGGGTCAAACGAATCAGTGTCCTCGGGAATGAACATGTTGTCAGTGTTTGGCTGAGCCTGAAGCGACTTAATACTAGGGAAATGGCTAGCAACTATCAGAAAAAATACTAAGAAAAACCATGCTGGAAAATTTTTCACGGACCTTCCCCCTTTTAGACCCTAAATGATGTACTCCACGCCGATATTAAAAGCTCACGCGTCCAGATTATACCTCCGATATCAAACCGAGACGGGTTAATGCTCGGGAGGTGAAAATAATGCAGTCATGATACCGGTGAAGGCTAATAAAGTAGCTACCAAAAACCACTCTACCACTACTATTCTCTGTAGTGCAGTCAGCGAAGAGGCATGCCCGGCCAGGATTTTAGGCCCAAAACGCCATTTATTTAGTGCAGCAAGGCCCATTAAGACACCAAACCCGCATACCTTTGCCAGAATTAACCTTCCGTAAGGTGTAAACAGGCTCCAAAAGGTCGGCAGAAGGGCCACTGATATTAAAACGCCCGCAACCAATATCATCGGAACTAGCCAAAGTGCAATAGAGGAGAACTTCAAAATTAGAGATCCTGCCTGGCTGATCATCTCATCCCTCGCCACAATATAAAGTGGCAAAAAAGCACCAAACCAAAACATGACGACCCCTAAATGAAAAACAAGCAGAGACCCCACTAACCACCTCTGGCTATGAGTCGTCGTATGTCCCATGCAGGCAAATGACAATAAAATCATCATGACACCTAGCAAGCCAACTGTCTTCTGGATATGACCCCTTTTCAGGCACGCTATAACTAGCAGACAAAGACCTGCCACGCGCACGGTTCGCGCAATACCCGCATTGGATTTCATCAGCAATAGCTGCATAGAAGAATCTAATATGCCGCCAAAAGAACCGGTAAATCGTGCTGGAACTGAAAAATGATAAGTAACAGTAAGCAAGATGGCTACAACTGAAGAAATAAAGCCAAGCTTACGAATAATATCAACAGACAAAGTGAGCTGGCTCTCAAAAATTTTCAGAAAAATAAAGATTCCAGCTGCCTGGAATATTGCAATAAAACTGAGTGCACGCAGTCCGAGAACTCCAATGTCTAGCGCAATCAAACCCAAATTAAGGTTCCGGAAAAACTCGAACAGAAGGCGAGGATGAGGATCCCAACACCGAAAAATGAATTTCCCCAGATACCAGATGTGTATCAGCTCCGACCGCCCTCCATGTCAAGAGATAATCACCAGGCGCAAACTTTTCCTGCATTACTAAGGAAATATTCTGGTCCATTTTTTCGGGCAACGGTCCCAATTTTTTCAGCTCACCGCCGGGACCTAATAACGAGATGGCTGTCAATCTAACATCAGTAGAAAATGTCAGCACAACCTCGTCCGGGCCCTCAACCAAAATAGCTGAATCGGAGGGAAAAGATTGCGTGAGACGCGTATGAGCTTCCAATTGCTGCGCCTGTAAAACGATTACCAAGAAGAAACCCAACAAAGCTAAATATCTATTGATTTGATCTCTCCTGTCCTAAAGTATCTCAGTAAGGACGCAAAACTTTTTCAATCTTTCCAAAGTGACTCCAAAAGCCCCTGATCCCAAAGATCGCGATAAAAGCTCACGGGATCACAGCCTGAACCGCCTTCGATCAACTCAATATTGTCATCTCGGGAGGAACCCCGGACACGGACTAAAGGTTCGGTGTAATAAGGATCATATATGGTCATCTTTCTTTCCATGGTGAGTCGATCCTCGCTGATGGCATAAGTCTCGACGAGGCGAGTTCCCTCTCCTGACATCGGCAAGCCAGAACCATCAAGCCAGCCAGGTTCAAGATGGGTAGTTTCAATTACAAAAACCTCGCCATCCCACTTGCCCCTAGAAAATCCCATCGGACTGGGAAACAAATCCTTTGGTGACTCACGTCCGTCTAGCCAAATCCGTCGCACATATCCTGAGTTGATCATTAGGTAGTAGCTACCAGCATCAAAAATTTCTAAGGTTGTTGGCGTACCAAAAGTCCGCGGGAGACCGCCAGGCTTGCACCTCTTACTAGGATCGTGCCAATTTTCTGTAGCTTCATGCTTCGCCCGGCCTTCATCTGTAAAAGGAGTCGGTTTTGGTTCAAGGTCATCGACCGTCAACTGAAATTTGTACCGATTGCTCCACGCGCCCGTAATATCGACAGGATGGGTATTAGTTGTAACGCCATAGAATTTATTTGGATCAGCGTTAACCTCATCGGTCGTATATGCATCAGCCAACTCACCTCCCTTGGGATCCCGCCGACTGCCATCAGCCAGTATTACCGAATCGATTGAAAGCTTCCTAGCTCCACCACGACCCAAGCTTCCAGACGCCTCTATGCGGTCTCCCACTTGAATCGTTTCGGCGGTCCAACCCAATCTCAACATGACCCCGACATTGTGGGTTTGTAGTTGCCAATCCTCCTCTGTTCCGTCAGGCCGCATACGATAGACCACATGCGGATTTACAAACCGAACCTCGGTAATCTCGCCAATCAAGCTACCCTGTTGATTGGCATCAAACTCAAAAGCAAAGGAGTGATGAGCGTAGGCCAAACGAAAACTGCACCCTAATATGGCGAAAACAAACACCAACCAACGAAGGCAGTATTTTTCTTTCATTTCAATAAAACCCACAAGGTGGACAATCCCTCTAGTCATCCCACTCTACACACTCGTTATCCATACCTACCTCACCGGGAACCCAAGCCCAGGAATAGGTTAATTCTACGGGCGCGCTAAACATCAGAGGGTCAGTAGCCGTAGCGTTATAATTCAGGCGGCTCCGCTCCTCATTCATTGTGAAACGTTCAACGAATGTCACCTGATCCGACTGGGGGGTACCAGACCGGTCAAAGTACGGCCAGTCAACATCTGTAGTCGTGACAACAAGAGTATTCTCGTCTTCCCAGACCCCAACCGAATGTCCGAGATGTCTCGCAAGGGTCGTGTCTGTTGCCTCGCCCCCGTCCAGATGAATGATTCTACTAGGCCCTGGCCACATGGTATGCAGGAAGATCTGATTGTTTCCTGGCACAAATTCAATAGGAGCGGGTGTGAGCATCAACTCGGGCATCCCCCTCGGACCACAATTGAGAACGGGGTGACTGACAGGGCTATAAGCTGCCTTGATCGCTTTCGCTTCATCCGTTAGCAAATGGTCATACCCTGCTACACGCGATGGCTCTGGATCGATCGCAGGCTCTGGGCTGCCGGCAGAAGGTCCTGCCCATCGGGACCAGATACGAAAAATACCGTTCGCATCCTGTAGTGCTACCTCTGCCCTAGACTCATCAATCTTCTGCTCAGCCCTAGCCACACGTTTGGTTGACCAAAGAAGATCGGTCCGCGCCCCAGCGTACTCACGCCCATCAGGCAACAGCAGATTCCGTAAGCCAATGGAACGCTCTTTAAACATTGATAGATACCCGGCCGCCTTTACCCTGTCCCCTACCTTGATAAGGTCTGAAGTAATTCCCACCCGCTCAAGCAGAGCAGGTACGGTTGTTTCAAGCTCCCACTCAACTGTATCGCCGTTCTGATCCAGTACGGCCAATTTCATCCGAACATGGGGATTTCTCCACAATACACCTACAATCTCACCCTCAAATCGGATTAGATTCTCCGTCCGATAAAGAACGGGGCTCGTTGTCGGGCCGTGATGTGCCGATACGGAAACTGAAATTAGAGAAACCAGGACCAGACAAAACAGAGAAACGAAAGCCAAGCTTAACGACGCAGGTGCTGGTCTTTCATATTGGGTCTGTTTCATGGAAATACCCCGACCTGGAAGCAAATAAACTCCGCATTGATTTGTGAACCCAGCCATAGTACCCCTCCTCATAGCCGCAGCCTAGTTAACGTAACCCAGATCAACAATGAACTGGATCATCAACTCTTTCACCCTGGCACTGTCTTCTCCCCGAAAGGCATGACCCGAATCCTTGATCAACACCAGCCGCGAGTCCGCACCAACTTCCTGAAATGCTGTGTGGAGTTTGGCCGAAACCTCGGGAAGTGCAACCGTATCCGCATCACCGTGAATCCAGAGCGCTGGCGGACTCGAAGCCGAAATGTAACTTTCCGGTAGAAACTCATCTATTAGTGCACCTTCAGGAAGCAAAGCTGGATTCCTTCCAGGATTCGGCATGAAAGGAGCTAAAAGGATCATCGCATTTGCTCTCGAGCTGATCCGATGATCCCCATCTGGCGGCTCAAACCGGGTCATTAACCCTACGGATGCAGCAAGATATCCGCCCGAGGAATGGCCTGATGAGATCACCCTTACGGGATCTATACCTAGCTCCGGGGCTTGCTGGCGAACCCAACGCACAGCGGATTTCGCATCTCCGATGATCTCATCAAGGGTTGCCGGCACAGAATCCGTAGTGAAACGATACTCAAAAGCAATAAACACAATGCCTCGTTCCGCCAAAAACTCACCGTAACTGAATCCCGACTCAGGAGAGCCCCGCCGCCACCCACCACCGTGAAAAAAAATGACAGCGGGAGCCTCTGACGATTCAATGTGGCCACTCGGCATAAAAACATAGGCCCTCAAGTCGCGTTCGGCTACCCTTTTATAGGTCATCTCAATAGGATCAGCGACAACAGCGCCAAGGGTGCAAAAGCAAAGCAATGCGGCAGCTAGATACCTCATCTAGTTTACCCCTCCTCACTTAGCCATGGACTCCCAAAGAATACACCATCCCGAAGTCTTTCATCAGAAATCATGCCATATGCTTTCTCATTGACACACTAAGTCTGGCGATGAGAAACTAATAATGTGTGCCCGTGAGCAATAAATGATGCAAATGAAAACCGCTCTTCTATCTCTGGTCGCTGCAACTATTGCACTGTTTGGCGTTTCGACCTATTCCCATCACGGTTTCGCTGTCTATGGCTCTGAAAGAATAACGGTTCAGGCAACCATTAAAGAGTTCCGCTTTATTAACCCGCACGTGCAGCTCTATTTTGACGTACTCAATCAAACCAATGAGCTCGAAGCTTGGCAAGGAGAATTGACGGCTCCAAACAAACTAGCCAGAGCTGGATGGACGAAAAATTCCTTTAGGCCGGGCGACGTTGTTGAGATTTCAGGTGAAGTCGCAAGAAATGGTGGGCACTCCATCCGTATTCGAGAAATCATTACAGCAGATGGAATATCTCTTCCGGTAACTGACAGAGTTGATTTCTAGCTGGACCTGAAACCAAAGCACTGGACTGGTCCCAACAAGAACCAAACAACCTAACGGATAACAGTAGGCGAGACGACGGAACCGCCACTGCCCCTGACCGGTATGGTTTGGATGATCAGGGTAAAAATGTAACAGGATTCCTCGATCTCACTCGGCTGACCTGTCTGGGCAATGCTCTGACTACGTTCCTTGTCGCAATCCGCGGCCAATACCTCCAAATCAACATCCTCTAGCATATAGATGCCACTATTGAGCCAACTCAGGTGGCCAGGTCTGTGATATGGGGAATAAGGTAACTCCCTGCGTGGATAGCTGACTTCTATGCTTTTAACATCTGCTCCAACCAGTACTGGACTGCGATTTAATGTCCACTGAATAGCCCTTTCGTCTAACCCAGGTCCACCAGGCAAGAATTTAGTGTCCTGGCCTGCATTTAAGTACTTAAGGCGCTCATTTCTAGGATCAGCCGGATTGGAGGTCCAAAAACGAGCTGCCCAGCCAGTGCGCACCAAAAGAGCATCACCTGGATGAATATCTTCGAGTGCAATGCCTTGACGAACCAGGGCTTGCTCTAATTGCTCAGAACTGAATGCATAATCTGGAGGCGGAAATTTTTCCGGGTCGCGTCCAGCGGCAACTTCCTTTTCACGTAGCATTTGACCCACATCTATCAGTATGGCGCGTGCAATAATCGTACCTACCTTCTCTATGCCATTTTTTTTATGCCCCCGGAAAACATAATCCCCGCCAGGATTGCCTTTTGGTAGGTCTCCGGGATCACCCTCTGGAAGAAGATGTCCCGCAGGATCACGGGTATCAAAACAATTGTAAGTGATACCGCCCTGCGTAAAGTGATTGAATCCATCTAACTGCGTACCAATCTCAAACTGCAGGACGCCTTTGCGGTTCGGGTTGTAGGTGCTCTCTCCCAGCGTTTCTTCATTGTTGGAAATAGTGTTACTAGCACCCTCGCCAGGCCACTCACCAAGGTTGCTTTTAAAATCAAAGAAAGCTGAAAACCCCATCTGGCCAGGCTCTAAGATATGCGCGAGATTGTAAATCTTTCCTGTCCGGATCAGTGCCAGATTTTCTCTCACGCGTTCTGGCGTCAAGTAATTTAGATTACCCAGCTCGTCCGAAGGGCCCCACATCCGAGTGGTCGGATTGTCGCATGGATCGGGTAATCCCACGGCATCCGGAATGTGATCAATAGAAGTATCGCCCTCCAAGGGCTGTCCCCATGCACACGAAATCACAGAGATGCTGCAAACCAAAAAGGTAAGTGGTCCTGCTAAAAAAAAACTCTTACTGCTCAAAATTCACGTCTCGGGACCGTTAAGGGGTGGGCTTTTCTAACTGAGGGTAATCGATACCAAGTTGCTCAAGATAAGTGCGATAGAGCGTAGGATCGTAATACAGTGGCTCTAGTCTACTTCTGTACTCATCCATAGTTGCCTTATTTTTTTCAATGGCGGGCAGATCATCCGGTCCGATGAACGGCTCATACTGGACATCTGTGGACTGCTCCTCTTGAAAATAACGCCGAGCATCTTCGAGTAATGTCTCGTCCTGATACAAATCAAGCATGGTGGCAGCAATGACTTTAGCTCCAGCCGTTGCGCCCTTGTGTGCGATCGGAGTTGCCATTGCCATTGCACTCGACCAGTGATGACCCTGCAGGCCCCGCACATTAGAAGGAAACCGTAGTGTCACGGTTGGAGTTACCCAAGACACGTCACCGATATCATCTGACCCCCCCGAGATAGGATCCTCCGGAGGACCCTGCAAACCCTCGAGCTCTGTTGCCAGACCATTCTTCTCGTCCGAATCCATCAACTCTTGTAGAGCTAGGGCAAACTCCTGGTCGGCACTTGACCACTGGGGCAAACCAACCGCTCTAATATTTGCATCCATAGCGAGTGCGACCGGTCTATTAAAGTGTCGTGGCCAAGCGGCCCCAACAATGCGTCTGGTCATTGTGGTATCTGTCATCATCGCCGCAGCCTCAGCGATGCGATGCAGTGTACTGAAATTTTGATTAATGCCATCCGCTGTAATTTCACGTATGAAATACCAGGCAGTAGCAGCTGGTGGTACTACGTTAGGCTGGTCACCTCCATCAACAATTACATAGTGGGAACGCTGCAATGGACGTAAATGCTCTCTTCGAAAATTCCAGCCTATATTCATCAATTCAACGGCATCGAGTGCGCTGCGCCCCTGCCAAGGATCAAATGCCCCATGTGCAGCGATCCCCTCGAAAGAATACTCAACCGATACCAGACCTGTGCCGCGTGGAACACCCCAACCTACACTCATGTTGCTGCTGACATGGGTAAACAAAACCACATCAACATCATCGTAAAGTCCGTCCCGAGCAAACCAGGCTTTGGTTGCCAGTAATTCCTCAGCAATACCCGGCCAAAGCACAATCGTTCCTGGAATTCGCTCACGTGCCATTATCTCCTTGACCGCCAATGCCGCCGTGATGTTCACGGCCTGACCTGAGTTGTGTCCCTCGCCATGTCCAGGCGCCCCCGCTATCAGAGGCTCACGATATGCCACGCCCGGCACCTGGGAAGACTTCGGAATTCCATCCACATCCGATCCCAGCGCAATCACTGGTCCGCCCTGCCCCCAGGTCGCCCACCAGGCAGAGGGAATGCCGGACACACCATGCTCCACAGTGAATCCATTTTCCTCTAGGATTTCCGTCAAGTATCTCTGTGTCTCGAACTCCTGAAATCCAAGCTCTGAAAAAGAAAAAAGGCTATCGACTATCTCTTGAGTCAACTTGCGCATGGTATCGATCTGGTCCGCTGCTTCAGCCTTGAGGCCTGTTAGCTCAGAGGTACTGTCAGTAGAGGAGTTCTGAGCAATTGCGGTACAACTAATTACAAGCAACCCAACAAAAAAAGCAAACCGAAACGTCATGACTTTTCCTCCTTCATCCGACAACAAGACACTTTTGCCTGTTAATTTTTTTAGAAAATTGCCTTCGCAAGTCGACTACGCGCATCCTGACTAATGCTCTCCAAGAGCACGCACCAAGAAGGTATGAACGCCGGGAGAATTATTCCGTTGGCCACGCATGGCACGTCTGGCATGTGATATTGGCTTCGTGCGCCTGATGGCAACTAATACAACTTGCCATCGATGTTACGCTCGTAGTCATTGCCATTATTTCCAATTGAGAAACATCACCATGGCACGCCTCACACTGTACACCTGCTTCAATATGCGGCTGGTGCGCCCAAGTAACGCCAGGAAGAACTTGGTAGACGCGTATCCAGGGAACCTGCCCACCAGAAGCTGAGATCCTGGTTAGTTCGGCAACATCTGGTTGGTCTGTGGCAATCGAGTTATGACAACGCATACAGGTACTGATCTCAGGAAACCCCATATGCACACTTTGTTCTGCGTTTGTATGGCACGCCTCGCAAGCCAAACCAAGCTCTAGGTGAGTTTTGTGGCTATATGGAACAGGCTGTATCGGTGGTGGATGCATCGCAAAATTGTTCTGAACCTCTTGAGCTGCTGTTGCCTGCTGAGCCTGTGTGCCATGGGACAGAAATGCGATGACCAGCGCCGCTAAAAACATAGCCTGTCTGCCCGGTGGGTTGCGGAACATACCTAAAATTTCCTAATTTTTCTTCTTACTAGGCAATGCTAACTCGTCTCTTGATCGATCGGTCATCTACGAATCGTTGCTAGGCAACTACTTCTTCAAGTGTCTTGCCATTGTCTTGCAAAACAATGGCCGCAGCAGCGCGGCCCGAGCGACCAGTAATTGAACCGCCACCCTCAGTACACCCACCAGTTTGATAGAGTCCCGGAATCGGTAGCCGATAAGGAGAATAATTGTCAAATGTCCTAAGACGTTGGTGTACGCTCCCTCGCCACATGGCCGGATTCATTCGCTCGATATCCACCGGACTCATCAGTATCTTTGCAAGAACGTTTTCTTTGGTCAGATTGGTAGTGTGACGCGCATAATACTCAAATAGCTGATCCGCAACGTGCTCCTTAATCACATCCCAATGCTCCTTTCCCTGCTTCAAGGCATACGGCATTGTCCCCTCAATCTTCACTGCACCGAAACCTGCCGGTACCCGGGTAGGATCGACATTTGAGGCATGCACAATCTGTAGTGGATAGTCCTCGATGTTGAGTTCACCGGTCGCCTGATCAGAGTTCAGCATAAAAATGCTCTCGGGACGTTGAAGGATTGCAGCCTCACAAGGCGCAATCGTCCCGCCTCCTGAGAATGCATACCTTGGCGACTCCGATAACGCGAAATTAAATGCGAACATGGCGTGTTCCTGCTGCCATATGTCTACGATATCAAGTAACTCTTCTCCCCAAAGCTCACGAGGCGCCATCTGAAGAAGATGCTTAACATGTATCGTAGATATTACGCCCCTTCGAGCGCGGAACTGACTACCATCAAGACACTCGACCCCAACGCAACGACCTCTTTCAATGATGAGCTGCTCGACTGGCTTACCGGTCAATACAACACCGTTGTGTGCCTCAATAAAACGTCCCAACGCAACCGTTAACATACCGGACCCACCTCGAGGAATCGGGCGTCCACGTAAGTGGGAGAACATCTGAACTGCTTGACTGCCGGTTCCAAGATCACTGCCCGGAACACCGCTGAAGTGGCCTGTTGTAAGATTGGCTGCCTGCATATAAGGGCTTTCCCAAATCTGCCGGCCGGCGTCGTACCCCGAAAGCTCCCCGAGCCGCTGCCAAAAAACACCGTCGCGCGACATTCCGCGCTCGGATTGCGGTGTACTTAAAAATGTCGCCCGCGACGGCGCTAGGCGCCTAAAGGTTTCTGCGTCCTTCTTTGAAACCTGGGCAATAGTTTCAGCTGTGCGACCTACATCTTCCCGGAAGACTGTCAATGAGGCGCCATCTAGGAATGGTATATGCACGACTATTTCAGGATCCATGAGCTCATACCCAAAATCGCGCAAATTGATTTCATTGTTACGATGCGCTGGGTTAGCAGCAAAACCACTGTGGACTGTCGAGCATAAATCCTGCTTGAAACCCGGTAATAACACTTCCGCGGTCTTGGCTCCCCCGCCAATCATGGCGCGCCCCTCCAAAACAACTACAGAAAAACCTGCTTTTACCAAATAGGCGGCGGATAAGAGACTATTATGTCCAGCGCCGGCAATGACAAAATCAAACTGGTTCTCGAGCCCAAGGTTAGGGCTCTGCTGCGCCATGGCAGTAAGGGTCAAGGGTGTCAGAGTTGCGCCTTTTATAAACCTTCGACGTGAAATAGAACTCATATGGTTCCCTCAAACTATTACCAACACTCTACACTCTCACTCTACACTTTGACCTTTATTTTAGCCAAAAATGTAAGGCCAGCACGGCACGACCATGGCAGACATCATCGCCTGAACAGCGTACACTGAAATTGTTTATGAATGAAGTGGCACCAAAGCCGACGGCTCCTGAAATGTAATGCAACGAGGTAGTCATGTCCCAAAAAAATAAAAACACAGGTTCACGCAAACAAAGAAAAAACCCTACAGAAGGGACGCCTAAAATTATCAACAGACGCGAGATTTTAGCGGGTGCCGCGGGCGTCGCTGTAGCAGGCCTCACCAGTCCGATGAGTGCTCGTGCGCAGTTTTCTGGGATTATGGAAGGCGGCTTGGGTGTACCTTTCAGGCTTCCATTGGGGGCACTCAATTATTTAGACAGGAATGAATATATTCACAATATGGAGATCATCTCCTATATCGAAGGTCCACAACTTAGGAGTGGGGAACCCCTAATGACGATGTGGGCGCGAGGGTCACAAAGAATGATTTTGGCCGGTAGAGGCTGGCTTGATGTGACAAATCCGCAAAACCCAGAATACATTGACCTCGGCATGGGTATGAATGGAACAGTATCCTTTCAGGAATCCACTGGAAAATGGATTTTCATAAGAACTCACGGACAACCACTTTCCGGGGCAGAGCCAGGCTTTCCGCATGGACGTTACCACGAGGAAAAGTTCCGCCAATCAGTTAGCTATGCGGGCCTTCGAGGCATCAGTACCTATGACGTTACTGACCCAAGCGACCCGAAATTACTCAACGAGTTCAGTACCGGTGAGACAGGTAGTGGCACCCACCACAATTTCTATGATGGTGGCCGCTATGCGTATCTGGATGCGGGATGGTCCTCTCAATTCCGCATGGAAAACGCACAAAGGCCAAATGGCAACGGACTCATGATTGTGGATATGTCTGATCCTGAAAATGTTAAAGAGGTGGCTCGCTGGCATGTACCTGGCCAGCTGTATGGTGAAGAAACCGAGTACCACAAGTACTGGTTCGCCGGCGATCATGCGGCTTGGACCGCCTCCCACGGCGCGCCCAGCGTACCAGTCCGCATTGAGGAAGGTGGAAGATATGGCTATGGTGGTTTTGGACACTTTGGCATGATTACCTTTGATTTCAGCGACGTTGCTAACCCAAAACCAGTCAGCAGCTTGCTGTGGGACTTTGAAACCATCGGTGGCATCCCCTACCACACGGTACTGCCTATGATCGATTCCAACGGGCAGTTTAATAACATCATCATCGGGCTACCGGAGGCAATTGAGCCGGATTGCCGCGAACCATTTAAGCCCGTACAGGTTATTGATGCGAGTGATCCGGCTAATCCAGAAATCGTAGGATTCTTCCCCAGACCGGATACGCCTGAAGATGCACCGTATGGTGATTTTTGCTTGTCTCGCGGAAGGTTCGGTACCCATAATACCCACTGTTTCATACAGCCCGGCAGATCCAATCCAAACCTCGTCGCAACAACACACTTTAATGCCGGTGTACGTATCACTGATATTTCTGATCCAACGAAACCACAGGAGGTTGCCTGGTACTTGCCACCACGAGGTGGAGAAATTGAGGAATACCACAGTTGGCGACGCGGAGACACGGAAACCGTTTTCATCGAATGGGACCGGAATTTAATTTGGGTCGGCACTCACGCTGGCACCTACTGTCTTTCATGTCCTGCGTTAGGTGCGCCTGTGTTAGAGCCGCGCCCAATCCAGCGATGGACGGTACCCCACGGGAACCGGGGTTGGGACAATAGCTAGGCAACGCTATACGAGCTAACTGCTCATGCGTGACAACGGAGCTGTTCCTCCACCTACCGGTAGGTGGTTGTTTCGGGTAGTGCCCGCCTGGGAACGACACATCCTATACCCCCGAGTTAGTGTCTAAAAATCAAAAACGCTGGCTATTGCTGGCGGTGGAAAATTTATGATCGCGAACTTACCTGTTGAGTCCTGGCTTTTACTCATCTTTGCCATTGGAATTGGGTTAGGGATAGAAATTTTCTTTTTTGTCTCACAGCGCAAAAACCGGCGCCAACACTTTGAACTCGATGCCAAGAAACAGAAGCAGTAATGATCTCCAGCTCCCCAACAATAATTACTATCGTCTCAATCTACATTCTCTTGCTGCTCATCATCGGCCTCTGGGGCAGGAAGGGTTCCAAGGATATTGAAGGTTACTATGTTGCCGGAAAACAATTACCGGCTTGGGTCATCGCATTTAGCTCCAATGCGACCGGCGAAAGTGCCTGGCTATTACTGGGCCTTACGGGCATGAGCTACCTCGTAGGCTTTCACGCTCTATGGATCGTCATGGGGGAGGTACTTGGGGTAGCGCTCGCCTGGGCAGTAGTAGCACGGCCTTTTAAGAAAGAAACAGACCGTTTTGCCTCGATAACTATACCGGACTACCTAGAAGATCGGTTTGAAGATCGCGCTCATGTTCTTCGGATCTTGAGTGTGATTATCATCTTCAGTATGGCCGCCTTTTACATAGCTGCCCAGCTTACGGCCTCAGGCAAGGCCTTTGAGTCATTTTTAGGCACAAGCTACGAGGCCGGTGTACTGATCGGTGCGGCTATCGTTCTTTATTACACCACCGTAGGCGGCCTCAGGGCAGTCGCTTATAGTGACCTCCTACAGGGCATTCTGATGGTTTTGTGCCTAATTGCTCTGCCCATAATCGGAATTAAGGCTGCGGGCGGATGGTCAAGCATGCTGGACACATTGCTTTCCCAGGACCCAACGCTGCTGGAACCTCTTGGTAGCTTTGGTTTCTCACCAGCTGGCATTGCCAGTGCCCTTGGTTTCTTGGGGATCGGGTTGGCTTTTCTCGGGGCACCACATTTATTAACGCGCTTTATCTCTGCAAAAGACGAGGACAGCATCATTACCGGCAGCCTGATTGCAGTTCCATGCATGATTATCTTTCAGCTGGGTGCTGTTTTTTCTGGCATAGCCGGAAGGGCCCTTTTTCCCGGGCTGGAAGACCCGGAAACCATTTACCCACTTATGGGAGCAGAGTTGTTCCCTGAAATATTTACCGGCATCTTTCTTGTAATAGTGCTAGCAGCAATCATGTCCACCGCAGACTCACTTCTGCTTCTTGCTTCTTCTGCTGTGGTCAGGGATGTTATACAAAAAACCTTAAACCTTGAGTGGAGTGAGTCACTGTTATCGGGTTGCGGTAAAATCACCACTCTAGTCATTGGGGCCTGTGCGCTAGCATTCGCACTCCCTGAAATCAGGGTAATTTTCTGGTTTGTTCTTTTTGCTTGGTCCGGACTGGCTTCTGCCTTCACACCTGTCGTACTGTGCGCTCTCTTTTGGAGGGGTACCACAAAAACAGGCGCAATCGCTGGAATGGCGACTGGATTTATAACCGTAATACTCTGGGTTCTTGTTTTCAAAGGCCGCTTTTATGATCTGTATGAGATGATCCCCGGCTTCATCGCAGGCTTTGCAACCACATTCGGTGTAAGTCTGCTCACTCGCCCCCGATCAAAAATACCTTGAAAAAAGAACTAACCTCTAGACTTTCAGGAAATATTAACTACGCTGTCACTGGAAATGTCGACAAATAATATGGCCAACCTCCGATTCTGATAACCTTAAAAACAGGCAGAGCCATTATCCGGCAAACCAAAAAACGAGGTTAGGCAGGAGAAAATATGTCGCAACAGCGTAACCCCAGGTACTTCGAGTCATCGTGGTATACATCAAAATTTGCCAAGGAACCTTGGCCCGCTGGATGGTACTGGCATGACTATAACTATACCTGGTACGGACCATATAGCTCTGACGTTGAAGCAACAGAAGATCTTTTTTCGTACGCTCAATCTACGTCGTCGGATCTAGAAAAACCGAATCGCATAGGAAATCCGAATTGAGGGGCAAGTTTTGCTCAGCGCTGTTTGGCATGTTTCTCCTTCTAGTTGGTTGTGCGACACCAATTACCATTGAGCCCCCGACGCACATACCCACGATGCGGCCCCCAGTTATGGGGCAAAAAGCGGGGGTATCGGCGGGACACCCACTAACGACTGCCGCTGCTTTTGAGATTCTGGTAAACGGGGGAAATGCCTTTGATGCAGGTGTCGCAGCATTACTGGTAGGGGGAGTCGTAGAACAAGACCTATACAGTCTTGGAGGTGAGGCCCTGGTACTTGTCTATCCTCGGAGCGAAAACAAAGTGACCTCCATCGTCGGGCAGGGGTGGGCGCCCAAAGCAGCTACTATCGGTGCCTATACTAGGGACGATAAAAACCTAAACGGGGCCGGCCTCAATCCAGCAGTTGTGCCGGGAGCACTTCATGCTGCACTAACCGTGCTTGAGCGCTGGGGCACAATGAGTTTCGAATCGGTTGCAGCACGGGCTATTAGCTATGCCAGAGAAGGATTCCCTCTTCGTCCGCGCACAGCCCAGTCGATTCAGAGAGAGAAACAATTTATATCTCAATGGCCGCACAACCGACAGTACTGGTTGAAGCCTGACGGGTCTCACTACCTAGCAGGCGAAACAATCAAACTTCCAACACTCGCAAATACGTTGAAGAAAATGGTGGAAGCGGAACAAAAAAACAAATCACTCGGTCGAAAAATCGGTATAGCAGCCGCCCGCGATCGATTTTACAGGGGCGACATTGCACAAGAGATGGTCAAATTTTTGCAGCTGAATAACGCGCCCTTCGATGAAAGCGATTTTGCAGAGTTCTACTCAAGAATCGAAACGCCAACAAGTACGACCTACAAGGGTTACGCCATCTATAAACAATCATTCAACAGCCAGGGCCCCATGCTGTTACAAACACTCAATATTCTTGAAAATTTCAATCTAGCAGGTATGGGGCAAAATAGTGCTGACTATATTCATACAGTAATCGAAGCTATGAAACTGGCCTTTGCCGATCGCGACAGCTACTACGCTGACCCAGATTTTGTCAGCATACCCGCAGAAGGTTTGCTTTCAAAAGCATATGCAAAAAGGCGCGCTCAGAAAATTAACCCAGCTCAATCATCCGAGGAATTCCGAGCAGGTAATCCACTGGAGTTTGACTCTACGGTCAAGGATTGGAACTTTTGGATTGCTAGCCCTGACGATGCTAGCGACCAGCCATTACTAACGGCGGCAAACAGTGATGGTCATCTCAAGGACACTACGCACATAGCCATCATCGACGAGGAAGGCAATGTCTTTGATAGCACCCCCAGCGGTGGATGGATAGGTGGTGCCGTTATTCTTGGTGATACGGGCATTGCTATGAGTGTACGTGGCGAGCAATTCTGGCTGGATGAAACAAAAGCTGCTCAGCTGCGCCCACGCTCTCGGCCCCGATACACCTTGACACCGACTATCGTGCTACGTGACGGGGAACCCTTTATTGCTATCGGAACGCCTGGTGGGGACAACCAGGAGCAGACAATACTGCAGACACTTTTGAATATTTTGGAGTTCTGGCCGGACTGGTATCCGAACCTTCATGCCGCCATCCAATGGCCGCGCTTTCAGACACTACACTACCATGATTCCTTTTGGCCACACGCGACTGGATTCAACCGTGCAAACATAGAAACCACCATACCGCCTGACGTGATCCGAGAATTAGAGGCCAAAGGCCATAACATGAACAAAGTTCCGCCATTTGCTATCTCGGGGTGCGCTACCGTCGTTCTGATTGATCCAGCCACCGGGAACCGGATGGCCGGTGCAGACGCAAGACGCGACTGCTATGCTATGGCGCATTAGCCTTCGCTACTGAACTCCCCCTGGAAAATTACCCGCGGGACCCATGAGATGATCAACATCCTGGTTATTCTCATTGCAGATATACTCCATCAGTTCCCAACCAGGCCTCAGTGTTGCCGTGAATTTTATTGTGAATGGCTCGGCATACGCACCGGGATCAATAATGGTGGTCACGTTCTCTAGTGTTTCCAGGTCTGTTCGCGTATATCGTTCAATGGTTCGAAGCTGCTCAGTATGCGGATGTCCCCTAAAATCAAACCAAAAGTGTTCATTAAATCCAATCGTATCGATAACTAACGTGTCAGATTCCCAATGCCCGATGGAATGCCCATACCAAGTGGGATCAAGGTCGTCAGGATGGGTGCGACCATCCAAAAAGATCTGCCTGTAGCTGTGGATATTACCCTCGAACAGAAAAAATAAGTGCGTAGCCTTTCCTTCCTGAGGCGCCTGCACAATCCGCCACGGATACGGCGCAATCCTTGGTACGCCGGTTGGAAGACAACTGGCTTCGGGATCATCTTTAGAAAGCCGGGACCTCATAAGCGCTTCAGCTTCTGGTAATAAAACAATCTTCTCCCCCGACACAAGACCCAAGGCTATATCACGGGTCGGTCCGCCTCCCATCCAAATCCCTGATAGGTCGGGGGTTCCATCCCGCAACCTAGGTGTAGGCGCATCAGGCAAATCCACCACAACCGCTGGATCACTTAAGGTGCCACCTGCTCGTTCGGGCAACGGTAGAGGATTTTCCTGGGCCTGAGCAGAGAAACTGCCGACTAGAATTAGTGCGGAAAAGCATAGAAAAGCTTTCAATATCACCCCCCCTAGCGCCTAATCACCTCTATTAAAAATGCGGCGACCATCGGCCAATGCAACCACTAACGCACTGGCCATTTTCGATCCATCTCTCGCCATTGATCCCTGAACAGCTACCACATCACCAACTTCTAGCGAGTCCCGGTTCCATCCATTCCTTTTCAGGATGTTTGGGCTTGATAACTCCATGTTCCAATTTGTGATCTCCCCCGTAGCATCCTCTACATCGATGTAAAACCTGGCATGGGGGTTTGTCCAATCCACCCTGGTTACAATTCCCTGGAGTAATACCGGCTTATCCGAATCATATTGGGCCCCAAAGGAATGATGCGCAGACACTGATGCAACTGCACCTGCTAAAAAAACAACAACCAGAATAGAAATGCTATACCTCACAAAAAACTCCACCGCTCAAAAGCAAAACTGCGCCTAACTTATAGTGGGATTAAAGCCTTGGGTCAAATGTTCAGCCAAATAATCAGCCATTTTTTGGTGCGATACCCTACTGAAGTCGCGCTTTACGATAGAATAGAAAGCGTACATCTTACTAGGGAGAATAACATGGCAAGCCGTAGGGATTTCTTAAAAACTGTCGGAAGCGCAACTGCCGGGATGCTTGTGATGGGTCATGCACTTAATGCTGCCGCCCAGTCCCGCCGGGAAATCTCTATAGGCGGAAGAAGAATCACAGTTGTTGATATCCACGCCCACTGCGTTTTTCCTGAAGTGGCAGAAATCCTCCAAGGAACCTCATTCTCTGGTGTCGGCTTTGCTGATTGGCAAGCGCTAAGTCCTGCCCGCATAGATGAAATGGACAGACGGGGCGTAGATGTACAGGCATTGAGCGTCAACCGGTATTGGTGGTATTCAGCAGACCGGGAACTTGCAAGCCAAGTGGTCCGCACACAGGATGAGGGGCTTGCCGTTTGGTGCAAGAGATATCCGGAACGGTTTGTTGCTCTATCTTCAGTTTCCCTACAGTTCCCGAGCCTTGCGGCTGAGCAGTTGGATTATGCAGTGACCGAATTAGGTGCGCGCGGGGCTTCTATTGGCGGCCACGTTGAAGGTGAGGTGCCTTCTTCGGCTAAATTTGATCCGTTTTGGGCGAAAGCGGAAGAACTAAATGTCCCTGTATTCATGCACCCCGGTGGAGCACCAAACGTCATCAAGGAAAACGGACTTACTGGACGGGGAGATCTGGGTAACATCATTGGCAATCCACTAGAAACCACTGTTTTCCTGACCCATATGATTTTTGACGGAACCTTAGATCGGTTTCCAAACCTCAAGGTAGTTGGAGCACATGGAGGTGGCTACCTGCCCTCATACCTAGGCAGAACAGAAGTTGCTTGCGATGTCCGGAACAATGCGGATTGCGCTAATACTAAAGTTCCTAGTGAGTACTTAAAAGATCAAGTTCTCATCGATTCAATGGTTTTCTCGGAGGAGGGCCTTCGTCATCTTGTGGCCGAAGTTGGGGCCAGTCAGGTAGTTTATGGAACAGACATTCCATTCAACTGGCCGGATAGTTTGGACCTGATTTTAAGCGCTCCAACCCTGAGCAACTCCGAAAAAGAATTAATTGCTGGAGGTAACCTAGTCCAACTGTTACGTATCGGTTCCTAGAAGTTATACGTATTCATAGGACGCATAGTCCCGCGTGGACGCGTCCTATGTCTTGTTTTTTACTGGAGAAGTTTGCCTCAACGGGAGCGGATGGTAACCACGACTTGCCAACCAGTCCCGCAATGCTGGTCCCGTTCCCCTACCCCAGGGTCGTAGCTTCTCTATTGGCACTTCTTTGTAGGCAGCAAGTTCTTCCTGACATAAACGGACCGGTCCATCCCTTCCGTAAAGATGATATACAAAAATAATTTGATTCTGTTCCTCAAAAGGATAAGTGCCTACAAAATGACCGTGACGTGCATCAATTCCCAACTCTTCGTGGACTTCCCGTAGAATCGCGTCCTCAGGCCTCTCCCCAGTCTCTAAAAAACCTGTCACTAATCCATACCAGTCCACGGGCCACCCCTGGCTCTGGACTAGTACGATGCAATTATCTCTTTCGACTATCCCCGCCACCACAGGCACCGGATTGCCCCAGTGCACAAAATTACAGTCATCCTGAGAACAAACTTGTCGATCTCTTCCACCTAAACTCCTTACTGCGAGGACAGCACAACATAGTGGACAATACTGATACGAGGAAGTCATCAGGGACCCCAAAATTGAATGCAATTTCCTAAAATCGGCTTAGTTCATATTTGGCCGACCGATAGGAAAACCAATGGGGTACCTCTCCTGATATTCGCTTACACCACTACTGGGCTCACGGTAGCGATAAAGGTAATCCCACATGGAAATAACGTTGGGGCGTAGCCAGTTACGATAATTTCCATAGTCGCTGAAATCTTCCATCTTGACATTCTCCATAATCTCTTCAATTGAGCGCCCTGCAATCATCTCATCAAGTACACGGTCTTTAAGTGCCACAAGCCATTCGCGGAAATAGACGAAGCCCTGCTGGTCCGCCAAACCAGCATGGCCCGGGACTACAATATCTACATCATCAAGCCTTGCCAGCTGATCAAGAGCGGAAATTAAATTATTCACATTAGAATCGCGGTAATCAGGTAATCCGATGGCCTTTCCTGAGCGAACCATGTCTGTCGCAACCAGAATGCCTTCTTCCGGAAAATGAACCTGAATTAGATTATCGCTATGCGTCGGGCCAAAATAATACAAGACGATTTTCTTGCCCCCGAGATGAATCTCCATAGATTCCTCGAACGTGATGTCAGGAATCGATGTATTTCGGCTTTCCCTGACGATGTGAGGTAAGGCGTTTCGGTGCGCTACCGTGACCGCCGTATCATCAAAGACCTGCAGCCCGCAGATATGCATCTCGTGATCGTGGCTTAATATCACGTACCTCACGGGCACATCGTGTCTACGAGCAAGTTCTTCCTTGAGCCACTGCTGACCTCCACCGTCACAAGTACCGTCTACGACTATGATTCCTTCATCCGTTACGATGAATATATTTGAAGTAGCGCCGCGGCGAAATACACTATCTGTCAACTGGACGATGGTATCAGCACCCGCGCCCATCCCCTGAGCAGCAGCTAACCGTGAAAATGCACAAACCATGCCTAATAACGAAAACATCACCAAAATTTTAATTCTTTTCATTAGTCGCCCCTAAAAAACTAGGTGTATCAGTATAGTCCAGAGTCAATTGCATGTAATGCATGTCCCTTACTCAGAATTCAGTGCGCTTGCACAAGACCAGACGCCTTGCGACACTTAAGCGAACAAGGAGATTTTTATGCCCGTTTTATTTAACTTAGACCAGATAGAGCCGACTGTAGTAACCACAGGTGTAACGCGGCAAGCACTGATTACCAAGGAACGAGTGAATTCTGATTTTATCCAGCTAGATCACCTAACTCTTCAACCGGGCATTTCCACAGCATTAGAAGTATCCAAAACAGACTTGTCCTGGTTTCAGCTACTCCAGGGAACTGCAACACTTAATGGCCCTGAAAAACCGCGCAAACTCACTACCTCTAATGTCACCTTCTTGCCGCCTGGATTCGAAGGTAGTATCACTACGAAAGAAGGAACCGAGATTCTTTATGGGAAAGTTCCTAGAGCCGATCGCTTTGACCCCAATTTTCAGGCAAGTCACTTAGCTTTACGCTGTGTAAATTGGCGAAAAGAACCAATACTGGATTCAGAGCATGACGCCCGAAAGAGAATTTACCTGGTTACACCAACCCTCTTTGGGACAAAAGCAGTAAAAGGAGAAATGATTATTTATCCACCCGGAACTGCAGCTTCAAATCATTACCATGTAGGAGCAGAGCACTTTCAGTACATCATCAGTGGGAGCGCGAAAGCTTACCTAGGAGAAAAAACCCATACAGTGCGCGCAGGAGATACACTTTACAATTATGAGGACGAACCGCATTACTTCGTAAACGATGGCGATGAAGACATGGTGTTCGTTGAATATTTTGTTCCAGCAGAATGCGTAACTGAATGGATCAATCCAGAACTAGTTTGTGCATGGTTACCTACCGGGAAAAATATAGATGGTGGTGTACCCACTCGCGATATCGGAGCACATAGTTCAGCAGAAACGGTAAACCCTGACGGCGTCTGAATTAGCGCGTTCGCTACTTTTAAGAATGAATCCAGTCCCTGAAAGTAGATTACGACGGGCGGGCTTTGCTCTACCAGCCTTACCACTCAACTCCTTAGTAGTAATAGTCTTTGTCTTTCTCCCACCTCTATATGCAGATTATCAAGGCTTAGGACCTGCCGCTGTGGGAGGTATCTTTTTAATTGCCAAACTGTTTGACATCATTGCTGCCCCAATCTTCGGCACCGTAATGGATACTCATGAGACTCGATGGGGGCGCCGACGTCCATGGCTAGTGTTAGCGGTTCCCATCCTTATGCTGTCAGTCTATATGGTGTCCAACCCGCCGGAATCTGCTGGGACACTATATCTCTTATTTTGGCTGACTGTGTTGTACATGGGCTGGGATGCGTGGACTATCAGTCACACTTCTTGGGCACTGGAGCTTTCTGACGATTACGATCAGCGCTCTCGCATAACCAGCTGGCTACAATATATGGTGATCTTTGGTGGACTTCTCGTAAGTATGATTCCAACGATTATGGAGCGTATATCGTCCCCAACCTATGAAGAAAAGGTGTCGACAATTGCTCTTTGGATGCTGGCTGTACTTCCGCTATCTGTATTAATCTGCCTATTTAGTGCTCCCGAGCGTAACGTACCCCAGCAATCTCATCTAGGTTTCCGGAAGGGTCTCGGTGTCCTTTTGCATAGTATGGCCTTAGTTCGGCTTTTGATTTCGAACGCACTGCTTACGTTTTCAACTTATTTCGTGCAAGGACTGTTCGTTTTCTTTGTTACATACACCTTGAATCTAGAGGATCAAGTAGGGTTTATCCTGACTTTCCTGATAGTAGGTGGGCTCCTTTTTTTACCCGTGTGGGTGAAACTTTCAGAACACTGGAACAAGCATAAAGCGGTTCAAGCAGCAGTTTTAGTTGGACTGGTGACACCTCTGCTTCTTTTAGTGCTACCACCGAACAATATCGTACTGGCTTCACTGACATTTCTGATAGTAGGGGCAAATTCATCAGCCAACGAATTCCTGCCTCGCACTATGATGGCTGATGTCTGCGACGCCGACCAATTGCAAACCGGATCACAACGCATGGGGCTGTACTATTCTCTTCTTCAAATTTCTAGCAAAATCACGGGCGGCTTAGGTATATTCATCGGATTCTCCTTTTTAGCTTACTTCGGCTTTGATCCCTCACTGGGAGACGCTAATCCAGAAGATGCAGTGGAAAGACTGCGCCTAATTATTGTGATACTACCTGTTATTGCCTACTGCATAGTCATCGGCCTGATGTGGAAGTATCCCATTACTCGTGAAAGGCAACGCGAGATGCGTAGCATGATTCACCAACCTAATAGCAGATATTCCGGAAAAGAATAAAATCACGCCGATGAGCATTTAGCTCCTAGTCAAGCGCGACTTGCCAAGCATCGTAACCATATAACCAGCTCGTATCCTCCTCGCCGCCCTGCATCCAGGTATTTGCACTGGAGATCGCTTGAATTCGGGAAGTACGTGGTTTGCGATGTGCCTCATAACGTACGAAAGCAGTCTCGATATTGCTATCAGATGCTGCCTCCATGCACCGAGCCAAAATTGCGGCATCCTCAATAGCAGTTGCTGCACCTTGAGCCATGTACGGCGTCATTGGGTGACAGGCGTCTCCCAGTAATACAACTTTGCCTTCGCTCCATCGCTCCAGTGGCTCACGCTCAAGAATTGCCCACTTATGACAATCAGGACATGCCTCTAGTACAGCTCTCACGTCAGAATGAAAATCTTTGTACGCCTCACGTAGTTCACATACATCACCCTTTTCAGACCATGATTCAGGCGTCAACCATTCAGCGGATTCCGGTACACTTGTTACAAAGTAAATCTGGCCACGGTCCTTGGTCACGTAGTAGATAACGATGTGCCTATCAACTCCCCACCATTTAACCCGAGATGGGCCCAAATCCTTTCCGTTCAGCCGCTCCGAATCGTATACAGCCCGATACGCGATACGGCCTTTGTGAATCGGCTCATCAGGCCCAATAATAATTTCGCGCACCACTGAATGGACCCCATCAGCACCAACGACAACATCAGCTTGGCAGTGAGTTCCGTCCTCAAAAACAAGCTCAATTCCCCCTGTCGTGCTTTTGAGCCCAACAAGTTTCTTTTTAAAATTTACAATGTCTTTGGGAATAGCCGAAACAAGAGCCGTCGTTAAATCTGCCCGGTGCATACAAAGATATGGAGCGCCAAAAAGTTCCTCAGGCATAGGTAGTTCCCGCAAAATTTTTCCAGTACTCCATTCACGGTTAAGGTGAGATTCTGGCTCGAACACCCTGCCGCGCAATGTTTTCTCGACACCAAGTTCCCGTAATACTTTCATCGAATTCGGCATCATTTGAATGCCCGCACCAATCCGTTCAAACCGGGCTGCTTGTTCGTAAATCTGGACATCAAACCCAGATCTCCGCAAGGTAGCCGCTGCAGTCAGCCCCCCCATGCCCGCACCCACGATGGCAACCGAAATATGTCGCGGTTGATGGTTATCCAAAAGCCACCTACTCAGGTACTTCTGCTTCCCCTTCAAAATTCAATATCTCATCTTCGAAAGGGGTGAAATTAACATTATCCATGCATACAAACTCTTCTATGTCCCAATCAACGGTTTCGTATAACCTCTGTCCAGTCCATGGCCTAGTGAATGCCACTGGATCTTCAATGGTGACATCTATCTGGAGTCTATTTTCATCCAGCCGCCGGATATGTTCGACAACTCGCAACTCTTCACTATGAGGTACGCCTCGACGATCCACCCAAGTCTTGTCATTAAAATTTACGGTCTCCACCACCAGCGTGTCACCCTCCCAGTGACCAGTAGAATCGCCCATCCAGGAGGGCGCGAGATCGGTCCTGTGATCTCGGCCATCGGTATAGATCTGCCGAATTAGGTGATCATATTCGAATACCATCATTACCCGGTCTGGTGTCTGGATAATCTCCATAGGAAACGGGTGAAAATAAATCCTTGGGGTGCCCGGAGGGAAGCACTGGTACACAGGATCATTCGCAGCAGCCACTGGAACACTGTTAGGGCCAAAAGTAGGCTTGGCTTCCTGGTATCGAGACATTGCCCATTCGGTCATGGGGGGTAACTCGTTTGTGAAGGCATAAAGAGCATAAGGCGCATCTGCCGGCCGCCTACCCGTCCAAACCCCAGTCAAGTCTGTTTCAATTTCTGACTGTTGTGCCCTTAGTGTTATAAGGCTAACAAATACAACCGCAAACCCTGTGGATACTACTACGCCATAACGCATAACCAACCTCCGCATGGAATCATTAACCTCCGCAGCCAGACCAAAATCTGGCAGTCAGAAGGATAGGCAGCAAAAGAAAGAATGTCGCTAACAGTCCTTACTAGAAGATTTTCCTTGGCCTGTCCTGCCGCCAAAGAATACCTCAGCTATCTCCGCCTATTAGTACTACCCCATTTGCATCTATAACTTTCGTAAGGCGCAAAGAAGGTGCCCCATTTACTGCGGGATTACCTCCAAGCTCGATCATCTCCCCGAGCTTCAGGCTCTCCCTATGCCACTTAACCGTGGCACCGCGGCTACTTCGAGCAAGCCTATTTGGGCTTGTTAATTCACCTGACCACTCCACTACCCTGCCGTCCCGGTTCTGCACCTCAATGTAGATGAGTACGTGCGGATTAATAAACTGGAAATCAGTAACCCTTCCTGTAATCGAGATATTTTTGGATGTATCGTACGCTGCAGAACCATGGTGGGCAGACACAATGATAGAAAAAAACAGAAATCCGACTGCTAACGGAAAACTACCAACCGACAAGCCCCTCATCAAGCTTCTCCTGCATTGCTAGGAAATGTATTATCCTTGTGGCACAAGCGGCGGTCAACGCGATTAACTTGAAGCCAAAAGTAATGAACTAGGGTTCAACTTGGCGTTACAATCGTTCCATACTAAATTCCTTAAAAGGGGCTAAAAAGATGACAACTATTAAAATCCCAAGAAAAACGATAGCCGTACTGCCGTTTATTGTGATTTTAATTTGCACAGCATGCAGCAATGACTCGACGGTAGCCCAAAATACTAGTGAAACAGAAACAAACAACGCTGATGTCGATAACCGCGCGCAAATGGCGGAATTGGGACTACAACATGACACAGCCTGGGAGCTCTATCAGGCCCTTGTAGAGGGGGCGGGCGGGGGTGAGTCACTTGTCTGGGATAGCCTACCGGACTGGTCCGGAGTCTACACCCGGGGCCGGGGAGGCATCACTTTTGACCCAGACCAGCCCCAGGGAGGACTACCTACAGCAAAGCTGACCCCGGAGTTTCACGAGAGAATGCTCCAAAAAATTGCAATCGCGGATGCAGGAAATGACTACGACCCGATTAGCGACTGTCGGCCACCCGGCCACCCACGATGGCTAACAGAGCCCTTCCTTAAAGAATTTGTTGTCACTCCGGACCAGACCTGGCTGATTAATGAAATGGTGAACGATGTGCGGCGAGTGTACACGGATGGCAGAGGGCATACCCCAGAAGAAGACAGATATGCGACATGGAACGGGGATTCTATAGGTTTTTGGGATGGTCACCGATTGATATTACACACAAACGAACTCATGGCAGGCCAATACCAGAGACGCAACCCTGATTATACTGACCAAGTGGAGACTGTTGAGATCTGGGAAAAAATCGATGAGAAAAACATCGAGGTCGATGTCTGGATATACGATCCCCCGGCTCTTGTGGAACCCTGGTACACCAAACAAATCTATACAAAACTCACCGATCCGGAAAAGAGACTCCGTCTTCGATATTGGTGGTGTGGTGAGAACCAGAACAATGTGATCGTTCGAACCGAAGAAGGTGGATCCCAGTTTGGTGATTTTTCGTTTACAGAACAAGAGAACTAATATTTTGAGGCCTAATGATGGGTAACCATGCAGCTCGATACATATCCACGCTTTTAGTTCTTCTGATCGCAGGATTCCAGCCAGCCATCTCAACGGCCCAGATGGGAATGGGAATGGGAATGGGAATGGGAATGATTGCATCGGACGCAGGAAAAGCGGATCTCTTCGTTGGTGGGGAGCCGCCGGATATGCGATTCGTTGGTGCGCCTGAAATTGGCGAGCAAATTTCCGACGTCACGATCGTAGACGATCGGGGTAACCCTGTTAACATAAGAGAGCTTGCGAGTCAGAGCCCGTATACGGTGCTTACGCTCGGCTGCCTCACGTGACCCCCTTATCTTCGTAACGTCCCCAGTTGGGAGACGGTAAAACTAGACTACACAGACAAAGGCGTACAGTTCTTTTATATCTACAAGCCATTAGCGCATCCGGAACTCAATAACTTTGTCAGCCCGTTCAGCATCGAAGAGCGCCTGATGCATGTTGCGGAGGCCAAGCGCCTGCTAGGCACGAGTGTTAACTGGCTCGCCGATACCATGGATAATGTCTATCACGACATCGTGGGTCGGACACCGAACAGCGAGATTATTCTCGACAACAATGGCGTTCTCGTCGCCCGCCGTGCCTGGAGTGATCCGGTAGCACTGCGCCTCGATATGGAGCGTCTAGTCGGTGCTGTGGATCACCCGACCCGTATCGCTGACCTTAACCTGCCCGCGCAACCGCCGATTCCGACCGTAGCGAAGGGCATCGTACCGCGTGTTCCGTTGCCGGCAGACATGATGCCGATGGCTATTGAGCCGCAGACCAACAGTTCCGGCATTCCGTTCTACGCCAAGCTCCGTGCGGAAGCGACTCGGGAACTTTTCGATACCGGTAAGGGTGAGATGTACATCGGCTTCCATCTGGATCCGTTGTACCGGGTGCACTGGAACAATGAAGTCGATCCCGTGGAGTTTCAGATCACAGCGCCTGACGGGATTAGCGTTACGCCCGCATACGGAGTCGCGATCGACCCGGAAGAGCCGGCCGATGCAGATCCGCGTGAATTTATCGTCCAAGTAGATGCAAAGAATCTGAGCCAGCCGCTCGATCTGCGGGTGCAGTACTTCGCCTGCGATGATGCTTTGACATTCTGTATTCCCGTGCGCCAGGACTACAAGGTCCACCTCCGGCAGGACGAGCACCACGGTTGGAGTATGCGCATGAATCCTAACGGTACGCGAATGAGATGATGAAAGGTCACGCTCCATCAGGTAGTTGATAATTCGGTACCGCATTCATATCTGCAAAGAACTTATCTCCAGCAGCCGACGAAAAGGTAGCAGAAATACCTACCAGGCCGTCCAACCCCCGTCGATTGGTAGCGACGTGCCAGTGATCATGGCAGCTGCGGGAGAAGCTAAAAATACTACCGCGCCCATGATGTCCTCCAGCTCACCTATGTGACCAAGCGGAATACGATCAATAGTGTCTTTCCTGAATTCCTGATCTTCAAAAAACGGCTCGGTCATCGGCGTCAAGATAAAAGTTGGTGCAATGGAATTAACACGAATATTATCGGGCGCTAACTCTACAGCCATTGCTTTTGTCATACCCTCCATGGCATGTTTTGACGTGCAGTAAACGGTTCGATTCGGGGCTCCCACGTGCCCCATCTGTGAAGAAATGTTAATGATCACTCCCCCGGAACCAGTGGCTCGCATACATCGCACGGCCGTTTGGGACACCACAAAAGCGGCCTTTACGTTGAGCGACATGGTCTGATCAAAGTGATCCTCGGTCACATTCAAAAAGGGTTCAGGAATATTGATGCCAGCGCCATTGACCAGTACATCGATCCTATCCAGCTGACCAATTGTCGCACCTACCTGTCCCGCATCTGTTACATCGCATTCAATTGATGAGGCAATTCCGCCACCGGCACGTATCGTATCCTCTACCTCCTGCAGTTCACTCAGAGTCCTGCTCACTAATACTGTTTCAGCTCCTGCTTGTCCTAACGCTAGTGCGCAAGCCCGGCCTAAACCGCGCCCTCCTCCAGTAATCACTGCAATCTGACCATTCAGCCGCATGGACGGCATCTTTAAGTCCCCGCCAACCATGATCGTCATGAATATTTACCTCCCAGAAAAGGACCAGTTGAGTGTTGACTTCCACACTGCCATCTACCCTAATGTGGTAAAGCCACTCCCCGCACGCAGTTTACATCTACGGAGAACTACTATGCCGCGACACTACAGCAAGGGCAAACTGGATATGTCCATTCTGCAAAAAACAGCAGAACATTGTAAAAACTGGAATCGCTGGGGACCAGACGATGAAGCTGGTACGCTAAATTTTGTATCTCCAGAAGATATCATTAAGGCTGCTTCGCTCATCCGTAAGGGCAAAGTATTTTCCCTGGCACTGAACTTCGACAATCAAGGACCCCAAAAGGGACTTTGGGGAAATC
>Ga0315336_1000486_pt1 | contig 109236 bp, 85 predicted proteins | sample ASW5metaG_FD_204512 | JGI IMG/M metagenome (GOLD analysis project Ga0315336, IMG submission 204512) | Ammonia-oxidizing marine archaeal communities from Monterey Bay, California, United States - ASW #5 | ecosystem: Environmental > Aquatic > Marine > Intertidal zone | place: USA: California...
AAAGGCACGAGCTTCTGCGTCTTGTACGAAATCGGCCCGAAAATGACCGACCCCAGCAGGGCCCCGAGGAAGACCGTCAAGAGCACACCGGTCATGCCCAAGAACGCTCCGACCATGGCCATCATCTTGATGTCCCCACCCCCCATCGCATCCTTCTTGAACATCCACTTTCCGGCCACGGCGACGAACTCCATGAGGCCGAACCCGAGCACGGCCCCGAGGAGGGCCCCCAGCGGATCGATCCCTCCGGGCAGAAAAGCTAGTCCTAGTCCTAGGACGAGGCCGCCCAGCGAGAATTGATCGGGGATGATGTAGAATCGCACATCGGTGAGGGCGATTCCGAAAAGGATGGTCAGGAGCAGGGCACCCCTCAGCGCCTCAAAGGAGAGTCCCGCGTAGCTGAACATGCCCGCCCACACGAGTCCGGTCGCCAATTCGACGAGAGGATACTGCAGGGAGATCGAGTCCCGGCATGCCCTGCAACGCCCACCCAACAGGACGTAGCCGATTACGGGGACGTTGTCATACAGGCGGATGGCCGTCCCGCATTTCGGACAGTGGGAGCCGGGGAAGACGACCGATTCGTCCTGAGGCCAACGGAACGTGCAAACGTTCAGAAACGAACCGATCATCATTCCGAGCACGCCGGCCAAAGCAGAGACCATCCAGGCGTCGATCAAGGCGTTACACTCCCACGGGTGAGAAAGCTATGAAGCCCGGGTGAGCAGGCTATAGAGAAGAATTGACCCGGCGACCCCAGCATTCAAGGATTCCGCGCTACCCGGCATGGGGATCGCGATACTCCTCGAGGAGGCCGACGCGATCTCGGCGCGCAGTCCCGCTCCCTCGTTGCCGACGGCCAGGGTCCAGGAATCGCCCGGATGGAATGAGCGCACATCGTCGCCGGCCGGATCGGCGGCCAGAATCTCGATTCCCTGCTCCTCCAGCCACGGGTGGGTCTGAGCCCACGACGCCCGGACGATGGACGTATGGAAGCCAGCCCCAGCGGCCGCACGAACAGCCTTGGGATTCCATGGGTCGACGGAACCGTCCAGGGCAATCACGGCGTCGACACCGAAGGCTCGGGCCGCCCGGATGAGCGTTCCCAAGTTGCCGGGGTCCTGCAGCCCATCCAGAAGCAACAGCCTCGACGGCTCGCGGTCGCCGAGTTGGTCGAGATTGAGTCCCGGCTCTGTGCAGACGCACAGGATGCCCTGTGGGTGCTCGGTGGCGGAGAGTTCGTCCAGGTCGGAATCGTCGACCTCCTCGGCCTCAAGTCCTTGCCCGGCCAGCGTGGAGGCCAGGGCTCGGCCCGCTTCGGTATCGAGTAATCGAGGCGACTGGAACCAAAAGCGGATGTCCGCTCCCGCCGCCAACACCTCGGCCGTCGAGCGCACTCCCTCGACCAGCACGAGCCCCTCGCGTGGCCGGCCCTTGCGCGTCTTGAGCCGTTCGATGAGTTGTCGTCTACTCTTACTCAGCATCCGCATTCCGATCAGTGCGTGGAATCCGTTCGGTTGGAGCGGATTCGTTTGGGTGTGGGTGGGAGACCGACGAGAACCTACAACTCGAGCTTGCTATTGAAGTATGAGGCCGCCATCTGCCCCGTGGCTTCGGACGCAGAGAGGATACTGCCTGCCTGAACCGTATCCCCCCCTTGGCTGGCCCTCGCGAAATCCCTAAATGTTGGCACCGACATGACTAACCCTCTCTGTGGCAAGGCTAATCTGAAAGTATCGGATCAGATCGTCGTGGCATGAGTAGCAAGAGCTACCTATTCGGTCGGGATGAGGGGCAGGACGCAGGACGTGCAACACAGGTGGGACCAGGTGAGTTCCTTGGGCAAGGGCCTTTGAAATGCCTATCCCTAAGTAATGAATGGGGTATAGTTGTTGGTGCTTCAGCGGGTCGGTGCAGCGGTCAGTTCCCCAGCCGCTCCCTCAACTCCCCGAGGAAGTTCCTGACCACTCTCAGGTCGGTCCCACCCGCCGTGGCTTCAATCATTCAGCAGTTGGCCTCTCATCGCTCGGTTCGAGGCGCACGATCGGCGCGAGGCCCCCCCGATTATCGATCGCGATGTAGATCAGGCCGTCCGGCCCTTGCGTGATAGCTCGGATGCGCCCGAAGCCGAACATCAGCGGAGGCCGCTCCATCCTTCCGACATACAGATCCTCACCGTCACCTACGAGAGGCAGCCGGGAGACCTGTGGGTGCGCCATTCCTCCCATGAAGACGTTGTTCTTCCACTCCGGAAACCGGTCGCCGGTGTAGACCATCAACCCTGAGGGGGCGATGGAAGGAGTGAAGTGTTGGACCGGCTGTTCCATCCCGTCGACTTCCCTCGTTGAGAAGAGGCGGGTTCCCCCATAGTTCGTGCCGTAGCCGATGACAGGCCAGCCATAGTTCCGCCCCGGCAGGATGAGATTCAGTTCGTCTCCGCCCTGGGGACCGTGCTCGCTCTGGAAGATGTCACCTGTCTCGGGATGGATAGCGAGGCCTTGTGGGCTGCGGTGGCCGTAGCTCCAGATCTCGGGAAGGGCGTCGGTTCGACCGACGAACGGATTGTCCGCGGGGACGCTTCCGTCGTCGTGGAGGCGAATGACTGTCCCTTGGTGGTTTGTGAGATCCTGGGCAGGGTGCTGATACGCAGTTGCCATCGCCGGAGACGCCTGCCGATCACCAACCGTTATGAAGAGGTAGCCCTGGGCGTCGAAGGCCAACCGGGATCCATAGTGACCCCCGGTATTGCTCCACGCCTTCGCCTCGAAGACCTCCTCTACGTCCTCCAGGCCGTTGCCCTGGAGCCTGCCTCGAACCACGGCCGTAGTGCCCTGCCGCCCATCTTCGCTCGGTTTTGAAAAGCTGAGGTAAATGAGCTGGTTGGACTCGAAGCTCGGGTGGAGTACCACGTCCAGGAGGCCGCCCTGCCCCACGTACCGGACCTCTGGTATACCTGCGATGGGCTCCTGCTGGAGGACCCCGTCGCGCACGATCCGCAGCCGCCCGGGCTGCTCAGTGACCAGCATCTCACCCCCGGGAAGGAAGGCGATGGACCAAGGGTCCTCCAGGCCTTCCACGACGGTAACGACGCGGTAGGGTCCATTCTCGGATTGGTAGACCGGCGCCTGGGCCCAGGCCGAGGGCGCTGTCCAGAGGCCGAGCACGATGCTAAGAGTTGGGATGAATGAACGGAGCGGGCGCATCTCTACCTCCTCACGAATGGCGGTCCTGCCTCTCAGCGGAACTGCCGCGGCAGTTCCTGAAAAGCCGCCGCATGTTCCATAGGGGGTATGGTCACTGACATCCTCCAGAGAGGCAACCCCCTTCGTCCCCTTATCCCCCTCCTCTTGCTCAGCATCCGCATTCCGATCAGTGTGTGGACTCCATGGATAACCCACCTCCTGTAGCCCTCACAATCGCCGGTAGCGACAGCGGGGGCGGAGCCGGCATCCAAGCCGACCTCAAGACGTTCCATGCGTTCGGCGTTTTCGGCTGTAGCGCGCTCACGGCCGTGACCGCTCAAAACACCGTGGAGGTCGCCGCGGTGCACGCCGTTCCCGAGGAGATGGTCCGCGAACAGATCCGTGTCGTGGCCACGGATATTCCGCCTGATGCGGTCAAAACCGGCATGCTCGCGAACGCGGCCCTTGTGGCAACCGTGGCCCACGCCATCGTCGAGCATCGGCTGCCCAACTATGTGCTCGACCCGGTGATGATCTCTACGAGCGGGCACCCTCTCCTCGATCGAGATGCCGAGGATACGATCCGGCGGGAGCTCGTCCCTCTGGCCGCCGTCGTGACCCCCAACCTTCATGAAGCGCGCATCCTCACCGGCCTGTCCGTCGAGACTCCGGGTGATCTGGCGGATGCCGCTCGCGCGATCCTCGACCTCGGGGCCGGAGCGGCTCTCATGAAGGGCGGACACTTCGACGGGGACGAGGCCGTCGATCTGCTGCTGACCGCAGCGGGGGAGCAGGTCTGGTCTCGGCCCCGCATCTCCACACCTGCTGGGCACGGCACAGGCTGTACGCTCTCCGCGGCGCTGGCGGCGGGCCTGGCCGCAGGCCGACCGCTGCCCGATGCGGCCGCGGCCGCCGTGGATTTCGTTGTGCGTGCGCTCACCAACGCACCTGGGTTAGGCGCCGGAGGGGGGCCGATCAACCACTTCGTGGGGCCTCGACCCGACGTGCAGGAGAGCCCTCGCGACGCGTGACTTGGGCGGACCAAGGCGATCCCTTGTTCGGGACGGCATCCAGCGACCGGCTCCGCCCTCTGCCATTCTGGCATCGTAGGACTTGCAAAACCGTCAGTTTGGCCGATCCTGAGCCCATTTATCCGGCACGATGATTGCAAATCGACGCACCGGTACACACCGCCGACGCCCGGCACACACCACGCCGGCCCGTCGCCCGTCATAAGAATCTTGGCCACCGCGGCCTCACCGCATACTGAGGAGCAGACATGGGAAAGGTTATCGGAATCGATCTAGGGACCACCAACTCCGTCGTTGCAGTCATGGAGGGTGGTGAGCCGGTCGTAATCCCCAACTCCGAGGGTGGCCGTACCACCCCTTCTGTGGTGGCGTTCACCAAGGAAGGCGAGCGGCTCGTGGGCCAGGTGGCACGCCGCCAGGCGATCACGAACCCCGAAAACACGATCTTCTCGATCAAGCGCTTCATGGGCCGCAAAGGCTCCGAGGTGACGGCAGAACAGAAGCTCGTTCCCTATGCGGTCAAGACCGACTCGAAGGGGCGTGTCGAGGTCAAGGTCCCAAACGTGGACAAGACGTTCACCCCCCCCGAGATCTCGGCCATGATCCTTCAGAAGATGAAGCAAACGGCTGAGGACTACCTGGGTCAGAAGATTGAACAGGCGGTCATCACGGTTCCGGCCTACTTCAACGATGCCCAGCGCCAGGCAACCAAGGACGCGGGCAAGGTCGCCGGCCTCGAAGTGTTACGCATCATCAACGAGCCCACCGCAGCTGCTCTGGCCTACGGGCTCGACAAGAAGGCCGACGAAAAGATCGCCGTATTCGACCTCGGTGGTGGAACGTACGACATTTCCGTCCTCGAGCTCGGGGACGGCGTCTTCGAGGTGAAGTCAACCAACGGAGACACCCACCTCGGCGGTGACGATTTCGACCAGAAGATCATCGACTGGCTGGTCACGGAGTTCAAGAAGGACCAGGGAATCGACCTCTCCAAGGACGCGATGGCGCTCCAGCGTCTGAAGGAAGCGGCGGAGAAGGCCAAGATGGAACTTTCTTCGACGCAGCAGACCGACATCAACCTGCCCTTCATCACCGCGACCCAGGAAGGGCCCAAGCACCTCAACTATTCACTGACGAGGGCGAAGTTCGAGCAGTTGGTAGACGATCTGATCCAGCGGACGATGCCGCCGATGAAGAAAGCGCTCGAGGACGCTGGGCTCAAACCGTCGGCCATCGACGAGGTGATTCTGGTCGGGGGTTCGACACGCATCCCCAAGATCCAGGAAATCGTCGAGGAGTTTTTCGGCAAGGAGCCCCACAAGGGCGTGAATCCCGACGAGGTGGTCGGCGTGGGTGCGTCAATCCAAGCAGGCGTCCTGGCCGGGGACGTGACCGACGTGCTGCTCCTCGACGTCACGCCGCTGTCACTCGGTATCGAGACGCTCGGCGGCGTGATGACGCCGCTGATCACGCGCAACACTACGATCCCGACCGAGAAGGCCGAAATCTTCTCCACGGCCGAAGACAACCAGACCACGGTCGAGATCCACGTGCTCCAGGGAGAGCGCAAGATGGCGGTCGACAACAAGACGATCGGCAAATTCCAACTCACCGGGATACCACCGGCACAGCGCGGCATGCCTCAGGTCGAAGTCACTTTCGACATCGACGCCAACGGGATCCTGCACGTAAAAGCCAAGGACAACACCACCGGCAAAGAGCAAAAGATCCGTATCGAGGCATCGAGTGGCTTGAGCGACAGCGAGATCGAGAAAATGGTCAAGGACGCGGAGGCCCACGCCGGTGAGGACGAAGAGCTCCGGTCGAACGTCGAGGCACGCAACCAGCTCGACTCACTCATCTATCAAGTCGAAAAGGACTCGGCCGAGTGGGGTGATCAGGTCTCGGAGGCGACGAAGGAGCAACTGGATGGCGCTGTTGCGAGTGCCAAGGAAGCACTCAAGGGAGAGGACACGTCGACGTTTAATTCGGCTCGCGATGAACTCATGCAAACCTTCAGTGCCGCCGGCCAGGAGATGTATCAAGCGCAGGCCACCGAAGCGGAGGCCAGCACGGGGGAGGAAGGAGCGGATGGCACCGAGGCGGAGGAGAGCGACGCCCCAGCGGCCGATTCCGCTGATGAGGAGGTTGTAGAAGCCGACTACGAAATCGTCGAGTAAGGTAGGGCGACGCCCGCGGTGAGCACCGCGGAGAATAGTGAGTAGAGTAACCCGCCCGGCCTGGAGCTCGATCCAAGGGACAGAAAAAATGCAGTGGACCACCTGGTCCCTGGTTGTGTAGTAGGTCGCGCGTGGGCGGGGTCGCACACGTCATCGTTTTATCCGAAGCTTGAGGAAATTGTCGATGTATGATCCGTTTCGCGCCAAAATAAAGGTCGCCTTATACACTGCGGCTACTGCTCTCATGGGGCTCGGAATCACGTCCACCCTCGGGTGGGGTGGGGTGTCCTATTCGATGCCCGTCATCGGAAGCGAGACACAGATCCCGATCGAGGCTGTGCAGCCGGCGCTCGACCTCAGCGACGCGTTCGTCAGTGTCGCCGAGGTCGTCACGCCGGCGGTCGTACGGATCGCAGCACGACGACAGGCTCCGCCTCCCAGTCCGCAAGCGTTGCGCTTACGCGCGCCGAACCCGGACCCCCAGGACCGGCCGGATCGGGTCTCGGGAGGAAGCGGGTTCATCATCTCCGACGATGGCTACATCCTTACCAACAACCACGTGGTCGAGGACGCGGACCAACTCACAGTTTTTCTCCAGGATCGGCGCTCTTTCGAGGCCGAGGTCGTGGGTCGAGATCCGTTTACGGACGTGGCGGTGATCAAGATCGAAGCAGAGAATCTGACCAAGCTGAACTTCGGGAATTCGGCCGAGCTCCGTGTCGGAGAGTGGATCGTGGCCATCGGCAACCCGGGCTTCAGTGGCGGTAGTGATCCTCTGGATTATACGGTGACGGTCGGGATCGTTAGCGCGCTCGGGCGCCCGCTTGATTTGCTACGGCGTGGGCTCCAGGAAAATGCGGAAACGAGTGTCAACGCCGGTTTCGCCATCGAGGACTTCATCCAAACCGACGCCGTGATCAACCCCGGCAATTCGGGTGGGCCGATGGTGAACCTCAGGGGGCAGGTGGTTGGAATCAATTCCGCCATCGCCAGCCAAACGGGATACTACCAGGGGTACGGATTCGCGATTCCGATCGATCTGGCCTTCCGGGTCACGGAAGATCTGATCGAGTACGGCCGTGTCCGTAGGGCCTGGCTCGGCGTCGGGATGCGCGCGATCGACCAGATCTCGGCCGAGAGTTATGGGCTTCCCACCGTCTCAGGAGTCGAGTTGACGGCCATCACTGAGGGCGGCCCGTCGGAGGCCCAAGGCCTCCGCCTGTATGACGTAATCGTCGAAATCGACGGCCAGCCGATCGGGCGCGTGGGGCAGATGCAACAGGCAATCGCCATGAAACGCCCGCAGGACCGCATTAGCGTCGGGGTGTACCGAGACGGTGCACCTCTGACCGTGAACATCCGACTCGGCGAAGCTCCCCTTCAAGCCCGACCTGTAGCCACGGCCGCCGCAGCACCCGTGCGTGAAGAAGAGCAAATGGACGAAAAACTCGGACTCCGAATCGAAGAGATGGATCGTGCTAGCGCTCAAGAGTTCGGTTACGACGAGGTGGACGGCGTGCTGATCACGGCCGTTGAGGTGAACGGTCCGGCGGCACGCCGGGGGGTCGTTCCCGGCTTTAAGATCATCGAACTCGACCGGGAGCGAGTCGAGGACAGGAGGGACGTGGAGCGGATTATGGAGGGCGTGAGTCCAGGGGAGATTGTGACTCTCCACCTCGCTAATCCCAACGACAATCGGCTGATCATCCACGTTCGGGTGCCGAGGTAACCGCCGAGGGTTTCGAACCGATTCGAATACGCGTACAGGGTGCGCTGCCTCCGGGTGGTGCGCCCTTCGTGTTTCGGCATCTCCGGGTCGTACGGGCCGGCGGGCGGCGGCCAGTCGAAGGCCGTCCCGTTGATGGGGTTTTAGGGCCCGGTTATCTTTGGCGAAGCGAGTTATCTACCCGATTCCACACCCCATCTCTGCGAAAGTGGCGGAATTGGTAGACGCGCAGGATTTAGGATCCTGTGGCTTCATGCCGTGGGGGTTCGAGTCCCCCCTTTCGCATTCAAATTCAAGGCCTATTGAAGGGCCGATAGGCGCCGAAACGAGCGTAAATGGCCATCGAAGGAACCCAACTCCAGATTTCTGTCGAAGAGGGCGAGCGGTGGCGCCGGACCATGAGTGTCACGGTTCCCTCCGGCGTTGTCAGTTCGGAGCGGCAACGGCTTACGGGTGAGCTCGCCGCGCGCGTCAAGCTGCCGGGATTTCGTAAGGGACACGTACCATCCTCGGTTGTCGAAAAACGATTCGGAGACTCGTTGAGCCGAGAGGCCCTCGACAAGCTCATCGGAGCCGCCTATCGGGAGGCGCTCAGCCAAGAGGAACTCAGCCCGATTTCCGAGGGTGAGGTCGGCAACGTCCAATACGAGCCGGACCGTGATCTCACTTTCTCGATCTCCTTCGATGTGCGACCGGAGATCAAGCTTTCGCGGCTAGGTGGGTTCAAGGTTGAACGTCCTCCGATCGAGGGCGTGGACGACAAGCTCGAGGAGGTCCTCGTGCGACTCCGAGAGGAAAAAGGCACCTGGCAGCCGTTGGATGGAGGTCGCCCCGAGGACGGGGAATCGGTGAGTGTGGAAATCCAACGGATCGAGGACGGCGAAGCCGGTGAGGTGCAGCCCTACCAATTCATTCTCGGTCAAGGAGACGCCATCCCCGACATCGAAGAAGCGATCAAGTCGCTTGAGGTCGAGGGATCCGGTGAGTTCGTGGTTCGCTTTCCCGACGACTTTCACAACGAGGAGCGCCGGGGCCAGGAAGAGCAGCTGCTGGTCAAGCTGAACTCTCGGCAACGCCTCGAAGTGCCGGATTTGGACGCCGATTTCGCGAAGAGTTTCGGGGACTTCGAGGGTGTCGACGACTTGAACGAAAAAATCCGGGCAGATTTGGAGAAGGAAGCGCAGGAACAAGCCGAATCAGTCGTTCGGGGAAAGCTTCTGGACGCAATTCTGGAAGCGAATCCCTTTACGGTGCCGGTCTCAATGGTGGACCGCTACGTGGAATCGGTTCTTGGCAATCCCGAGGGAGTCGCCCCGGAGAAGCTGACTGAGGCCAAGGAGCAGATCGCGCCTCAAGCCGAGCACGCGGTAAAACGGATCTTGGCGGTCGACCGCCTCTCGGAAATACAAGATCTTCGGGCGACCGAAGAAGAACTCGATAGCCGAATCGAAGAAATCTCCGAAAAAAGCGGGGACACGCCTGCACAGATTTACGCGAATCTGCAAAAGAACGAGAGGCTCGAGGCACTGGAGCGCGAGATTACCGAGCGAAAGGTGTTCGACTTTCTCAAAGAACAGTCGGAAATCACCGAGAACTGACCCCACGGGAGCAACCTACCAACCATGCCGATCTACCCCCCATACGTCATCGAGCGGACAAGCCGCGGAGAGCGGAGCTACGACATTTTCAGCCGGCTCCTCATGGACCGCATCATCTTCCTCGGCACCGGAATCGACGACAACGTGGCCAACATCATCGTTGCCCAGCTTCTGTTTCTGGACGCCGAGGATCCAGAACGTGACGTATATCTTTACGTGAACTCGCCCGGCGGTGGGGTCTATGCCGGTCTTGCGATCTACGACACGATCCAGCACATGAGGGCTCCCGTCTCCACGTTCGCAGTCGGCATCGCAGCCTCGATGGCCGCGGTGCTCGTCGCTGCCGGGGAGAAAGGCAAGCGAGGCGCCCTTCCGAACTCCCGGATCATGATCCATCAGCCGTCTGGCGGCTCGCAGGGTACGGCGGCCGACATCGAGATCGCGGCGAAAGAGATCCTGTACACACGCATGCGACTGAACGAGATTCTAGCTAAGCACACGGGTCAGTCGCTGGAGCAAGTTCAGGACGACGTGGACCGCGACCGTTTCATGAGTCCGGAAGAAGCGGTCGAGTACGGACTCATTGATCGGGTACTCGAGGGTCCCGTGGAGAACGGCTCTAGTCCGAGAGATTCGCATGCAAAGCTCGAATCCTCAGACGAGGACGACGGGGAGTAACCAAGCGCGCACGAGCAGAGGACGCACAAGTATGTCCAGTGACAAGCAACTACATTGCAGTTTTTGCGGAAAGTCCAAGGAAACGGTCAAGAAGTTCATTTCCGGTCCCTCCGTCTATATCTGTAACGAGTGTATTTCCCTCTGTAATGAGATCCTCTCCGAGGAAGAAGATCGAGAGTCATCAGGGTCCGCAGTCCCGAGTCAGACCCCACAGGAGATCAAGGACGTCCTTGATCAGTACGTCATCGGCCAAGAGGGCGCCAAAAAGGCACTCGCCGTGGCGGTCTACAATCACTACAAGCGGGTCAACAATCAGGGCGTGCTCGACGAAGTCGAGATCGACAAGGCCAACATTCTCCTGATTGGGCCGACAGGAGTGGGCAAGACGCTGCTCGCACAGACGTTGGCCCGGACCCTCCATGTTCCGTTCACGATTGCTGACGCCACCACACTCACCGAGGCCGGGTACGTCGGTGAAGACGTTGAAAACATCCTTGTTCGCTTGCTCCAGGCCGCCGATTTCAACGTGGCCGAGTGCGAACGCGGAATCGTCTACATCGACGAAATGGACAAGATCTCCCGGAAATCCGAAAACCCGTCGATCACGCGGGACGTCTCGGGAGAGGGCGTCCAACAAGCGCTCCTCAAGATCCTGGAGGGCACGGTCGCGTCAGTCCCGCCCCAGGGGGGTCGGAAACATCCGCAACAGGAGTATATCCAGCTCGACACCCGCAATATCCTGTTCATTTGCGGAGGCGCTTTCGACGGCCTGGAACAGATCATCGAATCCCGCCTCGGCAGAGGGCGCATCGGCTTTGGTGAGAAGGCCTCCGAGAAGGAACGAGACGAGCTTCTGCCGTACGTCGAGCCCGAAGATCTTCAGCGCTTCGGCCTCATCCCCGAACTCGTTGGACGTCTCCCGATCGCGGTCCACCTGACCGACCTGGACAAAGACTCGTTGGTGAGAATCCTAGAAGAGCCTAAAAACGCGCTGGTCAAACAGTACCGGAAGATGTTCGAACTCGAAGGCATTGGCCTCACGTTCGACAAAGAAGCGCTGCGCACGATTGCCAAGAAGACGCTGGACCGTGGAACCGGCGCGCGCGGCCTGCGTTCCGTGATCGAGGATTTCATGCGCGACGTCATGTTCGAGATTCCTTCTCGAACGGACGTCCGAGAGGTGGTCGTTACCGCCGACTGTATCGACAAATCCGTGCCACCGCTGCTGGTGCTCCATCCGGAGACGCAGAAGAAAGAAGCCTAAGCTAGCCCTTCCCCACGGTCGGTTCCTGGCGTAGGATGCGCGCACCCGGTTCGAACTCTTCTGAGAGCAGCCGGTACGCGGCCCACTGCACTTCTTCAACAGTCTTCGGAGCCGAATGGCGACACTGATCCGGGTCGACCAGGCCTACGAGATCCCAGACCAGCTCCCTGTGGTAGCCCTTCGGGACCTGGTGTTCTTCCCCTACATGGTCTTGCCCCTTCTGATTGGCCGACCGCCGTCGCTCTCCGCGTTGGAGGTGTCTGAGAAGGGCGACGGATATATCCTCCTTCTGGCTCAGAAGGACGTTCAGGTGGAGGAACCCTCCAAGGACGACGTGCACCGCGTCGGGGTGGTCGTGCAGGTGCTACAGGTATCACGTCTTCCGGACGGAAACGCACGCGTTGTGCTCGAGGGCATCGGACGCTGTCGCGTTCGTCGTTTCCTGAAATCCGAGGACGCCTTCACCGCGTCGATCGAGCCGTTCGTCCCGGAAGAACGCGCGGAGGGACGAGAGCCGAGTGAGGGCGAGGCAGTCGCCCGAGGCGTCTTTCGGCTCTTTCACGAGTATGTCCACCTATGTGATCGGGTCCCAGAGGATGTGGCGACCTCGATCTCTCTGGAGAGCGACCGGCTTCGCTCGGCCCATCTCATCTCCGGACATCTGTTGGTGCTTCCGGGCGAGAAGCAGGAGCTTCTCGAATCCCCCGATATCGCGCCGTATTACGGGCTCCTCAGAGAGATTCTCTTGCGGGAACTGGAGATTCTCCGCATCGAAGAAAAGTTGGATGCTCAGATCCGCATGCAACTCGACTCGGATCACAAACAGATCTACCTACAGGAGCAATTGAAGGCGATTCACAACGAGCTCGGAGCCGACGCCAAGGATGAGTGGTCGGAGCTCGCGGCTGCGGTCGTATCGGCTTCCCTCCCCGCGCATGCCCGTGAGAGAGCGGAACGCGAGCTCAACCGTCTCGAGAAGCTGAATCCGGTCGCACCCGAAGCCGCAGTGATTCGAACTTATCTCGACTGGATCCTGGAACTCCCGTGGACGGAACGGAGTGAGGACAATCTCGAGGTCGAACATGCATCGGCCGCTCTCGATGAAGCCCACTACGGGCTCGGGGAGGTGAAAGATCGTATCCTCGACCATATTGCGGTGCTGTCGTTGGTCGGTGAGCTGAAGGGACCCATCCTCTGCCTGGTTGGCCCCCCCGGGGTCGGCAAGACCTCTCTCGGCCGCAGTATCGCCACGGCTCTCGGCCGAGAGTTCATACGGGTCAGCTTGGGCGGAATCCGGGACGAGGCCGAGATCCGGGGTCACCGCCGTACTTACGTTGGCGCCTTGCCCGGGAGGGTCCTCCAGGGGATGCGCCGCAGCGGGACAAACAACCCCGTTTTCCTTTTTGATGAAATCGACAAATTGGCCCGTGACTTCCATGGCGACCCCGGCGCGGCCCTCCTGGAAGTGCTCGACCCGGAGCAGAACAAAACGTTTACGGACCACTATCTGGAGCTGGAATACGACCTCTCCGATGTACTGTTCGTCGCCACCGCCAACACGCTCACTGGGATCCCGGAGCCGCTTCGGGACCGCATGGAAATCATCCGTCTTCCTGGGTACCTCGACACGGAGAAGCTCGCGATCGGCCTGCGATTCCTCTGGCCCCATCAAGCCATGCGCCACGGGCTTCCGACCAACGTGGACCTCACCGAGGGGGCGACCAAGTCCATCATCCGGCGGTATACGCGGGAAGCGGGCGTCCGTGAACTGGACCGGCGCATCTCTCGTGTCGCCCGAAAACTCGCCCGACGGACGGCCGAGGAGGGCCCGCCCCCAGGGGATGAGGGTACGACAACCGCGAAGAATCGATCGACCGAACACCTTGAGGTCGGTGAGGACGACCTGAAGGCCCTTCTGGGCGCGCCAATCTATCTGGACCGCAGCACGGACGAGGATCAGCGCTCCGGAATAGCCAATGGGCTAGCGTGGACGGAGGTGGGAGGTGTCGTGCTCGACGTCGAGGTCGCGGTCGTGCCCGGATCGGGCCAAGTGCAGCTCACCGGTACGCTCGGAGACGTAATGAAGGAATCGGCCTTCGCAGCGGTAACCTACGCCCGCTCACGTGCCACCCGACTCGGGCTCGATCCGCAGTTCCACAAGGAAGTGGACATCCATATCCATATCCCGGAGGGCGCGACTCCGAAGGATGGTCCATCCGCCGGAATCACGATCGCGACCGCACTGATTTCGGCGCTCACGGACACGCCCTCACGGTCCGACGTGGCCATGACCGGAGAGATCACACTTCGCGGGCGCGTCCTGGCCGTCGGAGGGATCAAGGAGAAGGCCGTGGCCGCGCTCCGGGAGGGCTTGAGCAAGGTCCTGTTACCGGCGGCCAACGCGCCCGAGTTGGAACTCATGCCCAAAGAGGTGATCGAGGGATTGGAGTTCGTGCCAGTCCGCACGATGGACGAGGTCTTGACCGAGGCACTCCCATCGATGCCGGAAAACCGGCGAAGCTTTGCCGAGGGTGGGACTTCGGTCGGAACCCACCTGTCACAGTAGCGTGCAGGTCCACACCGTGGAATTTGCCGGGAGCCTTTTTGACGCCGGCGCTCCAGTCCCCGGAGACCTTCCACAAGTCGCGTTTTCCGGCCGCTCCAACGTCGGTAAATCGTCACTCATCAACGTGCTTCTCAGGCGCACGAGGAAGAAGCTCGCGCGCGTATCAGCGACACCGGGCAAGACGCAGTCCCTTAATTTCTACCTGGTGAATGGCCTTTTCTTTCTGGTCGACCTCCCTGGGTTCGGCTTCGCCAGGGTCTCCTCCCGCGTAAGGCAGTCTTGGAAGGCACTGGTGGAGGACTATCTCGTAGGGGAACCGAAGCTCCGCGGCGTCGTACATCTAGTGGACGCCCGGCACGACCCCACCAACACCGACCTCGAGATGGTGGAGTTTCTTGCAACCAGAGGTGTGCCCACGCTGGTGGTGCTTACGAAGATGGACAAGCTCAAGCGCATGGCCCAAGAAAGCGCCGTGGCGACGGCTGTAGAGCGGTTGAGTATCGACGAGGATCAGGTGCTCGGATTTTCATCCAAGACAGGAGAAGGACGTGAGGAGTTGTTGACCGCCCTCGAAGATCTCATCGGCGCTGAGACCACACAGTGAGTGTCCGGATGAGTGGAACCCATTCCGTTATCGGAGCCATTGTCGTTCTTGTCAGCTGCTGCAGCGGTGCCGGAACCGGAACCGGCCGGTCTGTGGCGCCCACCACGGCGACGCTCGTCCCGCCCGGATATGGTACGCTGGCACAGGCCGAGTTCACGCTCGAGTTGGTCAGCGGCGCGCTCCAGATCCAAGTCACCCCACTGGCCGAATCCGTCATCCGACTCGCGGCTCCCGACACGTATCAGCGGCTGACCGGCCTGTCGGCGTCGGCCGGCGAGTCCCTACGTTCTCGAACTCGGGAAGACAGCCCTCTCTTCCTCGTGTCCATGTTCAGTCGAGACCCGACCATCACGTATGAGCCCCAGAATCTCCATATCGTGAACGGTGGACTCAGGTACCGTCCCACGGCCATCCAAGCCGTCACACCCGGCTGGGGGGGCCAACGCCTTCGCCAAGAAGAGACCCAACTTGCGGTCTACGCCTTCGATCCGGGCATCGAGCTGGAGATCTCCCTGACGGTGGAGTACGAAAACGCGAGAGACACATCCTGGCAGACCATACTCAATCGGCTCGAAGCGGAGCGCGCTCGAGTACGGGCTCGGATCGGGGCCTGAACGGTTCACGCCCCACTAAGTCGTTGGGGCGCCTTCCTCGTCCAACTCGAATTTCTTGATCTTGCGATAGAGAGTACGCTCACTGATTGCAAGCCTCTGGGCCGCTTTTCGGCGGTTCCCACGAAACTCCAGCAGCGCCGCGGCAATCGCCGCCCGCTCCATATCTTCCATGGTCATACCCGATCGATACACGACCGCCCCGGCCTCGGGTGCGTCCCCCGACACCTCCCTCTCCAGCCCCTCCCCCGGCAGAATCTCAATCGGCTCCTCCACGTCCCAGGGCTGCTCCGGGACCGCGGACGTGGGTCGAACGACACCGATCTCCACTCTTCCATCAGTGATCGGGTACGTGTCCGCTGACGCGGCAGAGCCCGGTCTTGGCGATCGGTAGGTCTCGAACTCCTTCCGGAGGTCGTCCACGTCCATTCTCAGATCGACCAGCGTTCGGAAGATAAACTCCAGTTCGGGCCGGATCTCGTGAGCCCCCGGGTCCTCCAAGACTCGAGAAGTCCCGTCACCAACCGGCACTAGTGCGGCGGCCCTGGGCACATTCCCCCGAACCTCTGAGGGGATGTCCTTCGGCAGCACCTGCCGCCCGGGGGCGAGCACCACCATGCTCTCGACCAGGTTTTGCAGCTCGCGGATGTTGCCGGGCCAGTGGTAATCCTGGAGGATCTCCATGGCCTCCTGGGAAATCCCCTCGAAGTGACGGTCGTGACGCCTACTGGCGTCCTCAATGAAGGCGTCCACCAGCAAGGGGATATCCTCTCGCCTCCGGCGCAGCGGAGGGAGCTCGATATGCAACACATTCAGTCGATAGAAGAGATCCTTGCGGAATCGGCCCAGGGCCACGAGCTGCTTCAAGTCCTGGTTGGTGGCGGTGACGATACGGATATCGACGCGGATCACATCCTCACCCCCCACTCGACGGAACTCGCGCTGCTCAAGGACCCGAAGGAGCTTAGTCTGGGTGGCCACCGGCATCTCCCCGATCTCGTCGAGGAAGATGGTCCCCTTGTCCGCCAACTCGAAGAGCCCACGCCGAGAATCGATCGCGCCCGTGAAGGCTCCCTTCTCGTGACCGAATAGTTCGCTTTCCAGAAGCGTCTCGGAGAGGGCTGCGACGTTCACCGCAATGAACGGCCGATGGCGCCTCGACGACAGCTGATGGATCCCCCTCGCGACCAACTCCTTGCCCGTTCCCGACTCACCGGTGATGAGCACAGTGGAGGCCACCGGTGCGAACTGCACGACCCGCTCCAGAGCCTCCTTTATCGCATCGGTCTCACCGACGATGCCCGCCGACGCCTGTAGCCGCCGCCGCTCGATGAGCGTACGGGCCACAAAGACAATGTCGTCGGCGTGAACGACATCCGAGAAAACTTCCAGATAGTCGGCAGGCAGCCTCGGGGTCGCCTCTGTGCTTTCCGTGATTGCGAAAGCCGGAGCCTTTGAATCAGCACGAGCGCGCTCGACCAGACTCCGTGCTGCGGCGGAAGCAGGGGATCCGGTCACGACCAGTAAATCGATCGGGGGACCACCACTCACGTCTTCGTCCGGGGTGACCAAATCGACGTCGTATCCAGCGCCCTTGAACGCCTCCCTGAGTTTGCCCGCCCGCTCCAAGTGATGGGTCGAGACCAGCACTCTGCCCTCGCCGGCGCCACTCATTCGGGATCCACGGGCGCGGCGGGGGTCGGATGCCCGGTGGCCTCGTCCCGTAACAACTCCACGATGTGTGGAAGAAGCCCCTCAATGGCGTCGAGGCCATCCCGGACGCCGCCGGGACTCCCCGGAAGGTTCGCCACGAAGGTGCGGCCTCGCGACCCGACAAGCCCTCTCGACAGCACCGCGGTGGGGGTCTCGGACAACCCCTGTCTACGAATCGCGTCGGCCAACCCTGGCGCCTCCTTTTCCAGGACGATTCGTGTGGCCTCCGGCGTCACGTCACGCGGTGAAAAACCCGTGCCGCCGGTCGTCAGTACGACGTCAACGTCACCCGAGTCGGCCCACTGCACCAGCTGCCGAATGATCTGATCCGTCTCATCCGGTACGACGCATCGATACATCAGCTCGTATTGCCGTCGGTCGCACCACCGCGCGATCAGATCGCCACTTCGATCCTCCCGCTCACCGGAGGAGCAGCCATCGCTCACCGTCAGCACCGCTACTCGCATACTAGAAGGGTGATCGGAAAGGGGGGTGGGTCACGTTGCGGATGCCAGGGTCCCAGCTCCCTGGGCGGAGCGACGACGCCATAGCCGTAGCTATGGCTAGGGGGGCTCCAACAACGGAGATGGGGCTGTGCCACCGCAACCCTTCAACTTGTAAGGTCATGCCACTCCTGTTCGTGGGCACATGGCGGTTGTGCGGTTGATCCTGCGTCTCTCCTCCTGTCCGATCACTTTTCTTGCGCCTCTTGAAGAAGTCCAGTCTGACACTCTAATCGAGGTGGCCGAGTTCACCGTCGAACCGAGCCCCCGGTATAGAAGGGCAGCTGAGCGACCACGCCCGGAATCACCTTGTCGCGGATGCGAACCCCGATCTCGGTATCGGGACTGGCCAACTCGCTGGGCACGTAGCCTAGCGCAACCCCGTAGCCGAGCGTGGGGCTCACGGTCCCGCTAGTCACGGATCCGACTTCGTTCCCATCACGGACAATTGCGTATCCGGGGCGCGGAAACCCTCGCTCCGTCAGTCGGATTCCGACGAGCCTTTCGGGGACGCCCTCTTCCTTCTGCCGAAGCAAGGCATCGCGCCCGGAAAACTCGCTCTTACCCAGTTTCACCACCCACCCAAGCCTGCCCGCCAAAGGAGTGTGCTCCTCGTCGAGTTCGTTGCCGTACAGCGCGAAACCCACCTCGAGACGCAAGGAGTCCCGGGCTCCAAGCCCAGAGGGAAGCAACCCGGCCCCCCCGCCCTGCTCGATCAGAGCGTTCCATACCGCAACCGTATCCGTCTCGCCCACGTATAGCTCGAAGCCATCCTCCCCCGTATATCCGGTCCGGCTGATCGTGGCGGCACGACCCGCCACGGTCCCTACGCCGAAATGGTAATACGCGATATCATCCAAATTCACGTCCGTGAGGGGATCGAGTATCTCCTGGGCACGGGGGCCCTGGAGAGCCACGAGGCCCAACTCGTCCGATTGATCCACCAAGGTCACGTCGAGGCCCTTCGCATGCTCGACGATCCACGCCCAGTCCTCAGCCCGTCGAGAGGCGTTCACCACCAGCATGTAGTGGTCAGCCATGCGATACACGACGAGATCGTCCCGGATACCGCCATCCGACGCGCACATAGCCGAATACTGGCACTGGCCAACCTCCAGGACCGCTGCGTCGTTGACGCTCACGAGCTGAACCAGATCGATCGCTTGGGGGCCATGGATCATGAACTCACCCATGTGAGAAACGTCGAAGAGGCCCGCCGCTTCACGCACAGCCTGATGCTCCGCCGTGATCCCCGCCGGGTACTGGACCGGCATCTCGTACCTCGCGAACGGCACCATCTTAGCTCCAAGACCGCGATGCACATGATAGAGCGGAGTCTTCTTCAGCGTGTCGTTCATGCTCTTTTCGTCGTACTCGGCAGGATCCAGATGGAGCGAAAAACTACCACCCCACACGACCTATCGGTAGGGGATTGCGCCATTCTGGCATGTTTTGGAGTCGGAGGTCGGGCGCACCGACGCACGGATCAGAGGATGTAGCGCCTCAGGTCTGCGTCGTCCACGATCGCTGAGAGGTTGTCCCGAACGAAGTCACGATCCACAACGATGTCACGCCGTTCGTCCTCCGGGAGCCCGTAGAGCACCGATTCGAGCAGTGTCGTGAGCACCGTGTGCAATCGGCGAGCCCCGATGTTCTCCATTTGATCGTTCAAGACCGCTGCGAGTCTCGCCACCTCCGCAATCCCCTCGGGGGTGAAATCGAGGGTCGCACCCTCGGTGGCCACCAACGCGCGGTACTGATGAACCAACGCGTTCTTGGGCTCCTGAAGAATGCGGACGAAGTCCTCTTCTCCGAGGCTTTTCAGCTCCACCCGAATCGGGAAGCGTCCTTGTAACTCTGGGATCAGATCGCTCGGCTTCGCCACATGGAACGCGCCCGCCGCCACGAACAACACGTGGTCCGTCCGCACAAGCCCGTATTTGGTCTGAACTGTAGAACCCTCCACGATCGGTAGGATGTCGCGCTGTACCCCCTCACGGCTTACGTCGGGCCCTGTCCCAGTGCGCTCCCCGGCGATCTTGTCGATCTCGTCCAGGAAGACGATCCCCATGTCCTCCGCCCGAATGAGGGCCTCGTTCACGACCTCGTCCATGTCGATCAAACGGTCCATCTCGTCCTGGACGAGGATCCTCCGGGCCTCGGCGACGGACACGGTACGCCGCTTTTTCCGCTTGGGCAGCATGTCCTGGAGCATTTCTGTGAAGTTGTGATCCATCCCCTCCATGCCCCCACCCATCGGCAGCACCATACCCTCGATCGATGCCGTTTGGGATACCTCGATTTCGACTTCGCGTTCTTCCAGTTTCCCATCTGCGAGGAGGGCACGGAGCTTCTCTCTCGTTCGCTCACGACGTTCCTCGATGGCGTGGTCTCCATCCACCTTCACCTCAGCACCCTCAGCGCCCACCACAAAGACGTGTGGTCGAGCTTCGCCACCCGCCGGGTGCGCCGGACGCCCGACGGTGGGAGTCACTGGAGTGGGGAGAAGCAAGTCCAGAAGTCGCTCTTCGGTTCTCGCATCGGCCAACTCCTCGACATCGTCCTCCCGCTCGGCGCGAACCATGTTGACCGCCACGTCGACCAAGTCCCGGACCATCGACTCCACGTCCCGTCCCACATACCCGACTTCGGTGAATTTCGACGCCTCCACTTTCACAAAGGGCGCGCCCGCCAGGCGGGCGAGCCGACGTGCGATCTCGGTCTTTCCGACTCCAGTAGGGCCGATCAGGATGAGGTTGTTGGGGAGAATCTCATCCCGAAGTTCATCTTCCACGCGCTGACGGCGCCAGCGGTTTCGGAGAGCGATGGCGACGGCCTTCTTGGCCTCATCCTGACCCACGATGTACTTGTCCAGCTCAGCAACGATCTGTCGGGGGGTGAGTTGGGCCAACCAATCCTCGTCGGACGCATCGTCTCCCTCCTCGTCCGACCCATTGGGCGCGTCCGTGTCCGGTATCGTCTCCCGTTCCGCCACGGCACCGACTTCAGAGCTGTGCACGCTCGCCTCTTCCGTGTCGTCGGCTGAGGCGGAGGCCTTGGGTTCGCTCGATTCTTCCACTCTACTCCAACTCCAGAACCGTGATCTCTTGGTTCGTGTAAATGCAGATCTCCCCGGCGATCTCCAGGGACCGGCGCACCGTCTCCGCGGCAGACAGCTCCGAATGCGAAAGCAACGCACGAGCCGCAGCCATCGCGTACGAGCCACCCGAGCCGATCGCCAGCACGTCCTCGTCGGGTTCGATGACCTCGCCCTCCCCACTGACAAGAAAGAGGTGCTCTCGATCCGCTACCAGAAGCAGAGCGTTGAGTCTCCTCAGATAGCGGTCCATGCGCCAGTCCTTGGCGAGCTCCACCACGGCCTTGGTCAGATTCTTCGGAAACCGCTCCAGCTTCTCTTCCAGTTTCTCGAAGAGGGTGAACGCATCGGCGACCGCACCCGCAAAACCGACGAGCACGCTTCCTTCCCGGAGCGTCCTCACCTTCTGGGCCCTGTTCTTCACAACCGTGTCGCCCATCGTCACCTGACCGTCGCCAGCAAGCGCCACCTGGCCATCACGCCGTACGGCCACAATGGTCGTTGCCCGGAGGTCCAGGCCACCCGCTCGGTCTGTCATTCGGTTTCCTCGGCTCCTACGACGTATCAGCCCCAACGCTCCTAACCGTGGGCTCTTACGATACAGTAACACCCCGAGCGCACCAAGCGACGCTTCGAGACCGGGGAATTCGCGGCCACTGATTCCCGCTCGACCACTGCGGCTTCTGGGTTGCGGAGAGGCCGGTCGGGAAGTTTATTTTGCCGGCCTGCCCGCTGAAGACTAATCCTCACTTACCAACTTCCGGACGAAAAGACTTGCGCATCGCACCATATTGGGTGTTCCTGTCGTCGGTGACAGCCGTCGCGATGGTTCTCTGCACAGCGCCCGCGCCCCTGGCCGGTCAAAATACGAACGATTCCGGGCAACATCCCGTTCAGGCATCGAATCGGGACGTCCCGAGCCTGGCCGAGCTAGGCCTGCTTCCCGGGCGACCGAGGGTCACACCCACCCGGACGGACACCCCGCCCGAGATCGACGGCGTGTTGGACGACGAGATCTGGCTGACGGCTACCCACGTTACCGAGTTCACACAGCAGTCCCCGTTCGAGGGCGAGCCACCCAGCGAGGAGACAGACGTCTACATCGCCTACGACTCCGACAACCTGTACTTCGCCTTTCATGCGCATTACAAGGATCCTTCCATCATGCGGGCGAACCGGGTCGATCGGGATCGAGCATCCATGGACGACTTGATGACGGTTTACTTCGACACGTTTATGGACCAGCAGCGCGGATACGACTTCGACGTAAACGGTTACGGCGTCCAGGGAGACGGAATCATGTCCGCCGCCCGGGGCGGGGGCCGGGGTAGGGGCGGCAGTCGCGCGGTGTCAGGTATTCCTCCTGCCGACAGATCCTGGGATGCGCTGTTCGAGACCGGCGCGCGGATCGTCGAGGACGGGTTTGTGGCCGAGATGGCGGTTCCGTTCAAGAGCCTTCGCTATCCCATGCCGCCCCAGGGAGAGCCTCATCGATGGGGCTTCCAGATCGTGCGCGAAATCAAATCGAGGGATTTCGAGAACGACGTGTGGGCTCCAATGACCCGCGACGAGACCAGCTTCTTCGCCCAGATGGGTGTGTTGGAGGGGATGACGGATCTCTCCACGAGCCGCAACATCGAGATCCTACCCACGTTTACAGCGATCCAATACGGAGAGATCGATCCCACGCGGCCCAGCTTCGAGAATCAGGACGCGGATCCTGACGCGGGGGTAAACATCAAGTATGGCATCACATCTGACCTGACTGCCGACTTCACGGTCAACCCGGACTTTTCCCAGATCGAGTCGGACCGTCCGCAGATCGAGGTCAACCAACGCTTCCCGCTCTTCTTCTCAGAACTCCGGCCCTTCTTCGTGGAAGGCGCGGAAATCTTCAACATTCAAGCGCCTGTAACCTTTGTTCACACGCGGACGATCGTGGATCCCGACTACGGAGCGAAGCTGACCGGCCAAGTCGGAGGGTTCTCGCTGGGACTCCTCACCGCGAACGATGTCGCCCCCGGAAGGCTCGAGGATCCTGCAGACTTAGGCTTCGGAAAGACGGCGCAGACCGTCATCGGGCGAGTGCGTTACGATCTCTACGCCGAATCGAACGTCGGGGCGATCTTCACGGATCGGGAATTCGTGGATAGCCACAGCCGGCTGATCGGCGCGGATGGCAATTTCCGGTTGAGTCCAACCATCGGGGCCGACTTCAGAGCCGTAGGCTCCTTCTTCAAAGACGTGGGGGAGAACGAAGTGGACGGCCACATGTTCCAGGCAGGCGTGCGGCGTTCCAGTCGCTTCTGGAGCTGGGGACTCACCGGTTACGAGATCTCCCCTGAGTTCGCCACGGAAGTGGGTTTTGTCCGCCGGACGGATACCAGAAGGCTCGAGGGCAATTTGGGATATCGCTTCTGGCCCGAGACATGGCTCATCGACTGGGGACCGCAGCTCACGCTGGGACGGACATACGATTTCGACGACGTCCTCCAGGATGAGAACCTCAGGGCTCGCGTGAACTTCTCTTTCGCCCGAAACATCAGCCTGAATGCCAGCTTCGATCAAGATCTGGAGCGGTTCGGAGGAATCGACTTCACCCAGCGAAGGGTCTCGATCGGCGGGAGCGTGAACACGAATCGCCGATACCAGTTCGGGGGGAACATCTCCTTCGGCGATCAGATCTTCTTCGCCGGGCCCTTCCTCAGCGACCAATTCCGGTGGAGTGTGAACGGCACTCTGCGTCCCTTGGACCGGCTGCAGACGAGCCTCAGCTTCAGGTCCAGCCAGCTCACGAATCCGAACGACGGCGGTGCCAAGCTATTCGATATCAAGATCATCCGGTCCCAGAACTATCTACAGCTCACGGACCGGTTGGGCTTGCGGAACATCACCGAGTGGAACACGGAAGACCAGATCTTCGATCTCAACTTCCTGTTCAACTATCGGGTGAACGCGGGAACGGTGTTTTTCCTGGGATATGACGATCATTACCGGCAAGCCAGCCTGATCGAGGGAGACCGGGACGGAGACGGAATCGACGAGCAACTCTTCCTCAGCGATAGCCTCCGACGAACGAACCGGGCGATCTTCGTGAAGCTGCAGTATCTGCTGCGCTACTGAGGGTGTAGGGACCTCAGGCCGCCAGGAAGCCCCAGAACGCCAGAGGAGGCTTCGGAAGCTACGACGGGCTTCCATCCCATAGTATGCACGCCCATCTTCCGTCGATGAATCGACCGGCTCCCCTCGTCGTCCTCAAGTTCGGTGGCACCAGTGTGTCATCGCCTGAGCGCTGGCGCACCATCGCGCAAATCGTGACAGAGCATCTGTCGGCCGGAGACCGGGTCGTGCTGGTGCACTCCGCGATCCGGGGAGTCACCGACGCCCTCCAGGCACTGGCGCTCGATGCGCGGGTCGGGGACGCCGCCGCCGTCGACGCCGGTATGGAGGGCCTGAGGGCGCTGCACCTGGACCTGGCGGAGGGGCTGACCCTGGCTGAAGTACCGGGGCTCAAAGGCGAGTTCGACTTCCTACGCGATCAGCTGCGGACGGAGAAGGTCGAATCCGTACCCCCCGGCCCCCACCTGGCTGAGGTCCTGGCCGCCGGGGAGCGGCTAGTGTCGAGGGTTGGAGCGGCGGCCCTGGCCGCCGCCGGTATCGACACCACCTGGGTCGACGCTCGGGATCTTCTGACCGCAAAGACGAGCGACTTGGAAACGGCCCAGCCTTGGCTGTCGGCGGAATGCGACGCAGCGGTCGATCCCGACGTGCAAGAGCGAGTTGCGGCAGTAGACGGCGTTCTGCTGACCCAGGGGTTCACGGCGCGCAACCCGGGAGGCGAGACGGTCGTTCTAGGCCGCGGAGGCTCCGACACGGCTGCGGCCTATCTCGCTGGCAAGCTCAACGTGGATCGATTAGAGATTTGGTCGGACGTGCCCGGAATGTTCTCCGCCGATCCGAGGCTGGTTCCGGAGGCGCGCCTGCTCAAGTCGCTCAACTATCGGGAGGCTCAGGAAATCGCCACGACCGGGAGCACCGTCCTGCATCCGCGCTGCATCCCGGCGCTTCGGGACCGGGGCATTCCGATCCACTTACGGAGCAGCCTTCACCCGGACATGTCAGGCACCGTCATCCACGCTTCGGACGCTACCGGACCGGCGCAGGTGAAAGCGATTTCACGAATGCTCAGGGTCGTGCTGATCTCGATGGAGACGGTCGGCATGTGGCAGGAGGTCGGTTTTCTGGCGCAGGCGTTCGCCATTCTGTCGGACGCCGGCCTCTCCATCGACCTGGTGTCCACCTCCGAGACCAACGTCACGGTCTCTCTGGACGCCAGCGCCAACCTTCTGGATGAGGACCAATTGGACGCCGTCGTGGAGCGGTTGTCCGCGGTCTCGCTGGTTACCGTAATCCGCCCGTGCGCGTCCGTCAGCCTCGTGGGCAGTGGCATTCGCACGATCCTGCACCAACTGGGCCCAGCCCTGGAGCTTCTCGAAGGGTACGAGATTCGTATGGTCACCCAGGCGTCGTCGGACCTGAACCTGACCGTCGTGGTCGACGAGCCGCAGGCTGAGGGGCTGGTACGGCAGCTTCATGCCCTGCTGATCCCCGAGACCGCCGATCCGAACGTTTTCGGAACCCGCTGGGAGGACATCGCAGCATTGCTGTAGGTTAGGTCGCACACCCCGAGGCCAGCGCTCAATTCGGTCCAGGGCTTCAACTTCTGTAAGTGGGCCTGGGTAGCGGGGCGCCCGGAGGTTCAGGACGCTAAGCAAGCCTCAGAAAGCCAAACGGGCGGCGGCCCCCTACGACCGCGGATGCGAACTCCGGTAAACCTGCCGCAACCGCTCCTTGGACGTGTGTGTATACACCTGGGTCGTGGACAGCGACACGTGCCCCAGAAGCTCCTTGACCGCCATGAGGTCCGCCCCGGCGTCGAGAAGGTGCGTCGCGAAACTGTGCCGCAGAGAGTGCGCGCTCAGCCCCTGGCCCGGGGCAGCAGCATCCAAGAACCGTCGGACCACGTTCTGGATAGACCGCTTCGACAGCCTTTTCCCCGCCGGATTGAGGAGGAGGGCCTCACGGTCCGGAGCGCTGGACGCGGCACCGACTTCGAGGCGGCGAAGCAGGTAGCGGCCGATCGCCCGGCTCGACGATCCGGTGAGGGGTACGAGTCTCTCCTTGCTTCCCTTGCCAAGCACTCTGGCCTGTTCCTGTCCCAGATCGAGGTCCGACATGTCGAGACCGTGAAGTTCCGACAGCCGGAGGCCACTCCCGTACAATAGTTCGAGAACAACAAGATTCCTCGTGTCTCGAAACGTATTCTCGGCAGCCCGTGCCTCGGCCATCGAGAAAACCACCTCGATGTTACCATCGGTCGCGTGTCCCGGAAGACGCTTCTCTATCCTTGGTGATCTCAACGTCCTCGTCGGATCACTCGGCACGCGGTCCTCGAGATGAAGGAACCTGTAATAAGTGCGTACGGCCGAGAGCTTACGGGCGACCGTTCGACGGGTAAGTCCTTTCTTCTCGCACCACCCCATGAATGCGCGAAAATCGATCCGCTCCACGGTCCCCCATCCCCAACCTCCTCCCCCGTAGTGGTCGTCGAGAAAAATCCGCAGATCCTCGAGATCCTTCCGATAGGACACGACGGTTCGAGGCGACAGCCGTCGTTCCGATTCGAGGTGCTTGAGAAAGCGGGAAACGTCGGCGTCTATGTCCATCAGGACGGAGAAGCCTCGGCGCGGACAGGCGCTTCCGTCGTTTGCCGCCCTGGATCTTCGATCTTGCCCACATCGATTCCACTCGCCTCGATGCCGCTCGCCTCCATCCAGGCTCCGAAATCCGCCGCGGCTCGCTCGGCCAGCATCTCCCTCTTTCGCACCTTGTCCTTCACGCGCTTGTTGAGCGGGTCCACGAGCCCCCAGTTCGAGTTCATGGGCTGGAAGCGGGCGGGCGGGCTGTCCCTCAAGTACCGGAACAGCCCGCCCAGCATCGTCGTGGTGGGAGGAACGACCGGCTCCTCGCCCCTGAGTATGCGCCCCAGGTTGATACCCGCCAGGATGCCACTGGCCGCCGACTCAGTATACCCCTCCACCCCGGTGAGCTGGCCGGCGAAGATCAAGTCCGGCCGCTCCTTGAGCGATCCGTGAGGCGTTAGACAGGCGGGGAAGTTCAAGTAGGCGTTGCGATGTATGGAACCCCACCGAAGGAATTCGCAGCGCTCGAGGCCGGGGATCAACTGAAAGACGCGCTTTTGCTCCCCGATGCGTAGCCGCGTCTGGAAGCCCACGAGGTTCCACATCTGCCCGGCGCGATCCTCTCGCCTGAGCTGCACCACCGCATAGGGCCGCTCCCCGCTCCGCGGGTCGGCCAGCCCGATCGGCTTCATGGGGCCGAAACGAAGTGTATCCTCCCCTCGGGACGCCATTACCTCCACCGGAAGGCACCCCTCGAAATACGGCACCGCGTCCCAGTCGGGCCCATCGTGCACGTCCCCTTCGAGAAGAGCGTTGATGAAGACCAGGTACTCCTCTTTGGTCATCGGGCAGTTGAGGTAGTCACTGTCCTCCTCGAAACGGCCAGCCTCGAAGACGACGCTCTCATCCAGAGAGTCACGATGTACGATGGGCGCAATGGCGTCGTAGAACGCGAGCCCCTCATTGCCCAGAGCGCCCTGGATGGCCGAACTCAGAGCGTCGGACGTAAGAGGGCCTGTCGCCACGATGGCCGGACCCTCGGGAAGCGTCTCGCTCTCCTCCCGCAAGACGTCGATACCCAGGTGAGAAACGACGGCACGGGTCATGGCCTCGGAGAAAAGCTGCCGGTCGACCGCCAATGCCGAACCAGCAGGTACGCACGTCTCATCGGCACAATCGAGAAGAACCGAGCCGAGGGCTCGCATTTCCCTCTTGAGTTGGCCGTGTGCGTTCTTGGGATGAACGCTCTTGAAGGAGTTCGTGCAGACCAGCTCGCCCAGATTCTCACTCTGGTGCGCCTCAGTGCCACGCACTGGGCGCATCTCAAGCAGGGTGACGCCGTGCCCGGCGCGCGCGAGTTGGAGCGCTGCCTCACATCCAGCGAGACCACCCCCGACTACGATGACGCGATCGCTCATCGGCTCATCCGCTACGCGCTCCCCATGCTTGTCTGGGAATCGGCCCTATTTCCGTGCCCCACTCTTGCGCCGCCCTGGCTTCTTCTTCTTCTTCTTCTTCTTCTTGTGGGCCTCGACAAGCATCGACACCGCTTCATCCATCGTGAGGTCGCCCGGCTCCATGTCCTTGGGCAGACTCGCGTTCGCCTTCCCATCGGTCACGTACGGGCCCCAGCGGCCGGAGAGAATCTGCACATCACTCTCTGTCTTCGGGTGGGCCCCGAGCTCCTTCAGGACCGTCCGTCCGCCCTTCTTCTGGTTGAGAAGCGCGACGGCTTCGTCAATGGAAATCGTGAACATCTGGTCTTCATTCGCCAGGCTCGCGAATTTTTTCTCTCTCCGCACGAAGGGCCCAAAGCGGCCCAATCCGGCCACAACCTCCTTGCCGGTCTCCGGATCCGTACCCACCGTTAGTGGTAATGAGAGCAGGCGCAACGCATGGCCGAGATCCACGCTCTCCGGCTCAGTGCCCTTGGGTAGGCTGGTTCTCTTGGGATTGGCCCCACCTTGACCCTCGCCGAGTTGAACGTAGGGTCCATAGGGCCCGATTTTGGCGTACACTGTCAGACCCGTCACCTCGTCGACACCGACCTCGTAGTCCTCGGGTATGCCGTCGATCCGCTGCTTCCCCTTACATGCCGGGTAACCGGAACAACCCAAGAACCTACCGAAGCGATTCCATCGCACTTGCATCGGCTCGCCGCACACGTCGCACGTCTCCCCCTCCGCGGCCAGGATTTCCTTAATGATTTCCTCGGACCGGGCCCCGCCCTGCTCGAGTTGGCTCTGAAACGGCGGATAGAACTCCCCGAGGAGGGCCCGCCACTCGAGCTCGCCCTCCTCTACCCGATCCAGTTTGCTCTCCATCTGGCTCGTGAACTCGACGTCGAAGATGTTGGGAAACACACGGACGAGTAGCTTCGACACCGTATCGCCGAGCGGCGTCGGCATGAACCGCCGCTCCTCATAATCGACGTACTTACGTTCCTGAAGCGTCGAGATGATCTGCGAGTAGGTGGACGGCCGGCCTATGCCCTTCGCTTCGAGCTCCTTGACGAGCGAGGCCTCACTAAAACGCGGAGGGGGCTGCGTGAAGTGCTGGATCGGGTCGATGCCCTTCACGAGCGCGGTGTCGCCCACTTCCATATCCGGGAGAGCATCAAGGTCATCGATTGGACGGCGATCACCCGCCTCGGTCGCCTCTACATAAAGTCGCGTGAAGCCCTGGAACTTCAGGATAGACCCCGTGGAGCGGAACTGATATTCGCGACCCTCGCCCGTTAGGGCGAAGTCGATGGTCGTCGTGTCGTACAGAGCCGGCGACATCTGGCCGGCTACGAAGCGAAGCCAAATCAGTTCGTAGAGCCGCGCCGTGTCGTCCGTTAGGAACTCACGTGCGTCATCGGGATGAAGGGTCGGGTCGGTTGGCCTAATCGCTTCGTGTGCGTCCTGGGCAGCCTTTTGTTTCTTGCCAGCCCAGAGCCGGGGTGACGGATTGACATAGTCCTCACCGAATTCCCCGTTGACCCATTTTCGGGCGGCTTCTACCGCGCCCGGAGCGACCCGAGTGGAATCGGTTCGCATATACGTAATGAGCCCGACGGCTCCACGGCCGCCGAGATCAATCCCCTCATACAGCCTTTGTGCGTTGGACATCGTCCGCTTGGCGGAGAACCGAAGCCGTTTGGACGCAGCCTGCTGAAGTGTGGAAGTCGTAAAGGGCGGTAGCGGATTCCTTCGCCGCTCCCGGCGCTTCACTTCCGATGCTGTGAAATCGGCGTTTCGAACCGCCGCCACGACAGCCCCGGCCTGCTCCTCATTGTCCAGCGTAAACGCCTTGCCGTCGATCTTGTGGAGCCGGGCCTCGAACGGCTGCTCTCCCTTCTCTAGGCGGGCCGTGATGGACCAGTACTCGACCGAATCGAAGGCCTGGATCTCGTCCTCTCGCTCACAGATCAGTCTGAGCGTCACCGTCTGAACCCGGCCGGCCGAGAGTCCGGGCCTGATCGGCTTCCACAGGAACGGACTGACTTGATATCCGACCAAGCGATCTAGAATTCTGCGTGCCTGTTGCGCATCGACCTTGTTGAGATCCAGGGGCATCGGACGCGCGATAGCACTCTCGACAGCGCTCTTGGTGATTTCGCGGAAAATCACCCGCTCAAAGCGACTCTGGTCGTCGTCGAAGCCCAGGTGGTGGGCGACGTGATAGGCGATCGCCTCGCCCTCGCGATCCGGGTCGGTCGCTAGGATGATACCCTCGGCCTTCTTGGCCTTGCTCGCGATCTCATTGAGAATCGGTATCGCGCGGTGGATCGTCTCGTACTTGGGCTCAAAGCCGTGGTCGACGTCGACACCGAGTTCCTTCTTCGGCAGGTCCCGCACGTGCCCGACTGAAGCGGTCACGTCATAGCCAGCGCCCAGATACCGGCCTATCGTCGTGGCTTTGGCGGGGGACTCGACGATGACCAGCTTCACGTTGTTCCTTGTCGTGTCATCAGATTCATCATCTCGATTCTGTCATTAGTTTTACGACCTCACCTGCCAACTCCAGAGGACCGTACTGTTCCGAGTCCAGCGCGTACCGAGCTCGACGGTACGATGCTTCCCGGACAAGTAATAGCGCCGTAGCCCGATCCGTCACATCGCCTCCCCCGAGGAGAGGACGCAAGGGCCCTTCCTGCGATGCCCGGCGAACCGCTTCGGCCGGCGACACCTGAAGCCAAACGCTCATCGTATTTCCGGTGACCATTTTCCAGGATCCCGGCTGGGCCGGCCAGCCCCCTCCGGAAGCCAGCACCACCTCGGTCCGGACCAACAGCTCCTCGGCTACGCCCGATTCGAGGCGGCGAAACTCCGCCTCGCCATCCTCAGTAAAGATCTCAGACACGCTCCTGCCGGCACGAGCTTCGATCACGGTGTCAAAGTCCTCGAAGGCCCATCCCAACCGTGACGCCAACTCTCTGCCGACGCTGGACTTCCCACTCGCCATGAAGCCGACGAGCAAGATCCTTTCCGGTGTGTCACCGTTCGCCATATCCGCGCTCGCCGAGATACGCGACGTACGACTCGAAGTTCCGTCGGACTTCGCTCATCGCGTCCCCACCGAACTTCTCAAGAAAGGCATCCGCCACGATGAGGGCCACCATGGCCTCTCCAACCACTGCCGCTGCGGGAACCGCGCAAACGTCGCTGCGCTCGACGGCGGCATCCGCGGGTGATCCATCGCGCATGTCGACGCTGGGCAAGCGTTTCCTCAAGGTCGAAATCGGCTTCATCGCGGCTCGCACGACCAACGGCTCACCGGTGGTCACGCCCCCTTCGAGCCCGCCCGCCCTGTTCGAAGACCGACCGATGCGGCCCGCTCTGCCGGCCGCCTCATCGGCCACGATCGGGTCGTGGACCTGAGATCCTGGCCGGCGCGCTCCCTCGAAGCCCACGCCAATCTCAACACCTTTGATGGCTTGGATCGACATCATCGCGCCCGCCAAGCGACCATCCAGCTTGGTGTCGTACGACACGTAGCTGCCGAGGCCGGCGGGCAGGCCCCGCACGACCACTTCAAAGATGCCCCCAAGTGTATCGCCGTCTTCCTTGGCCTGGTCGATGGCCGCGATCATGAGGGCGGCCGCCGCCTTGTCCAGCGTGCGGAGCGGTGACGCGTCGACGGCACCATTCAGATCCTCCGGCAACTCGTCGGGCACCTGCGCCTCCACCGCCCCGATCGACGTGACGTGGCTCCCTATCGTGATTCCGAAGTCCGCGAGTAGCTTCTTACAGACCGCCCCACAGGCGACGCGCGCGGCAGTCTCACGGGCGCTGGCCCGCTCGAGGATGTCCCGGGTGTCACGCCTGTCGTACTTCAACAACCCCACGAGGTCTGCGTGGCCCGGACGCGGGAGGTAGAGCGATCGTAAGACTTTGGGATTGCCGTCCGGATCGGGTGGCAGTGGCGACATCGACTCCCGCCAGTTCTCTGAATCCAGATTCCAGATGACCAGCGCCACGGGGGATCCGAGCGTTTCCCCGAGGCGGATACCCGAGATTACCTCGGCGCAGTCGGACTCGATCTTCATGCGACGACCGCGCCCATATCCACCCTGACGGCGTTGGAGGTCGGGATCGACATCCCGGGCCATCTCGAGCGAGAGGCCGGCCGGGAGGCCCTCCAGCAGCGCCACAAGGCCTCGCCCGTGGGACTCCCCCGCAGTTCGGAACGACAGTCGCTTCATCAAGCGTTTCTCAATCCCCAGCGCGGATCATTGTTAGTGGAACGGCCCGCTACCATAAAAGGGAACCCTGGTGGGCGTCTACACCCACCGGGGTTTTTCCCCCGCAACAAGCCGAGGCGAGCTGGAGGGAGGGAGTTAGTTTCTCGTCGGGTGGAGGTCGAGCACGTCGCCCTTCCGAACGTTGACAAGACGAAAGCCCGCCGGATGGCCGTTCCACAACCTCCACTCCAGCGCGAAACTCGAGAGGGTGACGAGCCGATGGCCGGCCCCAGCCACCACCTGCGGCCAATACGAAGAGGACAACACATCGACGATGCGTCCCTCGGCCACCACAGGATTGCCCTCGATGATCGTGTTGTCGTCGTAGGCGAAGCCGTTGAGCACGGAGTTGCCGTACGTGCCCACCACTACGAGGAGCACCAGCAGGGCGGCACGCCTCAGTGGGATCGCGCTAACGGGATTCACCAGGACTGAGCCCGGATCAGTCCGGATCGGCCACAGTAGGCACCGTGGTCTCCGACTCTCCCGCACCGTCCGGAGCGCTGGGGAGCGCCGGACGTCCGTCCGCCAGCGCCCGTCCCTCCCAAGGCTGTACCTTGGGAGCCTGCCAGGGATCGGTCCTTGGGCCGAAGAGATTGGAGCGAAGGATGTGATAGAGGGCGGCCACGCCGTCCCTCCAGTTGATCTTCTTCCCCTCCGCGTACGAGCGCCCGTCATAACTGATCGGAAGCTCGTAGATACGCGCCCCCGCCTGAGCCAGGCGCGCGGTCACCTCCGGCTCAAAACCGAAACGGTTCGCCGACAAGGGCAGGCGCTTCAGAAGATCGGCATGGACGACCTTATAGCAGGTCTCCATGTCGGTGAGGTTGAGGTCCGTGAACATGTTACTCAGCAACGTCAGAAAGCGATTACCCATCATGTGCCAGAAGAACAGCACGCGGTGAGGGCCACCGAGAAAACGTGACCCGTATACGGCATCTGCCTTGCCGGCCAAGATCGGCTGCATGAGCGTGGGTAATTCGTGCGGATCATACTCCAGATCCGCATCCTGAATCGCGATTATATCGCCGGTGGCGCGCTCGAAACCGGCCCGGAGCGCTGCACCCTTGCCCTTATTCTCCTCTTGGAAAACAAGGATATCGATCACCTCCTCATCCCGTAGGCGCGACAACAAATCGCGTGTGCCGTCCGTGGATCCATCATCGACCACGATCACTTCGACTTCCAAGCGAACCTCACGAACCCGCTGGAGAAGGGCCTCCACACTCCGGATCTCGTTGTACGCAGGGATAACCACCGAAAGCCTCACCCGGTCCCACGCGAGATCACCGTGCCTTCTACTATCCATTCCCCGGAAACTCGGCGTGGTCATGTGGATCCAATCCTCGATATTCGAAGACCCGCTTCAGGAACGGGCGCAGGAGCGTTGGAGGCCGTGGCTGCGATACGGATCATCAAGCTGGTCACACCTCGACCCCGTACCGATTGATCTTCCGGTACAGAGTGAGGGGATCGATGCCGAGAACCTCCACCGCTTTTGCCTTGTTGCCCCCCTCGGCCGCAAGCACCCATTGTAGGATGCTATCTCACGCTATTACTCGGCATGGCACAGTGCAATGCTTCTATCTGGCGTTTTGCAAAAGGGCAGCGGCAGCGTCTCAGAGCTCCGGCCGCGGAACAACTCGGATCTCTCTGAGGAGCGAATATGAGAAGCCAGAGAGCCGCCCCACCGGCCGCAGCTCTGCCGTGTCCACAAATGAAGATCCCTCCACGATGGTAAGTTCGGGATCCAGGCGCACACCTTTTACTTCGCCGAGCACCAACCCCCCGGCTTTGCCCAGTTCCACGTGCTTATAGAGTTCGCATTCCAGTACCGCGGGACAATCCGCCACATAAGGCGCGTCGACGGTTTCGGCTTCGGCCACAGACAGTCCAGCGAAAGCGAACTCGTCATCCTCCGGGGGTAAGCTCGCTGCGGTTCGGTTCATCGCCTCGAGCTGCGGTTCAGTGACGACATTCACACAGAAGGCACCCTGGTCCAGGATGTTGCGGAGTGAATCCTTGGCCACTCCTCCTCGTGTCCCGATGGACAAGCTCACGAGCATGGGTGATGACGCCACCGCAGAGAAGAAGCTGAAAGGAGCCACATTGAGAACGCCGCCCGTACTGCGGGTCGATACCCAGCCGATGGGGCGAGGTACGACGAGCGACGTGAGCAGTTGATACCGCTCACGGGCATCGGCAACGTCGGTACGGATTACTCTATGCCGAAGGGGCCCTTCCGGGTCGCCGGGCAACTAGAAGCACTCCCTCAACAGGCCTACCGGTCCGTGGGTACCGTGAGGAGCTGACCGGCGTAGATGCGGCTGCCCCGGATGTCGTTGGCGGCCTTCAGCTCGGGTACGGTCGTCCCGTGGCGGCGGGCGATGGTCCAGAGTGAATCACCCTCCCGGACCATATAGCGTGACACAGCCACAACTCGGTCCGCGGAACCGGCGGAAGCCGACAGCTCCCTGACGTAATCCGCGTAGAGCCCCGGGAAAACCGCCACATGATAATGCGGTGGCCGCCGTTCCCTCGTTGCCTCCAGCACACCGGCCCCCTCCAGGTAGAGGAGTGTACTCTCCAACCAGTACCGGCATACCGAGTTCAAACTCGTGCGAAAATCAACGGCCATACCCGTGGGATGAACGGAAAGCGCCGAGGCGTTCCGGGGCTGTCCGCTCAAAGGACGGGTGAGGCTCGTAACGACCAACCTCTCACCGCAAGCCCGGCGGTGCTGTCCTCCCAGACGTTCGACGAAGAGCTTCACTTCCGGCCGGCTGTAGGGGAAAGACACGTCGTGAAGCTCGAAGTCCGGAGTACTCCTCAAGCGGACTAGGTAACCCGCATCGGCAAACTGCTGCACCTGGGCGTCTGTCCGCAGGAACGTGAAGTTATTGGCCTCGGCACGCGCATACATTCTTTTGACGGAAGCCTCGGAGCCCCGAAGGGCCTGCCCTTCGAGAGGGTCCATCCCGGACGTCAGAAACACCGAAAGCCCAACCAGTAGGCTCATATGTCGAACCATCCGCACCCTTTCGAAGTCGGGAGCCCCATCGAGTCAAAGCATTTTGGCATCCCGAATCAGGACACCTGCTTATTTCTAAGCATACGCAACTCGAAACACAAGGATCTCGTTTACGCTCGTCGGCCCTCAGCGACTCACCCCGTGGCGGCCGAATAGTTGGCTGCCACGACGTCCCAATTGACCACGTTCCACCACGCCGAGATGTAGTCGGGCCGACGGTTCTGATAGTTCAGGTAGTAAGCGTGCTCCCACACATCCACGCCGAGAATGGGTGTCGACCCCCCAGAGAGCGGGTTGTCCTGGTTAGCGGTGGAAGACGCGGCGAGGTCGCCGGAGGGTCCAACCGTCAGCCAGCCCCAGCCCGAGCCGAATTGCTTCCCCGCAGTGGCCCCGAGAGAGGTCTTGAAGTCATCGAACGATCCGAAAGCACCGTCGATGGCCTCCGCCAGCTCTCCGGAGGGCTCGCTCGCACCGCCGGGCGCCATGATCGCCCAAAACAATTCGTGGTTTACGTAGCCGCCTCCATTGTTTCGTACGGCGGTGCGGATCGCTTCGGGAAGGTCAGCCAACCCTACGAGGAGCTGCTCCCCCGAATGACCGTGCAAATCCGGATACCCCTCGAGAGCGGCGTTCAGGTTGTTGGTGTAGCCTTGATGGTGCTTCCCATGGTGGATCTCCATCGTGCGAGCGTCGACGTGCGGCTCGAGCGCATCATAGTCATATCCTAATGCAGGCAGTTCAAACGGATATCCCATCGTTGTCTCTCCTCTGATCGGCGGGTTACTCGTTACGCCACCCTTTCGCCGCGATGGCGCCGTGGTCGCGCAGCGAAAGGGATTGTACCGTACTTCGATTACCCTTCGCAAACGAAGGCTAATGAAAATAGCCTTCCCGTTGGACGCGTCGTAAACTTGTCGAAATCCCCGGAACGTCAATCTTCCCACATGGCACCCATGGCACCGGACGAGTCTGGTCAATCCCGGCGCATCCTCCTTGTCGATTGCGACGCGTTCTTCGTTCAAGTGGCACGGCTGGAGGATCCGGAGGGAGCCGGGAAGACGGACTTGCTCCTGGTCGGCGGCGCCCAAACGGGGCGCGGCGTCGTCACGTCGGCGTCCTACGGCGCACGCCGGTTCGGCGTGCGGTCCGCGATGGCCACCGCGCAGGCCCTGCGCCTATGCCCTGGCGCTACCGTCGTGGGCGTCCCACGTCGGGCGTGCGGTCACAAGAGCCGCGAGATCAGATCCTGTCTCGAAAAACTCGCTCCGGTCGTGCAGGCCGCATCGATCGACGAGTTCTACTTGGACCTCACCGGCACCGATCGCCTCTTCGGCGAGTCCTTGGAAGTGACCGCCCATCGCGTTCGGAAAACCGTCCTCGAGGAGACCCAAGTCTCAGTGTCCATCGGAGGTGCGACGCGCAGAATGATCGCGAAGCTGGCCTCCGATGTCGCCAAGCCCGGAGGCGTGCACATCGTCCCGACGGGCCAGGAGGCGGAGTTCATGAAGAGACTGGACCTCGCCGACATCCCGGGAGTGGGCCCATCCCTCGTCGAGGCGCTACGAAAACGGGGGCTGGTTAGGATCGAAGATGCGCTGGGAGTCCAGGAGACGTGGCTCGAAAGGTGGTTCGGAATTCATCGGGGGCGCTGGCTCTATCGGCGCATGCGAGGACTGGACTCGTCGAGGGTGGATCCACGGGAGCCCCGTAAATCGATCAGCTCGGAGCGCACGTTCTTCCAGGACTTGAAGTCGGATGAAGACCTGGAGCGTATGCTCCTACGCCTCTGCAGATCGGTCACCCACACGCTCCGCAAGGCAAGCCTTCGCGCCCGAACGATCACCGTCAAGCTCAGGGACGGTGACTTCAAGACGCGTTCGCGCTCACGCACGGTGATGGAGCCGCTTGAAACCGAGGGAGCCACGTACCAGATCGCCCGGGAACTCTTGGCCGATCTGAGAATGCAGCGCCGGACTCCGGCGCGCCTCCTCGGAGTGGGCCTGACCAACTTGGGCTCGGGCGACGATCCCGTTCAATTCGGACTGTTCGAGGAGAAGCTACGCCTGGAGGGCCACCGAGAACGGACCCTAGACCACGTTGTGGACGGTCTACGCAAGCGCTTCGGAGACGGAGCCGTCCTGCCCGGCCGCATCATCGGTGACTGACATGAGGGCAAGGTATCGGCCGTCGGAGCCCCTCCAGATTACTTCCATGTCCCACCCCGCAAGCCGGGCTCTTGTGTCCAGCGTGTCCGGATCGACGAACAGCTGCGGAAAGACATCACCCACGTGTTCTCCGACCGAAAGCTGGTAGTGTAGCTCGCCGATGTAACCGTCGTCGTCGTCACCCTCCGCATCCATGTCATCGCGCAAGTCGGTGGAGTCGAGGATGAGCGCCCCGCCCGGCTCGAGCACCTTGGCCGCGGCCCTGAGCAACCGATCGAGACCCGACAGGGTCTCCGTGATCATCGAGCCGTTCATGAGCAGGATCACCGTGTCGTATACCTTGTCGGACGGTACCTCGAAGGCGGTTCCCTCCCTGGCGTCCCCCACCCCCCGCTCCCGCATGATCCGGACGGCTTCCGGTATCAGGTCCAACGCGGTGACCTCGTGGCCCCGAGCTTGAAGCACCAGTGCATGGGCACCCACACCGGCTCCGATGTCGAGGACTCGCGGGCCGCATCGGCCGAGCGCGATGGACTCCCACTCCTCGAACGCTTTCTCTGTGCGAAAAAAGAACGACCCTAGGATTTCTTCGGTCTGGCCGAAGTCATTCCGGACGGTCACGGCGACGTCCTCTCCGCGATCGTGGAACGCCGTCAACGCCGCCCCGAGAGGAGACCACGGCGTGCTCAAAGAAAGACCCTGGTCCGGAGGCCCCGCACCTGAGGCACTCCTGGAATTAGACCTTGCCGGTCGTCTTCCAGGGCTTCCTCTCGAAATAGTCGTCCGTGAGCTCTTTGATCTTACCCGAAAGCAGAACCAGGGCGATCAAGTTGGGGAGGATCACGATCCCGAGCGCGATGTCGCCCAGTTCCCATACGAGATTCAGTGCGACCAGCGCGCCCACGAAGTGCATGATCAGGTACACGACCTTGTAGGGTAGAACAGCTTTCTCACCGAATAGGTAAATCGCGCAGCGGTCCCCGTAATAGCTCCAGGATATGGCGGTCGAGATGCCAAACAGAAAGACCGAGAAGATCACGACGTAATGCCCCCAGTCGCCGAGAGGCGACAGTCCCCTTCGGAAGGCATACATCGTGAGCGGTGCTCCACTTTCCACCGCCATCCCCCAGAGCGACGAATAAACGTTGCCCCCGGCGTCGACGGCCTCGCCTCGCGAGGGGAACACCGAACCCGTGAACGGCTGCGTCATGCCCTCGTCGGTGTAAAGCTCCTCTACCGCCACCTCATGCCACGCAACGAGAGCCGCACTCCCCGCAGTCTGCGTTCCATTTTGAACCTGGATCTCGGCCGGTGCCGCAACGTCTTCATATCCGGCTCCCGCGTCTCCAGACACCCAACTGAGATCACCACCGGCAAGCGTGACCTCGGTGGGGATACGCTCATTGTAGACGCCCATCATGACGATCACGAGCGCCGTCATGGTGACGATCACGAGGGTGTCGATAAAGGGCCCGAGCAGGGCGACGACCGCCTCGGAGACGGGCTCCTCTGTCTTCGCGGCCGCATGCGCGATGGGTGCCGAGCCCTGACCTGCCTCATTGGAGAAGAGTCCTCGATTGACCCCCCAGATCATGGTGACCATGATGGCCCCCACCCCGGTTCCGGCCACACCAGCCGTGGGATTGAACGCCTCGCTGAAGATGGTCACGAACGCGGGGATCACGTCCCCGATGTTCATGAGAACAATGAGTAAGGCGGACAATACGTAGATCCCGGCCATCAAGGGGGCCAGGATACTCGTGATACGCCCAATGCGAGTGATGCCTCCCAGAATCACCGAGGACACGATCGCCACCAGGACCATACCGGTGATAAAGGGGGCGACGCCGAACGCGGTCTCCGCCGTGTCGGCCACAGTGTTCGCCTGAATGGCGTTCCCCGTGAAGAAGGCCGTGAATCCGAGCATGGCTGCGAAGAACACGGCCATCCATTTCCAGTTCGACCCGAGTCCGTGCTCAATGTAATACATGGGTCCGCCCGAGACGGTACCCACAACCTTATCCGCGTCGGCGTGCACCGAGCGGTAATGCATGGAAAGAGCGACCTCGGCATACTTGGTGGCCATGCCCAGAACTGCGGTCAGCCACATCCAGACCAAAGCGCCGGGACCTCCCCAGTGAACGGCCAGCGCGACGCCCGCAATGTTGCCGATACCGACCGTGGCTGAAAGCGCCGTCGTGAGCGCTTGAAAGTGCGAGACGTCGCCTGTGCTTTCGGGATCGTCGTAGCGGCCCGTGGCGACTGCGACGCCATGGCCGAAATGCCGCAGTTGGATGAAGCCAAGGCGGACCGTAAGGAAGGTCCCGGCCCCGATGAGGACAATGACCACAAGAGGAATGGTCGAGTCCCCCACAGGAATTCCCCACTCCCATACGAAGATCCGGACAGCAGTGACGACGTTCTCGAGGGTTTCCATTACTCATCCCTAGAAGGCTGTTGAGAAGGTAGAGCGGGCCGCCCTTCTGCTAGGAAGGCTATTTAAGGGGAGGAAGATTGTGTGGTGGGGTCACGCAGGCAAGGCGATCCGAAAGCCTCGGGTCACTGAGAAGTCTGGACGATAGGGTCGGGCCGCGCTCTCAAATCGGGGCTGAGTCGACCGCTGGAGGTGCGGTGTAATTCTGGCGAGGGTGGTCGGTCCCAGGCCAGGCACGGAAAGAAGATCGTCCGGCTCGGTGAACCGCCCACAGTCCTGCCGCGTTCGAACGATTCTCCCAGCTACTTGCGCACCCACCCCGGGTAATCGATCCAGATTTTCCTCTCCGGCCGTGTTCGGGTTGATCCGTTCATCGTCGGTCAGTGGAAGCGCTCGCCTCTGGGCCTCGTCTCGGCTTTCTCGGCTCTCATCGAGCAGGACGACCAGTCCGGACAAATCCGGGACCGCAACTCCTCGGGTCGTCACTAAGCTCCGAACACTTTCTACCGTAGCTTGCAGGAAACCGAGGCCCAGCACCAGCAAGAGCGGCGTGGCCGAGGGCACGAGTCTCAGAAGAGGTCATTCGCCACGGTGCCCCCAACCGCCGGGCGTCGCCATGGCTATCTGAGCAGCGCGTTGTCCGCGACGACGAACCGGCCGAAAAGGCCGAACTGAAATTGGGAGGATCCTGATTGGAGCCCGACGAAGGACCGTCGATCCGTGTAGGAGAGCTGGAGCCGAACGTCCATGCGGGACACCGCGCTCTCCACCCTGAAGATCAGGCTTCGAATGAGCTCGTCCAAGAACGGCACGCACTCCGCTCGGGTGGCCGTGTTCCGACAGTTTCGATCCGACGCGTACTGTAGGAGGGCCGACATTGTGATCGGTCGCGTCAAGCGGGCGGCCCAAGCGGACGGAGGCCGCATCGAGGCCGCGAGCGAAACCGTATGATTGTCCCTGTCTCTTTCGGTTTCTCCCGTGGGGTCGCTTCCGTCACCGCTCGTGAATGAGCCACGATAACTCGTCGACAGACCACCACCCCATACGATGGTCATCTCCATGGGAATCCGTTCGTCCTGTTGAAGCCTTTTTTGGAGACCCAAGCCGCCGAACACAGTCTTTTGCCTGATGCGCTGAAACCCTGCGGATAAACTCACACGCCGAATCCAACCCTGGTCCGGGAGGGGCAGATTCGCGAGCGAAAGATTAAGGTCGGGCCAAGTCTCACGCCGGAGCGTTCGGTCGCTCCGTGTGTCCAACGTATTGGCCCTGGCGATACGGTAGTTCACGCCCACCTGAAACTCCGCCGGCAAGCGTACGCTCGATCGGACGGTCCACCCGACTCGATCGGTGAACGTCGTCGCCGTGTCAGCCGCCAAAGCCGCATACCCGTCCCGACCCGCAAAACCGTAGCGGTAGGAAAACTGTGGATCCACCGGATCGCGATCGAAATTCGAGGTCAGCCCCGCCTGGTAGGTGACTGTAATCGGGTCAACCGTAGCCAGGATCGCTCCCACCCCCCTGCTGAGCTCCGATCCCCCCGGGGGTTCGGCGGGCGTCCCAAAGACCGCAGCCGGAATCAACGTGAACTGGCCGGTGAAGTCGCGGCCACCGTTGACGTCGCGTAGCAGCGCAACGGCGGTGTCGCCGAGCGGGTCCGGAGAGCGGTCCACGAAGGTCGCCCTACGACGGATGGAGTAAAACGTCTGCCAGCCAAGATCCGTACGAATCAAATCTCCGAAACGCGGCTCGAAATTCATGCGCGTTCGCAGGATCTTGTCGGTCTCCCACCCGAGATCGGCTTCCAACAGCCTGAGCCTCTCCTCGTCCAGCAAATCCTGAACGACGGGATCCACGACGACCTTCTCCGGCTCGAGAAGGTCTCGGATCGAGATCACGTCCGCCTGAGCCGAGAACGTCTCGAAGGGCCGGAAAACGATCTCGAAAGCACCCTCCAGTGACTCTCGCGGAGACCGGGTGGGCCTAACCAGGGCATCACTGTCCTGCCCGAGGATCTGATCGAACCGTAAGGCCCGTTGACCGCTGCGGGCGTACGAGGCACCGAAGGAGAACCGCTCGGGACTCGACCGAAAACGGCTGTCGACAACCGCGTCCTCCCACGCACCCGGGAGTAACCAGCGTAGCACCGGCTTGAGGAATCCGGGGACGATCCCGAAGTCACGCCTTCCCACGGCCCGGCCATATCCCAAGTGCCCGTCGACGCCCGACGCCGACCCCTCAGAAGTAATCGTGGTCGAACTTGCCGCGAAGTAGCCGGCCCGCGCTTCCAAGCCGTCGAGCAGAAGACCGATGACAGGATTCGCGGCCGGTGTACGCTTCCGAAACGCCACATCGACGCGTGTCCTCCGTGACGCGGGCTCCCTCAGATTCCGAATGTTGTCCGTCTGGATGTCACTCCCCGTGAGGAACCGGGGGTCCTGGTCGCTTCTCACGTGTGTCACCGTGACAGGGATCTCGACCCCCCAATCCGCGGGAGCCATTCGGTCGAGGTTGAAGGTCGACCCCAAGCTGATGACCCGGTCCCCTTGAAACGTCGGGCTCTCCGACAACTGTCTGAAGAGTGCACCGCGGCTACTGACCGTCAGGCGCGTCGTCCAGACGTCGGAGGCCTCAATGTCCAGCGCGACATGGGACGCCATCCCCGCGTCCCTGAGAGGAGAGGAAAGCCTCATCTCGTTGATCCACACTTCTCCCGACGTCGGGAACTCGGCCTCGTTCCAAACCCCTATCGACAATTCACGGACCGCCGCGAGGTTCGGAGACCTCCCCCGGTCCTTGAGTACGATCGCGTACGTCGAATCTTGGGCCCAGAGCTCGAGCGGAGGATCTCCGGCGCTACGCGGGTTGAAAATGAGGTCTTCCTCCGCTCGGCGGCGAAGGTCGATCCACTCCTCAAAGTCGATGACGATCTCAGGGAGCCAGTCCTCAGGCATGATGCTTCCAGAATTCGGCACCGGTTGAAGCTGAGTTCGATACAGATAGAAGTTCTCGGCATCCTCCCCGACCTTTACGAAGAACGACACGGGAACGGTGGCCCCCCAATCACCCATACGGGCGAGTGCCCACAGCTTGAGTTTTCGATACGGCAGAAAATCCCTCGGACGCTGAGGGAACCGATTGAAGACCTCCGCTCGGGATCCCGACTGCACCCCCTCATACTCCAGCTTGAGACCTTTTTCGTTGAACTCCCTGCCCACTCCACCGAAGGCAGCAGAAGGATCGTCCAGTTCCTCGATCACTCCTGGAGGCGCCTGGTACGTTGCTCCCTCGGTGACGCCGCTCACGGGGCCCACCTCGGCGCGCCCGACAATGCTCGCGGTATCACCTACTATGCCGTCCAGAATCCCGGACTCGGTCCGTTTCACCCAGTGGGCTCCCACTAAGCGCATCCGGAACAAAGTGACGCGTTCCGCGACCCGGCCCGCGACGGTCAAGCGCATGTGCGTCACCGCGCGAAAGTCGGCCTCTGAGAAGAGTCCGGGCACCTCAGCGCTCGCGCCTCCCCGAATCGGAATCCGATAGAGCCGAAACTCGGTGCCGGTCTCAACCTGGTTGCGTACCAGGAACGGGGATGAGCCGTCGAGTGGAACGACGAACCGCAAGTACCGTTCGAGGTTGTCCAGGTTACCGTCCCCATCCAGATCTTCGGTGTCCTGAACACCGTTGCCCCGCGTGCAATTCGCCCTCGGGTCACCGAGATCGTAGACTGCGCCGGGCTTGGCCCGGCACGTCTCTCCCCACAGGCCTCCCTGGTCGGTGGCGTCGCTCCAGACTTCCCCGAGCCGCGGATCCGCCTCGTGATCGAGACGCCCGAGTCCCCATGGGGCACCGTTTCCCTTCACCCCCGAGGTTCGGCCTTGGCCATCGATGAACATCCCGTCCTCGCCGACCGCACCCAGGTCGATCACAAGGCTGAGGGAATCACCGTCCGCCGCGTAAAACTCGAGCGACTCAGTCTTGGTGAGGTCCATTCCGGTAGTACTCAAACTGCTCGTAATCGAACGCCAGGATGGCTCGATCGCACTGCCGGTATTAGGAGTGAACGTCAATACCATCCCGGACTCGCGGGCCTGACTACCTGTGACGTGAATCTGGCGATCGACATCGACCTCGGGAAGAAAGCCGGCGAACACACCGACGCTGTCCTGGCCGGGCCCCCGGACCACCCAGGTATGCTGCCAAACGAGACTTCCTGCTCGAGACTCATTCACCGGAATGGGCAAGACGGTCTCGGCCCCATCCCGAAAAGCTGGAGCGCTACCCAGAACCCAATCGGGTGTGTCAAGAGATAAAGCTATTTCATTGGACGCATCGAAGTCGTCGAGAAAGGCATCAGCTCGAATGTTCGGATTGGGGAGAGAGACAGCGACTTCCCCCTCCAAGCCGATCCTGGAAGCCGTCCCCAAACGCAGCCCTGGGACTTTCTCCAGGAACCGGTCGATTCCACTGGCGGGGAAATCGAAATCCATACTGAGCCCGCTCAGTGTGATCGCTGCCGCTTCGGTCCCCAGCTGTGGCCGATTGACCAACGCCTGCTCAGTCTGGCGGAGGGCCAGGATGTTGAACCCCCCGTATGAACCGGCCTGGATGCCACCGTTGAAACCGAAGACGGAGGTGGGCGTGACTTGGAAGATCGACTTCTGCTCCCACGAGGCACGTACGACTGGCTCGGAGGCCGTGGCGAAGAGCACTTCCGGTTGGGTCAACGTCACTTGACCGATCGTATAGTCGATCGTGTAGTCGATGTCCCGGACCAGGAGACGGTCCCCGAGAAAGACCCGTTCCGACTCGTCGCGGATACCCAGCGCGCCCAGCGAAAAGGAGAAGATGACGCCTCGGCTGCGAAGCTCGAAGGGGATGGTCAAACGGTAGAGCCCACCACTCTCACGCAGGAAAGGATCTTCTGCTTCGTAGATGGTCGGATTCCCGTCAGATCCCAGAATCTGCGCCGTTTCCGCGGCACTGAGACCGAGCACGGGGACAGGCGGAGGGGACTGAAATGGGCGGAGGGTAGGGAAAAAGATGAAGACGCCAGGGACCACCGGTTGTTCCTGAAGAAACTCATCGGTCCACCGGTGCAGTCCGGCCGGGTCGAGGGCATCGACGGGGGCCTCCTCGTCCAGTCCGAAGAGCCTCAAAAACGTCACATCCCTCCCCGCGGGGTCCCGGGTGAAGGTACGGCCTGCGCTGAGCTCCCCCAAAGAGATGGACAGCCCGACCGAGGATGGTTCGACGTCGGGCGACGAGGAGACACGATACACCTGATGCATCTCCTGATCCCAAGTTGGCAGGCCCGGTCTATGGTTGGCACTCGATGCCCTCAGCAACTTGAGCGAGGGACGCCCACCGGCGTTGTAGACTTGCTCGGGATTGTACGTACCGATCGTGTCGCCCGTCGCCGAAACGTAAGTCACGGCGAGCATTTCATCTCGCCCGAGGGGTCGCCTCAGCGCCACCCACAAGCCGCTCGAATGAATCGAATAGTCAATGCCTGGTTGCAGGAATCGGAACCACCCGGATTCCTGAACCGTGTTGCCGCCCTGGCCGGCAAAGCCGTCTGCCTGGATGAGCCCATCCACTTGCTGCCGTGTCACGGGGTCCGTCTCGAATCGATAGATCTGAACCGGCTCCACCCCAGGGACGACGTCTAGGGGTGCCATGGACGGATCCAGCGCGAGAACATCGATGTGTGGGCTGCCAGTGATCTCCGCCGGGTCGACGAGAAAGAAGAACTGGCCTCGTACGTAGTCCGCATCGTCAACCACGAGCGTGTCGACCTGTACGAAACTCTCCTGGCCAGGGCCCCCGCTCAAACGGAATTCCCGACTTGACACGTCGCCTGTTTGCTGAGCCCAGACGCTCCTGAAATCCAGGGGACCTGCCTGCCCCGTCACAAGGAAACCGAAGTTTCCCGCTGGAACGCCTTGAGTCAAAAAACGCGACCGGGGAAGAGCAAAGGTGACGTCCCCCAACTCCACCGTCTTCAACACCGCGTCATCGCCACCCTCATAGAAAATGCTGAGGTTGTTGGCGGCTGAAAATTCGCGCGCTTGGTCGAAGTCCACATCGAGCGTGATGCGATCGCCAATCGCTCCCGCCGCCCGAACGGCAAACTGAATGTCGGGACTGAGCCGTGGCAGCAGGCCGGGCTTGCAAGAAAACTGCACCTTGGTGTCGCAAGGTCGAAACCGGGTCCAATCACCTCCCAATTCGCCCTGACCGACAATCTCAAAATCCAGGTCGGCAGGTCCTCTCCCCAACCCAGTCGCCACTGGTGCACCGCTGGGCAGGGCCCGCGGGGGAGCGGCGGGCTCGAAAAGGATCGCCTGCCTCAGGGCCAAACGACGCCGAATCAGCATCGGCCCGCGTGCCACCATCCACTGAGTAAGGTTCGACCCGGGCGCAGCGGTGACGATCCTGGGAGCTTCCAAATCGATCGGCACCAGGAGAGGAACCGTCTTGAGGCCTATTTGACCGACCGTATACCGTACCTGCCCTGTCCGACCTGGAAAGGGCGAAAGAAATGAGGGGAGTTCGAGCGAGGGTGGTTGAAGACGTACCGTATCCGGGAGGGCCGTTGATCCTTGCCCAAGTGCTGCCCGCGGCGTGATCATGGTAAGGACCAGAATGGCTAACGTCAGAGCCATGAATCGGCTGCTCCGCTAGGATCGGATCTCGCCGTACGGTGTAAGGGTGTCGACATGAGGATCATCACCAAACATCTAATCCGCGCGCACACCGGACCGTTCCTCTTCGCATTCTCGGCTCTCACCGGGCTCCTTTTTCTGAACGCGGTCGCTTTACGGATGGACGACCTCGTCGGAAAGGGGCTCCCCTGGAGTGTGATCGGGGAGTTCTTACTCCTGTCTCTCCCTCACACAGTCGCGCTGACGCTCCCCATGGCCATCCTTGTATCTGTACTCTACACATTCAGCGAGCTTACCGCCGCAAATGAGATTACCGCCATGGCCGCGGGTGGTATCAAGCCGTTCCGGATTCTCCTTCCGCTCCTGGGGGTCGGTACCATCCTGGCAGGCGTGATGCTGTTTTTCAACGATCGAGTTCTTCCCGAAGCGAACCACAGACTCAAGAACCTGATCATCGACATCTCTCAGAAGAGTCCCACATTCGTGCTGCGTGAGCGGGTCATCAATGAGATCGAGACCGAGGACCGACGTGGAGCGGTGTACCTGCAGGCCGCTACCATCGATCGCGTCACGAACGAACTGACTGAGGTCGTCATCTACGATCTGAGCGACCCGGGCGCTCACCGAACGACGTACGCGACGAGCGGAACGATGGCGTTCAGCGACAATCGCTCCGACCTGTATCTGACCCTCTATGACGGTGATGTCCTGGAATCCGAGCAAGGTCGCTCCGGTGAATTCAACCGATCGGAATTCGACGTCCAGATCGTTCCACTGAGGGGGGTCGGAGACGAACTCGAGCGCCGAGAGGGAGGCACCGGCCGCAGCGATCGCGAGATGTCCATCGCCCTGTTGAAGGCGGAAATCGACAGCCGGGCAGAGGATCTCGACCGAGTTCGCCAACAGAGTCTGCGACAGGCCCAACTGACAATCACGGATGTCCTTGGGTATCCGCCGCCGGGGTCGACCGAACCGAACCAACCGGAGTCGGTTTCCCGAGACCGAGCAGGCTCTGTGATCGGGCGGGGCAGCGGCCAACGGCTCACCGCCAACACTGATGATCTCACTGGCCAAACTGCGTTGACGGGCCGCCAGAACCTCGGCCGGCTTACGGCCCTTCAGTCGGCGTCGGACCAGTTCCGTGTCGAAATTCACAAGAAATATGCGATCGCGTTCGCGTGTATCGTGTTCGTCTTGATGGGCGCCCCTTTGGGTGTACGATTTCCACGTGGAGGGATCGGTACGGTCATCGTCGCTTCGACGGCCATCTTCGCCGTCTACTGGGCGGGCTTGATCGGTGGAGAAAACCTCGCCAATGAAGGTGTGGTGACACCGTTTTGGGCCATGTGGACGGCCGACCTGATCTTCCTTGGAGTCGGTGTCGCTTTGGCTGTGCGGATGAGCCGAACCGCAGGAACTAATCGCGGCGGCGGCCTGAGCGAGGTGCTGTTCAACCTCTCGAATTTTGGGCGCAGGATGACGACGCACTATCGAAAAACATGATCAGGATTCTGGACATACTGATCGTGAGGACGTTCCTGCGCATCTTCATTCTCTTCGTTCTCGGCGCCCCCCTCCTGTTCATCGTGGGAGACCTCGTCGAGCAGGTGGACCGGTACTTCGACAGGGGCCTTACGGTGGGCGAGGTCTCCCTTGCCTACGTCTATATGCTCCCCGAATTCATCTCCTGGTCCTTCCCCATCGCCGCGCTGCTCGCTGCGGTATTCACAATCCACTCCATGACCCTGCACCGTGAGGTCCTCGCCGCGAAAGCCGGGGGAATCTCGTTTCACCGCTTGATGGCACCGCTCGTGGTGTTGGGACTGCTCCTGACCGGGGTCGGTCTCCTCCTCAGTGAGGCGGTACCCCTGGGCAAGCGACGCTCCGGACAAATTCTTCGGAGTGAAGAGGTCGGACGCCAATGGCGCGCCGACTTCGTGTTCAAGACCGACGACGACCGAACGTTGACGGTGAGGCGACTCAACGTCTTTCCACCGACGATGAACCAGGTAGTCCTGGAGGTTCCTGCCGGAGCGAACGGGGAGGTGGCACAGCATCTTCAAGCGCTCCAAGTGCCCTTCGACAGCGTGCGCGGATGGACGTTCAAGACCGGGTATCTGCGGATCCTTCCTGACCGCTCCGAACCAATGACCTTGTATTTCGACTCGCTCAGGTCGAGTGGCTTCAGCGAGCCCCCAAGGGGTCTCCTCGGTGCGCCCGACGACGAGGACGAAATGACCGACTCCGAAATCGACCGGATGGTGGCTAACATCACGCGTTCGGGCGGCGACCCGAGCACGTTGCTGGTCAAGAAGGGACAGCGGAAGGCCATCGCGGTGGCGACCCTCGTGATCATTCTGTTCGGTGGACCCCTCGCGACGAGTTCCCGGAGGGGGGGGACGGCCTACGGAATCGGCGTTGCGTTGGCGTCGACGATCCTTTACCTAATCCTGTTCCGGTTGGCCGGAGCCGCGGGCAACTCAGGAATGCTCTCGCCAGTGCTGTCGGCGTGGCTTCCCAACCTGTTGTTCCTGGCTTGCGGACTCACCCTTCTCAAGCGCGTGAGGACTTGAGGCCGAAGGCCCACGTCTTCAAGAGCCCTCTAGCGCTGCCAGACTTTCGAGAAACCCCTTCGTCAGGCTGCCCAAGAATACCTCCTGCACGGGTCCGTGGAGGGTGATCTTCATCTCGGCGGTGACGGTCACCTCCACACTGCCACCGTCCATGCGAACTTCGAACTGGCCGGGGTTGGCACGTCCCGACTGCACCGCAGCGGCCGCGACTGCGCAGGCCGACGTTCCCGAGGCGGAGGTCGGTCCCACGCCTCTTTCCCAGATTCGCGCCTCCAGGGTTCGGCCGTCCAGCACGCGGGCGATCTGCACGTTGGTGCCGTCTACGAAAGCAGGGTGAACACAGATTCTCGGCCCGATCTCGTCGATCAACTCAGGCTTCCACTCGACGGGAAAGACTACCGCATGGGGATTCCCGATCGACACGGGATGGACGATCGCGCTTCCGGCCTCCCCGAGATCGAGTCTTTGGTCCTCGTCCAGGGCTCCCGGGTCGAGCCCAACGGCTCCGGGTCCGTGGCCGGCGTGGCCCATCTCCGCTGAAACATCGTACAAGCCGCGCTCGGGAGGACCCGACACCTGCAGCTGAACGATATCACCTCCCACCGACACGTCGAAGGGTTCATCGCCCACGAGCCCCTCGCGGGCCAAGTACGCAGCAAGAATCCGGAGGCCGTTGCCGCTCCGCTCGAACTCGGAGCCGTCCGGATTGAACATGCGGAGGGGAAACGGCCGGCTAGTTCGATCGAGAAGGAGCACGATTCCGTCGCTCCCGGGGCCCCGCCAGCGGTCGCACACTGCGACGATCTTCTCGCCGTCGAGCGCCCAATCGTCGCCGGCCTCGAACACGAGATAATCGTTTCCGAGGCCATGCGCCTTGAAGAACGCCGAGCAAGCGGAGTCCGTGCCCCACTCTGGTAGAGTCAATTCGCGCTCCCAATCGTCCGTGTCCACGGTCCAGGCTCCCTCGAACCCAGGAATATCGTGAACCGGAGCGGACGGGGCGAGGCCTAGGAATCACCGCACGGAGGCACTACCTTTGGGAAAGACGTTGGAAGGGGTGATTTGAGGCGTATTGCGGCCCGACACAAACCGCTAAAAAGCCAGACCTCGACGCAGAAGGATTGCGGCGGGGTTTTAAGTTTCGGATCTCCCCTCCCCATATTCCTCCGAGAGGCGAGATACGAGATCGATGGCCAAGTCCAATCCCAGTGGCAGTCGCACCGCGGATCTTCAGGCGGCTCTAGCGAGGCGTATCCTCGTTCTCGACGGTGCCATGGGCACCATGATCCAGAGCTATGGGTTGGCCGAGGACGATTTCCGCGGTGAGGTCTACGGCGATCAACCGGACGCGCTCTTCGGGGCCAATGACCTGCTGTCCATCACGCAGCCGGACATCATCCGCGAGATCCACTGGGCCTATCTCGAGGCCGGCTCAGACATCATCGAGACGAACACGTTCAACGCCCAGGCCATCTCGCTCTCCGATTATGGACTCGAAGCGGAGGCCTATCGGCTGAACGTGGCCGCGACCGAGTTGGCCCGAGTCGCCGCCGACGAGATGACCGCCCAGACGCCCGACAAACCCCGCTTCGTGTGCGGCAGCATCGGCCCAACCAACCGTACCGCGTCCATCTCTCCGGATGTGGAGGACCCTGCATTTCGGAACGTCACGTTCGACGAGTTGGTGCAGGCGTACACGGATCAGGCACGAGGGCTCGTGGACGGCGGGGCCGACATCCTCATGATCGAGACGATCTTCGATACCCTCAATGCGAAGGCCGCCGCCTTTGCGATCCTGGGTTTTTTCGAGGAGACCGGTACGTCCCTTCCGGTGATGATCTCGGGAACAATCACCGACGCCAGCGGCCGCACGCTGAGCGGACAGACGACCGAGGCTTTCTACAACTCTATCAGGCACGCCCAACCGTTCTCAGTGGGGCTGAACTGTGCCCTGGGGGCGGAGCAGCTTCGACCTTACCTGGAGGAGTTGTCCCAGATCGCCGACGTGCCCGTGAGTTGTCACCCGAACGCCGGCCTTCCTAACGCCTTCGGCGAATACGATGAAACGCCAGACATCACGTCGGGGATCATCCGGGAGTTCGCCAAAGCAGGATTCGTCAACATCGTGGGCGGCTGTTGCGGTACCATGCCCGACCACATCGAAGCGATCGCGGACGCCGTCGCGGACATTCCGTCCCGGACCATTCCCAAGCTCGAACCCCGGTGTCGGCTGAGCGGACTCGAAGCCCTCACGATCGGTCCCGACTCCCTCTTTGCCGATATCGGTGAGCGCACCAACGTCACGGGCTCGAAGCGCTTCCGAGATCTCATCACCGACGACGCTTACGAGACCGCGGTCGAAGTCGCCCGTCAGCAGGTAGCAAGCGGTGCGCAGATGCTCGACGTCAACATGGACGAGGGTTTGCTCGATTCGGTCCAGGCCATGACCACGTTTCTGAATCTGCTCGGCTCGGAGCCAGCGGTGAGCCGTATCCCCTTTGTGGTGGACTCGTCGCGCTGGGACGTGATCGAATCCGGGCTCAAGTGCGTTCAAGGCAAGAGCATCGTGAACTCGATCAGCTTGAAGGACGGCGAGGAGGCGTTCATCAAAAAGGCGCGCCTAGCAAGGCGCTATGGAGCCGCGGTGATCGTCATGGCGTTCGATGAAGAAGGCCAGGCCGACACCGTCGAACGCAAAGTCGCCATATGCGAGCGAGCGGCCCGTGTGCTCCGCGACAGCGTGAAATTCCCTCTCGCGGACGTGATCTTCGACCCCAACATTTTCGCGGTGGGAACCGGCATCGAGGAGCACAATGCGTACGGTATCGCCTTCCTCGAAGCCACCCGGCTGATCAAGGAGCGCATACCGGACGTGCACGTGAGCGGAGGTCTGAGCAACGTGTCGTTCGCGTTTCGAGGGAGCCCGCGCGTACGCGAGGCGATGCACTCCGCGTTCCTTTATCACGCCATCCAGGCGGGCTTGGATATGGCTATCGTGAACGCCGGAGCGCTGCCGGTCTACGACGATGTGCCGACCGATCTTCTCAAGGCCGTGGAGGACGTGCTCTTCGACCGGCGCCTCGACGCCACCGAGCGGCTGACGGCACTCGCCGAACAGTACGCTGGAGCGACTCGGGAGCAGGTCGTGATAAACCAGGAGTGGCGATCCGAGCCGGTGGAGGACCGTCTTCGGTACGCGCTCGTACATGGAATCACGGACCATATCGAGGACGACACCGAGGAGGCGAGGAGCCAACGGGCTCGTGCACTGGAAGTGATCGAGGGTCCCCTCATGGACGGCATGAACGAGGTCGGGGATCTGTTCGGATCCGGAAAGATGTTCCTACCACAGGTAGTGAAGAGCGCCCGCGTCATGAAGAAGGCCGTGGCTCATCTGGAGCCGTTCCTGAACGCGGAAAAAGCCGAGGACGGCGACAGCACGAAGTCCGCGGGACTCGTGGTCATGGCCACCGTGAAGGGCGATGTCCATGACATCGGCAAGAACATCGTTTCAGTCGTGCTCCAGTGTAACGGCTACGAGGTCGTGGACCTCGGCGTCATGGTCCCGGCTGAGACCATTCTTCAGGAGGCACGGGACCGGAAGGCCGACGTGATCGGCTTGAGCGGCCTCATCACGCCGTCCCTCGACCAGATGGCCCACGTGGCAGCCGAGATGGAGCGCTTGAACTTCGACCTGCCCCTCCTCATCGGCGGTGCGACGACGTCGCGCAGGCACACGGCCGTAAGAATCGAAGGGAAATACAAAGGCCCCACGGTTCATGTCGTGGACGCGTCCCGGTGCGTTCCGGTCCTTCGCGCCATACTGGATGACGCGAAGCGGGAGGAGTTCATCGCCAAGGTCCGTGAGGATTACGCCCGCGAGCGGGAGGCCCACGCGGCCCGAGCGGAGAGGTCCAGCCTGATTCCCGTCGAGGCCGCTCGGGAGAACAAGGTGCGATTCGATTGGACCGAATTCGATCCCATCGTTCCGCACGAACCGGGCATCCACGTGTTTGACAACTATCCGCTCGCCGAGCTCCTGGAGTACATCGACTGGGGCCCCTTCTTCCAAGCCTGGGAGCTCAAGGGCCGGTATCCCGAGATTCTGGATGACCCCAGTGCGGGAGAGCAGGCCGGCATCCTTTACGCCGACGCCCACAAAATGCTCGATCGAATCGTTTCCCAAGGCCTGCTGAGGGCGCGTGCCGTGGTCGGCCTCTTCCCTGCCAATAGCGTGGGGGACGACATCGAGGTACTCGCCCAAGAGAGAGATTGGCGTACCATCCACGGACTTCGCCAGCAGTTTGAAAAGAAGGACGGACGGCCCAACGCCTGCTTGTCGGATTTCGTAGCGCCAAAGGAATCGGGGCTCACCGATCACGTCGGTGCGTTCGTGGTTACAGCCGGGCTCGGGCTGGACGAGTTGTGCGCCGCGCTCGAAGAGGAGCACGACGACTACGGGAGCATCATGGCAAAGGCGCTGGCCGACCGTCTGGCGGAGGCCTTCGCGGAACGGCTCCACGAGCGTGTCCGGCGGGATATCTGGGGCCATGAGGTGAGTGACCGCCAATCGAACACCGAGCTGATCTTCGAGCGCTACTCCGGGATTCGGCCAGCACCGGGGTACCCGGCTTGTCCGGACCATACGGAGAAGAGGACGTTGTTCACACTACTTGACGCCGAGCGTCAAACCGGGGTCGAGCTCACGGAGAGTTTCGCCATGCTGCCGGCCGCCTCGGTGTCGGGCTGGTACTTCGCGCACCCGCAAGCCCATTACTTCGGCGTTGGTCGAATCGGAAAGGATCAAGTGACCGATTACGCTGAGCGGAAGGGCATGGCAGTAGAGGACGTGGAGCGCTGGCTCCAGCCCAGCCTAGGGTACGAGCAAGAGGAGAAAACCCCGTGAGCGACCTCCTGAGGACACTCATCGATGACGGACACGTCCACGTGATGGATGGAGCGATGGGAACCGAGCTCTACGCCAGTGGCGTGTTCGTCAACGTCTCCTACGACGGGCTCAACCTCGAGACCCCCGACATCGTCGAGAGCGTCCATCGCAACTATGTGAACGCCGGCGCCGAAGTCATCGAGACGAATACGTTCGGCGCCAATCCGGTGAAGCTGTCCAGTTACGGGCTGGCCGACCGCACGGAGGAGATCAACCGTGCGGCGGCGGACCTGGCGCGCAGATCCGCCGGTGGCCGGGCCCTGGTAGTCGGGGCGATCGGCCCCCTGGGAATCCGTATCGAGCCGCTTGGACCCACATCCCGTGAAGAGGCCCAAGCCTTCTATCGGCGGCAAGTCGAGGGGCTCGTGGAGGGGGGCGTCGACGGCTTTGTCCTCGAAACGTTCAGCGACCTGAACGAGATGGAGCAAGCGTTCAAGGCCATCCGTAGTGGATCGCCCCTCCCGATCATTTGTCAGGTCACGGTGGGGGAGGATGTCTGTACCTCGTATGGTACGTCGCCGGAGGACGTCGCGGCCGAACTCACCGCATGGGGCGCCGATGTGATCGGACTGAACTGCTCGGTGGGTCCAGCTGTCATGCTCGATGCGGTGGAGCGCATGGCGGCGGTCACTGATCTCCCGCTTTCGGCCCAGCCCAACGCAGGGCTGCCCCGCGCGGTTGGTGATCGCAAGATCTACCTCGCCAGTCCCGAGTACATGGCGAAATACGCCCGTCGCATGATCGAAGCCGGTGCCCGATTCGTTGGGGGCTGCTGTGGCACGAGCCCGGAGCATATCCGAAGCATCCGAGCGCTGGTGAAAGGAGTGCAACCTCCCTCCACTCGAGTCCGTCCGGGCTCCCACACCGAGCCGCACGACACACACGTTCAGCCGGACGTGCCGCTCGGCAAGCGCTCCGAGTGGGGGCGTAAGATCGCGGAGGGCGCCTTCGTCACGAGCGTCGAGATCACGCCGCCCGAGGGTTGGGACATTCAGGTGCTGTTGGACCAGTGCCGTCGCATCCAAGCCGCCGGAGCCGACACGGTGAACATCCTCGATCACCCGCGCGCCCACGCTCGTATGAGTGCTTTGCCGGCCGCCATGCTCATCGAAAGGGAGGTGGGCATCGAGACGATCGTTCACTACCCGTGCCGCGACCGTAACATGACGCGGATGATCAGCGACCTGCTCGGAGCGGCCGCGGCTGGACTACACAATCTTCTCCTGGTAACGGGACGCCCGCCCGCGACGGGCCCCTACCCCGACTCGACGGCCTCTCTGGACATTGACTCGATCGGACTCACGAACGTGGTCCACGGCCTGAATCGGGCTGTCGACCCCGGAGGGAACACGATCGGAGTACCCACCCGCTTCGTCATCGGGACTAGGGTGAGCCAAGTTGCTGTGGACCAAGACCACGAAGCCGGGCGTCTGAAGTGGAAGGTCGACGCGGGCACCGACTTCGTGATCACCCAACCGGTGTTCGACGCGGGACGGCTCCATGCCTTCCTGGAGCGACCACCCAAGGCGTCCGTACCCATCGTCGCGAGCCTTCGCCCGCTCACGTCCCTCCGCGAAGCCGAGTTCTTACACAATGAGGTCCCCGGCGTCTACATCCCCAACGAGATCATGAAGCGCATGGCTGACGCGCAGGGAGAGGCTGAAGAAGCGGCCAGGATCGAGGGGGTGAAGATCGCCCTCGAAGTGTTCGAGTCTATCCGAAACTCGATCGCGGGCGTTCACATCCATGCTCCGGACGGAAATCTCGACGGCGCGCTGGAGATTCTTTTGGGGGTAATCGACTCACCATAGGGGCGTGATCACTTTGGCTAGTCTGTCCTGCACTCGCCGGTCGCCCAGGTTGCTGATGTAGACCTTTTCCGCTCCGGCGGCCCGCAGCGCGTCCAGGGTCCTTCTCAGCACCTCTTCGGGCGTGGCACCCGCCGCGAATTCGCTAGCCAACTCCTCAGCGGGAACCGGGAAGAATTCGCCCAGCTGTCCGAGCGTGCCCGGATTGGCACTCCAGTAATAGAAGACGCCGAATATTCCCGGTACATCCACACTCCGGCGATCGCACTCTTCGAGAAAGGCCTCGACCCGATCCACACTGTGGCGCGATACGACCTGTGTGAGGTAGAAATCGGCCGTGAAATCGGCCGCACCGACGTACTCGACTTGCCTTTGCACGTCACGATGCGGGTTCGCCCAACCGCCCAGGGACAGCCCGGGGTGCCGCTCTCGGATTCGCTGCCTGAGCATGTAGGAGTGTGGAACACAGCGCGGCGGACCCAGCGAGGTGTCTCCTCCTACTACCGTGAGCGCCTCGAACCCCAGGGATCGAGCACGATCCGCGAACATGAGGCAGTACTCGATCGAGTGCTTGCACGTGAGGAAGGGAACGAGTCGTGAGAGCGGCACATCGGAGCCAACGTTAGCGGCAAGGTGCCCGAGGTTCTCCTCTTCCTGTGATCCGACCGCATCATCCGTCAGGAAGACGAACGTGTCCTTGAGCGCGAGGTTCCGGATGGAGTGGTTGCGGTCGATCCAGGCGTCCATCCCCTCGGCGGCGGCAAGCCCACTCGGTGGGGGCCGAAGCTCCACGGTGACGAGCGGCCCCGGACGCCGCAGACGGTCCACCAGACCCTCGGTCACCCCTGCCCTCCCACCAGACGCTCGATCTCGTCGACGGACACCGGTATGTCGGCCGTCAGCACCTCGTGGCCCTCCGCGGTCACGACCACATCGTCTTCGATCCTGACTCCAATGCCCGTGTACTCCTCGGCGAGCGCCCCTCTCCCGAACGGACCGGGGAAGTACAGAGCGGGCTCCACGGTCAAGACCATTCCCGGCTCCAGTTCCCGGGACACACCGGAGGAGGCGTAGTCACCGACGTCATGTACGTCGAGTCCAAGCCAGTGCGCCGTCTGGTGGGGAAAGTACAGCTTGTAGGCTTCGCTCTCGATCAGCTCCGCCTTGTCCCCATCGAGGATGCCGAGGGCCATGAGCCCTTCGACAAGCACGTCTCGAGCCGTGTGATGGAGCGATTCGTAACTCGCCCCAGGTCGTATACATTCGATCGCCCGATCATGCGCCTCTAGGACCACTTCATAGATGGCCCGTTGGAGGGCGGAAAAGGATCCGGACACCGGGAGCGTACGGGTGACATCGGCCGCGTAGTGGTCCACCTCCGCGCCGGCATCCACGAGGACCAGATCCCCTTCGAGCGCCGTACGGTCGTTGTCCCTGTAGTGCAGCACACACGCGTTCGCGCCCGACCCCACGATCGTGGGATAGGCAGGCCCACTGGCCCCCCCTCGCCGAAACGCCCCATCGAGGATGCCCTCGAGCTCCCATTCTCCGACGCCTGGCCGAACCGCTCCAAGCATTTGGGTAAATGCCTCCACCGTGGTCGTCGCCGCCCGCCTCATGCGTTCCAACTCCTCGGAGCCCTTGATAATCCGCATGGGATCGAGCAACCGCCCGGGGTCGATGATCCCACAGGGACCCACACCTTTTTTGGCGCCTCGCAGGCGAGCCCTCCGGAGCGCGTCGATGACCAAGCCCTGCGCCGGCGACTCGGTCCCAAGCCGGAAGTACACCTCGTCGGCCTCGGCGAGCAGCTTGGGAAGATGCTCGGAAAGCGCGTCGTTACCATACGCCGCATCGGCACCGAATATCTTGCGAACCCGTTCCGGCCCAAGGCGCTCTCCGCTCCAGCGCTCCTCCTCGGCATGCCGAGGGCGTACGAAGAGTACGAAATCGCCGTCCTCACCGTCGGGGCGAAGCACGGCCACGGCCTCGGGCTCCGTCACGCCGGTGAGATAGAAGAGGTCGCTGTCCGCCCGGTATCTGCCATCGGAAGGGTTGGTCGGGGAGCACAGCAACAACGCAGATCCGCCCAGCTCCGCCAGAACGCGCTCACGCCGCGCGGCGAAGATGTCGGGGGGGAAACCCAGCAACCGCTTATTCGCCGCCGGCGCTCACGGTGGGAGCTCGTGCGACCAGCCAGTGTTCGAACCAGCTGCGGATCCGCTCCAGACGGTCCACGAGGAGCCATGGCTCTCCGTTCCGTGATAGCCCGTGAGAAGATCTCGGATACCGCACCATCTCCACCGGCACGTCCAGGTCCTTGAGGGCCATGAACCACTGTTCGGCGTCACCGATCGGCGTTCTGTAATCCTCTTCACTGTGGATGATGAGGGTGGGAGCCGTGACATTCTCGACGTACGTGATCGGCGACAGCCGACGGTAGAGATCCCTGCGCTCCCACGGCGCACCGAGGAACTCGTAATCCGTCAACGATTGGGCGTCGGAGGATCCCCACCAGCTCTCCCAGTTGGCGATGGAGCGAGAGGTGACGGCCGCCTGAAAACGGTCGGTCGTAGCCGTCAGCCAATTGGTCATGAAGCCTCCATAGCTTCCCCCCGAGACGCCCAAACGGGTCGTGTCGGCCTCCGGGTACTGGGCCAAAGCAGCATCCACCCCCGTCAGAAAATCTTCGCTGTCCATGACGCCCCACTGCCCACGGGTCGCGTACATGAAGTCATGACCGTAGCCGCTCGATCCACGCGGATTCGCGTAGAGCACGAAGAAGCCGGCCGCCGACAGCACATGGAAGGTCGGGAAGAAGGTATTGCCATAAGCCGAGTGCGGTCCGGCGTGAATTTTCAGAATCAGCGGGTACCTGCGACCGGCCGTGTAGCCGACCGGCTTGATGACCCAGCCCTCCACCTCGACGCTGTCGCCCACCATCCACGTCAGCCTTTCCGCGCTTTCCAGCGAGACGCGGTCTAGGAGATCCTCATTGAACGCGGTCGCCCGTCGCTCAGCCGTACCGTCGCCTCGGGCCACGTATAGCTCCGTGGGGGAGACGGCATTTGTGGCGGCGTAGGCCATGATATGGCCACGGTCGGAGAGAGACACGCTCGTGAGCTGCCGCTCGCCATCAGTCACCTGAATCACGGGTCCGCCCGCCGCCGCCACCCGGAAGAGATGACGATTTCCACCCGTCGAAGCGGAGAACAGAATCCCGGTTCCATCCGCTGACCATTGGGGGGCGCCCGGCACGAGGTCCCAGCCCTCGGTGAGATTCACAGGCTCCGTCGCGAAACGCCCATCGCCACCGACGTCCACGACCATCAGATTCTGCTCCGCTCCACGCTCCGCCGTGAGTACGAAAGCCAGCCTCGTTCCGTCGGGGGATGGGGCTGGCGAGGTCTCCGAGCCCGGGCTTGGAGTGACGTCCGTTACGGAGCCGTCGGCAACGCGTACCGCCCAGATGTCCCTGGTCAGGACGTCGCTGGACTCATCGTCCTCGTTCTCGTCACCGGAGAAATAGATGGTACGCCCATCAGACGACCAGCGTACGTCAGACTTGTCGAACGGGAGCGTCGTCAGCCTTCTTGGAGCGCCTCCCTCGGCCGACACCAAGTAGAGGTCACGGGATTCCGTCACAGAGAAGTGCGGGCGCAGCGTGGTCGTACCGTCTGCCTTGTACCGCGACGACGTTATGACACGCCCGTCGAAGCGACCCGGGTCCAACGTGTTCGAAAGAGCATCCGGAGCGATCCAGCCGTCGCGCTCAGTGGACTCGGTTCCCTCGGCGAGCGCGAGGTAGGCGATCCACTCGCCATCCACCGACCACACGGGAGCCCCCCGGACGCCCTCGATATGGAAGGCCTCTCCACCGGGGCCCGAGACACCGACGAACCATGTGGAGTTGTCGTCGTCGCCGCGCTCGGATGTGAACGAAAGAAGTGATCCGTCCGGCGACCATCTGGGAGCATATGAGTCACTCGTGGGAGCTGTAAACCGATAAGGTTCATCGACCGGTCGCCCACTCTCGAGCACCTGGATCCAGACCTCCCGCCGGCGGCGATTCTCGTCTTCGAGAACCCGCGTCACCGTAAACGCGACGAGGTCGCCCTCGGGAGACACCGCAACGTCACCCACCGTGACCAGATCATAGTAGTCAACTGGTTGGAACCCACGCTGCTGGGCCGAGGTAGGCCCGGGCGTGGTTGCCAACAGTATCCACGCCGCGCTCAGCCGTCCGAGCGTTCTCGCCGATGTAGCTCTCACACTCGTCTCCGTGTCACAACACTTGGCCCCCGCAGGCGGGCCCCCGCAGCGCCTGATGCCACCGACACCCGTGCAAAGGTATGGGGGATAGGAACTTGCCTCAAGGCGGAAGCCTTCGGGATCCGGTTGTCCCATACCAGCCACTTGCAAGGTCGATGCCAGGATCGTGGCCTGTCACGGCACCGACTAAGGCGTACACCCATATGCGTTCTTACACGCGGTGCCGACGTTGTTCCTGGGTGCCCCGAACTCCGCCAAGCAAAATGTAGCTTCCTCCCCTGGTCCTTTAGACTATGCTAAAGTAGTGTGTGGACTTCTTCCGCTGGCACAGAACCCACAGAACACAAGAGGATCAGGGAATGAGAGGCAGATTGATGTCCGTGATACCGGTTCGCATGAACGTTATCCATTGGATCGTGACGCTCCTGATAGCCATCACGATGTTGAATCTGTGGGCGCCCGAAATTGCGGCGCAGGAGCCGCTCGATTCGGTCATTCCCTTGGACTCCATCGTGGTGAACGTGCTTCGGAGCACCATCGGATTGAACCGCGCGCCCTACGCCGTATCGGTCTCGAGTGGCCAGGCGCTGCAACTGGGCAACACCGGTTTCTCGCTGGACGAAGCCCTTCAGGGAATCCCCGGCCTGCAGATTCAGAACCGATACAACTATACGGTGGGTGAGCGGATCTCCATCCGTGGTTTCGGAGCCCGATCCCAGTTCGGCGCGCGCGGAATTAAAATTCTCGTGGACGGCATTCCGGCCACGATGGCGGATGGCCAGTCGACCTTGGACCACCTCGACATCGGGTCACTTGGACGCGCCGAAGTCTTGCGCGGACCGGCCGCGGCTATTTACGGCAATGGCGGTGGTGGGGTGCTGAGCCTCGAGACCGCGGCGGCGCCCGACGTCCCCGTCCGCCAGGAGGCCAAAGCCGTCTTAGGAGGAAACGGGCTCATGCGATTTCAGAGCACGACGTCCGGTACGCAAGGCGGGACGTCGTACCTCGTGAACATCTCACATCTTACGTACGACGGATTCCGGACCGTCGCCGACAGCAGTTTGTTCGCTGAGGAGCGCGCCGACAGCAGCTTGTACGGACTAGCCAAGCGCCTGAACGTGAACGGACAGGTGGCTTTGGAAGCCGGTGCGGGACAGCTCCGCATTACGGCTAACTTCTTCGACCTAGCCGGAGAGAGTGCCGGTGGCCTCAACCGGACCGACATGTACGTCAATGAGTCGCTCAACGCGCGCGGCGGCGGATGGGGCAACGTCGCGAAAAACGCGCGGAAGGATTTGCATCAGGGGCAGCTAGGGGCCACGTGGTCGGGACCTGTCGGAGTTCTCAACGCCGAATTTACCGGGTGGGGGCTCTTCCGGAGGATGGACAATCCTATCCCGCCGCGGATCATCGACCTCAAGCGAGACGCGTTCGGCGTCCGGGCGGTAGTCTCCACCGAGAGCAGTGGCGATCCGGGAGAGGTCTCACTCCAGGCCGGATTTGACCTCGATTTCCAGCGCGACGATCGGGTGGAACACGCCAACGTCGCGGGTAGCCGCGGTACCCTGACCAAGGACCAGTTCGAGACGGTCGCCGCGACAGGGGTCTTCCTTCAGTCAACCGCCACGCTCACGGAGCGTGTTTCGCTCATGGGGGGGTTGCGTTACGACCGATTCGAATTTGAGGTCGATGATCGGTTACCGGCCAACAACTCCGGTGATCGGATTATGGACGAACTGAGCCCCACCGTGGGTCTTGTCGTGGAGGCAAGCCCCACGCTGTCCATCTTCGGCAACTTCGCCACGTCACTGGCCACTCCCACGACCACGGAGTTGGCCAATACTCCAGCGGGCGGAACCGGCTTCAACCCTGATCTGAATCCGCAGACCGGAAACACCGGGGAAGTCGGATTTCGCGGTCAGGCGAACAGCCGCTTCGGATTTGAAACGAGCGTGTTCCTCACCAAGCTCAAGAACGAACTCGTCCCGTTCGAGACCGCCGCGCAGGACGGCCGCGTCTTCCACAGGAATTCTGGGAGATCGACGTATAAGGGACTCGAGGCCTCCGTGCGGGCGGTTCTTCCTCAGGGGGTTTCGGGCCAGCTGTCCTACACGCTCGTGGACGCTAAATTCGACGAATTCTCAGTAGAAGGTGACGTCTTCGACGGCAACTTCATCCCCGGGTTGGCGAAGAACCGTCTCGAAGGCCTGCTGCGTGTAACCCAAGGTCCATGGTACGGTGAGGTTCGCGGTGACTACGTGGGCAGCATCGAAACCCGTGACGACAATGCCGCGGAGACGTTCGCAAAGAGCTACACGCTTTGGGACGTCCGGACCGGGCTCTCCGGCCAGCGAGTCGGCAGCCTCGTGGTGGCGCCCTTCGTAAGCTTTACAAACATCTTCGATGAGGTGTACTCGGCTGCCGTGGCGGTAAACGCCTTTGGAGGCCGGTTCTTCGAGCCAGGCCCAAGGCGTGCGTTTTCCGTGGGGCTGAGCGCCACTTTCCAATAAGGCTCGTCTAGAGCGACCGGCACGGCTCTGTTGCTGGTACGACACAGTCGAATGGCGGTAACGGTTGAAAGAGTCAGGGAGCGGCCCGGCAAAACGCCGGGTCGCTCACGACCGCCAACGCGTTACGAACAGCCCGCTCTCCGGTCTCATCGGACGGGCGGCTCATCCTCCGTCCGTGGACTAGCATCACGGAGGAACCACCACCGTCGAGATTGAGCGCCTCGGTCGCCTCGGTTGCCGATAGCGTGGCCGTCATCTCCTCCAGAGTCATGCCCGACGAGTAGGACCCCTGACGCCCGTCTACCACCACGACCCAAAGCCGTCGGGCTTCGGGATCATACGCCACGGCCGTTCGAGGATGCCTCAATGTGGCGAAGCCTAGATCGGGATCCATGCCGTCGTTCACGGGGCGGGCCCCCGCGTCCAGCAGTTCCGGGTACCCCCCGATGACTTGTGTCTCACCCGGCTGAAGCCGAGACACCGAGACGCCCGCGGACAACCCACTCCCTTCCCGCAAAACCGTCCCGATCCAGGGGGGCCCCCCGGGTGTCCACTCCAAAGCCGGTCGCTCCCGAGACCACAGGATCTGCCCCAATGCAACCTCCGGTCCCAGCGGACGCCCCTCCGGCGTAAAGAAGTCGCCGTTGACCGCAGCAAGCACGCCACCACCGGCGGTTCCGACGAGTTCCGACACGGTGGACAGTCCTGCGCCATACTGTCCGGCCTCACCCGCGGGGAGCACTCTCAGGCCCAGCTCGCATCGCGCTAGCTCCATGCGCAGGACATGCACCGCCCACGGACCCTTCTGGGACCACACGAAGTGGTAGGAGAGACCCTCACGAACGAAGCGGGCACGGACCGAGTCCGCTCCCAAATAGGAAAGCAGCGCATCGGGTAGCGGTTCGGGGAGACGAGCCGGGCGATCGGGAGCCGTGCACGCGAGAACCAGGGTAGCCAGGGTGCCCACCAGCGATTTGATGTTCAAGGGTCCCATTCTGCCGCCCAGATCGGAAAACGCTGTGCTATCCCGGAATCGTCTTACAGTGACTTTCCTAGGATAGCCCCCCTCCCATGATTCTTCTATACTCGGGCGCCATGACATTCCGACGCGCCAGAGCTACCCTCGCGGGCCCCAGCCACATCGGATGGCACGCATTGGGTCTGGCCCTGGCCCTGTCCTCCCCCCTGGCCGGCTTTCTGGCGTCTCCGCTGAGCGCCCAAACCGCCGCCGAGGACATGACAATCCGCATCGGCGTCACCGCTGGGGGGATCGGATCGATCGGCGCCTCCGTCGAGTTTCTCTGGGGGAATCGGAGTATCGACGTGAACCTGGGGACGTTCTCGTTCAGCGAAGTGAGCCTGGCCGTCACGGCCAAGCAGTATTTCGGCGGCGGTGACATGCGACCGTTCGCAGGTGTGGGGCTCTGGGGAATCATCGGATCGACCGGAGAAGAGGGTGAACAAACGGGCAAAGCGTTGATCCTCCGCGTTCCTGTGGGGGGCGACTGGAACTTCACCGGGAGGCATCACCTGGGTGGGAGTCTGGCCGTGAATGAAGGACTGTGGGTCGATCGAGCCGATCCCGAGGACCACAGGCCTGTCAGCCGGCGACCGGTCCCCCTCCCAGGGTTTTACTACCGTGTCGAACCCTAGCGGCACCGCCGCACGCCGGCGGCACCGGCCCCTCCCGTGAGGCACCGGGCGCCTAGGACTCTTCGGCCTCGTCCCAGGTCTCCTTCCAGAATTCGTCTTCCTCCCTACTGATCTGCTTCAGATCCAGGGGCTCCGGATCGTCTCTGAGAAGAGCGCCTTCTTCCTCGATCCGACGGATGTCATCCTGGTCTATCCGGGGAGGTGAGAAATCGGTCGATCTCTTGAGCTTCAGTCGCATGGCAATCCAAGCGTATGCGACCAAAGCACCGAGAAAGAACCAGAGCACGGGCCAAAAAAAGCGTTGGACGATCATGACGCCACTCGGATCATGAGACGGGAGACATCCCCACGTATTTGAGCCCGCTGCCCGTGTTGAAGAGAACGACCTCCTCCTCGCGACTGAGAGCACCCATCGCGATGAGCGCCGGCACTGCAGCCGCAACAGCACCGCCCTCCGGTGCCGCAAAAATTCCGGTATCCTGACCGACGGCCTGAACCCAGTCGGCCATGTCCTGATCCCGGATCGCCACAGCGGCCCCTCCCGACTCGCGAATCGCCCTCAGGATCAGAAAGTCACCGACCGCCCCCGGTACGCGCAGCCCGGACGCATAAGTGGCGGCATCCACCCACGGCTCCGCCTCCACGGCACCGCTCTCCCAAGCTCGTACCATCGGGGCGCACCCGGTGGCCTGCACGGAGAACATCTTCGGCCGCTCCGGACCGATCCAGCCTATTCTCTCCATCTCGTCGAACGCCTTCCACATCCCGATCAGGCCAGTTCCGCCGCCAGTAGGGTAGACGATGCCGCCGGGAAGTCGGCCGCCGAGCTGTTCGAAGAGCTCGTAGCCCATCGTTTTCTTGCCCTCCACCCGGTACGGTTCTTTGAGGGTGGAGAGATCGAACCAACCGTGCTGCTCCACACCCTCCCGCACCACTCGCCCGCAATCAGTGATCAGCCCGTCGAGAAGCTGTAAATCCGCGCCCAACGCCCGGATCTCCGCCAGGATGGGAACGGGCGTATCCGTGGGCACCACCACGTGCACCGGCAGGCCGGCCGCCGCGCCGTACGCCGCCGCCGCGCCGCCCGCGTTGCCCGCGGAAGGGAGCGCTAGGGCGGTTGCACCCAGCTCCTTGGCGCGCGAGACGGCCAAGCAAAGCCCGCGATCCTTGAAGCTCCCCGTCGGGTTCTGCCCCTCGTCTTTGATCCAGACCCGTCCGGCCCCCATGCGGGCCGCCAAGCGGGGCGCATCCAGAAGGGGCGTCCACCCCTCGCCCAGGCTGACCTGGCAGGCCCGGTCCCGAACAGGAAGCACCTCCTCATAGCGCCACAGATCGGCCCTGCGCCCCACGAGATCGGCGGACTGAAACCCCGGCCGGATGGCCTCGAGAGCGTAACGCGCGAAGTACGGCTTCCCGGCGGGCGACAAGCCGTGCAAGGATTCGCTTTCGACGGTTTCGCCGGTGTACGTACACTCGAGGTGGCTGGCCCCCCGTAGCTGTGAGGTAACGGGTGGAGACGTCATCAGTGAAAGGTCACCAAACTAAGGCTTCAGATCGAGTCGGAAACGTTCATCGTCGGATCCTGGAACTCGATCATGCGAGCACCGTATGCGAACATGCGCGCACGGGGCAACCCTCCAGACGTCGAGGACCTCTAGCCGTCTAGCCAACCGGCAACCAGCCAAAACGCGGCCCTCTCGCGCCGCCCGCCGGTCCACGAGGTTATTCGTACCGTAGCGCGTCAATCGGATCCAACTTCGCCGCACGCTGCGCCGGCCAGATACCGAAGAACAGCCCGATAGCCGCCGAAAACAGTACCGCCGCAATGACGATGTTCGGCGATACCACGGTATCCCAACCCTGTGTGCGGGTGAGCACTCCCGCACCCCCGAGCCCCGCACCCACACCGAGGACTCCTCCCATCAGGCACAGGACCAGGGCCTCGATCAGGAATTGGAAGAGGATGGCCTTGCGTGTCGCACCGAGGGCCTTCCGGACGCCGATCTCGCGCGTACGCTCCGTCACGCTCACCAGCATGATGTTCATGATGCCGATCCCACCGACGAGCAGGCTGATACCTGCAATTCCTGCGAGCAGCAAGGTGAACGTCTGGGCCGTGGCGTTGAAGGTCTCGACCAGATCACTCGAGTTGCGAATCTGGAAGTCCACCTCCTCGCCCGGTCGGATGCGGTGCTCCCGCCGGAGAATGCGGTCGATCTCGCCGTATGCTTGGTCCATCGCCTCCGGCGAGCTTACCTGAGCGGAGATCGACGAAAGTTGGGAACGGCCCCCGAACACCCTGTACTGCGCGGTACTCGTGGGGACAAACACTTCCTCGTCGGGTCGATTGAATCCTGCGTCACCCTTCTCTTCGAGAATTCCGACGACCTCGAACGGCTGGCCCCGGATCTGGATGGTCTTCCCAACTAGGAGAGCAGCGGGAGTTCCAAGCGCCTCGGGCACGGCGTAGCCGAGCATAGCCACCCGGCGTCGCCCCTGCACGTGTCCCTGGTCGAAAATCTCCCCGTGCTCGACGTTCAGGTTGTACATCCCGAAGTACTCGGGCCAGACGCCTCGTACCTGATTGTTCGAATTCCATCGGAGGTACGAGAGCTGGACCCGGGAGCTAATCTCCGGAGAGATCGTCAGCAGACCACCCGACTCGTTACGGAGTGCCTCAGCGTCGGCCACTTCCAGGTCTTCGGTGGCGGCCGTCGAGACCCCGCCGAAGCGCCGCTGGTCGGCCCGTATGGTCAGAACGTTCGTGCCCATACGCGAGATTCGATCCTCCACGTTCCGCTGCGCGCCTTCGCCCAATGCCACCATGGCGATCACCGCCGAGACCCCGATGATGATCCCAAGGGTCGTAAGGAACGACCGCAACAGATTGGCACGGATGGCTCCCAATGCCACCCAGACGATTTCACGAATCAGCATTAGGGCCTACCGGAATCCCCTGCCCCCGCCCGGTCCGCCACCGCCGAACGGGCTGAAATTCGAACGGATCCGGTTGAGGATTTCTTCCTGCGAGGCCCGTAGTTGTGCAGCACCGAGGACCGCGATCGACTCGCCCTCTTCGAGGCCACTCACGACCTCGGTAAGATCCCAATCGTTGAGCCCGATCATCACCGCTCGCGGTTCGATGATCCCCTCCTCGGCCATCACGAAAACTACGGCACGCCGCGCCTCTCTCTGCCGTGACGCAACGTTCTCCCCACCCTGCCCGGTCTGTGCCTCTCGCCCGAAACCTCCGGCACCAGGGAAGCCACCACCCCCAGCGCGACCGCGTCGTCCGGAGAAGAGCACACGGGCGGAGTCCTGTGAGATCTCGCCACTCGCGATCAACGCCCTCAGGGAGTCAAAAGCCGCGCCACCGAGCCTGTTTCCCTCGCCTCTGCCCGCCCCAAACTGACGACCGCCCGGGGCAGCACCCGCTTGCGCGCCCCCCCCCTGAGCACCGGACGAGCCTTCACCGGGCGCAACGGCCCCGCCGTCTCGTGGCGGCCCCTCTACTGCACGACGCTCGCCATTTCCCTGCCCACCACGTTGGCCCCGGGCACCCGCACCGCGACCGCCCCCACCACCCAACCCCGCGAACAGGCTACGCGTGTCCATGGCTTCGGGGTCGAGCCCGAGCACCATCGCCGCTGGCTGTACGTCCTGCGGCGTCACCACCGCGCTGTTCGGGATCAGGAGCACCCCCGTCGCCTGGGCAAGCTCGACCTCGACCTCGGCGTTCATCCCCGGGCGAAGCAGGCCAGAGCTGTTGTCGAGCTCGACGATCACCGGGAACATCGTGACGTTCTGCTGCACGACCGCCTGGGGCTCGATCTTCTCCACGATCCCGACGAAATTCAGGTCGGGGTAGGCCTCCACGGTCACGTTCGCCGGCATTCCCGCGCGGATATCACCCATGTCGGTCTCATCTACGAGGGTTCGGACCTGCATGGACTTGAGGTCGGCCATGATCACCAGCGTAGTTCCTCCTGAAACGTTCTGGGATGCCGACTGGATAACCTGACCCTCCTCGACGTTCTTCTCGAGCACCGTACCCGCCAACGGCGCCCGGATGACCACGTCTTCCAAGCGGAGCAGGGCCAGTTCGAAGTTGGTGTCGGCTCTGACCAGCGTCGCCTGGGCATTGGCGAAATCCAAGGCCCTGGTCTCATGCTCCTGAGTGGAGATGACGCCCGATCGCAACAACTCTTCGGAACGGTCCAGTTGCGCTTGCGAGATCTCCAACCTGGCCCGCGCGACCTGCAGATCCGCCTCCGCCTGGTTGAAATCGTTCTGGACATCGCGGGGATCGACCTCGGCGAGGAGCGCGCCGGGTTCCACCTCGTCGCCGACATCGACATAAAGCCGGAGGATCTCTCCGGATGCCTTGGACGTGACCTCCACCGCGCGGATGGGCTCGACGCTGCCCGTGGCCTCCGCGGTAATCATTAGGTTTCCGCGCGTGACGGTGGCGGTCTGGAGCGATGGCGCCTCGTCCGCTTCACTGCTTCCACAGCCCATGACTATGGAAGCCAATAAGGCAGCACCCCACGATCTCATCCGCATCATGTTTCGACCCCTATGTGTTCCTTCAAAAAGTCCCTGGCGATGTGGCCATCGTACAGATGAACTTGGCGCGTGGCGTATGCGGCGATGTTCGCCTCGTGCGTGACGATCACGATGGTCTGGCCCTCGCGGTTCAACTCGACGAAGACGTCCATGATCTCCTCACCCGTCACCGAGTCGAGGTTGCCCGTAGGCTCGTCCGCAAGGAGAAGCGCTGGATTATTGATCAGCGCTCTGGCCACGGCCACGCGTTGTCTCTGCCCTCCGGAAAGTTCCGGCGGGCGGTGGTCCATCCGGTCGCTGAGCCCGACCAACTCCAGCTTATCCTCAGCCCGCTGCCTCCGCTCCTTTGCGCCGACCCCCGCATAGATGAGCGGGAGCTCCACGTTGTGGAGCGCGGTAGCCCGGGGAAGGAGGTTGAACGTCTGAAAGACGAACCCGATCTCGCGGTTTCGAATGCGCGCGAGTTCGTCGTCATTCAGTTCGCTGACTTGCACACCGTTCAGCCAGTACTGGCCCGCCGACGGCGTATCCAAGCACCCGACCAGGTTCATGAAGGTGGACTTCCCACTCCCGGATGGACCCATGACGGCCACAAACTCTCCAGGACGAATCTCCAGGTCGACGCCTCGCAGCGCCCGCACGGTCTCAGCGCCAAGGACATAGTCCTTACGCAACCCCCGACTCTGGATGATAAAATCACTCACAGACCCCTCCACCTATCTCCTCGAGTCGCCGCGACGCCGTTCGTCGCGCTCCGCCAACAACACGTCGTACTGCGCACGTTGATCGTCGGTGAGCACCTGCTTGATCTCCTCCCGCAGATCTGAGATCACGGCCCAGTACCGCGGCTGAAACTCCTTGTCCAACTGGGACATACGGTGCCTGTGGAATACTACGAGCGAGTCGACGTTGGCCTTCTGGACGGCGCTCAGTCCGACCTTGTCGACAATCAGCCGGCGGCGACCTCCTTCCGTTCTGGACCCCTCATCCTCGCGGACTTCAGCGAGTGGATTTACGCTCGCCGTCTCACTCCAAGCGAGCCCGACCACGATGCCGCTCCCGAAGAGGAGCACCAACGCGCTCCCGGCGACAATCTTCGCTTTCAAGTTGCTTGACGTAATCATCAGAACGTCGCCTCGGCTAACAGGAAGGGATCATCCCCTTCGGACCAATCCATCGATTGCGGTAGCGTGCGGTCTTCAAGCTCCACCGTGAGTGCCTGCTCGATGTCCCATTCAGGAACCGACCGGCCTTGTATAAAAAGAACTCCCGCTATCACGGCTGCGAGGGCCGCAGCACGAATGACCGCTCGGGACCATTCCTGAAGGAAGTCCGAGGCCCCCACCTCCGCTGCGCGACGGCGCTTCGACAATTCGTGGTCGGCCCGCGCCATCACGAGAGACCGGAACCGGGACCAGTATCCAAGATCGTCAAGTCCGGGGTCGAAGATAGCGAGGTCGGAGTCTGATCCGGGAACGCTATCGCCCCCTTGCGGGCCGAAGCGCCTCTTCCGCTCGTCGCTTGTCATGCTGTTCTCCCTATGCTTGGTACTCTTCGTGACTTCTCACCCACGGCGGCGAACTGTGCCAGATCTGAGTCCCGCCGCAAAGCTTGTTTCGCAAAGTGGAGGTGGGATCGCACGGTCCCAGAAGGAATTCCAAGGTGCTCCGCAATCTCCCGGTGCCTCCAACCCTCAAGATCGTGCAGGAGCACGATCTCTCTTTGAACCTCCGAAAGCCGCTGGAGCGCCCTTCCCAATCGTTCCTGAAGTTCTGCATGCTCCGTCGCCTTTTCCGGCGTCCGGCCCCGGGCCGCAGCCGTCTCAGGCACGTCATCCATATCCCGTAGAACCTCTCTACGCACCAAGTTGCGGGCGCGGTTTCGTACGATCGTCAAAAGCCAACCAGCGAATCGCTCAGGATTCCTGCAATCATCGAGTCGCTCGAGAGCGACCATGAACCCCTCCTGTGCGGCATCTTCGGCGTCGTCATGACGACCCGTGACCGAAAGGCTGACAGCATAGGCAGCGCGCATGTATCGGCCGACGAGAGTCCCAAAGGCCTCGCTATCGCCAGCTTGTGCCCTCCAGACCAATGAAGTGTCCAGCTCACTCTCCATTTCATTCATGAGACACCCCTACCGCCCTCCGTGTTGAGCGTTCGTTGCGCCTGTGCTACGCCCCTGAGACGCATCATCCACTCGTTTCGTTAGCGGAGGGGGCCGATCTCGCCCCGGCGAGGAGCTCGGGCAATTGGAGCTTCGGCAGTTCTTCCAGAGATCTCCCCGTCACGAGCGTGTCCCCGCAGGCCACATCGGGTTCGGCCGCCCTATAGAAGAACAGGTGCATCACAGGCGCCCCCGGGTCGATGACCAAGCCCGTCGATGTCTGGCCGCAAAGACGCACGATCCACTCGCAGCCATCGTGCTCGAAACTCCGATGTGGAAGCTCCGCGAGGGGGGTGGGTATCAGTTGGGTCCTCTGCGGTTCCTCACGGCCAGACACCGTCCTGTTTCCGTCGGGCCGGCTCCCTCGGCCACCCCCGCTTCGGCGTGATGAACCCTTCCCGCGAGGGCCATCGGGACGCTTACGTTGCCCACGGAGGCCCGGGGCCTGCGACGCGGGCACAGCGCCCGGCCCGTCGGTCCCTCCAGCGGCGCGCGAGGCGGATTCACCTACGACCTCCCGGATCGGGATCGGCTTGGGCTTGGCCGTTGCGTTTTTGTTGCGTTCTGGCTGATCCATGCGCTCGTCCAACTAGGTGGACGATCAAAATGGCGATACCGTTCCGGGCTGGCTATGGTGAGCAACGGTTTCGTCGATGCCCTTGGGTGATTTTCTTTCTAGGCTGACGACCGTAACGGGTTATAGCTTTCAAGGGAACTTATAGGAAATCTCACCAGCCGACGCCGGCGAAGTAAGACACGGGCATGACCGAAGGCACCGTAAATACGAGTGGGGCGAAGCGCGAGTACGGCCAACTGCTTCATTTGCACACGCGCTTGCTGAGCCAGCTCCGTGAGATTCATGATCATCTGATTGCACCTGGCACCTTCGAGCTTCTCTCAGCCATTCAGCGTCGCACCGGAGCGGATCCCGATGCTGCCCTGTCCGAGATCACCACTGCGGTCGAACAGGCTATTCGCGCACTGAGACTGAGCGAGGGGCAGATCCGCGATGAGGTGATGGAGGACTACGAGCAAGCTGAAATCGACGGCATCGGTAACCTACCGGCCACGTTGGCCCGCTTCCTCGCCGAGCGTATGGAAATGCCCGGTTTCACCTACAAAGTGATCCACGACGAGAACCGCGGCTGGATCATTTTATGGAAGGAATACACGCAAACGGGCTCGGTCCGTGGCTCCGGCCAGTTCTACGAACGCCCTTACACCTGGATCGACGAGTAAGTCAGCGTCGACAACGCCTCGCTTCCGTAGAACATCTTGATGTACCGCGCTTGCGTCGGCGTCACCCTTCGGACCGTCCACACCAACCGGACGTAGTTCGGCTCTCGCGGCTCGCTGAGAAGCCTCATACCGGCCTCCGCAGGCAGTCGATCCCCCTTCCTGTTGTTACACGGGGAGCACGAGGAGACCAGATTCTGCCAAGAGTTGTCCCCACCCCGGGACAGCGGGAGGATATGGTCACGGGTAAGGAACTGTCGGCCCTTCAGTTCTCCGCGATGACGTCCACAGTACTGGCATGTGTATTCGTCTCGGGCGAACAGGAAAGTGTTCGTGACCTGGCGGCGGAAACGGCGTGGCACCTGGACGAAGCGCACGAGCCGGATCACGGTCGGAAACGGAAGTTCAGTCCGCGGGGAGCGGAACGCCCGTGACTTGTCCACCTCGAGAATCTCAGCCTTTTGGTCGAGAACCAACCGGATGGCACGACGAGCCGGAATAATGGTCAACGGCTCGAAAGACGCATTCAAAGCCAAGCAGCCCATAGCTCGAACAAACCTCCCTGCCAACTTTACCTTTTGGGGGCCCTCGAGCCCCACTCCCCACCTGTACCTCAGTAAACTACCAAGGCTCCCCAGAACTCCGCTACAGGAGGGCGCTCGGATCCCGGTCGATCGCGACCCGGACGTCCGCACCGCGCGTCCGGAAATCCGCTTGAAGTCGCTTGGCGACGACCCCCAGGGCCTTGGCCGACGGGCTCCGTAGGAGAAAGTGCCAGCGCCAGCGCCCGTGGAGCCGCTCGATCGGTGCGGGGGCGGGCCCGATCAAATCGACTGGAATTCCGGAGATCAGGTGTGGGCGCAGCCACCGCGCCGCGGCTTCAGCGTTGCCTGCAGCATCTTCTGGCACCGGGCTGCTGACGACCACGTTGACGAGCCGGACCAGGGGTGGATATACCGGGTGCCTGCGCTCATCCAATTCCCGCGCGGCGAACGCCGCATAGTCATGGGCGAGTGCGGCCTGGATCGCATAGTGCTCAGGAAGCGCCGTCTGCATCAGTACCTCGCCTCCCAGTTCCCCTCTCCCCGCTCGACCGGCAACCTGGCTCAGCAGTTGAAACGTCCGCTCCGTGGCGCGGAAATCGGGCAGGTGAATCCCCACATCCGCGTTCACGACACCGACCAGCGTCACCCCAGGAAAGTCGAGGCCCTTGGCGATCATCTGGGTGCCGAGAAGGATGTCCACTTCGTGGCGCTCGACACGGCTGAGGATCTCGTGATGCGACCACTTCCCCGAGGTGGTGTCCACATCCATGCGCGCCAATCGGGCCGTGGGGAGCGTCTCCGCTACGACACGCTCGACCTGCTCCGTCCCGAGACCCCGAAACGATAGATCCGTGGACTCACATCGTGGGCACCGCTTCGGCGCCGGCTGCTCGTGGCTGCAGTGGTGGCAGACGAGGCGACTCTTACCGCGGTGATACGTCAACGAGATCGAACAGGCGGGACAGATCTCTACGTCGCCGCACTCGCGGCATTGCACGAACGAGGAGTAGCCCCTCCGGTTCAACAGCAGGATCGTCTGTTCGCCACGGCGGAGGCGGTCCTGCATGGCCTCGACGAGCGGAGCGGTAAGCACCAAACCCGCCTCACTACGGGCACCATCCTTCTCTTTGCTCTTCCTCCTCTCTTCCCGCAGGTCGATCAACCGCACCGGCGGCAATGTCCCTCCACCGACCCGGTCCGGAAGCGAGGCAAGCCGGAATTTGCCGCGCTCGACATTGTGCCAGCTTTCGAGCGAGGGTGTCGCGCTCCCGAGGACGCACAGCGCACCCTCTTCGGCGCTTCGAACGACCGCCATGTCCCGTGCCTGGTACCGGGGCGATTCGCTCTGTTTGTAGCTTCCATCGTGCTCCTCATCCACCACGATCACACCCAAATCGGAAACCGGAGCGAAGAGCGCGGAGCGAGCCCCCACCGCGATCCGGCGACGTCCCGATTCAAGCTGCCTCCACGCGTCGAAGCGCTCCCCGTCCGACAGGGCGGAATGGAGGACGGCGACCTGATCGCCGAAGCGGGCTCGGAAACGGGCCACCGTCTGAGGAGTCAGGGAAATCTCGGGCACGAGCACGATCGCGCCTCTGCCCCAAGCCAACACGTGTTCGAGAAGCTCGATGTAGACCAGCGTCTTACCCGATCCGGTCACTCCGTGCACGAGAAAGGGCTCGCCCGGTCCTGCGTCGAAAGCTGAGGTAAGCGTTCGGATCACGTCCGCTTGCCGATCCGTCGGCGTGTGGGCTCGATCTTCATCGGTGGGAATGCCGGCGAAGGGGTCACGTTCCACCTCACGATCCTCCACGAGGGCCAACCCCTTCTCCTCTAGGCCGTGAATCACACCGCGGCTGAAACCGGCTTGACCCGTCAAATGCGCCAGTTCCACCGTCCCTCCGGACCCCGCCAGCGCCTGGTAAGCGTCCGCCTGCCGTCGTGCACGGCCCACCAACGCATTCAGCTCCTCGATATCGTCTATCCACCGTGCGATGCGAACGACCCTGGCCGTCTTCACGGGCGGCAGACGCGGCGGGAGCGTCTCGACACTGACCAGCCCGGCCGCGACGAGAGTGCGTATCTCCGGCCATATGGAGCCCATCCTCAGAGCCCGCTTGAGCGTCCGAAGCGACTGCGATGACCCCGGTGTCAGTGCCTGAACGAGGCGCGTCTCCCTCGGCGACAGCTTTCCTCGCGGCCCATCGAGGAGTGTGACCACGTCACGGGAAGCGTCGGTGAGCACCGACGGAAGCATCGTCTTGAGCGCGATCCCCAAGGAAGTGATGTAGTAGTCGGCCATCCACCGAGCCAAACGCAGTTGCGACTCGCTCACTGAGGGCTCGGTGTCCATCACGGAAAGCACGGTCCGGATGCGCTTGATCCCTTCCTCCCCTCCTTGGCCGACGACCAAGCCGATACGCTCTTGTCGTTGGAAGGGAACGAGAACCCGGGTTCCGGATGGGAGAGGGGGGCCGTCTACCGCGTACGTAAAAGTCTGATCCAGGGGCAGCGGTAGCGCGACACGCACGTAGGAGCGAGGGGCACTCATTCAGCCGACACTCAGCCTCTGCTAATCCAGAAGGAGCAGAATCTCATCCTGTCGCTCCCGCGGCGTGACCTCCGGACCCCCGACTCCCCAATGCACGTTGATCTCACTCCGCACGCCGACGTCGCCTGGAATGTAGATGCCCGGCTCCACCGAAAAGCCCACACCGGGAACGAGCAGGCGATCGTCCCTCGTCTCAAGGTTGTCCAGGTTGGGTCCACTGCCGTGAAGCTCGATATCCATGGAGTGTCCAGTGCGATGCACGAAGAACTCACCGAAGTCCCGGTCCGAGATGAACCCGCGACACACGTCGTCGACTTCATAGCCCCGGACCTCCCGGGCCTGCTCATGACAGGAGCGCAGAAAATCGATACCGGCTTCTCGCGCCCCCCGCACCGCCTCCCAGATGGTCTGCAGGCGGTCCGGAACCGCGTCGGAGAGAATCCCCATCCAGGTTTGGTCGGCGAATACACCCCCTTCCGTCGGTTTCCCCCACAAGTCGATCAGCAGGACTTCACCCTCCGCGACCGCGTCCCCCGCATCACGGGGATCGTAATGCGGATCCGCCGCGTTCGGCCCGATGGCCACATGCGCGTCCGCGTCGACCGGCATCCCTCGGGCCGTCAACTCGTCGCGAATCCATCCACCTAGCTGGCCCTCGAGAAGCGGCTCGTCACGCCTGGCGTATTCTGCGGCACGCGTGAACGCATCCATGGCCACGGCCCGTACCGTCCCCGCGGAAACCCGATGCGCTTGCAGTTGCTCCTCAGACCAGACCGAGTGGAACATGGACACCAAGTTTCCCGAACTCACGGGGTCCACCCCAGCCTCTCTGAGCAAGTCCAAAACGCCCGACGGCACGTGGTCCAGGGTGGGGACACTCGAACGGGCAGAGACCTCCATGGCCAAACGCTTTCGACCACCAATCAGCTCTGAGAGCCGGTTTTCCATCTCCCACCACCCCGCGTAATCGATAATTCCCCACGGCCAGTGCCGCCATGAGGAGTGCTCAATGGCGTGGATCAGCGTGACGGGATCCCCTTCGGCGGGGATGAGCGTGAAGGAGCGGCGCGACGTCCAGCCGAGACCGAGCATGGCCGTTGCGATCGGGTTCTGGCCCCGAAAGTGGAACAGCAACCAGCCCTCCAACTCAGCTTCCTGCAGCGCAGCCCGTACTTTGGCGACCACAGCGGCATCGCTTATAAGCGCGTCGCTCATAGGCCCGTCGCTCATCTTGGCGTCTCGTCTTTGTCCCCAAAAAGCGGAAGACCCGTCAACTGTTCCACTCGGTCTTCCTTCTCCTCGTGCTCTTTCTTTTGGTGCTCCTTCCCCTCGTGCGCCTTCTCCTGGTCACCATCCAGCGGACCCTCGGCGACCTCACGGGACTCGAAAGCGTCTCTTCCCCCAGGGGCTTCGAAGGCGGCACCCTCGGTGACCGTCCCCGCAACAGGCTTCACGCCCACTACGAGATCCAGCGAGAGAATCCGCTCCTGTGTCAGAAGCTTGTGCACCTCCCGTTCTCGCGACCACGCGGCCCAAACGCCAACCCAACCCCAGCGGCGCCTCGCCCGGCGGAGAATCCCCAGCTTCTCCGAAACACTGAACAACTCAGTGAAGTCGGGAAACGGCTTGGTGATCTGAGGCCGGAAAGCGGTCTCCTCGTCTGACCAATCCTCCGTGTGCAAGCCCACGATACCCGCGTCCATCAAGAATCTCTTCCACTCGACCAACATGAGCGGGCGACAGCCGAGGGATTGTGAGAGGATCTCTCGACGCACCGGGTCTACGGGCGCCTTCCAGACAAGTTGGACAAGAACGATACTCGCCCCCGCCTTTGCGACCCTCACCAACTCCTTGACCGCACTTTCGGGGGAACCCCGCGCCGTGAGGCCAAGCTCGGCGATCACGACGTCGAAAATACCATCCCGGAAGGGTAACGCATCCATCTCTCCCGGCTGGACATGCACGCGGTCAAGCATCCCGATTCCCCGAAGCCGCTCTTCGGCGTCGTCCAGAAGGATGAGATCGTCTTCCACCCCCGAGCCCTGTACCTGGTACTCGCGCACGAAGTGCTCGAGCGTGACCGCTAATCCGGACGGAACGACTAGGATCTCATCGCCCTCCTTCATGTCCGTGAGAAGAGCGATTTGCCGGCAAAGCTCGATGCCGCCCGGAGGGAATAGCGGTCGGCGGCTCAAGTGGACAAGGTCGAGCATGGAAGGAATCCTCATGTCGGAGCGGGCGCCAACATGGGTACCGGCGAACACGTCAGAGGGCCGGCCGGCGTACGTCGAGGGGTCAAAAGCGCCGAGGCGATTAGAAGACGGGCTCTTCCGCCGAATCCATCTCCTTCATGGCCTCCCGCAAACGCTCCTCTTCGTCCGAGGACAACTCAGTGGTCGTTATCTCCTCAGGCGGGGCGCGCTGGCGCATGTATCGCAGAGCGGCCACGACGGCCAGGATCCCCAGAAGGATCGCGGCCGGCGGAACGAGCCATGCCCAAAGTCCCGTGCCAGACACGGGCGGGTAGGCCAGGTACTCCTGACCGTGATTGGCGAGCACCCAATCGACGAGCTCGTCCGTGGTCCAGCCCTCACGCGCCATCACCTGCATACTATCCCGGAGCAAGGTGCCCGTGTAGGAGGTGCACACCTCGAGCATGAGGCCGGGGCAATACGGCGACTTGAGCCGGGCGATGGCCTCATCGGCCGCGGGATGCGGTTCGCGGGGCTCCCTTAGCGCATCGTCCTGATCCTGGGCGGTGAGCGGTTGTAGGTGAGCCGCCGAGACCACCGCAGCCAGGCACGCAAGACCACACACCATTTTGAGCATCTTCATGACCTCATCTTAACCCGGAGGCAGGAGGATGAGCCACCCGTCCCCGATTCTCAGTCGACAGGGTGGACTCGCCCCGCGTCGCAAGCCACCACGGCGCAGTGACTGAGAATGTCGCTCGTCGGCGGACGCCCACTCGACTGAGAAGTCCTCTTGGGGTGGAATCGCTACGGGTTCAGACGGGGGGTCCATCGGGCATGGCCGGTCTTTCCTCCGCGCCCGGGTCTGCGTTACTCAATCGCACGATATTGTTAGTTGAGTCGGTCGATCCCGGCCAATGCCCGTAGGACGGCGCCCGCCCCAAGGCCGGTCCGAGCGGGGTCGTAACCGCCCTCCAGCGTAGCCACGATTCCCACTCCGCCCGAACCGTCGTCCCCAGACCCGTTGGTCGCAATCGCCATCACCTCACGCGTGAGCCCGTGAAGATCTTCGGGTTCCAGGAGCATCCCCCCCAATGGATCGCCGGCCATGACGTCGAAGCCCGCCGAGATCAGGATGAAATCCGGGCGGGAGGCCTCCACACCCTGGCTCAGCGCCTCGGAGAAGTGCCGCGAGTACTCGGCTGCCGACGTGCCCGCCGGGAGCGGTACGTTGAGCGTCCACCCGGCTCCCTCGCCCACACCGGTATCGTTCACCGCGCCCGTGCCGGGATAATGGGGCGACTGATGCAGCGACAAGTAGAACACGGTCCCATCGTCGTAGAACGTGTCCTGCGTGCCGTTCCCATGGTGGACGTCCCAGTCCACGATCAGGACCCGTTCGGCTCGGCCCGTCGCTTGGAGCCACCGTGCCGCGACGGCGACGTGGTTGATCAAGCAGAAGCCCATGGCACGGTCCGGCGTCGCGTGATGTCCCGGAGGCCGCGCAGCCACGAACGCGGAGGACAACGTCCCGTCCGCCACACGCTCGGCCGCGGTAAGCAGCGCGGCGCTGGACCCGGTAGCCGCGCCCCACGAGGCGGCCGACACGATGGTATCGGCGTCGAGAGAAACTAGCCCGGCTTCCTGTTCGGCTTGTTCAACAGCGCCACGCAGCAACGCAAGGTACTCGGGCGTGTGCACGCGGAGGAGGTCTTCCTCAGTCACATGGCCTGGCTCGACTTGCACGACCCTGTCGTGCAGCACCAACAGATCTCGGCCCACGGCCGAGGAGAGGGCACGGAGCCGGCCTTGGTGCTCCGGATGTCCCCATCCGGTATCGTGGAGCGGTGCTTCTGGATGAAGGAGGAACCCAACCGGGGGGCCGGAGTCAGTCACCCGCTCCAACCACCGCAAGGGCTCTCGCGTCGGCGATGCGCTCCTGGAGTGTCCGGACCTGGTAGGTCCTCGAGCGCAAAGCGATGAGCGCGTCACACGCAGCGCTCGTCGCGGACATCGTGGTGAAGTACGGGATATTGTGCGTTATCGCGGCCCTGCGCATGGCGTAGTCGTCGTACTGCGACTTCTTGCCGAGTGGTGTGTTGATGAGCATGGCCACCTCTCCGGACACGATTTGGTCCACGATATTGGGCCGTCCCTCTCCGACCTTGTAGACCCGCTCAGCGGCGATCCCCAGACGCATCAGATGTTCGTACGTACCCTTGGTCGCGCGGATCACGAAACCCAGATCGTGGAGCCGCCTTAGTATCGGAGTGACCGTGGGCTTGTCGCGGTCGTTGACCGTAACGATCAGCGCGCCGCCTTTCACGGGAAGCAGGTTGGAAGACGCCGCCTGGGCCTTGGCGATGGCCATCCCGAACGAGTCGTCGAACCCCATGACCTCCCCGGTCGAACGCATCTCCGGGCCGAGCAGGATGTCCACCTCGAAGCGGGCGAAAGGAAAAACTGCTTCCTTCACCGCCACCCCGGCCACGGGCGGCTCATCGGCGACCTCTAGATCCGCCAACTTCTCACCGGCCATGACGCGGGCGGCGAATCGCGCCAGAGGGACGCCCGTCGCCTTGCTCACGAAAGGCACCGTTCTCGAAGCGCGTGGATTGACTTCCAGCACGTACACGACACCGTCACAGATCGCGTACTGGACGTTGAGCAGCCCTACCACACCCAGCTCCAGCGCGAATCGGCGCGTCGACTCACGGATCTGCTCCAACTCCATCGCACCCAGCAGATAGGGTGGAAGCACGCATGCCGAGTCACCGGAGTGCACCCCGGCATCCTCGATGTGCTGCATGATGCCCCCGATCACCACGTCCGTACCGTCGGACAGCGCGTCGACGTCGGCTTCGAACGCGTCCTCGATAAAGCGGTCGATGAGCACCGGGCGATCCGGAGAGGCTCGCACGGCCCGTTCAAAATAATTCTTGAGCGACGGCGCATCGTAAACGATTTCCATCGCGCGGCCCCCGAGTACGTAGCTCGGGCGCACGAGGACCGGGTACCCTACGTTCTCGGCCACCGCGAGTGCCTGCTCCTCGCTCGTGGCCATCCCGTTCTTGGGCACCATCGCCCCGACGATCCTGCAGACCTCTTCGAAACGGCCCCGATGCTCGGCGCGGTCGATGGCGTCTACGGAGGTCCCAAGGATGGGAACGCCCGCTGCTTCCAACCGTTCGGCCAGATTCAAGGGGGTCTGGCCACCGAGCTGGACGATCACGCCGATGGGCTTCTCCCGCTCGACGATCTCGAGAACATCCTCGAATGTGAGAGGCTCGAAGTAGAGCTTGTCGCTCACGTCGAAGTCGGTCGACACCGTTTCGGGGTTGGAATTGATCATGATGGTCTCGTACCCGATCTCCCGGAGCGCCAGCACGGCCTGCACGCAACAGTAGTCGAACTCGATCCCCTGCCCGATACGATTCGGACCGCTCCCGAGAATGATGATCTTCTCTCGACCCGACGGCCTCGATTCGTCTTCCTCTTCGTACGAGGAGTAGTAGTACGGCGTTACCGCGGGGAACTCACCGGAACACGTATCGACGACGTTATACGTGGGGCGAATGTCCCACTCCCAACGCCGGGCGCGGACCTCGTCCTCCTCCTCGGAGCGGAGAGCTGCGAGCTGCACGTCGGAGAAGCCGTTGCGCTTCATGAGCCTTAGCTCCGCGGGTCCTACTGCATCCAGTTCCCGGTACCAGGTCTCTTGATCGAGGATCTCGAGAAGTTGATACAAGAACCACGGGTCGATCCCGGTCGCTTCCTGAATCTCCTCCATGGAGAGCGTTCCGTCGCCGATCCCGACCAGCGCTCTTTTGAGCTGGAACGCCCGTTCTGCGGTCGGTCGCCGAAGGGCCGCCAGCAGAGCTTCCGGCTCGTCCGACTCGAGTCCATCGTCTTCGAGCCGGTCCCCGATCACCCAGCCGTTCCGCCCGATTTCCAGGCCGCGAATCCCTTTCTGCCAAGCGGAAGCGAAAGTCCGCCCAATCGCCATGGTCTCCCCGACGGCCTTCATCTGCACGCCGAGTACCGGGTTCACCTCGGGAAATTTCTCGAAGGCGAAGCGCGGGAACTTGACCACCACGTAGTCGAGCGTAGGCTCGAAGGAAGCGGGCGTGGTCTTGGTGATGTCGTTGGGCAGCTCGTGGAGGAGGTAGCCCACGGCGAGCTTCGCCCCCACGCGGGCGATGGGAAATCCGGTGGCCTTGGACGCGAGCGCGGAGGAGCGGGAAACCCTCGGGTTCATCTCTACGATGAGCATTTCGCCCGTCTGCGGATCCACGGAGAACTGGATGTTGCAGCCCCCGGCCTCGACACCGATCTCTCGGATGATCGCGATGGCGGCGTCCCGCATGCGCTGATACTCGACGTCCGTGAGCGTTTGGGCGGGAGCCACCGTAATGGAGTCCCCCGTGTGCACGCCCATCGGGTCGAAGTTCTCGATCGAACACACGATGATCACGTTGTCCGAGGCATCCCGAACGACTTCCAGCTCGTACTCCTTCCACCCGATGACACTCCGGTCGATGAGCACCTCGGTAATGGGCGAGGCGCCCAAGCCGCGAGCGACGGCCGTCTTGAACTCATCCACGTTGTACGCGATGCCGCCACCCGTGCCCCCGAGGGTGAAGCTGGGGCGGATGATCGCCGGATAACCCGTGTCCTCGATGATGGTCATGGCTTCGTCCATGGTGCGCGCGAAGCCACCATGCGGAAGCTCCAGTCCGATGCGCGCCATGGCCGCAGCGAATTCCTCACGATCCTCTGCCATCCGAATGGACCGGGCGTTCGCTCCGATCAGCTCGATCCCGTGCTTCTCCAGCACACCCTGTCGATCGAGGTCCATGGCGATGTTGAGCGCGGTCTGTCCGCCCATCGTGGGCAGCAAGGCGTCGGGCTTCTCCCGCTCGATCACGCGCTCGACCCAGTCGGTCGTGAGCGGTTCGATGTAGGTGCGGTCGGCGAGATCCGGGTCCGTCATGATCGTGGCCGGGTTGGAATTCACCAGTACCACGCGATAGCCTTCTTCCTTCAGGGCGCGAACCGCCTGGGTGCCCGAGTAGTCGAACTCGCACGCCTGACCGATGATGATTGGGCCTGAGCCTAGAATGAGGATGGAGTCGAGGTCAGAGCGTCTAGGCAACGGAAAATACGGGGGGCTGGGGGCCGTCGGGTCGGCTGATCCACCGTGTGCGGAGCGGAGCAGGCATCACGGCGAAAGGTATTCTAAAAGGCACCTTGGGCAAGCGCCCGGGCCCCTCAATCCCCCTTGTCGGATTCCCGGCGGACCGCCGTGCCGATGCCAAGATGCACTCGCACCGTTCGCCCATGCAAGGATTGGGACGTCCGCGGGCCTCCACGACGGGGCCCAGACCCAATTGAGTGACAAATCTTGGCGAAAGTAACGAGGGGGAGGCGATAGACGATGCGCTCGTACCCGTTCGGGGCGATCCGTTACACCGCAGCCCTGCCGCTGCCGACAAGGCCCCTTAGATGCAGAACCCCATGCTAGCCAGGCAGAGTTTTGGAACAGGGCCTACGCCATTACCCATCGAGCACCGTGGATGCCTTGAGCACCCGCTTGGTCATCGGGCGCCCGCACAGAATCCCTGGTTGACGGGTCCGGACAGCCCCCGTACGCTTTCTCGATCCGGGTTTGTACCCTTTTCCCCCTTTCCTCTCCTCTTCCAGGAGTAACAGACCATGTGTCGCCACGGATTCGTCCTACCGATCCTTTCGCTCGCAGCCATCACTCTTGCTTCGGGGTGTACCCGCGAGGCGGAGACGTCTCCCGGGCAAATGCCGGGCGAGGCAACGATCTCTTCGGAGCAAGACGCGAGCACATACGCGGCTGCACCTTATCTAGGAGAGCTCGGCAACACCGTCCTGTATGGCGATATCTGGGAGCGTCCGGGGCTCTCCAAGCGCGACCGGAGTATGATCACGATAGCGGTGGCCCAGGCGCAGCACGGGACCGGCACGATGAGGGAGCACATCGGCTTGGCGCTCGACAACGGCCTGACTCAGGAGGAGATCGCTGAGGTAATCACGCATGCAACCTTCTATGCTGGCTGGCCAGGGGCGGTCATTGCTTCCACGATCGCGGCAGAGGTTTTTCAGGCCCGTGGCCTTCCACCAGTCGAAGTGGGGCCGCCGGCTCCTCCGGTGACGGAATCGCAGTTCCCCGACGATGTGTTCGGAGCCTCCCTTTATCTCGGCGAGCTAATGAACAAGGTCCTCTACGACGACGTCTGGGAGCGACCCGGCCTTTCGAAGCGTGACCGTAGCGTGGTCACCGTATCCGTACTGCAGGCATTGTACTACGACCAGGCGCAAGGACATATCAGACGCGCCCTGGACAACGGCGTGACGCCCGATGAACTCAGCGAACTCATCGTGCACGTCGTGTTCTATGCCGGATGGCCGAGCGGGGTCAAGGCACACGGGTTCCTGAGAGACATACTCGAGTCCCGTGGACTGCTCATGCCCTGAACGAACGAAAGGAGCCACGTGGGCCCTCAATCTCTCTTGTCGGATTCCTTGCGAACGGCGATGAACAAGGCCAGTGAGAATCCACCCCAAACGAACCCCAGAATGAGCACCATCGTCAATACGGTCGATATCGTCATGGGTCCATTTTCCCAGAGAAGGAGTCATGGCGCAACTCAGGTGGGGGCATCGCAGGGGGGTCATCGCTGAAGCTCGACCGTGATCCCACTGAGGTCGGTGATCGGCGAGTTGTTGTCGTCCACCGCCTCGACGACCACCGTCGTCAGCATCGGGCTCCGGACGTCGTCCATGTCCACTCGAAATCGGATTCGATCCGGGTCGGTGGCAACCAACACTACGCGGTACACGTCAGTCTGTGGCGCGGCGAAGAAGACCCGGGTTTGGCCGGCCTCCGAGAACCCTTGGACCCCGGGGCCGCTGACTTCGAGCACGATGGCACCCACGGAGGTGACCCCCGGCAAGACGATGCCCCTGAGTTGGCCCGGCCCCCTCGGCCCCCAGTCGCATGCGCCGAGCGCCAGCGAGATGGCCGTCACCGCGACCAGTTCCAGGCGCCTCATCGCTCAGTCTCCCCAAAGAAGGGAATTACGATCGGCCCCGACGGCGCCATGGTCGGCGCCGCCATCGCCGGCGTACTCACCCGGTGGTTCGGATTACCCAGGACCCACATCCGAAAATCGCCCAGATCGTATGTGCTATCGCCGTTGCCCTGGAGGTCGAGGAAGGTCTCGAGCGCGCTATTCACGATGCCGACCGACATGAACGGCTCAGCCATGACCTGAAGCCCCACGTCCGGAGGGCCCACCGAGAGCGCGACGCCGACGGAATCCGTAAGTCCGATGGCATCGGTGGCTTGGACGCTCAACACGAAATCCCCCATTGTCACGGGGGCCCCCGTCACAGCACCCACCGCCCCCGCCACGAAGGACAGACCCGGAGGTAAGCCACGCGTAACCCAGGTCACGGGCTGGTTGGCGTTGGCGACCGTGAATAGAATATCCACGTTGGACGCAGCGCCCACGTCCACCTGTATCCCGGCGTTCGATGATACGGTGTACGTGAGATCGAAGCGCGCACTGGCGGTGCTCGGAGCGGTGATGAGCACGGTGGTGGGGTTGGACTGGCCTGCCAACGCGCCCGTCCAGTCCCTGAACGCCAACCCCGTAGTGGGCTGCACCTCGACACTCACGTCGATCGCTTCGCGGATCCAGCCGGCCTCGGAATCCGGATTGAGAACCACGACACCCGGCACCACCCCGGAGACCGGACTCTCCAACGTGATATCAAAGCTCACCTCGGAGTTTCCGTAACTCGCCGTGAGCGACGCATCGGCGAGCGTCGTCGTCCAACTCCGGACGCGCGGTTGGCCGTCACTCCAGGCCAGAAAACCGTGCCGGAACCCGGGACCGTTCGGAGCCCCTCCGGCAGCCTCGAGGGTATGCCCTTGGAACGGAGCCGACGTGAAGAGGACCGTGCTCCCCGCAGAGGCTACGCCGTCCACCGTGAAGACACTCCCGGACCCACCGAGACCGGCCGACTGAAGCGTCACCGTCTGATAGCGGATGAGCGCCTGAAACTCCATCTGGCTGGTGCCCAGCTGTCGGATGTCCAACAGTGTGACTCCCGCAGAGGTATTCGCCGGAATGCCGCCCAAGCCGTTCAAGCCGTTGTAGGTGTAGGAGGACGGCACCGTTCCGGCGTGGAAGGCAGTGGAACCGGACGATCCAGGAAACGGATCTCCGGCGTCGCCCCGTTGGCCGGCTTGAGCCAGTGAGTTCAAGCCGTCCGCTTGCCGAAGCCACACGCCCATGCGCAAGGGCGACGTATTCACTTGATTGGTGGCCCACGCACCGTCCACCGTTTCGGTGTCGACCTGCCAGACGAAGAGGCCAGGAGCCGGAAGGCCCGCGTCGAAGCCGAGCGGCTGCCGGTTCTCCAACAAGTAGTAGTCCCCACTTCCGTCGCCGGCGTCGATCCTGATGACGTCGCCGGTCGTCTCCACCGGATCGAGAGTGAATACACCGAGGTCGGCCCCCGCCGCCAACGTGGTGACGTTGGCCCAACCCAATGCTTCCTTGCTCCAGGCGGTCATGTGGCACGGCACGTCGGCACCCTGACCTCCACACCCCCAAGCACCCGAGCCCATCAGTCCCCAGCGTCCCACGCCTCCGTGATTCGCACCGACGGCATGCAGGTCCGGAAGCCCGAAGCCGTGGCCTAGCTCGTGTGCGACGACACCGATTTCGTTGATTTCAGAAGAATTACACGAGAGAACCGGCTGGATCGTGTAGTCGTCGACGGTAACGAATCCGCCGCTCGCCGATAAGGAGTTCGAGATGGTCGACGTCGTGAAGACCTGTCCCGCCGAGGCGCTGAGTTGCCAGTAATGCGACCAAACGATTCCTGTACCGCTTCCCCCGCACTCGGCACCCGACGTCGGATGCATGACGGCCAGAACATCCACGAAGCCGTCGTCGTCGTAAGAGTTGGGCACGCCATCGGGCCCATCGTTGTCGTAGTCGCCCCAGTTGACGCTCCCGTCATCGGCGTTCGTGAGGAGCTCGAGAATGAATTCACCCACGCCGTCCGCGGAGCTCAGGCCGCTGCTGTTTCCAGCCACGTCAGCCGAGCTGAGGGTGGCCTGGAACCAGTCCTGAGTGTCGCCGAGGAGAGTGACCAGACCGCCCGACAGATCCGTGTAGAACTCGGTGATCGTCGCGAACCGGCTGTTCGGGCCGTCGAAGAACTCTTGCTGGACGATGGCTCGCGTGAGGCTCACGCCCGGGGCCGCCCCGACGTCCGCGCTAGGAATCCCAGGTGAATCGGAGTAGAGACCGAGGAGCCAAGGAATCACACATACGCAGTTCACCGCGCCGTCCCGTCTGCCTAGGACGGCTGACCCCCTCAAGGGCGCGACGCCGAAAACCCCTGTAGCGGCTCCCAAATCCAGCGGGGATCGCCAACCGCGGGCCGGACGGTACGCACCAGGATTTCGGGAAAGCTCCTCGAAATACGCCGCCGGAGGAATCGTACCGTAGTGCTCCGCAAGCAATTCGACGTCCTGCGCGCTCAGCCCGCCGGCAGGCAGCCCAGCGGCCACCACGGCGGTCACCCCGAACGCGGCCCTGACCTGAGCGGCTACTGCGATTTGCCTCAAACGCGATCCTCCGCTCGAACCTCCAGAACGTCGGCTATGTCGCGCATCCCGTCGATCACGTTTTGTATGTGCTCACTACGCTCGATCCCCAGAAGATCGACCCCCCGGCCCACATCGTCCCGGTTCACCCCCGCGGCAAAGGCCTTGTCCTTCAACTTTTTCGTGACCGACTTGGGAGCGAGATCATCGATTCCATTGGGCCTCACGAGACAGCAGGCGTACACCAACCCTGAAAGTTCGTCGCAAGCGAACAGGACGCGATCGAGCAACGCTTCAGGCTCCACGCCCGTCCGTTCGGGGGCGTGTGCACTAATCGCCTGTAGAATCGCTTCGGGGTAGCCGAGATCCTTCAGTTCCGCGAGTCCGCGATGCGGGTGCTCGTCCGGATACTTCTCCCAATCGAGATCGTGCAGGAGCCCCGCCGTTCCCCAGAGGTCTTCATCCTCCCCATGGATTCGGGCGTAATGGCGACAAGAAGCCTCTACCGCCAGCATGTGCTTTCTCAGACCGTCGTTTTCCACCCAGCTCTCGAGAAGGGCCAGTGCCGAAACTCGGTCGGGGATTTGTGCGCTCACGTTCGACTCCATTCTGATCTAAAGGATACCACCGCCCGCGCACCATTTGTACGCTCGCATGCACGCTCGCTCGTGGCGTCAGACCCTCGACGAGGGACACAGGTGGAACATCACGCACGCCTCGCACCGTGGCCTTCGGGCAATGCAGACCTGGCGTCCGTGGAAAATCAACAAATGAGACAAAAAGGTCCAACGGTCCCTCGGGAACAGACCCATGAGGTCTTCCTCAATCTTCTCGGGCGTCTTCTTTTGGGTGAAGGCGAGGAGCGTCGAGAGCCGGTTCACATGGGTGTCGACCACGACCCCCTCGTCGAGTCCGAACGCATTGCCCAGAATCACGTTCGCCGTCTTGCGCCCCACACCCGGTAGCGCCGTCAGCTCCTTCATCGTGCGCGGAACCTCTCCGCCGTGGAGTTCGGTGACGCCCCGCGCAAAGCCGATGATGCTCTTAGTCTTGTTTCGGAAGAATCCGGTGGAGCGAATGATCTCCTCTACGTCCTCCGGTCGAGCATCGGCGAGGTCGGCGGGAGTCGGGAACCCCTCGAAGAGCCCCGGCGTGACCATGTTCACACGCTCGTCGGTCGTCTGTGCAGAGAGAATCGTCGCTACGCCGAGTTGGTAGGCGTTCGTATGCGTCAGTGCGCAGTGCGCGTCGGGGTATTCGTCGGCCAGCAGATCAAATACCTCGGTGGCACGCTCCGCCCGAGCGGCCTTCGATTCCCTCGCCATGGTCCCCTTCTTGATACGGGTTCGTTCAGACACCGTCTGCGGCACCACTCTCGGGAGCTTGCGCACCAACGCCCGAAAGCTTCCCGACCAGCCAGCCATTGAGCAGCAACAAGACCCCGACGACGATCGCGAACTGAATCAGGACCGTTCCGATATTGAACACTGAGAAGAGCGTCCACGTCGATTGGAACGACTCGCCTCGGGCTTGATAAAGCCACCACCCCATGAGCACGCCCGACTCCACGATCACCAAGCGAATGCTCCAGTCCCACCAGGCCCCTACGTGGATGTCCGAGTGCCCTGTGTTGATATACTTCGCACGCCACTCGGTCACACCGTACTTGAGCACGGCGAATGCGAAAAAAAAGCCCGAAAGCATCAAGCCCACGCCCCACACCCAGTCCTGATTCGCGAAAAACGGGCCGGCTCCCGGCGTGTCCGTCCAGTTGAGCGCGCTGGGCGCCCCGAACCCGATGCCCGCCGTCCCGACGAGTGCGATGGCCCGGCCCCGTGTCATGCCCAGATCGATCAAGATGCGACTGGCCAACTCGATCATCGCGACGAGGGACGTCCAGGCGGCAAACACCAGCGCCAGAAAGAACAGGGACATGAAGAACCGACCGCCCGGAATCAGCGCGAAGAGTTGGGGCACCCAGATGAAAGTCAGCCCCTCGTTGCCCGCGCCGACGATCTGGTCAGCGGCGTCCGGCATCACCGAAAACACTGTGCACAGCACCACGATACCTGCGAGAAGTGACATCGAGTTGTTTCCGAAGCCGATGACGAATGCGTTGAGCGCCGTGTCCTCCCGGCTTCTCATGTAGATGGCGTAGGTGAGCACGAGCCCCCAGCCGGCGCCCGTGTCCCAGGCGTTCTGGGTCAGCGCCTCCAACCAGATCCTGGAGTCGGCCAGATCGGCGAGATTGGGCGTGAAGAGGAACGCCAATCCCTCCGCCGCTCCCGGGAGTGTGACCGCCCGGATCGCGAGCACGATGATCAGGAAAATAAGACTCGGAATTAGGAACTTGGCGGCCGTCTCGATACCCCGGACACCCTTCGACACAACAAAGAGACCCATCCCCATGGCCACGACGTGCGTGACCAGAGCCACCGGTGTGCCCGCGTACCCCTCCCAGAAGGCCTCGGGCACCGCCGAGGGCACGGCCCCAGTGACGCTGGCGAGGAAGAATCGGATGGTCCAGCCCATCACCACGCTGTAGTAGAACATGATGGCGGTCGCGACGAAGGCCACCCAGGCCCCCATCCAGGCGAAGCGCGGACCGATGGTCTTCACGAAGGATCCGATCGTGCCCGAACGCGTGGCCTTCCCCATCCCGAACTCGAGGATCAGGAGCGGCACGGACCAGAGGAGCAGGAACACCGCCCACGCGACGAGGAACGAGCCTCCGCCGTTCGAAGCAGCGATGCGGGGAAAACGCCAGATATTGCCGGTGCCCACGGCCATGCCGAGCATCGCCAGGAGCATGCCCCAGCGGGAAGTGAAGACTTCGGACCTAGATGACAATCCGGCCTCCTGACTCAGGTGAGGGGCCCCCCGGACAACCGCTCCTGGATCCAACCCGGCACGGCCTCGGCACTCACGCGCACCTGCTCGAGGGTGTCTCGATCGCGGATCGTGACGGTACCGTCCTCTGCCGTCTGCCCATCGACGGTGATGCACCACGGTGTGCCCGCTTCATCCTGCCGACGATAACGCCGACCGATGGAGCCCGCAGTATCGTAGAACGAGGGGATCGAGCGAGACCGTAGATCGGCGTGCAACTTCTCGGCGATTTCCGGCAGTCCATCCTTCTTCACCAGAGGGAAGACCGCAGCCTTCAAGGGAGCGAGACTTGGAGTGAGCTTGAGAAGCACACGCTCTTCGCCCCCGACGTCCTCCTCAGTATAGGCATCGACCAGCGCCATGAGGACCGTGCGGTCCACCCCAACCGCGGTCTCGACCACGTAGGGGAGGAAACGCTTCCCCGCTGCCGTGTCGATATACTCGAGGCGTTTTCCCGAGTACTCCTGGTGCCGTCCGAGGTCGAAGTCGGTCCGGTTGTGAATTCCCTCGAGCTCCGTCCAGCCGAAAGGATGCTCGTACTCGACGTCGAACGCCTTCTTGGCATAGTGTGCGAGCTCGTCCGGTCCATGCTCATGGAAGCGAAGCTTTTCCTTGCGAATCCCCAACGAGAGATGCCACTCCATGCGGGCGTTCATCCAGTAGTCGAACCACTCCTCGTCGGTGCCCGGCTCCACGAAAAACTGGAGCTCCATCTGCTCGAACTCCCGTGTCCGAAAGATGAAGTTTCCTGGGGTGATCTCATTCCGGAACGCCTTCCCGATCTGTGCGATGCCAAACGGGACTTTCTGGCGGGCGGACGTTTGCACGTTCAAGAAGTTCACGTACGAGCCCTGTGCAGTCTCAGGCCGCAGGTAGATCACGGAAGCATCTTCCTCCACCGGGCCCATGAACGTTTTGAACATGAGATTAAAGAGGCGCGGCTCACCGAACGTGTCCTTGGTCCCGCAGGTGGGACACTGGCCACCCTCGACCTCAGGAAGGTCGGCGCGGAAGCGTCGGTGGCAGCTGCCGCACTCCACCAGAGGGTCAGTGAAACCCTCCACGTGTCCGGATGCTTCCCACACTCTAGGATGCATCAGAATCGACGCATCCAGCCCTTCGACATCGTCACGCTGGTGCACCATTGAGCTCCACCATCGTTCCTTGACGTTGCGTTTCAACTCGATGCCCAGCGGCCCGTAGTCCCACACCGATCCCGTTCCCCCGTAGATCTCGGACGACTGGAATATGAACCCCCGGCGCTTGGCCAGAGACGTGAGCTTATCCATCACAGAGGTTTCAGCCATCGAGATCGATCCAGGGAGCCGGTTGTCGCGGTGAGTCGAAGCGATGGAAGCTAGACCAGCACGCCCGCTGCATCAACCGATCGAGAACCACGGAAGGTAGGGCGGGTAAGGGGAGGCGCTCATGCCGGCTCGGTGTGGTGCGAAGACGCTTCGAATGCCAGATTACACCTCCTACAGGAGGGTTGGAATGATATCGCTGACAGATGAAGCGCGTGAAGTGGTTCGTAGCTACATAGACAAGAGCGATGGTGAGTTCACCGCGCTGCGTATCGGCATCGCCGGTGGCTCACCCTTGTCACCCAATTTCGAGCTCTCGCTCGTCGGGACGGACGACATCGGTGAGAGCGAGCGAGAGGTAGCAGTGGACGACCTGACGATCGTCGTCCAAGAGGAGTTCGTCCCTCGCCTCGAGGGAGCGACCGTGGATTTTGTCCAGCGCGTGAATGAAAGTGGCTTCGAGGTATCACTGGCCACGACTGCTCAGCCCGCTCCGCCCGCTCCAGAGGGGCCATTCGCTGAACGGGTGAGAGCGGTCCTGGAGTCTGAGATCAATCCGGCCATCGCCTCGCACGGAGGTGCAATCGCGTTGGTGGGCGTCGAAGACACCGAGATCTACCTTGAGATGAGTGGTGGGTGCCAAGGCTGCGCCATGTCACGCATGACACTCCGTCAGGGAGTCGAACGCATGGTCCGCCAAGCGGTGCCTGAGGTGACCGTGATCCACGACGTCACCGACCACTCGTCTGGCGAGAACCCCTTCTTCGAGGGCCCCACGCTTTAGTCGCCTCAGAGGCGATGTTCAGGCATCCCGCTCTGTGACGCTTCCCGCCTCGATCGCGCTCGGTCCCCGCCCCCCTCTCCGATCACCCTCCCGGTACAGCCGGTGGTGATATACGGCGTATCGCTGCTAGCGGGGTGCATGCTGGTCGGCGCGTTTATCGGTCAGCTGATTGGGGAGTTGATTGGCATCGACGCCAACGTCGGCGGTGTCGGCATCTCCATGTTGTTGCTGATTCTGGTTGCTTCGAAAGTGCAAGCCAGTGGCCGCCTCAATCCCATCTCCCAGACGGGCATCACCTTCTGGAGCGCAATCTACATACCGGTGGTCGTGGCGATGGCTGCTAGCCAGAACGTGGCGGCGGCGGTAGAGGGCGGGACAATGGCGGTGCTGGTCGGAGTCCTGGCCGTTGTCGTCAGCTGTGCTCTGGTGCCGTTACTCAGTCGCATCGGCGGTGAACCGCCGCCGCCCCTGCCGGACATAGACGTCGAGCAGGGCGTATGACCACGGCGATCGATCTCATGGCGCAGGTAATGAGCCGATATGGCTTGATCACTGCCTTCGCGGTCGTGGGGATCACCGTGTGGGTGTCCTATCAACTGTCCGGGCGCCTGACCAAAGGACACCTTCACGGGTCGGCGATCGCCATCATGCTCGGCTTGCTTGCGGCATACGTTGGCGGTGTCGTCACCGGAGGGGGCCGCGGCGTAGCCGATCTGGAGGTACTGGCCGGGATCGGATTGATGGGCGGCAGCATGCTTCGGGACTTCGCAATCATCGCCACCGCTTTTGGCGTGAATACACGGGAGTTGGCGCGTGCCGGAGCGAGTGGCGTCATCTCTCTGTTTGCTGGCGTGTTCGTGTCGTTCACGATCGGCGCGGTCGTGGCTTATGCTTTCGGCTATACCGATCCCGTGAGCATGACCACGATCGGCGGCGGTGCAGCCACGTACATCGTGGGACCCGTGACCGGTGCCGCCCTTGGGGCCAGTTCGGATGTGATGGCACTCAGTATTGCCGCAGGGCTGATCAAATCCATGCTGGTGATGGCTGGAACCCCCTTCGTCGCACCGTTCATCGGATTGAATAATCCGCGTTCTGCGATGATTTATGGTGGCCTCATGGGCACCACGAGTGGAGTGGCAGGGGGGCTGGCCGCCACCGATGAACGTCTGGTTCCGTATGGCGCGATGACAGCCACGTTCTATACTGGGCTGGGTGCACTGTTGGGGCCTTCGGTGATCTTCCTGATCATCAGGGCGATCATGAGCTGACCGTTTCCATCTGACACGACGGCGCTGGATCGAGGAGAGACCGAAGTATGCCAGAACGTGAATTCGTCCGGCGGGCACGGAGTTTCGGGGAACGGGTCGCAGTGACAGCGGATGGCCACGATCACTCGTACGACTCGCTGCTCTCAGTATCGGAGGCAATAGCCTCCAGTCTGCTGGACGGGGCGCCCGACTTGGGTGAAGAGCGAGTCGCCTTCTTTTTCCCGGCGAGCTTCGAGTACACCGCGGTCCAGTGGGGCATCTGGAGAGCCGGGGGCATTGCCGTGCCGCTTAGCCTGTCCGCGGCAGACCCGGAGCTCGAGCATGTGATCACCGATGCCCAGGTCGATCGAGTCATCGCACCTGAGGATTCACTGGCGAAGCTGCAGCCACTTTGTGATCGGCTGTCGAAGCCCCTGCTCAGTGTCGAGGGGATCTCATCAGGGCAGTCGGTGCCTTTGCCGGAGCTGGAGGGCCCGAGGCGAGCGATGATTCTCTACACGAGCGGCACGACCAGCAAGCCCAAAGGTGTAGTGAGCACTCACGCCAACATTGAGGCGCAGATCACGACGCTGGTGGAAGCCTGGGGTTGGCGATCCGAAGATTCGATTCCGCTGTTTCTGCCCCTGCATCATGTCCACGGGATCGTCAACGTGCTGAGTTGCGCGTTGTGGTCGGGGGCCCGGGTGGACTGTTTCAACTCCTTCGATGCACAGGCAGTTCTGGAGCGCGTGGCAGACCAGGCGTATACCGTGTTCATGGGAGTGCCGACCATCTATGTCAAGCTGATCCAGATCCTGGAGGCTGCCGATGAGGGGGATCGGGCGCTATACGCTGATGGATTCGCCCATATGCGATTGATGGTGTCGGGTTCTGCCGCATTACCGGCCAGCGTGCATGAGCAATGGACGCACTTGACCGGACAGAAACTTCTAGAGCGCTATGGCATGACGGAAATCGGCATGGCAATCTCCAATCCCTTGAACGGGGAGCGACGGCCAGGGGCCGTGGGCCTGCCGCTGCCTGGCGTCACCATCAGACTGGTCAGTGAAGCGGGTGAGTCGATCGAAGCGGAGGGCGAACCCGGAGAGATTCAAGTTCGCGGGTCCGCGGTGTTCTCCGAGTACTGGCAAAAGCCCGACGTGACGGAGGCGTCTTTCGTGGACGGATGGTTCCGTACGGGGGACATGGCGGTGTTGGAGGATGGGTACTATCGCATCATGGGCCGCCTGTCGGTGGACATTATCAAGTCGGGCGGATACAAGCTCTCAGCCCTGGAAATCGAGAGTACCTTGCTGACGCACCCGGCAATCCGAGAGTGTGCCGTGATTGGCGTGCCGGACGATACCTGGGGGGAAGTGGTGGCAGTGGCCATCGTGGCCAATGACGGGGAGCACATCGAACTCCCGGGTCTGAAAGAGTGGGCGACTGAGCGCATGTCCACGTACAAAATCCCCAAGTCGCTGTTGCTGTTGGAGGAGTTGCCGAGAAACGCCATGGGCAAAGTGACCAAGCCTGCCGTCCGAGATCTTTTCGACTGATGGAGCCCTTGAATCGCCGAGATTTCGTAAAGAAAGCCGGCCTCGGCGCCGCCGGCACGAGCGTTCTGGCTGGGTGCGGGGGCGCCGAAACGCAGAGTGCGGGGGAAGACGGTGTCATGTCGGGGCCCAGAGTGAATTGGCGCATGGCGACGAGCTTTCCGCCGAGTCTGGATATTCTCAACGGATGCGCCCTGCTCGTCGCGGAGCGGGTCGAGGCCCTCACGGGCGGACGCTTCACGATCCGCGTATTTCCGCCGGGCGAGCTCGTCCCTGCTCTCCAGGTCATGGACAGCGTGCAGTCCGGCACGGTCCACGCCGGTTACACAAGCGACTATTACTACATCGGTAAACACCCGGCGCTCGCGTTCGGGACCTCCATCCCCTTCGGGCTGAACGCCCGTCAACAGACGGCTTGGCTGCACTTCGGAGGTGGCTTGGAGATGCTCCGGGATATCTACGCCGACTTCGGGATGACTTCGATTCCGTGCGGAAACACGGGAGCTCAGTTCGGTGGGTGGTTTCGGAGACCCGTCGAAACGCTCGCCGACTTACGGGGCGTGCGCATGCGCATCCCCGGACTCGCGGGAGAGATCATGGCTCGCCTCGGCGTCACGGTCCACGTCCTCGGCGGCCCCGACGTCTTTCCGGCGCTGGAGCGAGGCGCCATTGACGCCGCGGAATGGGTCGGACCCTACGACGACGAGAAGCTCGGATTCCACGAGGTCGCGAAGAACTATTACGTCCCCGGATGGTGGGAGCCGGGACCGTCGACCGTGCTACAGATCGGCCTCGACGCCTGGAACGATCTCCCACCCTCCTACCAGGCGGCGCTAGAGAGCGCGTGCAATGATGCCACGCGCATGACCCTGGGCCGCTACGACGTCGAAAATCCACCCGCCTTGAAGCGTCTTACGAATGAACACGGGGTGACCCTACGCAGGTTTTCGGACGAGATCCTAGAGGCCGCCTGGAACGAGAGCGGAGCTTACCTCGAAGAGCAGGCCACCGCAAACGAGGATTTCCGCCGGATCTACACTTCGTGGAGGGCATTCCGGACGGAAAGCTTCCCGTATTTCTCCAGCAACGAGTCAGTGTACGCCAACTTCGCGTTCCCGCGGACGTAGGCACTTCCAGAGGAAGTTAGGCCCTCACACCCGCGCCCAAGCGATCAAGCCCGCGAGCACGATCAATTGGATGACGATGAACGGAATGGCCCCCCGGTAGATCGTGGTCGTCGGAATGCTCGGCGGCGCGACCCCCCTGAGGTAGAAGAGCGAGAAGCCGAACGGGGGTGTGAGAAAGGACGTCTGGATGTTCACGGCCAGGACGATCCCCAACCACGTCAAGTCAATGCCCAGAATCTGAGCGGGCGCCACGATCAAAGGCACGATGATGAAGGCGATCTCGAAGAAGTCGATGAAGAAGCCGAGCCCGAAGACGACGGCGTTGACGACCAGCAGAAAGCCGAGCGATCCGCCGGGGAGGTCGGTGAGCATGTCGGCGATCCAGAGATCTCCCTCGAGACCTCGGAACACCAGCGTGAACGCAGTGGAGCCGATCAGCAGGAAGATGACCATGATCGTGAGGCGCGTCGTGTCGTCCATCGCGGCTCTCAGGGTCTGCATCGACAGCTGCCGGTGCACGGCCGCAAGTGCCATGGCGCCGAGCGCACCCAGCGACCCGGCTTCCGTCGGTGTCGCGACACCGGCGAATATGCTGCCCAGCACGACCAGAATCAGGACCAAGGGCGGGAGCATCGAGCCCATGACACGCCGTAGAAGCTCCGCCGCTGGAATGTCGAACAACTCCTCGGGCATGGCGGGTGCGGCCTCCGGCTCCGCGATCACGACGCCGATTACGTAGACCACATACGCGCTCGTCAGGATCAGCCCGGGGACCAATCCCGCCCGGAAGAGGGCGCCCACCGACACGCCCATCTGATCTCCCAGGACGATCAACACGATACTCGGCGGGATGATCTGCCCCAACGTGCCGGCGGCCGCGATGACCCCGACGGTCAGCTCATCCTTGTAGCCGTTTCGCATCATGACCGGGAGTGAGATCAGCCCCATCGCGGTGACCGATGCCCCTACGACACCGGTGGCCGCGGCTAGCAGGGCTCCGACGCCGATGACGCCGATGGCCAGCCCGCCCCGGAAACGGCCGAACAGAATGCCGATGGTCTCCAGAAGGTCCTCGGCCAAGCCGGACTTTTCGAGAACCGTGCCCATGAATATGAAGAAGGGGACGGCCAGGAGCGTGTAGTTCGCCATGATCCCGAACGTCCGATCCGGAAGCGCGCGCAGGAGGACGGGGTCGAAATGCCCTACCAGCATCCCCAGGAACGAAAACGCCAGGGCGGCACCCACCAGCGCGAAAGCCACTGGGTACCCCGTGAAGATGAGGACGAGTGCCCCTAGGAGCATGGCCGGACCCCAGATGTCGCCCACTAGTCGCGCTCGCCCGACGCTTCAGGGTCATTCGATCTGGCGGATCCTTCGGAGGGTCCCTCAGCCGACTCCCCCAGGATCGCGGCGTTCTTCACGATCTGACTGATCGCTTGAAGGAGCAGCAGGAAGAACGACACGAGCATGACCGTCTTGATCGGATAGCGCGGCAGCCCGCCCGGATCGGGCGAAGTCTCAAGAATAGACCAGCTGTTCACGACCGGTCCCCACGAGATCCACAGCATTACGAACGCGAAGGGGACGAGGAAGAAGGCAGAACCGATCAGGTCGATCCAGGCGCGTGCCCGACGCCCCAAGCGCGAGTACAGCACGTCCACGCGAACGTGGTAGTCATGGTTCAGCCCGTACGCCGCGCCCATCAGAAAGATGAGGCTGAAGAGGTACCACTGGAGTTCGAGGTACGCGTTCGAGCTGAGTGATAGGCCGGTGTAGCGATCCGCGTAGCGGGCGATGGCGTTGAACGCCCCAACGATCACCATCACCAGCGCGATCCATTGGATGGCCGCTCCGATCCGGTCGTTGAGCCGGTCGATCGCGGCAGAGATCCGCTGGAGAGACCTCACGCGCTAGGGCGCCTCTGCAGCCCTGAGGTCCTCCCTCGGTTGTCCCAGCTGCCGTAGGATGGCCCGGCCGATCTCAAGCAAGGTTTCAACTCCGTGCACGTCGTGCGGCAGTAGGTTCAGATGGACCCGCTGGAGGCGCGCAAACGTACTGTCGATTTCGTCCCGGTACTCCTGTTCCTGAGCCCGACGCTCCTGGAGAAAGTCCCCATCGGCTTCGGGCGGCAAAAGGCGATTCACGACCATTCCCGCCACTGGCACGTCGAACTTGCGCAGCAAGTCGAGCATCTTCCTGCTCTCGAGAATCGGCAGCCGTTCAGCGGTGAGCACCAGGAGAAATGCGGTGACCGTCGGGTCGGTCAGGAGGGCACGCGCCCGATGGAATTTCCGGCGCCGGGTCAGGAGAATGTCTTGGATTCGGCCGTCGCGACTGTCGTCCGGCTCCTCCTTCGACCCGCCGATCATCCCGAACTCATCCTCTCGCGAGTGATCACGGCCGAAGACCCTGAGCAGTTCACCCAATCGTCGCGACCGGTCCTGGTGGCCGAGCATGCCATCGCTCCACGCGGACAGCACCTCGGGCAAGGAAAGAAGCCGGATCGTGTGCCCCGAGGGGGCCGTATCGAATATCAACAGGTCGAAGCGGCTCCTCGCGTCCGCCATCAAGTCGGCCATGCGTTCGAGCAGTGCGGCCTCCATCGTGCCAGGCGAATGGCGTGCGAGCTCGAGCTGCCGGTCGATCTCCTTGTACATCTTGGGGGCGACCAGTGACTTCATGCTCATCTTGACTGTCGCGATATGGCGCTCGGCTTCGGCCTCCGGGTCGATCTCCAGACCCGTGAGGTTGGGGCTGAGGGAGGTCTCCTCGTTTCCGATCCTTGTATCGAAAACGTCGCCGAGCGAATGCGCGGGGTCCGTCGAGACGAGCAGCGTTGCACGGCCCGAATCAGCCGCCATCAGCCCGAGCGCACCGGCGGTCGTGGTCTTACCGACGCCACCCTTCCCGCCCACGAAGATGATGCGCCTGTCGAAGAGGTGATCCACGGTTTGCTACGACTCCTGAGCCATCGCCCCTAGCAACACCTGAAATCGTCGAGAGGCGAATGCTCCATGCCCGCCCGTTTGTGCCACTCGTGGAACTTCTCCAGCATGATCGGCTGCAGCTCGAGTGTGTAGTACGTGGCGGGGTTCGGGATCCCCATCATCTCTGAGAAGATGAGCAGCATGAAGAGATCGTCCTGCTCACGCTTCGCACGCGCGACCATGCCCCGGTAAGGCGCGTTGTAGGCCTCAGAAGCCAGGTACGCCAACCGACGGAACCACCTCTTGATGTTAGCCCACGTGATTCTCATTCAGCCGGCCCTTCTTTGCTCAACCCTATGAAGCCGCAGCCGCCTTCTTCTCCCGAGAGAACGCAGACGTCGACTCGAGGATCACGAAGATCGCCAGGATGATCACCACGACGTCTAGCGTCATCAGCATATAGCTACCCCCGTTAAACAGATCCCACAGCTGATAGATCGCGGCCAGGAAGGACATCGTCGTAACGAACACCATGGGGACGAGAGTAAAGATGTACCGTCGCCTGAGCTTGACCAGCATGACGCTGATCACCAGTAGCGTCAGGCCCGCCAGCAACTGGTTGGTGGTGCCGAACAGGGGCCAGATGAGCATACCACCCTGCCCGTCCGCACCACCCGCTCCGAACGCCAGCGCGAGGCACGCCCCCACCGCCAAGAACGTCGCGATATATCCGTTCTGCAACGCAGGAATCTTGTAGATGGTGCCCCATTCCTGGATGATGAAACGCTGGAGGCGCACCCCCGTATCCATCGTCGTTGCGGCGAACAAAATGGCCATGACGGCCAGGAGTGTGGCCGCAAATGCTTGGGACAGCGGCAGTCCGTCTGAAACGATTTGTGACCCGCCTGCGACGAACGTGGAGATGCCGATCGTGCCGCCGAACTGCGCGTACACCGTCTGCCACTCGCCGAGCGAAGCGAAGCCGGCGCTGACGGCGATGATCGTGACGAGGGCAAGAAGTCCCTCACCGGACGAACCCAGATAACCCACGAAGCGGGCGTCCGTCTCCTTGTTCAGTTGCTTGGACGTCGTTCCGGACGCCACCAGACCATGGAAACCGGAGAGAGCCCCGCATGCAATCGTCACAAAGAGCAGAGGCAACAAGGGGGGCGTTCCCTCGGGAACAACCGTGTTGTACATCGGTGCGACGATCGTGGGGTTCGCAATGAACACCGCGCCGAACAACAGGCCCAGCCCGATGATGAGCTGAATGCCGTTGATGTAGTCTCTCGGCTGAAGCAGTAACCAGACCGGAAGCATTGACGCGATCGTGGCGTACGCGAACAGGATTATGATCCATTGTGGAGCCGCTCCGAGACCCATGAAGGTCTGTGGCAATTCCACCGGAAAGAGCTCCCCCAAATACATCACCGAATAAAGCATGATGACGCCCACGACTGTGGGCCATAATAGCGGGACCTTCATCTTATAGATCAGCACCCCGATCACCACGGCCACCGCGATCGCGCTCCAGGACGGAATCACGCTGCTCGGCGTTGCCACGAAAGCATTGGAGATCGAGACGGCGAACACGGCGTTGACCATCATCAACAGGAAGAAGATCACGATCATGAACAGCGTGCGTGCACGGAGACTCACGACATCGCCCGTCAGCGATCCGATCGACCGCCCCTGGTTACGGACGCTCGCCCAAATCGCGCCGAAGTCGTGCACGCCGGCGAAGAAAATCGTGCCGCCGATCACCCATATGAACGCAGGCAACCACCCCCAGATGACCGCGATGGCAGGTCCGATGATGGGCGCCGCACCAGCAACGGAAGTGAAGTGGTGTCCCCAGAGCACGACCCTGTTCGTGGGAGTGAAGTCCACATCGTCCCGCATCGAGTGGGCCGGTGTCTCGAAATTCGGATCGAGCTGATAGATCTTCTCAGCGATGAACTTCGAGTAGACAAAATAGCCGACGGCTATGAGTACCATTCCGATGAGTGCCGGGACGATCGCGGTCATAGCTCAACCAGTATCAAAGGTGGATCCGGACAGCCGAGTGGCAATGTACGGAAAAAAATCGCTCGCGTCAGCCCTGCGTGTGGAGGAAGTCGGTAAAGCCGGCGTCGTAATCGGAGAGACCGTTCTGCCCGGTCATCTTCATACGCTCTTCCATGATCGGCTTCATGACCGTCCACACGGCCCGCTCGTAAGCCGTGGGCTCAGGCCGAATCGCATGGAAGTCCTTCGCCAGTTCCTCGCGAAGGCGCGACTCATCCACCAGGCGGTGATAGTGCTCAAGGTCTCCATCCGCCAAGACCCGCAGATTGCGGTGCGTGCGCTCGGCGAGAGCGGCTTGCACAAGCACCGGGTGGCCTGAGGTGCTGAGCGCCAGATAGGCGATGGCCTGCGCTTGGAGCTCCTTGTAGTAGCCTTTTCTGTGGCAGAACTCGTGTGCGATGATGTGCGGCTCGAAGACGCCTGAGTCCCGGAAGATCGTGACGTCGCCGGAGAGGATGTCACACGCACCCAGAGCGAAAGGGAACAAGAGCTTGGAGAGGGCCACGCTGCGGACTTCGGAGCTCGTCTCGACGCGCTGCCCGGTGATCGAGGAGATGTAGGTGGTCAAATGCTCGTTCGCGACCCGGGCCAACTCTTCTCGCGAAAGCTCCACCGGCTGGTAGTCCCGGTTGAGGACGGCGACGAGGTCCAAGACCTCTTCCCGCCGCGCCTCATCGCTCATCGGCTCAAGGGCCGACAGGTCCTGGCCGAATGCCTCCTCGAAGTCGATGGGACGAGCGTCCTGCCGGGCGAGCCAGTCGCTCAGCGCGCTTCCGGCATAAGCCCCCAGGGCGACGGCTTGGACGATGCGGCCGGGCACGCTCCCGCGGAACAGGAGACGGGATGCCAAGGGAGCCAGCATGAACACGTCGGCAAGAGCAAACGGTGCGTACGTCGCTTGGTTGGGGATTTCTACGCGGTCCATAGCCACCTCTTACCACGCCCGGTGGCCGTGGGTCCCTCATTGCGGGGCGGTACCCTGAGGGTACAATGGTTCGAAATGCCATTCGTTCTCTTCTCCCTGGGCCTACTCCTCCTTCCGGGAGAAAGTCTGGCTCAGAGCCGCAGCCGTGATGCCTGGTTTCCGGACGTGGCATACTTTTCCCGGCCGACGGCTTCGGTCCGCGAGCCGACATTCGCGGTCAGGGTGCTGTGGAGCACGGTGTTCCGAGAGCGGTTCGACCCCGTCGAACGCTCACCGTTCGACCCCCAGGGCGGAAGCGGGCTGGAGACTGACCTCCAGGGCGAAGCGGCAATCGGGGGCACCGTCCGGATCTGGCAACCGGCACAGTGGATCAATGGGGGACTCACGCTCGGCACTCAAGCTGGAGTTTTCGGCCGTTTTCGGCTCGAGGTCCCGGGCAACGACCTAGTGGCCTCCGACTGGATCGTGGCTCTTCCGGCGGAGATCGCACACGGACCCTGGTCCGGACGCCTACGCCTTCTCCACTGGAGCGCTCACATAGGCGACGAGTTGATGGAGGCCGGTGTGGAACGTGTCGACTTCACCACGGAGACACTCGAGGCCCTGGTCGCCTATGGGCCCGGCGATTTTCGTTTTTACGGAGGCGGAAGCCTGGTGATCCGTTCGAGCCTCGAGAACGAGCCCCAGTTGGGTCCGGCCTTTTCCGATGACCTGCTGATCCGCTTGGGCGCCGACGCCCGCGTGCGCCCGTGGGACCGGGACGACGTAACGCTAGACGGCGGAGTGGACTGGCAGAACAGTGACCGCACGGAGTGGGTGAGCCAGTTTTCCATTCGGCTCGGCGTCAGCGTGCGTGACGGTGCCCGCTCGGCCCAGTTGAGCGGGGTCTACCACCGGGGGCCGTCGCCCATGGGTCAATTCTTCCTCACCGACGAGCGATACTGGGGCATCGAGTTGATCCTGGTGCCTTGAACGGCGTACGTTCCAGCATCTTAAATTCCACCGTGCGCTGGAGGCCGGCCAGGAGGGCGCCAACAAAGCCGCCTCGGAGGGTGCGTGGCCGGCGACGATTTCCTTCTTCCGCGAGTTGCTGGAGAAATAGGCAATAGCCAGTGCGGAATCCGTGGCTAAGGGCAATACGGAGAGGAACACCACATGAAGGCGCGAGCCCTGACGAGTAGGAAAACGATCTGGGGATGGGCGCTCTACGACTTCGGCAATTCGGCGTTCTTTACCGTGATCGTGACGTTTCTCTACGCGGCCTTCTTCGGTGATGCAATCGTCCCAGAGGGTGATATCCCCGGTTCGGTCATCTGGGCGTACGGGCTCACCGCAACCGGAGTCATCGTCGCGTTGACCTCACCCTTTTTGGGCGCCCTCGCCGACCGCGGGGGCCACCGTCGTCGTTATCTCTTCATCACGACGGTGGTGGCGATCCTGGCGACCGCGCTCCTCTATTTTCCCACGCCGGGGGAGGTGCGCCTGGCCCTGGTGATCTTCGTGATCGCCAACGTGGCGGCCGAACTCGGGAATGTTTTTTACAATGCGTACCTGCCCGACATCTCTACGCCGGACAACATCGGCAAGATCTCCGGCCACGGGTGGGCTCTGGGATACGCCGGAGGAGTCCTCATCATGGGGATAGCGCTGGTCGGCTTCGTTCTACCGGACCAGCCCTGGTTCGGCATCCAGGCGGGAGAGGCTGGGCTTTTCCAAAACTACCGGGCCACGACGGTCCTGGTCGCTGTGTGGTTCGCGGTTTTTGCCATCCCCATATTCAGGTGGGTTCCGGAGCCCAAGCACGCGAAGACTCCCCCGCTCCGTGAGCTCTTGCGGGGTACCATGGTCCAACTCGGGACCACCCTCAAGGAGATCCGGCGCTACGGACAGATCGCTCGGCTGCTGATCGCACACATGTTCTACAACGACGGCCTGGCGATGATCTTCGGCGTCGCGGGGATCTACGCCATCGAAGTGTTTGGTTTTACAATCCCGCAGGTGATGCTTTTCGGGCTGACAGTCCAGGCCACGGCCGGGCTCGGCGCGTTCGCGATGGGATTTCTCGACGATCGCGTCGGAGGCAAAAAAACGATCCTCATCTCCCTGGTCGGGCTTTCGCTCGCCGTTCTCTTGGCCACGCTCGCTCCGGCCGAGAGCGCAGCCTCAATGTACGTAGCAGGGGTGATCATCGGTATATTCATGGGTCCCAATCAGGCCGCGAGCCGCTCACTTCTGGGCCGCTTCGTCCCCGCCGAGAAGGAGACGGAATTTTATGGTTTCTTCGCCTTTTCAGGGAAGGCCACGGCTTTTATGGGGACGGCGATCTACGCTGCAACGACCACGGCGTTCGGGAATCCCAGGTACGGTGCCGGGTCGGTGATCGTCTTTTTCCTGGTCGGGGGACTGATCCTCCTCACTGTGGACGAGCAAGCGGGTGTGGCCGCTAGTGGCAGGATTTCGGCTTCATAGCCATGCGTATCGTCGCCGGAAAGCACGCGGGTCGCCACCTCACCTCCCCCGCCAAGCCCATTCGACCCACTGCCGAGGCGGTTCGGGACCGCTGGCTCGACCGGCTGAAGGACGACCTCGAGGACGCGCGGGTCTTGGATCTCTTCGCCGGCTCCGGAGCGCTGGGGCTCGAAGCGCTGTCGCGGGGCTCCTCCTCGGTGGATTTCGTGGAAAACGGTGCGAAGGCTCTCCATTCGCTCAAAGCCAACGTGGCGGCGCTCCGAGAGAAGAAGCGTACACGCATCTTCAAGCGGGACGCCATCGCCTTCGCTGAGGCGTTGGATGAACACAGCTACGAAATCGCGTTTGTCGATGCGCCTTACGGATCGAAGAAACTGGACCTCATCGTCCGCACCTGGGCCGCTTGTCACTTCGCGCTGATCCTCGGCGTGGAGCACGCGCGGAACCACGTGCTTCCCATCGAGCGACTCCGAGGGCGCACACGGTTCAGCGGCGAGACGGGGGTGACGATCTTCCGTGCCTCGATCGTCGAAGGCCTGCAAAAGAAAGTGTTATCGCCTCGCTTAACCCCCACGTAACTTTTATTTACAGACGAGTGGTGCCTGGTCCGTCTATTCCAACCTACGCACCGGAACGGCACGAGCCCGTTAGGCAATCCCGGAAGTACTGTCAGGATTTCCCCCACCCGGCTTCGTAACCTCTCCGGCTTCGGCGACTCCCCTTCCCTCAGAAGTCACCCGGCTTAGAATCCATCCAGAGATCGTCTGAACAAATGACCCCTGAAGGCCCCCCCCGAATGGAGCACCCGATGGCGAGGTTGAGGGTCTACGTACTCGCGCTGGCGATGACGCTTGCGGCATGTGTACCCGGCGCCGGATCACAGTCCGCGACCGTCATGGACGAGGTCGCCGAATCCTACGTGCGCTTGGTTCTCGCCGTGGGAGAGCACGACAGGGATTACGTCGACGCGTACTACGGTCCTCAGGAATGGCGGGACGAAGTCACCGCCGAGCAACTCGGATTGTCCGCCATCGCGGCCCGAGCCGATGCGCTGATCGAACGGCTCCGCGCTGTCGATGCTCCGGACCAGGAGTTGGAGCGCCTACGCTACACGTACCTCGCAACGCAGTTGGGGTCGCTCACCACCCGCGTGGACATGTTGGGGGGTCGCACGATGACCTTCGACGAAGAGTCTCGGGCACTCTACGACGCGGTCGCACCGACCAACCCGGGCGAGTACTACGCCTCGATTCTAGAAGAACTCGATGACGTTCTTCCGCCGGGTGGATCGATCACGGAGCGTTTCGGGGCATTTCGGTCCGCCTACGTGATTCCACCCGACCGACTCGACGCCGTGTTCATGCGGGCCATCGAGGAGTGCCGCGAGCGCACCCTTGAATATGTCGACCTGCCCGAGGGGGAGAGCTTCGTGGTCGAGTACGTCACGGATCAGTCGTGGAGCGGCTACAACTGGTACCAAGGTGGTTACCACAGCTTGATCCAGGTCAACGTCGATTTCCCCAGCCTGATCGACCGGGCCGTGGACCTGGCCTGCCATGAGGGCTATCCGGGGCATCACACCTATAACGCACTGTTGGAGCACGATTTGGTGAACGAGAGGGGGTGGCCTGAATATTCAGTGTACGCCCTCTTCAGCCCCCAGTCGTTCATCGCCGAGGGCAGCGCCAACTTCGGGATCGAGATGGCCTTTCCGGGGAACGAGCGACTCGAGTTCGAGCGTGACGTCCTATTCCCGATCGCTGGCCTGGACCCTAGCACGGCGGAGAGCTACTACCGAGTACAAGACCTCGTCGCCCGCATGAACTACGCGGGAAACGAGGCCGCACGACTCTACATCGACGGTGACGTCGACGCCGACGGAGCCGTCGACTGGCTGGTACGTTATGCGATGTACAGCCCCGGAGGCGCTCGCCAACGTCTGCGCTTCGTCGACCAGTACCGAAGCTACGTCATCAACTACAATCTCGGACTCGATCTCGTGAGAGATTACGTGGACGGTGACGGCACGGACGGTGCTCGGGCCGGGGCTACTCCCGACGTGCGCTGGGACCGCTTCATGCGGCTGCTCGCGTCGCCGAGGTTGCCAGGGGATTTGTAGAGTCTCAGATCCGAAGCAGCCGGTTCATCTTGATCGTGAATCCCCGGTTCGAGAGATTGGACCACCGATCCAGGACGTCGGTGTCCCGGTCCTCCGTGTAGACGATGAAGATCTCACTGCCCGGCGCCCACTCCCAGCGGAACCGGAAATTACTGCTGAAGCTGTCCCTTCCATAATTGTACTGGACCAGGCCGCTCAAATACATGCGCGGACTGATGCTGTAATTCACGCGAGCCCTGGCCATATGCTGGTTGAACTCGCCGTCGAACGCCTCTTGCGGGAGATTTATCCAGTTGAACTCGAGGCTGGGTTCGAGTGAGAGTTGCGGCAGGATTTCGATTCTGGCCCGGCTGAATCCGATCGACGTCCGATCGCCCGTGTAGTACTCGCCTTTCAGCAAGCTGAGGCGGCCCGAGTAGGGACGCTGGAGCCCGAAGTTGTAGCTCACCTGGACGTCTCGGAATGAATGGCGGCCCGCGGGAATGGTCGCCCCGGAGATCCGTACGTCCTCGAGAAGCCTCTCGTAGCTGTCGTTGAACGTGACTCCGAAGTTGTCACTGTTTTCAAACTCGATCTGGAATCCCACCTGCCCGTCGCGGTTCTCCAGGGGACCGGCCTTCTCCCACGGATAGATCCGCTCGTCGATTTTCTCGATATATGCGAGACTCCCGCTGAACCTCAGCTGACGGATCCAGCTAATCGACCCGGGCCTGGGGCTGAATCGTCCGGAGACCGAACTCTGGCGGAATCCCTTCCGCCGCACGAATCCGATCTCGGGATTGAAGTCGTCCCCAACCAGGAGATGCTGGGCCTGAGCGCTCAACAGGTCTCCGCCGTAGCCGAAGCTGGCCCGATAGCTCTCGTCGTTACCGGTGAGCCCCTCGGTCTGAGTCTTCGCGTAGTATGTGACCAGGCTCAGGTTCTCGAAGAACGCAAACGAAGCGTCGACTCCGTACGCCTGATTGGACCCCGTGGAGACGGCGGACTGCGAACGGTTCTGGAAGAGGACTCCGACGCTGCTGCGCGCCAAGATGTCGCGACGAAGTCTGAGCACGCTGAAATTGGTCGACTTGATTCCCGGACCGTGGTCATCGGTCTGAATGTTCAGCACACCCACATCGAACGAGCCCACCTTCCCGGTAACCCTGCCCCCGCCCAGAATGGGAACCGGCTCGCCGTCCTGGAGGCCTATTTTCCTGCTGTAGAACAGCGTGGGCGTTCCTCCTCTCCCGCCACCACCGACGCCGCCCGAGACGCTCGGAGCAAAGTTGAAGATCCCCCGTCCCTCAAGGAAAAACTCCCTCTTCTCTGGGAAGAACAGGCTGAACCGAGTCAAGTTCACCTGCTGTTCGTCTACCTCGACCTGCGCGAAATCAGTGTTGAAGGTGAAATCTGCAGTGAGGTTCTCGGTGATCCCATACTTGACGTCCAGTCCCGCGTCGTAATCCCAATCGTTCACAATGCCACCGGGATCGATACGTTCCGACTTAAGCCCAGTGATGGCGTAGGGCTTGACCTCGAGGTTTCTACTCGCAGGCGGTGCCTCAAGTCCCACGAGCGTTCCAGCCATCGACACCCGGAACGACCCTGTCGAACCCGATCCGACCACCGCCAACGGCAGGGGCGTGAGAAAATTCCACTCATTCTTACGACGGATCGCGCGCCTCAACTGGAGCCCCCAAATCTGATCCCTGCCTGGGCGATAACGCAGTGACTTAAACGGAATCGCCATCTCAACGGTCCAGCCACCATCAAAGCGCCCGGTTCGGACATCCCAGATCGGGTTCCAGTCAGTGTTCGGGTTTCCCTCGTTCGTGATCTGGAATTCGGCGAGGGCACCGAGCGGGTTCGTGTAGAACATGACTCCGTTCCGGCGATCGTAATATGTATCGAACATTACTCCAAACGTGTCGTTCTGTCGGAGTTGGCCTGTGTCGCGCCGCATTTCGTTCGCCACCCACTCGCTCTCCGGTGCAGAGTCCCAGGCCCGCGCCGAGACGTAGATATTCCTGTCATCGAAGGTGATCCAGACCTCCGTCCGTTCGGTCGGGGTAGCGAACTCATCGGGAAGAGCCTGAACGAAATCCGTGATCGAGGGAATGGTCCCGTAGAACGCTTCCTCCAACTCGCCGTCAATGTCTATCACCTCGGTCAAGCGAACCGCCCGAACCGTGGCGTTCCCCATGTCATCTCGGTTGATCACTTCGGGGGCAAGCGGCGGTGGCGGCCCCAGGATTGCCGAAACGTCTGCCTCTGTAGAAGGGGGCACTTGGGCAGCCACGGTGGCCGGGCCAGCAAGCAGGGCAGCCACGGTGAACATTACTACGGTCCACAGGGTCTCGAAGCGGGATTCGTGGCGGGTGATGTGCGGCATGTATTTACTCGTCGCCCCCACTGCGCGGGGGCGGAGAAGGCACGTGAATTCGAGAGATCTCGTTGTATCCAATCACAGGACACACCGACGGGGGGGGTTGTTGGGTCCTGTGAGATCGCGGGCTCATCGGTTGAGCCTCATATGGATCGCCCAGCTCACGGGAGCCTATACGTCACCACCTGGTCGGTAGCGGCCAGCGCCACGTACTGATTCCCGTCGGACCCCTGGTAGGTCATCGGGTTCGCGTTTCCACGCCGGTCCAACCGGGTCACCCAGAGTTCGCGAC
>Ga0315336_1000487_pt1 | contig 109212 bp, 97 predicted proteins | sample ASW5metaG_FD_204512 | JGI IMG/M metagenome (GOLD analysis project Ga0315336, IMG submission 204512) | Ammonia-oxidizing marine archaeal communities from Monterey Bay, California, United States - ASW #5 | ecosystem: Environmental > Aquatic > Marine > Intertidal zone | place: USA: California...
CCGAACTCAGTAGTGAAACGACGCATCGCCGATGGTAGTGTGGGGTCTCCCCATGTGAGAGTAGGTCATCGTCAAGCTCCTTTCCCAAACCCCCGACCCGCGCAAGCTGGCCGGGGGTTTGCTTTTGCGGTGGAGAAAAGTGCTGAGTTACAGGAGACGATTTAGCGCTTACCTGCGAAAGTCCCCGTCGATCTTTCAATGGCATTGCCGCAAGCCAGCCTATAAAGCTTGCCCAGGTCGGAATGCTTTGAGCGCGGTGTTGAAAACAAAAGCCGGCCCCAAAAGCATAATGCAGCGTTTAGTCCTGACGGCCCCGGCTGCATGCAGCAGTGCAGTGTTAGCTGTCGGTCTTGGCCGACACTAGCTAATGCATCGATGCTCGAAGCTGGAGCCGCCGGCAGCTGTCGTCCAGGTCCATAGCTCTGGCTGGGCTCTTAGGCTGCGCCAGTCGGCGCGGACACCTGCCCACGGACTGATGGCAGGCGTGTTGAAAGAACACAGCCATTTCGCTATCCCGTTATTCCCTTTGCCCCGCTTCAAGCATGGTCTCTGGACGAACCCATTGATCGAATTCCTCGCTGGTCAGGTAGCCGAGTTCCATGGCTGCTTCGCGCAATGTGGTGCCTTGTGCGTATGCCTTCTTGGCGATTTCAGCTGCGCGGTCATAGCCGATATGAGGGTTCAGCGCTGTTACCAGCATAAGTCCCCGCTCCAAGTGCTCAGCCATACGCGCCGGGTCAGGCTCCAGGCCGGCAATGCAATGAGAATTGAAGTTGCGGCATCCATCGGAGAGAAGTTGAACGGATTGAAGCAGGTTATGAATGATCACCGGCTTGAATACGTTCAGTTGCAGATGCCCTTGACTCGCTGCAAAGCTGATCGTCATGTCATTGCCCATGACTTGGCAAGCAAGCATTGATAGGGCTTCGCATTGGGTCGGATTGACCTTGCCGGGCATGATTGAGCTGCCCGGTTCGTTGGCAGGCAATCGCACTTCAGCGAACCCCCCGCGCGGACCTGAGCCGAGCAGACGAAGATCATTGGCTAATTTCATCAATGCGACGGCCAGCGTCTTCAAGGCACCGGACATCGCGACCAAGGGCTCATGTCCGGCCAATGCGGCGAACTTGTTGGGGGCAGAGACGAAGGGAAGGCCGGAGAGAGCAGCTAGCTCCGCTGCGATGGCTTCGGCGAAGCCGTGCGGCGAGTTCAAGCCGGTTCCTACTGCGGTCCCCCCCTGAGCCAGCTCGTAGACAGCCGGTAGGCACTGACGGATCGTACGTTCGGCGATATCGAGCTGCGCGACGAACGCCGACATCTCCTGGCCGAAGGTAATCGGAGTGGCATCCATCAGATGTGTGCGCCCGGTCTTGATCAGCTTGTTATGCCGCACAGCGAGCTCTGCCAGCCCCCCGGCCAGTTCTGCAATGGCAGGCAGCAACTGGCTATGCACGGCTTTGGCGGCTGCAATGTGCATTGCTGTCGGGAAGCAGTCGTTGGAGCTCTGTGCACGATTGACGTGGTCGTTCGGATGGACAGGCGTCTTGCCGCCTCGGTTGCCGCCCGCCAGCTCGTTGGCGCGCCCCGCGATCACCTCGTTGACGTTCATATTGCTCTGCGTGCCGCTGCCAGTTTGCCAGACGACTAACGGGAACTGGTCGTCGTGCTGACCATGCAGAACCTCATCCGCGGCTTGCTCGATCAGGCGCGCGATGTCGGGTGGCAGATCACCGATTCGATTGTTCACACGCGCGGCAGCCTTCTTGATCAACGCTAACGCATGCAGCATCTGGATAGGCATTCGCTCGCTACCGATCGCGAAGTTGCTCAGTGATCGCTGCGTTTGTGCACCCCAATAAGCCTGTTCCGGTACTTCGACTTGTCCCAGACTGTCGGTCTCTATACGCGTCATGCCATGCTCCTGCTCGATATTGCTGGTTAGGCTGCCCTGCGGCATCGGCAGTTCCGTAGCTTTGCCTTGGCCGCTTGAGGCATTGGAACTCCCGGCGCAGAATGTGTCCATTGAGGGCTACCTATAGCCTGCCCAAGGATTTCCAATGTCAACTTTCCGTGTCCAGACCCTGCGCGCTACAGTGCTGTTCATCTGTATCAGCTCATCGGCTTTCGCCGATAGTGCGAGCCATGCGGCAAGCGCAGAGCGTTTTCTCCAGCTTGCCAATGCTGACCGGCTCGCCGTGCCTGTCTATGCCCAAGTGCAGCAGATGTTTGCGCAGCGTTTTGCCGAAGTGCAGGCGCCAGATACCAAGAAGGCGCTGCTCGAGCGCTATCAGGCTCAGGCCAACACGGCTTTGGACAAAGCTATAGGGTGGGACAAGCTGAAACCGGATCTGGTCGCTTTGTACACCAGCCAATTCTCCGAAACCGAACTGAATCAGCTGATCGATTTTTATGAGTCGCCACTCGGCAAAAAGATGCTCAGCAAGTTGCCGGAGCTCAATGCTCGCTCGGCTCAGCTTACCCAGGTCAAGCTGGAAAGCGCGGTGCCGGAAGTGAACAAGCTGCTGTCCGAAATGACGGCCGAACTCGAAAAACAGAAGCCTTGAGAGACCCTGCCATGCGCAAGCTCGATTTGATCCAAGACGCCCTCCTGCAAGCCTTGCAGCCTGAGCACCTTGAAGTGCTCGATGAAAGCCATACACACAGCCGCGGGCTGGAAACCCATTACAAAGCCGTGATCGTCAGCGAGCAGTTCACCGGGCTGAATTCGGTCAAGCGCCACCAGAAGGCCTATGCCGCGATGGGGGCGCTGATGCAACAGATACACGCGCTCGCGCTGCATACCTATACACCTGAGGAGTGGACGCAGCAGGGCTCGGCCCCGGCATCACCGGTTTGCGCTGGCGGGCATAAATAGGGCGCCGTCTCGCACGGGACCATTCTTGCCGTTCTTTGTTAGACTTCCTCCCCGCGCCGGCCCACGCCGGCGTTTTCGTTTGTATCCGGTCCACCCTTTACGCGGGTGACCACTGGTGGAATTACCCATGACACGAAAAATCGTTGTGGCAGCGCTGTACAAGTTCGTATCGCTGCCGGATTACGTTGCGCTGCGCGAACCCCTGCTCGAAACCCTTACGCACAACGGCATCAAGGGCACCTTGTTGTTGGCCGAGGAGGGCATCAATGGCACGGTTTCCGGTACCCGCGAGGCAATCGATGCGCTGCTTGAGTGGTTCCGGAGCGATGTCCGTCTTGCCGACATCGATCACAAGGAATCGTACTGCGACGAGCAGCCTTTCTACCGCACCAAGGTCAAGCTGAAGAAGGAGATCGTCACGCTCGGCGTTGAGGGTGTCGATCCGAATCGGCAGGTCGGAACCTATGTCGAGCCGCAGGACTGGAACGCGCTGATAGCCGATCCGGAAGTGCTGCTGATCGACACTCGTAACGATTACGAAGTGGCGATCGGTACGTTCGAGGGCGCGGTGGACCCGAAAACCAAGTCGTTCCGTGAATTTCCCGACTACATCAAGGCTCACTTCGATCCGGCGAAGCACAAGAAGGTCGCGATGTTCTGTACCGGCGGCATCCGCTGCGAGAAGGCGTCGAGCTATATGCTCGGTGAAGGCTTCGAAGAGGTCTATCACCTCAAGGGCGGCATCCTCAAGTATTTGGAGGAGGTGCCTGAGGCGCAAAGCCGCTGGCAAGGCGACTGCTTCGTGTTCGATAACCGCGTGACCGTGCGGCACGACCTCAGCGTCGGCGAGTTCGATCTGTGCCATGCCTGCCGCGCACCGCTATCCATGGAAGATCGGCAATCGGAGCACTACGCTGCGGGTATCAGTTGTCCACATTGCTGGAATACGCTGAGCGAAAAAACGCGTGCCGGTGCCCGCGAGCGGCAGAAGCAGATCGAGCTGGCGCGTCAGCGCAACCAGCCGCATCCCATCGGCCGCGACCCCCGAGAACTGGATCGCTGAAGCCAACTGGCCGTGCGTCGGCCCACCAGGTAGTTGTGGAGTCTCGAAGTGGCCCGACTGATCTATGTGATGGACCCCATGTGCTCATGGTGCTGGGGGTTCGCGCCGGTAATGACGGCTTTGGCCGAGCAAGCTGCGGCCCAAGGCGTATCGCTTGGGCTGAGGGTGGGCGGTCTGCGTCGTGAACAGGAAGCGATGGATCAGGCCGGGCGTCAGCGCACGCTGTCCTACTGGCAGGCCGTGCACTCGGCAACTGGTCAGCCATTCAATCTTGATAAGGGCTTGCCTGACGCGTTGATCTACGACACGGAGCCCGCCTGCCGTGCGCTTGTCACTGCTCGCAGCCTTGATGAGTCTCGCGTCTGGTCGCTGTCATTGGCGATTCAGCAGGCGTTCTACCAGCACGGATGCGATGTGACCCTGCCGTCGATGCTGGTGGACCTGGCCGAGACCGCAGGTCTTTCGCGCAGTCAGTTCGCCGAGCGTTATGACGACTCGGCCACCAAGGCAGCCACCGCGGCCGACTTCACCTGGGTCGAGAACCTCGGTATCGCCGGCTTCCCCACCTTGCTGGCCGAGCACGAAGGGCAACTGGCGCTGGTCACCAACGGCTATCAACCGCTGTCTGCCCTGAGCCCGCTATTGGAACGTTGGCTGGAGCGTAATGCCCATGGCTGACCAACTCAGCTGGGCAGAGATACGTCGGCTCGCATTGCACCATCGCAAAGCGCTGATCCTGGCGAATCTGGTTGCCGTGCTGGCGACGCTCTGCAGTGTGCCGATTCCATTGCTACTGCCGCTGTTGGTCGACGAGGTACTGCTCGGAACGGGCGACTCGGCGCTGCAGATCATGGATCGATTCCTGCCAGCCAGCTGGGAAACCGCGGTCGGCTATATCGGGCTCATGCTCGGCGTGACTCTGGTATTGCGGTCTTCTGCGCTGGTGTTCAACGTGTTGCAGGCGCGTCTGTTCGCTCGGTTGTCGAAGGACATCGTGTACCGCATTCGCGTGCGCCTGATCGAGCGGCTCAAGCGCATTGCCCTGGCCGAATACGAAAGCCTCGGCGGCGGCACGGTAGCGGCGCACCTGGTCACTGATCTGGAGACCATCGACAAGTTCATCGGCGATACGCTCAGCCGCCTGCTGGTGGCCGTACTGTCGATTTTCGGCACGGCGGCCATTCTGGTGTGGATGCACTGGCAGCTGGCGTTGTTGATCCTCCTGTTCAACCCGCTTGTGATCTACGCCACGGTGCAGTTGGGCAAGCGCGTGAAGCACCTGAAGAAGCTGGAGAACGACAGCACGTCGCGCTTCACGCAGGCGCTCACGGAAACCCTCGACGCTATCCAGGAGGTGCGCGCTGGCAACCGGCAGGGATTTTTCCTCGGTCGCCTGGGTTTGCGCGCGAGGGAAGTACGCGACTATGCGGTTGCTTCGCAGTGGAAGACCGACGCGTCCAACCGTGCCAGTGGCTTGCTGTTCCAGTTCGGCATTGACGTGTTTCGCGCTGCGGCAATGCTCACCGTGCTGTTTTCCGATCTTTCGATTGGCCAGATGCTGGCGGTGTTCAGCTACCTCTGGTTCATGATCGGTCCGGTGGAGCAGCTGCTGAGCTTGCAGTACGCCTTCTACGCGGCCGGCGGTGCGCTGGGTCGCATCAACCAGTTGCTGGCACGGGCGGACGAGCCGCAGTACGCCGGCGGACGCGATCCTTTCGCCGGCCAGACGACGGTGGCCATCGATGTGCGAGGTTTGCGCTTCGCCTATCAGGATGAACCGATTCTGGAAGGGCTGGACCTCAGCATCGCACCGGGCGAGAAGGTCGCGATCGTCGGGGCCAGCGGTGGCGGCAAGAGCACCCTGGTGCAACTGCTGCTGGGCCTCTATCAGCCGCAGGCCGGGCAGATTCAGTTCGGCGGCGTGCCGCTTGAAGAGATCGGGCTGGGCACTGTGCGCGACAATGTTGCAGTGGTGTTGCAGCACCCTGCGCTGTTCAACGACAGCGTGCGAGCCAATCTGATGATGGGCCGCGAGCGAGATGACGAGGCCTGCTGGCGGGCGCTGGAGATCGCTCAGCTGGCCGATACCATTCGCCAGTTGCCGAACGGTCTGGACAGCATCGTCGGCCGTTCCGGCGTGCGTCTGTCCGGCGGGCAGCGGCAGCGCCTGGCCGTCGCGCGCATGATCCTGGCCGAGCCGAAGGTCGTGATTCTCGATGAGGCCACCTCTGCGCTGGATGCGGCGACGGAGTATGCCCTGCATCAAGGCCTCAATCGTTTCCTTCAGGGGCGTACGACCCTGATCATTGCCCATCGCCTGTCTGCGGTGAAACAGGCGGATCGCGTACTGGTCTTCGACGGTGGCCGTATCGCCGAAGACGGCGGCCACCAGCAGCTCATCGCCGAGGGTGGGCTTTACGCTCGGCTCTATGGACACCTGCAGCATTAGCTGTCGCAGGTAATTCAGTCGCCCGCACTTGATGCACTGACTTCGCCGTTGGGACGTGGCCAGAAACTCCAGGCTCATCCGTACCCATTATTTGGCATGCCAGCGCCGGCCGTACCAAGCGAAAGCCGTAACCGTCAGTCTTAAGGCGCCAAAAATATCCAGCTACAATGCTCAACTATTAGTAATCTCTGCCGACTTCCCGTTCGTGCCTCTTTTGTGGAACTTCTCTGATGGAACCAGTGCTGCATTCACTCACTAATCTCTCGGTCGGCAAAAAGCTCATCGGTGGTTTCGGGCTGGTATTGCTGCTCACGCTTGGAGTGGCCGGTACCGGGTTCATTGCCGTCGATGAAATTCTCGGCCGGGCTCAGCAGATCGAGCAGCTTTCCAGCGTCAACGCCTCCATTCTTGCGGCGCGGGGTGCTGAGCGTGACTACGCACTGACTCGTAAGACGTCCTCTGCCGAGGCGTTGCATGGTTCGCTGCAGCAGCTGAGTCAGAAGCTGACTGTCCTGACGACCAGCTCCGATGCCGCCGAACGGGCCTATTTGACGCGGATCAGCCAGGCAGCGGACGAATATGCGCAAAAGTTCGACCGCTACATGCAGTTGATCGAGCGCGGCGTGGCGCTGCGTACGCGGATGCAGGAAGCCGCCCAGGTCAGTCGTGAAGAGTTCGAGTTCATCGAGCTGGACATGTACGACGCGGTACGGGTTCTGCGGCTGGAAGGTGATCGGCTCAAGGGTAGCGATCCGCTGACGGTAGCTGAGGCGACTTCGGGTCTGACCAAGCAGATTCTGGACATGCGTACCCTGGAAAATGTCTACGTCGGCAACAGCTCCGACGAAGCGGCCACCAGCTGGAGCGACCTGCACGGGAACGTGACCACCATCGGCAGCAACCTCAAGATCTGGCTGAACGATGACCAGAAGGCCTCCATGGACAAGGCCCTGTCGGAGCTGGACCAGTACAGGCTGGCGTTCGATGAGTTTCGCCAGAATCGTAGCGAACGTCTCGCACTCGAACAGTCGATGGCCCAGCAATCCGAAGTGGTGATCGCTGCTGCCGACGAGGCTTTGACCAATGCCAGCAGCGCCATGCAGCAACAGAAAAGCAGCAGCTACATGTTGCTCGGCGTGATCGGCGCGCTGGCCATTCTCGTCGGCATGCTGGCCGCCACAATTATCTCGCGAATGATCGTCGGCCCGCTTCGCAGCACCGTCCAGCAGGCCCAGCGCGTCGCCAGCGGCGATCTGACGTACTCCACGGCAAGCACGCGTCGTGACGAGGTCGGACAACTGCAGAATGCCATGCATGGTATGACCGAAAGCCTGCGCAACCTGATCGGCCGTATCGGTGGCAGCGTCAGCCAGATCGCCGCGGCCGCCGATCAGCTTTCCGCGGTGACCGCGCAAACCAGTGCCGGCGTGCAGACTCAGCGCGTCGAGACCGAGCAAGTGGCCACCGCGATGCACGAGATGGCGGCGACGGTGCAGGAGGTTGCACGCAATGCCGAGCAGGCTTCCATTGCCGCACGCCAAGCGGATCAGCAGGCGCGGCAGGGCGATCTGGTGGTGCAGGATGCCGTCGGACAGATCGGCAGTCTGGCGGGCGAGGTGAATCAGTCGGCACATGCGATCGAAGCGTTGCACGCCGAAAGCGGCCGCATCGGCAGCGTACTCGAGGTGATCCGGGCGGTTGCCGAGCAAACCAATCTGTTGGCACTCAATGCGGCCATCGAAGCGGCTCGTGCCGGGGAGCAGGGCCGCGGCTTTGCCGTGGTGGCCGACGAGGTTCGTGCCCTGGCGCGGCGGACCCATGATTCCACCGAGGAAATCGAGGGGCTCATCGCAAATCTGCAACGGGTTGCGCAGCAGGCGGTCGAGCAGATGCAGAGCAGCCGTGGCCTCACTCAACAGACCGTGGACCTGGCTAACGAGGCCGGCGTCGCACTTGGTCGCATCACGGAGTCGGTGTCGACCATCGAGCAGATGAACCAGCAGATCGCGGCAGCTGCCGAGCAGCAGAGCGCCGTGGCGGAAAACATTTCCGAAAGCGTGACCCGTGTGCGGGATATCGGCGACCAGAGCGCCAGTGCCACCGAGCACACCGCCAGTGCCAGCGCCGAGCTGGCACGCCTGGGGCTGGAACTGCAGGAACTGGTTCGTCAGTTCCGCACCTGACGTGCATAGGGAGGTAAGCGGCTCGAGCTGCTCGAGCCGTTTTCTTCAGCGGCCGCCGTTCAGCTCGGCGGCCCAGGCGGCCAGAGGCAGCGCTGGTTCCTGCTGCCAGATGCGCTGCCAGAGGCTGACCAGGCGGCTCATGTCGCCTCGATTGGCCGGCACTCGCTCGGGCTTGGCGATAAGCTTCCAGCCTTCGGCAGAGCGCTCTGCCAGCGGAAAACGGAATGGATGAAAGCCGGTCATGCCCAGCCGCAGGTCGGTCACCAGTAGCTGATTGCCAGCCACGTCATAGCGCAGCACGTTTCCGGTAAACCATTTCAAGCGTTCGTGCTGTTCTGAGCCATCGAGCTCCGCGGCCAGCTGCGCGTTGCGTGGAAGCCGCACGAGGCTGGGTGGTGCAGTATCCCTCCAGCTGACCAGCGTTTCGTAATAGTGCTCGCCATCGACCAGGATCACCCGCCACAGCAGGCTGTTGAAGGGGGTTGGTGTGCTGAACATCTGCTCCGCCTGAATCCCCTGGCTGGCCATCGTCGTCTGCACGCGGTGCTCGGCCATCTGTTTGCCGGCCAGGGTGAACCCCAGGTAACAGGTGGAAATGGCCAGGGCGTAGGTGGGCCATTTGCCTGTGCGTCCGTGCAGGCCAAACAGCAGACCTGCCAGCACCGCAACGAGCAGCGGCACGCTGTAGAGCGGATCGATGATGAACACGCTGGACCAGGCGATAGGCTGTGTGGTCAGTGGCCAAAGCAACTGCGTGCCATAGCTGGTGAAGGCGTCCAGCAGGACGTGGGTGATCAGCACCAGCCAGATGCTGAAGAACAGTCGTGTGCCGGAGTATCGCTCGTCTGGGCGGAATCGCCTGGTCAGCCAGGTCAACAGAACGGCGAGCAGACTCAGCACGAGCAATGAATGGCTGAAGCCACGGTGATAGGTCATGTTGGCGACCGCATCGCCGTAGTCGATGACCACATCGAGGTCCGGCAGGGTACCGAGCACGACGCCGTAAACGAGCGCCTTGCGGCCCTGCCAGCGACCGAGCATCGCGCCTTGCACACTGGCACCGAGTAGAGCCTGGGTGATCGAGTCCATGTTCAGATCCATTGAGGCGGGGTTTACCTTAGCCGAATGGCTGCTGGCAGTTGACGGCTAATGCTCTAAAAAGTGTGTCGGTGGCGCGCAGGTCATAGGACAATCACCGACGCCCATCATCCGCCGCGAGCTTTCATGCTGGAAATTTCCAATGCCGTGCAGTTGCCGGATGCCGAGATCGAACTGACCGCCATCCGCGCCCAGGGGGCGGGCGGGCAGAACGTCAACAAGGTTTCCAGCGCGTTGCACTTGCGCTTCGACATCCAGGCGTCGTCATTACCGCCGTTCTACAAGGAGCGGCTGCTGGCCCTGCGTGATAGCCGGATCACCAGTGAAGGCGTGGTTGTCATCAAGGCGCAGCGGTATCGAACCCAGGAGCAGAACCGTCTCGATGCGCTGGAACGCCTGGCGGAACTGATTCGCAGCGTGGCCAAGGTGGAGAAGGCGCGCCGCCCGACCAAGCCGACGCTCGGCTCGAAGAAGCGCCGGCTCGAAGGCAAGACCAAGCGCGGCGCGATCAAGGCAGGGCGGGGCAAAGTCGACTTCTGATCGGCCGTTGCCGGTACGCCGCCTGAGGAGCCGCTGACTACAGCGTACCGGTCCGTGGTGGAATCGGCTCTTCCTGCGCGGCCGGATGCTCGTCGACCATCTCTGCCTCGTTGGCCGGTGCCGCGGTCGCTTCGACTTCCGGGGTGTCGGGCATCAGCTCCAGAACGGTGTGGCTGGTACGCAGCATCGGGGTGAAATGACCGTGCGGCTCGGTGACCAGATCCACCACGCGGCGCGGGCGCCAGAACGAGTAGATCGCGAGGATGCCCAGCGACACGGCGAAGAACAGTGGCAGGGCGATGTGGCCGAACAGGTGCATCAGACCACCGGCGACCACCGGGCCGAACGCCGCCCCGAAGCCGTTGGCCAGCAATAGGCCGCTGGAACCCGAAAGAATTTCGTCCGGGTGCAACTGGTCGACCATCTGCGCCACGGCGATCGAATAGATCGAAAAGGCCAGCCCGCCCCAGAGAAACATCAACCCCAGCAGCAGCGAGCCGGACATGATCGGAGTGATCACCAGCGCCAGGACCGCCGCGATCGCCACCACCCAGAGCAGCACGACGCGCCGGTCATGCTTGTCCGAGAACAGCCCGATCGGCCATTGCAGCACCGCGCCGCCGAGAATGGTGATGCTCATCAGCAGGCCGACACCGGCGGCATCGAAGCCGACCTGGCTCGCGTATACCGGTGCCAGGCCCCAGAAACCGCCCAGCGTAAGCCCGGAGATACCGGCCGCCATCAACGGCAGTGGGGCGACGCGCGCCAGTTGCAGCAAGTCGGTGGCCGGCATGTCCGGCAGAGCGGGTTGCGCCTGGCGGGTCAGGGTGATCGGCATCAGTGCGCTGCTGATGAGGATTGCCGCCAGCGCGAACAGCGTGAAATTCATCGGCGTGTCGAGGCTCAACAACTGTTGTGCCGCCGCCAGTGCACCGAGGTTGACCGCCATGTACAGGGCAAACACCTGGCCGCGCTTTTCGCCACTGACCTGCGCGTTCAGCCAGCTTTCGATGACCATGTACAGCGTGACCAGCGACACCCCGTAGAGCACCCGCAGCACCAGCCACACCCACGGGTTGACGATCAGCACGTGCACCAGCACGGCGACTGCGGCCAGCGCGGCATAGAAGGCGAAGGTGCGGATGTGGCCGATGCGGCGGATCAGCGAGGGCGCCAGCCAGGTGCCGATCAGGAAGCCGGCAAAATAGCCGGACATCAGCAGACCGATCATGCCGGTGGAGTAACCTTCGGCAACGCCGCGCAGTGTAAGCAACGTATTGAGCAGCCCGTGCCCGAGCAGGAGCAGAGCCACGCCGGCGAGCAGGGAGCTGATAGGTGCGATCAAGGTTTTCATCGGAACACCCTAAATAACGAGATGGCTGAAAACAAGTCGCGGCGCGTCCTGCGTTGAGAACAACGAAATGCAACTGTTTGATTTGTAAGGAATTGAACGGGGCGTGGGGCTGCCGTGCCTCCGTCCAGGGCATAGCGCATGTTCAGGACTCCCGCGTCAGCGTGTTCTCCAGCGGCTCGGCGCGGCGCACGGCCTTGTTCAGTAACTGCACCGCCTCGGCGACGGCGCGGCGATCCAGCGCGCCGTCCAGCGAGGCGGATGCCTGTTCGAGGATCGCCTGGGCGTGGCGCAGGATTACCTGTTCGTCCTCGACGTCGGTCGCGCTGAACAGGAGGTTCTTGCACGCCTGAAGCAGAGTCAGCAGTACCTGAAGATCCTCCTTGCCGTACGCACGCAGCGAGCCGAAGGCCAGCAGGAGCATCTGATGCAGATCGAGCTCGTTGAGGAAGATCCGTGGTTCGCCTTGCTCGGGCGCGACATCGTGGTCCGGCAACTTCATCCGCTCGCTGAGCAGCACGCCCATCATGTCGATTGCTTTGATCGCCGTTCCCGGATCGTTGATGCCCGGGCTTAGCGCGCGTACGGCGATCTCGATGATCTGTTTGAAGCCGAAAAAGAAATGCCGGTGGGCGTATTCCTCGACATAGAAATCGAAACAGTCGAGCAACTGCGCCACGCATTGCTCGTCCAGTTCCCGGCTCAGCCGTATCAGCGGGTGGCCAGGCATGACGAAGAAGCCATAGTGCACCTGCACGGTCATGCAGGCGTCCTGTTCGCAGAGCAGGTTCTGGGCTGCAGCGATGTTCAGCGCCTTGAAATAGCCGGAGCGCCGCGCCCGGACGGTCTGCCAGCCGCTGTCATCCGGCCAATCGGCGACCTCGCAGCGCTCCAGTCGCTCGAGGCGCTGTTGCAGCTGGGCGTGGGTCTGCTTGTAGACCCGGTTGAGGATGAAATCGACCTGGATCGACAGTGAAATGGAGCGAATGAAATATACGAACAGGCACAGACAGATCACCGCGAGCCCCAGCGCCAGAAAGATGCCGAGGCTGGGTACATTGATGTCGTCGCCTTCCTGAATCGTAGAGATCAGCATCAGCGAACTGATGATCGTACCGAGATAGACGCCGAGCACCACCTGGTGGCTGCGGCTGCTGATGAGCCCAGGAATGACCCGCGGCGACAGCGACGAGGCGGCCGAGTTGAGCACCACCATCACCATCGAGAAGCTGAACACCATCAGCGAAATGATCCCGCCGACCAGCGTGCCGAGGATCAACCGGGCGTTTTCGGCGTTCTTCACCAGCCCCAGGTCCAGATCCTCCTTGTACGGCTGCAGCCAGGTCATCTCCAGCAGGATCGTGACGATGCACAGGACGGCCAGGCCCAGGGCGATCAGTGTCGGGTAGAAGGCGATGCTGCCGATGACTCGGTGATACAGCCGAAACAGCCGGTTGGTCAGTGCGGACATGGTGGCTCCCTGCGATGCTCCGCCGAAGCGGGGCTACCCGCCTTTCGGCAGCATTCGGGGCGTAACGTTCGCTCAGGCCTAGTCGTCGGGGATCAGGGTCGCGATCAGCGCACGCACGCTGCCGGGCAGTGCGTCCAGTTCACGAACCAGAATGCTGCGCTCGCGCACCGCCCAGGGTTCGTCCAGTGCCACCAGCGCAAGCTGCATGGTGCGGCTGTGCCGCCTTGCCGCGGATTCGGGAATGATGCCGATGCCCACGCCGGCCTCGATCATCCGGCACACGGCCTCGAAGCTGGAGACCTGGATGCGCAGCGATAGCTGACCACCGAGCTTTTCCACCTGATCGCGCAGAAAGGTCAGCAGCGTGCTGCCCTCATGCAGGCCGATGTGCTGGTAGGCCAGCGTCTGGCGCAGCGTGACCTGCCGTTCGCCCGCCAGCGGATGGCCGATCGGCACGGCCAGCAGCAGGCGATCGGTGCTGAAGTGCAGCACCTGCAGGCCTTCGGCGCGCACCGGGCCGGCGATGATGCCCATGTCCGTGCTGCCATCGAGCACGCCACGGACGATGTCGCGGCTCAGCCTTTCCTGCAGGTCTACCGTGACGCCAGGGCGCTGGGCGAGAAAGCCCGCCAGTACTTCCGGCAGAAATTCGGTCACCGCGGTGGTGTTGGCGAAGATACGGATGTGCCCGGCCGAATCGGTGCCGTATTCGGTGAACTCGCTCTTCAGGTAGTCCACCTGGCGCATGATCAGCCGCGCGTGCTGCAGCAGCTTGTGTCCGGCCGGCGTCAGCTCCACGCCACGGCTGTCGCGGTAGAGCAGGCGGCTGTCGAGCTGGTTCTCCAGCGCCTTGATGCGGGCACTGGCCGCCGCTGGCGACAGATGAGCCCGGCGCGCACCCTGAGTCAGGCTGGGGGATTCGGCGATATGAATGAACAGGCGCAGGTCGGCCAGATCGAAATGCATGCTTGAAACCCGTACTTGAAACGGCGTTCAGCTTAGCCGAACGCCGGTGTTGGTAAATGCAAATTCACGGAACGCCGCCTTGGTAGCATTCTCCAGCGAAACAAAGACAACGACCGGAAGCCGCAATGACCGATATCTCTGCCTGGATTGGCCGCAGCGAAGAAGTGCACGACCAGCTCAGCCGTAACCTGCTGATGCGCATCGCCGCTACATTCGGTGAAACCACCCCCGCTCATGGCGAAGCGCTGCCGCCGCTGTGGCAATGGTGCTTCTTTCAGGAGCCCATCACCGAGAGCGGTCTGGGCGAGGATGGCCATCCGGCGCGCGGCGGTTTTCTGCCACCGGCGGACAACCGCAACCGCATGTGGGCGGGCGGCCGCGTCGAGTTCTTCCGCCCGCTGGAAGCCGGCGGCGAGGCACGGCGTGTGTCCACCATCAAGCACATCGAGGAAAAGCAAGGCCGCACCGGCGCGCTGCTGTTCGTCACCGTGCAGCACGACTACCTGCAGGATGGCCGCCTGACCATCCGCGAGGAGCAGGACATCGTCTACCGCGAGCCGAGCCCGCCGAAGAGCAGCAGCGGCGAACCCATGATCGCCGGTAGCTGGCGCGAGGCGGTAACGCCGACGCCGACGCTGCTGTTCCGCTACTCGGCGGTCACCTTCAACGGCCATCGCATCCATTACGACTGGCCCTACGTCACTGAAGGCGAAGGTTATCCGGGACTGGTGGTGCACGGCCCGCTGATCGCCACCCTCAACCTGCGTGCCTTCTGCCGCGCCAATCCCGACGCGCGCCTGCGTCGCTTCGCCTATCGCGGCCTGCGCCCGCTGATCGCGTCGCAGCCATTCGAGGTCGGCGGTCGCATCGTCGCGCCGGGCAAGGCCGAACTCTGGGCCGGCGACCACAACGGCCTGGCGCAGCAAGCTGAGGTGGAATTCGACTGAGGTGTATGGCGGGACACCGCCCCCTCACCCTAACCCTCTCCCCAAGGGGGCGAGGGGACTGCATCTGCGGGGTGGTCAAGGGCGCAGGTGATGGTCGTCCCGCGGAAAAATTCTGCTGAGACTCAAGCTGAGTGCGCTACTAGGCAGTCCAGCCAAACGCGAATGCAGCCCCCTCTCCCGGAGGGAGAGGGCTGGGGTGAGGGGGAGGCAAGCCACTCGACATCACCCGTTTTCTGAGGAACCGAGATGAACCCGAACAAGACCGAAGAACTGAGCTTCATCCGCGAAGGCGTACGCGCGCTCTGCGCCGATTTTCCCGCCGACTACTGGCGCAAGATCGACGAGGAAAAGGGCTTCCCGGAAGCCTTCGTCACCGCCATGACCGAGGCCGGCTGGCTGTCGGCGATGATCCCGGAAGAATACGGTGGCTCGGGCCTGGGGCTGGCCGAGGCCTCGGTGATTCTCGAGGAGGTCAATCGTTGCGGCGGCAACTCCGGGACCATCCATGGGCAGATGTACAACATGTTCACCCTGCTCAGAAACGGCAACGAGGAGCAGAAGCGCTACTACCTGCCGAAGCTGGCTAGCGGCGAGTTGCGCCTGCAGTCCATGGGTGTCACCGAGCCGACCACCGGCACCGACACCACCAGGATCAAGGCCACCGCCGTGCGCCAGGGCGACAAGTACGTCATCAACGGGCAGAAGGTGTGGATCTCGCGCATCCAGCATTCAGACCTGATGATCCTGCTGGCACGCACTACGCCGCTGGCCGAGGTCAAGCGCAAGTCCGAGGGCATGTCGATCTTCCTCGTCGACCTGCGCGAGGCCATCGGCAACGGCCTGACCGTGCAGCCGATCGCCAACATGGTCAACCACGAGACCAACGAGCTGTTCTTCGACAACCTGGAGATTCCCGCCAGTAGCCTGATTGGCGAGGAGGGCAAGGGCTTTCGCTACATCCTTGACGGCCTGAATGCCGAGCGCACGCTGATCGCCGCCGAGTGCATCGGCGATGGCCGCTGGTTCGTCGAGAAGTCCGCTCAGTATGCCCGCGACCGCGTGGTATTCGGCCGGCCCATCGGGCAGAACCAGGGCGTGCAGTTCCCCATCGCCGAAGCGCATATCGAGATCGAGGCTGCCGACCTGATGCGCTGGCGCGCCTGCGAGGAATACGACGCCGGGCGCAACGCCGGGGCGGCGGCCAACATGGCCAAGTACCTGGCGGCCAAGGCCAGCTGGGAGGCGGCCAACGCTTGCCTGCAGACCCACGGCGGCTTCGGCTTCGCCAACGAATACGACGTCGAGCGCAAGTTCCGCGAGACGCGGCTGTACCAGGTGGCGCCGATCTCCACCAACCTGATCCTGTCGTACGTGGCCGAGCACCTGCTCGAGCTGCCGCGCTCGTTCTAACGGAGCCAAACGTAGGGTGGAAAACGGCGAAGCCTTTTCCACGCGTATCGAACAGGCGACACAGCTGGTGGAAATGCTTCGCGATTTCCACCCTACGAAAGAGGGAAGTGCGTCATGAATATCAGCCATCTCGACCACCTGGTGCTGACCGTCGCCGACCTTGAGGCAACGATCGACTTCTACACCCGCGTGCTCGGCATGCAGGCGGTGACCTTCGGCGAAGGGCGCAAGGCGCTGGCCTTCGGCAACCAGAAGCTCAACCTGCACCAGGCCGGACGCGAGTTCGAGCCCAAGGCCGAGCGGCCGACGCCGGGTTCGGCGGACCTTTGCTTTATCGTTGCCACACCGCTGGCCGAGGTGATCGCCCATCTCCAGGCGCAGCAGGTTGCCATCATCGAAGGTCCGGTGCAGCGCACCGGCGCGACCGGACCGATCCGCTCGGTGTACCTGCGCGACCCCGACCAGAACCTTATCGAACTGTCCAACCCACTGGAGCCGACCGCATGAGCCAGCACACCCAGGCGCTGACCGAATTCCTCGCCGGGCTGCACTACGAGCAGATCCCCGAGCCGGTGCTCGCCCGCAGCGAAGACCTCTTTCTCGACTGGCTCGGCTCGGCCCTGGCCAGCGCCGGCTCGCATCCGATTCCGCTGTTCGAGCGTTACGCGCAAAGGATGGGGCCGGTCGACGGCCCGGCGCGCATTCTGGTCAACGGCCAGAGCAGCTCGGCCTATTTCGCCGCGCTGGTGAACGCGGCCAGCTCGCACCTGGTGGAGCAGGACGACCTGCACAACAGCTCGGTGCTGCACCCGGCCACCGTGGTGTTCCCGGCCGCGCTGGCCGCCGCGCAGGATCTCGGCAAGTCCGGTCGCGAGCTGCTGGTGGCCGCGGTCGCCGGCTACGAGGCGGGCATCCGCATCGGCGAGTTCCTCGGCCGCTCGCACTACCGCATCTTCCACACCACCGCGACCGTCGGCACCCTGGCCGCGGCGGTGGCCGTCGGCAAGCTGATGGATTTCGATCAGCAGCAGTTCACCCATCTGCTCGGCAGCGCCGGCACGCAAGCGGCGGGGCTGTGGGAATTTCTCCGTGACGCGGCGGACTCCAAGCAGCTGCACACCGCCAAGGCGGCGGCCGATGGCCTGCTCGCCGCCTACCTGACCGCCGATGGCCTGACCGGCGCGCAAGACATTCTCGAAGGCGAGCAGGGCATGGCAGCGGGCATGTCTAGCGATGCCGAGCCGAGCAAGCTGTCCGACCGGCTCGGCACGCGTTGGGCGCTGGCGGAAACCTCGTTCAAGTTCCACGCCTCCTGCCGCCATACCCATCCGGCCGCCGATGCGCTGCTGGCGCTGATGCAGCGCGAAGGGCTCGGGGCCGATGACATCGCCTCGGTCACCGCCCATGTGCATCAGGGCGCGATCGACGTGCTCGGCCGCGTGACGGTGCCGCAGACGGTGCATCAGGCCAAGTTCTCCATGGGCACCGTGCTGGGGCTGATCGCCTTGTACGGCAAGGCCGGCCTGACCGAATTCCACAGTCATGCGCTTAGCGACCCGCGCGTGGGTGCGTTCCGCGAGAAGGTCTCGATGACCCTGGATCCCGAAGTTGACGGCGCCTACCCGGCACGCTGGCTCGGCCGCGTCGAAGTGACCACCGCCGATGGCCGCACGCTGCACGGCGCCATCGACGAGCCCAAGGGCGACCCGGGCAACACGCTGAGTCGCGCCGAACTGGAAGACAAGTTCCGCCGCCTCGTGCAGTTCTCCGCTACGCGCAGCGATGACGAGGCGGGTGTGTTGATCGATACGGTATGGCGCCTGCGCGAGCTGGAGCGGCTGGACGCATTGGCCTGAACGTAGGGTGGATGACGGCGAAGCCTCATCCACCAGAACAGCACCAGGGTTGCAGGGACTTGAACAAACGCGTGGAAAAGGCTTCGCCGTTTTCCACCCTACGTCGAATCTGCAGGAACAGGATATGAACGATACAACCGCCAAACCCCGCCCGCTCGATGGCATCACCGTGGTCAGCCTCGAGCACGCCATCGCCGCGCCGTTCTGCACGCGCCAGCTGGCCGACCTCGGTGCGCGGGTGATCAAGGTCGAGCGCCCCGGTGCCGGCGATTTCGCCCGCGGCTACGACGAGCGGGTCGACGGCCTGGCCTCGCATTTCGTCTGGACCAACCGCTCCAAGGAAAGCCTGACCCTGGACGTGAAGCAGGACGTCGCCGCGCAGGTGCTCGACCAGCTGTTGGCGGGTGCCGACGTGCTGGTGCAGAACCTCGCGCCCGGTGCCGCAGCGCGCATGGGGCTGTCCTTCGAGGCGCTGCACGAGCGTTTCCCGCGGCTGATCGTCTGCGACATCTCCGGCTACGGCGAGGGCGGCCCCTATGAACAGAAAAAGGCCTACGACCTGCTGATCCAGAGCGAGGGCGGCTTTCTCTCCGTCACCGGCGGGCCGGGCGAGACCGAGATGGCCAAGGCTGGCTGCTCCATCGCCGACATCGCCGCGGGCATGTACGCCTACACTGGCGTGCTCTCGGCGCTGATGCTGCGCGACAAGACGGGCGAGGGCAGCCGCGTCGACGTTTCCATGCTGGAAAGCCTGGTGGAGTGGATGGGCTACCCGTTGTACTACGCCTACAAGGGCGCGACGCCGCCGCCGCGTGCCGGCGCCGCGCACGCCACCATCTACCCTTACGGCCCGTTCCCTACCGGCGACGGCGGCACGGTGATGCTCGGCCTGCAGAACGAGCGCGAGTGGTTGGCGTTTTGCGACAAGGTGCTGCTGCAGCCGGGGCTGGCGCAGGACGAGCGCTTCTCGAGCAACGCCCGGCGTTCGGAGCATCGCACCGAATTGCGTGCGCTCATCGTCGAGGCGTTCAGCCACCTTAGCGCCGAGGAGGTGATCGCCCGGCTGGATGCCGCGCCTATTGCCAATGCGCATGTCAACGACATGGCCGGTGTCTGGGCGCATCCGCAGCTCAAGGCCCGCCAGCGCTGGAGCGAGGTGGACAGCCCGGCCGGTCGCCTGCCTGCGCTGCTGCCGCCGGGACGCAACAGCGCCTTCGCCCCGCGTATGGACCCGATCCCCGCGCTGGGCCAGCACACCGATAGCCTGCTGGCCGAACTGGGCTACGCCCCTGGTGACATTCAGCGCTTGCACGAGCAGGGCGCGGTATGAGCGCGCCGAGGAGTCAGCCCATGAACTCATCGATCATCCGCAGCGCACTGTTCGTCCCGGCGACCCGCCCGGAGCGCATTCCCAAGGCGCTGGCGAGCGGTGCCGACGCGGTCATCGTCGACCTCGAGGATGCGGTCGCGGAGAACCTCAAGGCTGAGGCGCGGGGCAACCTCGATGCCTTCCTCGCTGCCAACTCGGACGCGCGCGTGCTGGTGCGCATCAACGCGCCAACCCATGCCGAGCAGGCCGCGGACCTGGCGCTCTGTGCCCGTCATGCCGGCGTCGCCGGCGTGCTGCTGCCGAAGGTCGAAAGCGCGGTGCAGGTTGCGCTGGCGGCCAGCTGCGGCAAGCCGGTCTGGCCAATCGTCGAAAGTGCCCGCGGGCTGGCCAATCTGGCGGAAATCGCCCATGCCCAGGGTGTCGAGCGGCTGTCCTTCGGCGCGCTGGACCTGGGCCTCGATCTCGGCCTGGCCAATGGCACCGCCGGCGCCGAGCGCATGCTTGACCAGGCACGCTATGCGCTGCTGCTGCAGTCGCGATTGGTCGGGCTGGCAGCACCGCTGGACAGCGTCTTCCCCGACATCAAGAACCTCGAAGGCCTCGCCCGTGCCGCTGCCGACGCGCGTGACATGGGTTTTGGCGGCCTGCTGTGCATCCATCCGAGCCAGGTCGCCGTGGTGCACGAAACCCTGATGCCCAGTGCTGCGGAACTGGACTGGGCGCAACGTATCCTCGCCGCCGGAGCTTCCGGCGATGGGGTTTTCGTAGTGGACGGACAGATGGTCGATGCACCGGTCATCGGCCGTGCCCGTCGCCTGCTGCAACGTGCCGGGCAAGCGGTGCCCTGACCGCAACGCGTGCCCGCGAAACGTACCAACCGACAAAAACAAGAGGTACTTCCATGCTGAGTAACAAGCTCAAGGCACTCGCCTGCGCGCTTTCTTTCACCGTTGCCGGGCTGGTGCATGCCGCCGAGACGGCGTCCGCCCCCGTAACTATCAAATTCGCCCACGTGGTGGCGGACAACACACCGAAGGGGCAGGGCGCCCTGCTGTTCAAGAAACTCGCCGAGGAACGCCTGCCGGGCAAGGTGAAGGTCGAGGTCTACCCCAACTCCTCGCTGTTCGGCGACGGTAAGGAAATGGAGGCGCTGCTGCTCGGCGATGTGCACATGCTGGCGCCGTCGCTGGCCAAGTTCGAGCATTACGCCAAGGCCATCCAGATCTATGACCTGCCGTTCCTGTTCGATGACCTGGCGGCTGCCGATCGTTTCCAGAGCGGCCCGCAGGGCAAGGCGCTATTGCGCGCTATGGAGGACAAGAACATCACCGGCCTGGCCTACTGGCACAACGGGATGAAGCAGCTCTCGGCGAACAAGCCGCTGCGCGAGCCGAAGGATGCCCGTGGGCTGAAGTTCCGCGTGCAGGCTTCCGCCGTGCTCGACGAGCAGTTCAAGGCGGTGCGCGCCAACCCGCGCAAGATGAGCTTCGCCGAGGTCTACCAGGGCCTGCAGACCGGCGTGGTCAACGGCACCGAGAACACCTGGTCGAACTACGAAAGCCAGAAGGTGCACGAGGTTCAGCCCTACATGACCGCGTCCGACCACGGCCTGATCGACTACATGGTGATCACCAACACCGAGTTCTGGAACGGCCTGCCGGATGACGTGCGCGGCGAGCTGGAAACGATCATGGATGAGGTTACTGCCGAGGTGAACCGCCAGGCCGACGACCTCAACCAGCAGGCACGCCAGGCCATCGCGGCCTCCGGCAAGACCGAGATCATCGAACTGACCCCCGAGCAGCGCGCGATGTGGCGCGAGGCGATGAAACCGGTATGGAAGAAATTCGAGAGCGACATCGGCGCCGAACTGATCGAAGCGGCGCAGGCGGCCAACCGCTCCTGACACCTTGAAGGCGCCAAGCGCCGGAAAACAAACGGGCCTGTCCAATGCGACCGGCCCGTTTTTTATGCCTGGCACAGGCTTTATGCTGTCCGGCCAGAATGCGCAAGGAGACGCCGGCATGAGTCGTTACGCCATGGTCAGCACACCGGTGCTGGATATCGCTTATCTCGAATGGAACCCCCGTGGCCAGCAAGTGGCCGTGCTTGTACACGGCTGGCCGGATTGTGCCGAGAGCTGGACCGAAGTCGCCGAGCGCCTGGCCGCGGCCGGCTACCGGGTGCTCTGCCCGACGCTGCGCGGCTTTGGCCAGACACGCTTTCGCGACCCGCTGACCCCACGCAGCGGCCAACTGGCCGCACTGGGGCGCGATCTGCTGGATTTCATCGATGCGCTGCGCCTCGGCCAACCGGTGCTGGTCGGCCATGACTGGGGCGCACGGGCGGTGGCGAATGCCTGCGGACTGCGCCATCACGCCGCCGCACGACTGGTGATGCTCGCGGTGGGCTACGGCACCAATGACCCGAACCAGCACATCTCGCTGAGTCAGGCGCGCAACTACTGGTACCACTGGTACATGGCCACCCCGCGCGGCGAGCAGACGGTAATCGAGGATCGTGCGGCCTTGACTCGTTTGCTGTGGGATACCTGGTCACCGGCCGGCTGGTACAGCGAGGCGGATTTCATCCAGGCGCTGGACGCGTTCGACAACCCGGACTGGGCCGCCGTGGTATTGCATTCCTATCGCCACCGCTGGGGCTTCGTCGATGGCGATCCTGCCTATGCATCGGACGAGGCCCTGCTGCAACCGCCACCCGTGCTCGCCGTGCCGACGCTGGTGCTGCACGGCGAGGCGGATACCTGCAACGCACCGGAAACCTCGGCCGGGCGTGAGGTCTTGTTCAGCGGCCCATACCACCGACAGCTATTGCCACACGTCGGCCATTTTCCCCAGCGCGAAGCGCCGCAGGCAGTGGCCGAGGCGATTCTGCAGTTCTGTCAGGGGGATTGAGCCCGTTGCTATATGCTGCGGGCGGCGAGACCTAACTGTTTCTCTGGCCTGCAGTGGTTGGTTTTTCTTCGGCTCTGCTAGGCCTGCCGCTTGTGCTGGCCAGCTTTCGTTTGCCTGGTAGACGTTCGGCGATCTCGACAACTCATCGACGCAGCAATGGTGGAGCGTGTGCGGAAGGTCGCAGGCGAGGCAAGGTTTGATCACATCAATTACATGCCTCCCGGAGCTGGTGTATAAACACCCGGCATCCCTGAGAAGCGCGAGCTAGAAGCTCGGAGGGAAAAGCGAGCGAAATGTTAGGCACCGATCCCGTTCAGCGTCTTATATATCACTTGGTATCTAAATATAGTTAGGCCTCATGTCGAAAATATCTCTCAACTCGCAGCTCAAGAAAATATTGGAGCCGGCATATGCTCCATGCCCGGGCTTTTCTGATACGTGCTTTGATATGCGGTGGGACCCCAAGACTGGCCATGTACCACGAGGATTTCGCGGTGCAACTGGAACTATTGCCGAGATTGAGCTCGTATTGGTGTATGCGGAGCCAGGCGATCCTCAGCCTGGAGAAACGCACGAAGGCCTCGCATCAGCTTACGATTTCGCGAACCGTTCTTTCGCTGCAGGTACAGATCTCTTTCATCGCAACGTAACCTTCATTCTAGATTCGTGCTGGCCAGAATTGTCCCTCGAAGAGCAGCTCCGGAAGGTCTGGATGACTGAGTCAGTGCTGTGTTCTGCGGCTAAGGAAGGCGGGCACGTGAGAGGTCAGGTGGCAAAGGAATGTGGCAAGCGCTATCTACTGAAACAGCTAGAGCTAGTCCCAGATGCTCTCGTTGTAGCTCTGGGTAACAAGGCCCGTAATCGACTTGTCGCACTTGGGTTCTTCAATTTTCTAGCGGTCAAATCCGTTGCTCCACCCGGCTGTAACTTTCGTGGTGCACGCGAGTCTTGGGCACAGATAGCTGAACGATTGAAAGCCCGAGATAAGGCCTAACAATGCGTTCAAGCCGAAACCGCTTCCTTCCACCAACATAGGGCAGAAAAATCTTGCCCTATGTTTGGCTCCATTACACAGTTCGGCTTAAATTTAGGCGTTAGGTGTCTCAATGCCCACAACACCAAAAAATTGGAATTATTTCTTGGCCGTTGAGGCGGAATTACTTGCATGCGCAAGGTATGTTGAGTTTTCACATGCAAATTACCAATCGTACTCTAACGAATTTTCAAAGCTAATTGTGCTTGCAGCATCCGAGGTAGACTCAATATTTAATGAGCTTTGCAAACTTATTGATCCATTGTCACGGGCCGCAAAAATCACCGAGTATCACCCAATACTATTAGCAAAATTCCCCCTCTTATCTCGGTGCGAGGTTGCCATTCCTCGTTATCAGTTAATTCTCCAGCCTTGGAAGGAGTGGACGGAGGAGAAAAGGCCCGACTGGTGGAGCAAGAGCTACAACAAACTAAAGCATCAACGCCATGAGCATTTTTCTAGAGCGACACTAGAGGCCGTGTTAAACGCTGTTGGGGCCCAATTCTTAGCTTTACAGCTTTATCACTATGTGGCCACTGGCGAGCATGTCTCCGTAGACCTCTCAATGCGAAGTTCTTTGTTTAATCCACGACTGCCAGACACATACAAAGGAGGGGCGTTTTGGTGTTATGGAGACCCTTTCACCAACCTTCAACCGAGCACACCTAACTAGTGGTTCAAATCGTTCGCTTCGCTCACTGGAGCGGGCTAAAGCCCGCCCCTTAACCAAACGTTAGAAAGCGCAAAGGGAGTGGTCGCCATGCCAAACCTCACGGAGTTCCAGCAACGGCTCGAAACTATCATCGGTCGACCAACCGATCAGCGGCCTTTCGTCTGCGATGGCTCGCCCCTTGATTGTCGAGTTTTCATCGTCGGGCTGAACCCGGCGTCTGCTAGTGAGAGAGACTTTTGGGAGTTCTGGGATTGCGAGGCCGGCTTCAACAAGCGTGCCTGGTTTGAGAGCTATCTCGCCGAGCGAGCGAAACGCCCGCTTAAACCTGGCAAAACCCGTAGGAACCCCATCAGCAATACTCGTCGAGTCCTTGAGTGGGTCATATCCTCAGCGGGCGATACCCATATTCTCGAGACGAACATCTACGCATCGGCCACGGAAGACGCGAAGGATCTTGCTGGTAGCATGAGGCACTCGCGAGCATTCGATTTCTTGGTTGAAGCGCTCAAGCCGAGGCTAGTTGTGGCGCACGGTAACGATGCAGTTGAATATATGCGCACTAGGTATCCGACGGTGCAGACCATTGCTGTAAAGCACTTTTCACGGCGGTGGTCCCAGCAGGCTGCTCGGGATCTTGGGTTATCCATTACTCATGAGGCAGGCGCTTTCTAACAAATGCTTCAAATCGTTCGCTTCGCTCACTGGCACCGGCTAAAGCCCGCCCCTTAACCAAGCGTTCCGCAGCAGGATGCGTTTGTTCCGGCAGTCTCGCCTCTCACCACAAGCACTGGTCCACCTCATTGCTCATTCCCGCCGTAGGGCGGGCTTTGCGTTGTGCCTGTCGCCGCTGAACCGCCGCTCACGGCGCCACCATCCCGTAGAGCTCCGCACGCGGTCAAAGGCCAGCTTCCTCCATCCACTTCGGTTTCGGATAACGACGGTCGGCCTTGCCGGCCTTGAGTACCGCGCCCGGCACGTCGTGGCCGACCAGTTGGGGCAGGTCGGCGGCGCATTGCAGCAGGCGGTCGAGATCGACGCCGGTGTCTAGGCCCATGCGCTGGAACATATGCACGAGATCTTCCGTGCAGATATTGCCGCTGGCGCCTGGCGCGTAAGGGCAGCCGCCGAGTCCGCCGAGAGAGGCGTCGAAGCGGTCGATGCCGGCGTTCAGCGCTGCCAGCGCGTTGGCCAGGCCCATGCCGCGGGTGTTGTGGAAGTGTGCGGTGAATATTGCCTGTGGCCAGCTGTTCAGCGCTTCGCGGCAGATACGCTCGACCTGCGCCGGGTCGGCCATGCCGGTGGTGTCGCAGAGGGTGATGCCCTGCACGCCGATCTCCAGCAGGCGTTGCACCAGCTCATAGATGCGCCGCTCGGGCACGTCGCCCTCGAAGGGGCAGCCGAAGGTGGTCGACAGCGAGGCGTTGATGAACACGCCACTGCCGCGAGTGACTTCGATGATTTCGCGGAACTGCACCAGCGACTGTTCGGGCGTCATGCGCAGGTTGGCCAGGCCGTGGGTGTCGCTGGCCGACATCACCAGGTTGATCTCGTCCACCTCACAGGCCAGCGCGCGCTCGCAGCCCTTCACGTTGGGCACCAGCACGGTGTACTCGACGCCTTCCGCACGGCGGATGCCGCGCATCACGTCCTCGGCGTCGCGCAGGTTGGGGATAGCCTTGGGCGAGGTGAAGGAGGTGACCTCGATCTTCGCCAGCCCGGTCTGCGAGAGGCGGTCGATCAGGGCGATCTTGGCTTCGGTCGGCACGAAGGCCGCTTCGATCTGGAAGCCGTCGCGGGTGGCGACTTCCTGGATATGCAGGCGTTTGCTCATGGGGAGTCCTGGGGTTTCGTAGGGTGGATGACGCTTCATCCATCCACCTTTTCGGTTGCTTCGGAGGTGGACAAGCTTCGCGTTGTCCACCCTACGTATGGGCGTAGGGTGGATGAGCTCCATCCATCCACCGTTTCGGGAATGTCGTGGTGGATGAAAAAGGCGTCATCCACCCTACGAGAAGTGTCAGATGATCCCGCGCTCGCGCAGGCCCTGGCGTTGTTCATCGGTGAGGCCGAGGCCGGCCAGCACGTCGTCGGTGTGCTCGCCCAGTTGCGGGCCGCCCTCGCCGATGCGTCCCGGGGTGCGCGACAGCTTGGGCAGCACGCCCGGCACCTTGAGTGGGCCGGCGAAGGTCTCGACCCGCTCGATCATCTGCCGCGCCAGGTAGTGCGGGTCCTTGACGATATCGGCGGCGGTGTAGGGATAGCCGGCCGGCACGCGGGCGCCCTTGAGTGCTTCGATCACCGCGTCGCGGTCGTGGCGGAGGGTCCACTCGCCGATGGCCGCGTCGATCAGTTCGGCGTGCTGCGCGCGGCCGTCGTTGTGGGCGAAGCGCGGGTCGTCGGCCAGGTCCTGGCGGCCCATCAGGATCATCAGGCGCTTGTAGATGCTGTCGCCATTGCCGGCGATCAGCACGTAGGCGCCGTCGTTGCACAAATAGGAATTGGACGGGGTGATGCCGGGCAGGGCGCTGCCAGCCGGCTCGCGTACGTAGCCGAAGGCGTCGTATTCGGGCACGAGGCTTTCCATCATGGCGAACACCGACTCGTACAGCGCCACGTCGATCTCCTGGCCCTGGCCGCTGCGGTTGCGCTCCTGCAGGGCGAGCAATACACCGATCACGCCGTACAGCGAGGACAGCGAATCGCCGATGCTGACGCCAACCCGCACCGGCGGCTGGCCCGGATAGCCGGACAGGTGGCGCAGGCCACCCATGGCTTCGCCGATCACGCCGAAGCCCGGCAGGTCGCGATAGGGGCCGGTCTGGCCATATCCGGAAATGCGCAGCATGATCAGCCGCGGGTTCAGCTTCGACAGCTCATCCCAGCCCAGGCCCCATTCTTCCAGCGTGCCAGGGCGGAAGTTCTCCACCAGAATGTCGGCTTCGGCCACCAGCTGGCGGACGATTTCCTGGCCTTCCGCGGCCTTGAGATCGAGCGTCACCGAGCGCTTGTTGCGTGACTGCACATGCCACCAGAGCGAGGTGCCGTCCTTGAGCTTGCGCCACTTGCGCAGCGGGTCGCCGACCTTGGGCGGCTCGATCTTGATCACATCGGCGCCGAATTCGCCGAGCAGCTTGCTGGCGAAAGGGCCGGCGATCAGCTGGCCCATCTCGATCACCTTGAGGCCCTGCAGCGGCAGGTTCTTGTCTGTCTGTTCGCTCATCACGACACCTGTGCCGGTTGATTCATGGTGCCGAGCATGACCGACGCATCGGCAGCGGACAATTGGCCGTTGGCCAAGTAAGGTTTCGCGCCTCACGAAGGCTAAGACGAAAGGAGCTTTGAAAAGCTCAGGTCGGGCAGCGCATGCTTCGTCTACCGCGAATACGGGAATCCAATATGCGTCGCATCGATTTCGTCACCCTTCGGCTGTTCGTCGCCATCGCCGAGACCCGCAGTCTGACCCGCGCCGCCGAGCGCGAGCACCTCGCCCTGGCGGCGGTGAGCAAGCGCGTCAGCGATCTGGAAGGGCAGCTCGGTGTCAGCCTGCTCTATCGCCAACCCAAGGGCGTCGAGCTGACACCGGCCGGCCACGCGCTGCTGCACCATGCGCGCAACCTGTTGGACAATCTGCAACAGCTGGACGCCGATTTGAGCGAGTTCAGCCAGGGCGTGAAGGGCCATGTGCGCATCCACGCCAACACCTCAGCGGTGATCGAGTTCCTGCCCGAGGACCTGAGCGCCTTTGCCCACCAGCATCCGGAGGTGAAGATCGACCTGGAGGAGCGGGTCAGCAGTGACACCCTGCGTGCGCTGCGCGAGGGGCTGACCGATATCGGCATCTTCGCCGGGCACATGCCGGCCGAGGACCTGCAGGTGTTTCCCTACCGCGAGGATCGGCTGGTGCTGGTCACGCCACGCGAGCATCCGCTGGCCGGCCGCGAATGCATTGCATTGCGCGAGGCGGCAGGCTTCGACTTCATCGGCCTGCAGCAGGACGCCTCGCTGCATGCCCTGCTGCAGCAGTCGGCACAGCAGATGGGTACACCGCTGCGCCTGCGCATCCAGGTGCGCAGCTTCGAGGCGATCTGCCGGATGATCCATACCGGCATGGGCATCGGCGTGCTGCCCGAGCAAGTGGTGCGCAACTACCTGCCGGCGCTGGACGTGGCCATCGTGCCGTTGAGCGATGCCTGGGCGCGACGGGAGCTGAAGCTGGGCGTGCGCAATCTGGAAAGCCTGTCGGTGACTGCCCGGCAGATGCTCGAGCACCTCACCGCTCGCGAAGGCAATGGCTGAAGACGCGCGTCTCGCCGTGTGATTGCGCTGCTGCCTTCGTCAGGCACGAAGTCTCGCTTGGTCAAATAGCAATTCAGCGCGTGGCGATGCCGGGGTAGAGTCGGGTCAGCAATATGGCTCACACAACTACAAAACGGAGCTCCCCATGGCACGACTCACCCGTGGCATCACCCGCCTGCTCGCCGCTTCGGCACTGTTCACCGTGCTCGGCGCCCAGGCCGATCCGATCCTGATCAAGTTCTCCCACATCACCGCCGACAGCACGCCGAAAGGCCAGGGTGCGCTGATGTTCAAGAAGCTCGTGGAAGAGCGCCTGCCCGGTCAGGTGGAAGTGCAGGTGTTCGCCAACTCCTCGCTGTATGGCGACGGCAAGGAGATGGAGGCGCTGCTGATGAACGAGGTGCAGCTGCTGGCGCCGGCACCGTCGAAGCTCGAGCAGTACACCAAGCAGCTGCAGCTGTTCGACCTGATGTTCCTGTTCGACGACATGGCCGCGGCGCAGCGCTTCCAGCAGTCGGACAAGGGCCGCGCGATGCTCAAGTCCATGGAGGACAAGGGCATCACCGGCCTGGCCTACTGGCTCAACGGCATGCGCCACTTCACTGCCAACAAGCCGCTGCGCGAGCCGGCCGATGCCCGCGGGTTGAAATTCCGTGTGCAGCCGTCGGACCTGCAGGCCGCGCAGTACACCGCCCTGCGTGCCGTGCCGCGCAAGATGGCCTTCGCTGAGATATACCAGGGCCTGCAGACCGGCGTGGTCAATGCCCAGGACAATCCCTGGTCGAACATCTACAGCCAGAAGTACCACGAGGTGCAGAAGTACATCACCGAATCCGGCCACGGCATCGGCAACTACCTGCTGATCACCAACACCAGGTTCTGGAACGGCCTGCCCGCGGATGTGCGCGGCGAGCTGGAGACGATCATCGATGAGGTTACCGTGGAGGTGAATCGCCAGGCCGAAGCGCTGAACGAGAAGGCCAAGCAGGGCGTCATCGACTCGGGCAAGAGCGAGATTCTGGTGCTCACCGACGAGCAGCGCGCCCGCTGGCGCGAGGCGGTGCAGCCAGCCTGGAACAAGTTCGAGGACGAGATCGGCAAGGAGCTGATCGAGGCGGCCCAGGCGGCCAACGATGCGTCCTGAGGCAAGCCCGCCAATAGTCTGTTAGACCAATGTGCAGTTTCGGCCAGTGTGCCTGCTGCACAGAATGGCGGGGTCTATCTGCGTGATCGGACACGTGTGTATTCCAACCGGATGGTTGACCGAGCGGCCCCTGAGGCCGCTTTTTTTTGTCCGCAAAACGCATCCGCTGGTGTCGGGACTGAAGCATTCAGCTACGTGAAAGCTCTGGCGAATGGCGGCAGCGCGCACGCATGCGACGAGGCGCGGTCTATGCTTGAGCAAAGCCGATACGCCATGGGTGGCGTGCTTGGCTGGATTGCACCGTCTGACAGGCGCTGGGTTGGTTATTGGGTTCGCCTGCTGGACAGGGTTCTGCATACCAACAAGACAGACGAGGAACTGCCATGAGCGCTGCGTCCGTATATCCGGTTCGGCCCGAGGTGGCCGCTCAGTCACTGACCAACGAAGCCAGTTACAAGGCCATGTACCAGCAGTCGGTGATCAACCCTGAAGGATTCTGGCGCGAGCAGGCGGCGCGGCTGGACTGGATCCGGCCTTTCACCGAGGTCAAGCGTACCTCCTTCGACGATCACCACGTGGACATCAAATGGTTCGCCGACGGTACGCTCAATGTCTCGGCCAATTGTCTGGATCGGCACCTGGCCGAGCGCGGCGATCAGGTGGCAATCATCTGGGAGGGCGATGATCCTTCCGAGCATCGCGAGATCACCTATCGCGAGCTGCACCAGGAAGTCAGCAAGTTCGCCAATGCCCTGCGCGGGCAGGATGTTCACCGCGGCGACGTGGTGACCCTCTACATGCCGATGATTCCCGAGGCGGCGGTGGCGATGCTGGCGTGCGCGCGCATCGGCGCGATCCACTCGGTGGTGTTCGGTGGCTTCTCCCCGGAAGCGCTGGCCGGGCGCATCATCGATGGTCAGTCGAAGATCGTGATCACCGCCGACGAAGGCATTCGCGGCGGCAAACCGGTGCCGCTCAAGGAGAACGTCGACGAGGCGCTGACCAACCCGCAGACCAGCTGCGTGCAGAAGATCATCGTCGTGCGCCGCACGGGGGCCGACATCCGCTGGCACTCGCATCGCGACATCTGCTACGACGATCTGATGCACGTGGCCGGTGAGGTCTGCGCACCGAAGGAGATGGGGGCCGAGGAGCCGCTGTTCATCCTTTATACCTCAGGCTCCACGGGCAAGCCGAAGGGTGTTCTGCATACCTGCGGCGGCTATCTGCTCTATGCCGCGCTGACCCATGAGCGGGTGTTCGACTACCGCCCCGGGGAGGTCTATTGGTGCACGGCCGATATCGGCTGGATCACCGGGCACAGCTACCTGATCTACGGCCCGCTGGCCAACGGTGCGACGACGCTGATGTACGAAGGCGTGCCGAATCATCCGGACGTTACGCGCATCGCCCGGATCATCGACAAGCACAAGGTGAACATCCTCTACACGGCGCCCACGGCGATCCGCGCCATGATGGCCGAGGGGGCCGCGGCGGTGGAGGGGGGCGACGGCTCCAGCCTGCGCCTGCTCGGCACGGTGGGCGAACCGATCAATCCCGAGGCGTGGCACTGGTATTACGAAACGGTCGGACAATCGCGCTGCCCCATCGTCGATACTTGGTGGCAGACCGAGACCGGCGGCATCCTGATCAGCCCGCTACCGGGGGCTACTGCGCTCAAGCCGGGCTCCGCCACGCGCCCGCTGTTCGGCGTGGTGCCGGGGTTGGTGGACAACCTCGGCAATCTGCTCGAAGGCCCTGCCGAGGGCAATCTGGTGATCCTCGACTCCTGGCCGGGACAGATGCGCACCATCTACAAGGACCACGACCGCTTCGTCGACACCTACTTCAAGACCTTCCGCGGCATGTACTTCACCGGCGACGGCGCGCGCCGCGACGAGGATGGCTATTACTGGATCACCGGAAGGGTGGATGACGTGCTCAATGTGTCCGGGCACCGCATGGGCACCGCGGAGATCGAAAGCGCCATGGTCGCCCATGCCAGGGTGGCCGAAGCTGCAGCGGTGGGCGTTCCGCATGCGCTGAAGGGGCAGGCGATATACGTGTATGTGACCTTGGTCAGCGGTGTGGAGCCCACGGATGCGTTGCGTCAGGAGTTGCAGCAATGGGTGCGCAAGGAGATCGGGCCGATCGCCGTGCCGGATGTGATCCAGTGGGCCCCTGGGCTGCCGAAGACGCGCTCCGGCAAGATCATGCGCCGGCTGCTGCGCAAGATCGCCGCGGACGACTATGACGCGCTGGGCGACACCTCGACCCTGGCCGATCCTGGTGTGGTCGATCAGCTGATCGAGGCCCATGAGGCGGTGAAGATGCGCTGAAGGCAGAGGGCGACCGGAGCGAAGTCACGCATCCGGTCGCCTCCACCCCGCGAGCTTTGCCCTGCGGTAAAGGCTCGACTCGCCGGCACTAATTTCTCCGCGACATGGTGGGCCAGCCGCATTCGCGGACAAGTCTGCTCCCACAGGCCTGCCCGCGGCGCAATCAGACGCCGGCGGGCGGACTTTTCAGGCTGTCATTGCCGGTTACGCTGGTGCCGTTGGTGGCAGCCGCGGCATTGGCCTGCAGTTGCTGACTATCCTTTTCCGAGCGTTCGAACGGCATCTGGTGCGAGCGGCCTTCGGCCATGCCGGCCTGTTCGTTGATTTCATTGAACACGCGCTTGGCTTCGCAGTGCCCGGTTATGCCGCGCGACAGCGCCAGCCCGCCGATGCCCAGCTGCAGTAGTCCGCCCAGGCCGCCGCGGCTGAGGCCCTTGGCAAGGAAATACAGCCCGCCGGCCAGGGACATGGCGCGCTCCCAGCCGTGGACGTTCTGATTCTGGTGGTTCGAGGACTTGTTGTTCATGGGTGGCTCCGACGAGGACATTCTCAATGAATGACTCTCGCCGGCGCAGGCTGTTCGGTGCCGCAGGTCGGCATCTGGCGGCAACGCCGGTGAAATCGGCGTTGTAGGAAGCCAGGGGAATGTGATGGGGAGAAATCCAGGGGCTCGGTAATTCGTCGGAGTGACCGCGAATCGTAAAGCGCGACGGACGAACTTCGCGGCCAAGTCCGGAAGACCGACGTGACGCAGTCATGCTTCGCGGCTGGCCCCGAGGATGAATGTCTCGCGCAACCCGACCCGACAGGCCGCGCGCGCGTTAAGCGGCCATGCCGAATACCTTGAGCACGAAGGCGTACTCCAGCGCCACGTCCTTGAGTGCCTGGTAGCGACCGCTCATGCCACCGTGGCCGGCGCCGAATTCGGTCTTGAGCAGCAGCAGGTTGTCGTCGGTGCGGGTGGCGCGCAGCTTGGCGACCCATTTGGCGGCTTCCCAGTACTGCACGCGGCTGTCGTTGTAGCCGGCCACGGCGAGCAGCGCGGGGTAGGCCTGGGCGCGAATATTTTCGTAGGGCGCGTAGGCCTTGATCCGCTCATGCACCTCCGGCTGATTCGGATCGCCCCATTCGTCGTACTCGGTCACGGTCAGCGGCAGGTCGGCGTTGAGCATGGTGTTCAGCACGTCGACGAAGGGCACCTCGGCGACGGCTGCGCCGAACAGCTCCGGGCGCAGGTTGAGCACTGCGCCGATCAGCAGGCCGCCGGCGCTGCCGCCGCTGATGGCCAGGCGTGCTGAGGTGGTGTAGCCATCGGCCAACAGCTGCTCGGCGCAGGCGATGAAATCGCTGAAAGTATTCGGCTTGTGTTCCAGCTTGCCGGCGCGATACCAGGCTTCGCCGAGATCGCCGCCGCCACGCACATGAGCGATGGCGAAGACGAAACCGCGGTCGAGCAGCGACAGGCGCGCATGGGAGAACCATGGATCGAGGCTGTGCCCATAGGCGCCGTAACCATAGAGATAGAGCGGGGCCGGCTTGCCGAAGCTGTCACGCCGGCCGACCAGGCTGATGGGGATCTGCGTGCCGTCCTGCGCGGTCGCCCAGATGCGTCGACTTTCATAGACGTCCGCATCGAAGGGGCCTTCCACCGGGGTTTCCTTGAGCACTTCCTGCGTGCCGTCGGCCAGCGTCAGCTGACGGACTTGTGCCGGGCGATTCAGCGCTTCATAGCGCAGGCGAATCACCGTGCTGGTGTATTCCAGCGAATTCTGCACGTGCAGGCTGTAGGCCGCATCGGGCAGCTGCAGGCGATAGGGCTGCACGCCCTGCGGCCGCACCTCGATCACCGGCAGGCCGCTTTCGCGCAGGGTCAGGGTGATCGCCTCGGCGTTGAGGCTGACATCCTCGAGCATCACTGCGTCGTCATGGGCAACCAGTTCCTGCCAGCGCTCCCGCTCGGGCTGCGCCTCGCTGGCGTGATAGAGGGCGAAGTTGATGCCCGCCTGGTTGCTGCGGATCAGCCAGCTCCACTGACCCTCGTGAAGGCCATGATCGGGAAAGTACTCGTGGTCTTCCTGGCGTGGTGCCAGGCACGTCCACCGACCTTCCGGCTCGTCCGCCGACAGCACCCAGGCTTCGCTGGTGGTCTTGCTGTGGGAAAGAATCACCAGCTGGCGCTCGGAGCTGGTGCGGTAGCAATGCACGAAGAAGCGCCCGTCCGGGTCGTGATAAACCTCGCTGCTGCCCGTTTCCCCGAGGCGATGGCGGTAGATCTTATGTGGGCGGTGGGTGTCGTCCAGCTCACCGTAGAACAGCGTCCGGCTGTCGTTGGCCCAGGTCATGCTGCCGTCGCAATCGTCGAAGGGCAGGGCGGTCACGTCGCCGCTGGCGAGGTCCTTGACGAACAGGCGGTAGATCTCGTCGCCTTCGCGATCGAGGCTGTAGGCCAGCTTGGCGTGATCCTGGCTGACGCTGAACGCGCCCAAGGATAGAAAGCCGCCGCCCGCCAGCTCGTTGGGGTCGAGCAGCAGCTGTTCGGCGTTCTCGTCTACGGTGAGCGAGCCATCGACCGGGCGCGGGCAGCGATAGTGCCGCGGGTATTCGTCGCCAGCCGTGGTGCGCTGGTAATACAGCCACGGCCCCCAGGGCGACGGCAGGGACAGGTCGGTTTCGCGGATGCGGCCCTTGATTTCCTGGAACAGCGTCTCGCGCAGCCCAGCCTGGTCGGCGAGCTGTTCTTCGAGATAGGCGTTCTCCGCTTTGAGGTACGCCAGCACATCGTCGGCGTCGCGATTCTCCAGCCAGCGATAGGGATCGGTGCCAGTGTCGGCGCGGGCGATTGGGGCGTTGGGCATGCAGTAACTCCGGATTCTGTGGTGCGTTGGCCGCACATGGCGTGCAACGAAATGCGGCAGTGTACCTGCTCGACTGCGTCTAGGATTGACCCGGTTGGTGCAGTCCGGTTTCAGCCCGCCCGCCCACCGGGCAATGCGGCCATGGGCGCGGTGAATGGCGGCGAATCGGCGTTGTCGATGATGACTGGGTGGTCGCGAAATGTCCGCTTGCAGGTGGGCTTTCGGTTAGGCGAACCAGCTGATTGACAATGCTGAGCTTTTCCCCGAAGGTGTGCCGACCCAAATCAAACGGGCGTATGAATCGAGCGTTTGCCAGAGCAGACGCCGGTCACCCCGGATTATCGTGTCGGTGGGTGTCGTTCGCCGCAAGGCTCGGCCGAGTAGGGCCGAAGACGTGAGACACGTAACGTTCAGCTTCCATACCTGGAGATCAGTTGATGATTTACGAAGGTAAAGCCATCACGGTTAAGGCTCTTGAGAGCGGCATCGTCGAATTGAATTTCGACCTCAAGGGTGAGTCCGTCAACAAGTTCAATCGCCTCACTCTCAACGATCTGCGCCAGGCCGTCGATGCCATCAAGGCTGACGCGTCGGTGAAAGGCGTCATCGTAACCAGCGGCAAGGACGTATTCATCGTCGGCGCCGACATCACCGAATTCGTCGACAACTTCAAGATGGCCGACGAGGAACTGGTCGCCGGCAACCTCGAAGCGAACAAGATCTTCAGCGATTTCGAAGACCTGGGCGTGCCCACCGTGGCTGCCATCAACGGCATCGCCCTGGGTGGCGGCTTCGAGATGTGCATGGCCGCTGATTATCGTGTCATGTCCACCGCCGCCAAGGTCGGCCTGCCGGAAGTCAAGCTGGGCATCTACCCGGGCTTCGGCGGTACCGTGCGCCTGCCGCGTCTGATCGGTGTGGATAACGCCGTCGAGTGGATCGCATCGGGCAAGGAAAATCGCGCCGAAGACGCGCTCAAGGTGCATGCAGTCGATGCCGTGGTCGTCCCGGAAAAGCTGCAGGCCGCCGCACTGGATCTGGTCAAGCGCGCCATCTCCGGCGAGCTGGACTACAAGGCCAAGCGCCAGCCGAAGCTGGACAAGCTCAAGCTCAACGCCATCGAGCAGATGATGGCCTTCGAAACCAGCAAGGCGTTCGTGGCTGGCCAGGCCGGCCCGAACTATCCGGCCCCGGTCGAAGCCATCAAGACCATTCAGAAAGCCGCCAACTTCGGTCGTGACAAGGCGCTGGAAGTCGAGGCCGCCGGCTTCGTCAAACTGGCCAAGACCTCGGTTGCCGAAAGCCTGGTCGGCCTGTTCCTCAGCGATCAGGAACTGAAGAAGAAAGCCAAGGCCTACGACAAGCAGGCGCGTGACGTGAAACTGGCTGCCGTGCTCGGCGCTGGCATCATGGGCGGCGGCATCGCCTACCAGTCGGCCGTCAAGGGCACGCCGATCCTGATGAAGGATATCCGCGAAGAGGGTATCCAGATGGGTCTGGACGAGGCCTCCAAGCTGCTCGGCAAGCGTGTCGAAAAAGGTCGTCTGACCGCCGACAAGATGGCGCAGGCGCTCAACGCGATCCGTCCGACCATGTCCTATGGCGATTTCGGCAACGTCGATATCGTCGTCGAGGCCGTGGTCGAGAACCCGAAGGTCAAGCACGCCGTGCTGGCCGAGGTGGAAGGCCACGTTCGCGAAGACGCGATCATCGCCTCCAACACCTCCACCATCTCCATCAGTTACCTGGCCCAGGCGCTCAAGCGTCCGGAAAACTTCTGCGGCATGCACTTCTTCAACCCGGTACACATGATGCCGCTGGTAGAAGTGATCCGTGGCGAGAAGACCAGCGAAACCGCTATCGCTACCACCGTCGCCTACGCCAAGAAGATGGGCAAGAGCCCGGTCGTGGTCAACGATTGCCCGGGCTTCCTGGTCAACCGCGTGCTGTTCCCGTACTTCGGCGGCTTCGCCCGCGCCATCGCTCATGGTGTCGACTTCGTTCGCGCCGACAAGGTGATGGAGAAGTTCGGCTGGCCCATGGGCCCGGCCTATCTGATGGACGTGGTCGGCATGGACACCGGCCACCACGGCCGTGACGTGATGGCTGAAGGCTTCCCGGATCGCATGAAGGACGACACCCGTACCGCCGTCGACGTCATGTACGAGGCCAACCGCCTCGGCCAGAAGAACGGCAAGGGCTTCTATGCCTACGAGATGGACAAGAAGGGCAAGCCGAAGAAGGTCGTCGATGCCCAGGCCTATGAGCTGCTCAAGCCGGTCGTTGCCGAGACGCGCGAGCTGTCCGACGAGGACATCATCAACTACATGATGATCCCGCTGTGCCTGGAAACCGTGCGCTGCCTGGAAGACGGCATCGTCGAAACCGCTGCCGAAGCCGACATGGGCCTGATCTATGGCATTGGCTTCCCACCCTTCCGCGGTGGTGCGCTGCGCTACATCGATTCGATCGGCGTCGCCGAGTTCGTCGCGATGGCCGACAAGTACGCCGACCTGGGCCCGCTGTACCACCCGACCGCGAAGCTGCGTGAGATGGCTGCCAACGGCCAGCGCTTCTACGGTTAATCGAGGGAGAGAGAATTCATGAGCCTGAATCCAAGAGATGCAGTCATCGTCGACTTCGGTCGCACCCCGATGGGGCGCTCCAAGGGCGGCATGCACCGTAATACCCGCGCCGAAACCATGTCCGCACACCTGATCGACGGCGTGCTGGCACGCAACCCGAAGATCGACCCGGCCGAAGTCGAGGACGTGATCTGGGGCTGCGTGAACCAGACCCTCGAGCAGGGCTGGAACATCGCCCGCATGGCTTCGCTGATGACGCGTATCCCGCACACCAGTGCCGGCCAGACCGTGAGCCGCCTCTGCGGTTCGTCCATGAGCGCCTTGCACACTGCCGTGCAGGCCATCCAGACCAACAACGGCGACGTATTCGTCATCGGTGGTGTGGAGCACATGGGCCACGTCAGCATGATGCACGGCGTCGACCCGAATCCGCAGCTGTCGCTGTACGCTGCCAAGGCGTCCGGCATGATGGGCCTGACCGCTGAAATGCTCGGCAAGATGCACGGCATCACCCGCGAGCAGCAGGATGCCTTCGGTGAGCGTTCGCACCGCCTGGCGCACAAGGCCACGGTGGAAGGCAACTTCAAGGATGAAATCATCCCGATGGAAGGCTACGACGAGGACGGTTTCCTCAAGGTCTTCGATTACGACGAAACCATCCGTCCGGACACCACCCTGGAAAGCCTGGCTGCACTGAAGCCGGCGTTCAACCCGAAGGGCGGCACCGTGACTGCAGGTACTTCCTCGCAGATCACCGACGGCGCATCCTGCATGATCGTCATGTCCGCGCAGCGTGCCAAGGACCTCGGCATTCAGCCGCTGGCCGTGGTTCGCGCCATGGCGCTGGCTGGCGTTGACCCGGCAATCATGGGTTACGGCCCGGTGCCGTCCACCCAGAAGGTGCTCAAGCGCGCCGGTCTGACCATGGACGACATCAGCCACGTCGAGCTGAACGAAGCCTTCGCTGCACAGGCGCTGCCGGTGCTCAAGGACCTCAAGCTGCTCGACAAGATGGAAGAGAAGGTCAACCTGCATGGCGGTGCGATCGCCCTGGGTCACCCGTTCGGCTGCTCCGGTGCGCGTATCTCCGGCACCCTGCTGAACGTGATGAAGCAGAACAACGGTACGCTCGGTGTCGCCACCATGTGTATCGGTCTGGGCCAGGGGATCAGTACGGTCTTCGAGCGCGTCTGACAGACAGATGCAAATGACTGCGCTAGGCTGACAGCCAATCTCGCGACTGAGCGGGAATATGATTGTCAGCCGGTGCATGGAAGCCGGGGCCTGGTGCCCCGGTTTTTCTTTTTTGTATTTGTGTGGAGGTAGGCATGCAGTTGCAGCCGGGGCGTTATCGCCATTACAAGGGGCCGGAATATCGCGTATTCGCTGTTGCGCGGCACTCCGAGACGGAGGAGCCGGTAGTGTTCTACCAGGCGCTGTATGGGGAACGCGGACTCTGGGTGCGCCCGCTGTCGATGTTCACCGAGAGCGTCGAAGTCAACGGCGAAACGGTCCCGCGTTTCGCATTGATCGAAGTCGAAACGAGCGTTTTCGGAGGTTGAGCTGGCCAGCGGCCACCAGGTCCGCGCTTGACCTCACCTCCATCGCCACTATATATAGCGGTGCTTTTCGGACAGAGCTTAAACCTTGCTGTTCGCTGGATGGCATCGAGTGGCTGCTCTGATTCGCACCAGGCGGAGCCGGGCAGGGCGATTTCTCTGTCAGGTCGGCCCGTTCGCAAAACGCGCACTAACGTACGCTGATGCCTTGCCGTTTAGTGTCGGTGCGGGTATTCAAACTGTCGGAGGCGCCGCCTCTGTTCACCTCTAGATTCAGGAACTCTCCTCTCCATGGGTAAATCGCTGGTCATCGTGGAATCACCGGCCAAGGCCAAGACAATCAACAAGTATTTGGGCAACCAGTACGTGGTGAAGTCGAGTATCGGCCATATCCGCGACCTTCCTACCAGCGGCTCTGCCAACAAGGAGCCGGTCAAGCGCGGCAAGGCTGCGGCCGCCGAAGCGCCAGCGCTGTCTCCGAAGGAGAAGGCCAAGCGTCAACTCATCACCCGCATGGGCGTCGACCCGGAGCACGGCTGGAAGGCCAAGTACGAGATTCTGCCCGGCAAGGAAAAGGTCATCGAGGAACTGCGCCGCCTGGCCAAGGAAGCCGACACCATCTATCTCGCGACCGACTTGGATAGAGAGGGGGAGGCCATCGCCTGGCATCTGCGCGAGTCCATCGGCGGCGACGACAGCCGCTACAAGCGCGTGGTGTTCAACGAGATCACCAAGAAGGCGATCCAGGAAGCCTTCGCCGAACCTGGCGAGCTGGACCTGAACCGGGTCAACGCGCAGCAGGCGCGGCGTTTTCTCGACCGTGTGGTCGGCTACATGGTCTCGCCGCTGCTCTGGCAGAAGATCGCCCGCGGGCTGTCCGCCGGTCGCGTGCAATCGGTAGCGGTGAAGCTGGTGGTCGAGCGCGAGCGCGAGATCCGCGCCTTCGTCCCGGAAGAATACTGGGAAGTGCATGCCGACCTGGCGACGGCTCAGCAGGCCAAGGTGCGCTTCGAAGTCGCGCGTGAGAACGGCGAAGCCTTCAAGCCGCTGAACGAGGCGCAGGCCAACGCCGCGCTGGAGAAGCTCAAGGGCGCGCAGTACAGCGTCAGCAAGCGCGAGGACAAGCCGACCAGCAGCAAGCCCTCGGCACCCTTCATCACCTCGACGCTGCAGCAGGCGGCGAGCAATCGCCTGGGCTTCGGCGTGAAGAAGACCATGATGATGGCCCAGCGTCTCTACGAGGCGGGCTACATCACCTACATGCGTACCGACTCGACCAACCTCTCGGCCGATGCCATCGCCATGGTGCGCGGCTTCATCGAGGACGAGTTCGGCAACAAGTACCTACCCGAGAAGCCCAACGTCTATTCGAGCAAGGAGGGCGCGCAGGAGGCGCACGAGGCGATTCGCCCGTCCGACGTCAATCTGCGTCCGACTCAGCTTTCAGGCATGGAGCGCGACGCCGAGCGTCTGTATGAGCTGATCTGGCGCCAGTTCGTGGCCTGCCAGATGCCGCCGGCACAGTACCTGTCCACCAGCGTGACCGTCGCTGCCGGCAATTTCGAGCTGCGCGCCAAGGGCCGCATCCTCAAGTTCGACGGTTACACCAAGGTCATGCCGCAACAGAGCAAGGCCGGTGAGGATGACGTGTTGCCGGAGATGAACAAGGGCGACGACATGCAGCTGCTCAAGCTCGACCCGAGCCAGCATTTCACCAAGCCGCCGGCGCGCTACTCCGAAGCCAGCCTGGTCAAGGAAATGGAGAAGCGCGGCATCGGCCGACCGTCGACCTACGCCGCGATCATCTCGACCATCCAGGATCGCGGCTACGTCTCGCTGCACAACCGCCGTTTCTACTCGGAGAAGATGGGCGACATCGTCACCGAGCGCCTCTCCGAGAGTTTCAACAACCTGATGGACTACGGCTTCACCGCCGGCATGGAAGAGCACCTGGACGACGTGGCCCAGGGCGAGCGCGACTGGAAGCACGTGCTCGACGAGTTCTACGGCGATTTCAGGAAGAAGCTGGAAGTCGCCGAGGCCAGCGAGAACGGCATGCGCGCCAACCAGCCGACGCTGACCGACATCCCGTGCAAGGTCTGTGGCCGGCCGATGATGATCCGCACCGCCTCGACCGGCGTGTTCCTCGGCTGCTCCGGCTACAGCCTGCCGCCGAAGGAGCGCTGCAAGTCCACGGTCAACCTGATCCCCGGCGACGAGATCGCCGCCGACGACGAGGGCGAATCCGAGTCCCGCGTGCTGCTGGGCAAGCGCCGCTGCCCGATCTGCAGCACCGCGATGGATGCCTATCTGCTCGACGAGACGCAGAAGCTGCATATCTGCGGCAATAACCCGGATTGCTCCGGTTACGAGATCGAGAAGGGCCAGTACCGCATCAAGGGCTATGAAGGTCCGAGCCTGGAATGCGACAAGTGTGGCAGCGAGATGCAGCTCAAGACCGGCCGTTTCGGCAAGTTCTTCGGCTGCACCAATGCCGAATGCAAGAACACCCGCAAGCTGCTGAAGAACGGTGAGGCCGCGCCGCCGAAGATGGATGCGGTGAAGATGCCCGAGCTCAAGTGCGAGAAGGTCGATGACACCTACGTGCTGCGTGACGGCGCTTCCGGCCTGTTCCTGGCGGCCAGTCAGTTCCCTAAGAATCGCGAAACCCGCGCGCCGCTGGTGCGTGAGCTGATCCCGCACAAGGACGAGATCGATCCCAAGTACCACTTCCTGCTCGATGCACCGCAGAAAGATCCGGAAGGTCGCTTCGCGGTCATCCGCTTCAGCCGCAAGACCAAGGAGCAGTACGTGCAGACCGAAGTGGACGGCAAGCCGACCGGCTGGAAGGCGTTCTACGACGGCGGCAAGTGGAAGGTCGAAGACAAGCGCTGATTTCGTTGCGGTCGACCGCTCAGCGGATCGGTCGGATCGAGCGCATTCCCCCCAGACCGGCTGACGCTTCGTCAGCCGGTCTGGTGCGGCAACCTGGGAAGGTCCATTCTCTGTCCATCTTCTTTCGGAGAGCATGCCATGGCTCACGAGCTCTACACGCGCACCAACCAGAAGATCTTCTTCGCCGGCTTGTCACTGGAAAGCTGGCGCAAGGCCGAAGAGTCTGCCTCGATGAACTCACAAGGCTTGATCCAGGCTGAGCGCGAGGCTTGCCTGTTCCACCTTTACGGCGCCTTGCTTGGGCTGTGTCATGAGATCGCCGGTTACTACCGATCGCCCGGTGCGGATGCGCCGGTAGTCGAGGCATTTCTGACCCGCAGCGTGCTCGAGGCTGCGCCGAGCCCGGAACTCGCCGAACTGCTGGAGTTGTCCGAGCAGCCAAGTACCTGGCTCGGAGAGTTGCTTGCCGCCTACAAGCAGCTGTTCCAGCCGCCACGCGCTCCTGCCAAGACCAAGACCGATCCGCGGCAGCCGCTGATCGAGGCAGTCAGTGTCGAGGATGAGGTGCCGCCGCTGTCGCGCGTCGAGCTGGAAGCCTGGCGGCAGAACCTCAAAGGCCTGGCGTTACGTTTTCGTGAGTCGCTCACCGAGTGGTGACAGCGGGTGCCGTGGCGTCAGCTGCGGTGCCTGATGCTCAGGACCATGGCAATGCCGCCGAGAATCGCTGCGCCGGAGACGGTCAGCGTTGCCGTCAGCGCTTCACCCAGCAGAACAGCCCCAGCGATGGCTGTGAGTAGCGGAACGCTGAGCTGCACGCTCGCTGCCTGTATGGCCGCAAGACCGGGTAACGCCGTGTACCAGATGGCATAGCCGACGCCAGAGGTCAGCGCCCCGGAGAGCAGGGCGTACACGACTCCTGGCGCATCCCATCGTTGCTGGCCAAGCGTCACCAGACAAAGCACAGCGGCCAACGGCACGGCCTTGATGAAGTTGCCCGCGGTTGCTGCCAGCGGATTGCTCGCGCCCCGTCCGTGCAGCGAATAGATGCCCCAGGTGACACCGGACAGCAGCATGAGCAACGCGCCATCCAGTGCTGGCGTGCTGCTTCCCGGCAGTAGCAGGATCAACAATCCACTCAATGCCAGCAGCAGGCCGGCAATCTGTCCGCCGCTGAAGCGTTCGCCGCGCAGCAAGCCCCAGGTGAGCATGCTCAACTGCACTGCGCCGAATAGCAGTAGAGCGCCGGCTCCGGCATCCAGGCTGATATAGGCGTAGGAAAAACTGGCGGCGTAGCCGAACAGTGCCAGGGCGCTGAGCCAATCTCCGCCTGCCGATTGTCTGGACTTTCCGAATCGCAACAGCAGCCAGAGCGTGAGCGCTCCAGCAAGGATCCGCAGTCCGGTAAAGCTGGCGGGATCGATGGCGGTGTCACGCAAGGCGACACGGCAGAGTAACGAGTTGCCGGCAAACGCCAGCATGGCCAGCGCGGTTAGCAGCAGGGTACGGGCGGTCATACGCAGTCCTTATGGCGCACTGGCGCGCTTTTTTCGGCGCATGCTACGTGTCGGTTTCCTTGGGTGCATCGTTTTCTTTTCTGGCCGCGGATGCTGCTCGGCATCCTTGTCTACCTTCGTCCTGAGCCTGCTAGAGCACTGGGGCCGGCAAAGGCTGCCCTGAGGCTGGTCGGCTGTTACAATGGCCACCTTTCACGCGGAGCTGATCATGCCTACATCTTTTCTGGAAATCGTCGAGCTACCGGACGGGCGCATCGTGCTTCGTCGTGCCGAGGACGAAGAGGTGTTGGTCACGCTGGATTTTTCGGATGATGCCAAATTGTTCCTGCAGGGGCAGCACGTCGAGATTGCCAAGGCGATGTTCAATGTCGGCGTTCAGATGGCCGGGCGCATGTCAGAAGGTGATTTCGAGCGTGACGATGACGAACCGCGTGTTTTGCACTGACCGCGCCGTTACTCGAAGGCGGTAATTTCAGGATTACATCCGTGACCTGGCAGCACATCCCTGTGCTTCATCGCTCAACATCCCAGACGAATATTCAGGCTCTGAGCTTCGCCCAGACTGGCGGCGGCACGGAGTTTGTCGCGCGTTGCGCTCTCGAGCTGGCCAAACCAGCTGACCACGGTATGGCTGCAGCCTGAGGCCAGGGCCTTGCAGGTGAGCTCCAGTGCGCCCTCGGCGTCGCGTGGTTGCAGCAGGATGATGCGTTCGCGATTAAGGCCGCACGTGCGCAGCCAGTTCTGCGAGAGGAAGGCAGGAGGGGCGATCAGCGTCAGCCAGCGGCTGTCAGCTGCGTCGCCAAGTTCACGCAGGACCGGGGCGAGCAACAGGTGGCAGTGCTCGCTGCTGCCGCTCAGGCTCAACTCGCTCAGATACTCCTTGTCCTGCTCGGGTTTGCTGCGTGGTTTCAGGCTGCCAAACGGTGCCAGGCTTTGCGCAATGACGCCGTCGAACAACGAAAGTTGGGGCCGGGAAGTGCTGGTCTGGTACTGCATGAACCTTCTCCTTAGCGGCGGATGACGCCGACACTCAAGCCTTCTATCACCAGTTCCTGCTGTTCGAGATCGACCTCGATGGGCGCAAACTCGGGGTTTTCAGCCAATAGCCAAACCTTCTTGCCGTCACGCTTGAAACGCTTCACCGTGACTTCGTCACCCACGCGAGCCACCACGATCTGGCCGTTGCGGGCCTCGCGAGTGGTGTGCACGGCCAGCAGGTCGCCATCGAAAATGCCGATGTCCTTCATGCTCATGCCGTGGACACGGAGCAGATAATCGGCGCGTGGATGGAAAAAAGCGGGGCTGATCTGGCAGGATTCTTCGACATGTTGCTGCGCCAGAATCGGCGCGCCGGCGGCGACGCGGCCAATGATCGGCAGGCCATTTTCGGACGCGGCGGGTTCGAAATCCGGGATACGTATCCCGCGGGACGCGCCGGGCGTCATCTCGATAGCGCCTTTGCGGGCAAGTGCCTTGAGATGTTCTTCGGCAGCGTTGGGCGACTTGAAGCCGAGCTCCTGAGCGATCTCTGCACGAGTGGGCGGATACCCATTGTCTTCCAGGCAGCGCTTGATGAACGCGAGGATTTCCGTCTGGCGAGGCGTCAGCTTGATCATGTCGGTCTCTGTTCTTTTGTACAGTGACTGGGATTATATACAGTGATCCGGCCTTGGCAACGAATGATTAAGATGGGCTAGCAACCACATCCGGTTTGCCGCGTGGTCTGTCTGCGACAATGACGCTAGTGCCACCAGGCGTTTCGTGGTTGACTTGCCGGTCGGTGAAACGTAAGTTTCAAACAGTTGTTTGTCTTTCGGAGGGGGCATGGCGCAGTCGGAAACAGTTGAGCGCATTCTTGATGCAGCGGAACAGCTGTTCGCGGAAAAAGGCTTCGCCGAAACCTCGCTTCGTTTGATCACCAGCAAGGCTGGGGTCAATCTCGCGGCGGTCAACTATCACTTCGGTTCGAAGAAGGCGCTCATCCAGGCGGTGTTCTCGCGATTCCTCGGGCCGTTCTGTGCCAGCCTGGAGCGTGAGCTGGATCGACGCGAGGCGTTGACCGACAAGCAGGACACGCTCGAGGAACTGCTGGAAATCCTCGTCGAGCAGGCCTTGGCGGTCAAACCGCGCAGTGGCGATGATCTGTCCATCTTCATGCGTCTGCTGGGCTTGTCCTTCAGTCAGAGCCAGGGCCACTTGCGCCGCTATCTGGAAGACATGTACGGCAAGGTGTTTCGCCGCTACATGCTCAAGGTGCACGACGCGGCGCCGGCCATTCCACCTATCGAGCTGTTCTGGCGCGTGCATTTCATGCTGGGAGCCGCGGCATTCAGCATGTCGGGCATCAAGGCACTGCGCGCTATTTCCGAGAACGACTTCGGGGTCCGGACTTCGATCGAACAGGTGATGCGCATGATGGTGCCGTTCCTGGCAGCCGGCATGCGTGCCGACAGCGGCATCGACGACACGACGCTGGCCGGCGCACAGCCGATCGCGCGGCGCAACGCGGCTGCCATTCCGGCGAAGGCTTGAGCTACAAGCCCGCCGGACGATCGGCTAAGCTAGCCGCCCATGGCATCTCTCGATCTTCTGCATATTTCCATCGCTGACCAGCAACTCTACGGTTTTGCCCGCGGGCGGCTGTGTCTGCGTCTCCCGGTTTCTACCGCACGTAATGGTGCTGGCGAGCTCAATGGCTCCGGTTGTACGCCGCGCGGCCTGCACCAGGTGCGTGCGCGTATCGGTGAGGCTTTGCCTAAGGGGGCGGTGCTGCGCGGGCGGCGCTGGACTGGCGAGGTCTGGTCCGCTGAGCTCCACGAGGCTTTCCCCGGGCGCGACTGGATCCTGACCCGCATCCTCTGGCTCAGCGGCTGCGAGCCGGACGTCAACCGAATGGGGCGGGTCGATACCTTCCGCCGTTACATCTACATTCACGGTACTCCCGATTGTGAGCCGATGGGCGTGCCGCTTTCCCACGGTTGCATTCGCATGCGCAATGCCGACCTGCTCGAACTCTTTCCATTGGTGCCGCCCCACTGTGCGGTGCGTATCGACGAGGCGCCCTGTCCCGACTGGGCTGCCGCTGAACTCGAATAAGGATTCACTCTACATATGCACGGTTCACTGATGCTGGACATTGCCGGTACCTGGCTGACGGCCGAGGATCGGCACCTGCTGCGCCAACCCGAGGTCGGCGGGCTCATTCTGTTTGCGCGCAACATTGAGCACCCGCGCCAGGTCGACGAGCTATGCCGCTCTATTCGTGCCGTGCGACCAGACCTGCTTTTGGCGGTGGACCAGGAAGGTGGCCGCGTGCAGCGGCTGCGCCAGGGTTTCGTCAGGCTTCCGGCGATGCGGGAGCTGGCGCGCTGCGCCGATGCGCCGCGGTTGGCCGAGGCCTGTGGCTGGGTGATGGCGACCGAGGTGCTCGCCGTGGGCCTGGATTTCAGCTTCGCGCCGGTTCTCGACCTCGACCACCAGCGCAGTGCCGTGGTGGGAACGCGTGCGTTCGAAGGCGATCCACAGGCTGCTGTGGTGCTGATCGACGCGTTCATTAGAGGAATGCATGCAGCAGGGATGGCGGCCACTGGCAAGCACTTTCCCGGGCATGGCTGGGCCGAGGCGGACTCGCATGTCACGATCCCGGTCGATGAGCGAAGCCTTGAAGAACTGCGCCGCTGTGATCTGATTCCTTTCCAGGCGCTCAGCAATACGCTCGATGCGATCATGCCGGCGCATGTGATCTATCCTCAGGTCGATGAGCAGCCCGCGGGCTTTTCGCGGCGCTGGTTACAGGACATCCTGCGTAACGAACTGCGCTTCAAGGGTGTGATCTTCAGTGACGATCTGTCGATGGCGGGCGCTCACGTCGCCGGCGATGCGGCCGATCGCATCCAGGCTGCCCTGGTTGCCGGCTGCGACATGGGGTTGGTATGCAATGATCGGGCAGCAGCGGAACTGGCGCTGACTGCGCTGCAGCGTCTCGGCGTGACAGCGCCGCCTGTGCTTTCACGCATGCGCGCTCGTGAGGCATGCGTCGCTGAGTACAAGCAGGATCCGCGTTGGCTTGACGCCATTGGCGCGCTCAAGGCCGCCGACCTGATTGGCTGACCTTTCTTCTTTCAAGGAATACCCATGACTGTCCATGCCATCATCGGCGGCACCGGCCTGACCCAGTTGAGCGGCTTCAAGATGCAGCGCGCGCAGGTCATCGACACGCCCTACGGACGCCCGTCCGGGGAGATCCTGCGTGGCGAATACAGCGGCCGAGAGGTGCTGTTCCTTGCAAGACATGGCCATCCGCACCGTATCCCCCCACACCAGGTGAATTACCGAGCCAACCTATGGGCGCTGAAGCAGGCGGGGGCGGAGGCGATTCTTGCGATTAATGCGGTAGGCGGCATTCATTCGGCCATGGGCTCCGGGCACTTCTGCGTCCCCCATCAGATCATCGATTACACCTATGGCCGTGAACACACCTTCTTCGAAGGCGATATCGATCACGTGACCCATATCGACTTCAGCTTCCCCTATGACGAAACGCTGCGTGAACGCCTGATCGGCGCACTCGCGGCCGAGGGATATGCGTTCAGCGGCCATGGCGTATATGGCTGCACGCAGGGGCCGCGGCTGGAGACCGTGGCGGAGATCATCCGGATGGAGCGAGATGGTTGCGACATCGTCGGCATGACCGGTATGCCAGAGGCCGCGCTGGCTCGTGAACTCGACTTGCCTTATGCCTGTCTGGCATTGGTGGTCAATCCGGCGGCCGGCAAGGCGAGTGGAGTGATCACCATGACCGAGATCGAGGCGGCACTGGCTGCCGGTATAGGTAAGGCGCGGCAGGTGCTCGCAAAAGTGCTGGCGGCCTGACCGATCTGCAACGCGCTGCGCTTTGTCTGAAGCGTCGTTGTCATATTGCGGCCTGAGACTGGTATTTTTGTGGTGGCCCCCGTTGCGGCAAGCATGCTGCTTGCTACACTTGGCCGTCCTTTGGAGTACCGGAATGTTTTGCCAGGCACACACAATAAGAATTCTTAGAACCGTCGTGTTGCTCTGCCTGCTTGGCGGCATGGCCGGATGCTCGACCTGGTTTTCGGGCGATTTCAAGGACCCTACGGTCGAACTCACCAAGGTCGATATCATCAAGGCGCGGCTGCTGGAACAGCAATTCATGCTGCGCTTTCGTATCGACAACCCCAACGATCATAGCCTGCCGGTGCGCGGGCTGATCTACAAAGTCCATCTCAATGATGTGGAGCTGGCTAGCGGCGAATCCAGTGGCTGGCTGACGGTGCCCGCCAACAGCTTCGAGTACTACGAGGTGCCGGTTCACACCAACCTTTGGCGCCATATGAAGTACATCGTGCGCCTGCTTGAGAAGCCTGATCGCCCGATCGCCTACCGCCTGGCCGGTGAACTCAAGACCGGCCTGATGATGGGCCGGCGCGTGCACATTTCCAACAATGGCGAGATAATCCCGGGCAACTTTATTCCGGAGTAGTACCTAGATGAGTCAAGAACCGCACGTGCATGGCCCCGACTGCAACCACGATCATGACCATGATCATCACCACGTTCATGGCCCGCATTGCAATCACAGCCACGAACCTGTGCGCAATCCGCTGAAGGACGTTGGCCGCAATGACCCGTGCCCTTGTGGCAGCCAGCAGAAATACAAGAAATGCCACGGCGCCTGAGCCTGTCATGACCCTGGCAATCGGTCTGTTCGTCATCGCCGCGCTGCTGATTGCTGCGCTGGGCGGTTATGCGCTGTATCTCTGGCGCCGTGTCTGGCGCAACGAGCGTTTGCAGGCAGAGGCGCGGACGCAGCAACAGACCGCGCTGGCGGAGGATCTGCGAATCCTCGCCAGCTGCCTGCTGGAGGAGCAAGTCCCGCTTATCGAGGGGGCGATCCGTATCAAGGTGCTGCTCGACAACTATGATGTGGCGTTGGGGCAGCATCCTCGTTGTCAGGTGTTCCAGCAGCTGTTCGAAGCCACCGAGCAAGTGCCGACCCATGCGGCCTGGAAGGCGCTGGACAAGCAGGAGCGGCGCCGACATGAAGCGCAGTTCAGTGCGCTTGAGCTGCAACACAAGGCCGAGGCTCGGCGTTCGGCCCGTTGGCTGCTCGACGAAGCTCTGCCAAAATCCCGCGACGCGGCCTGATCGACCGATCTTCTTCGCCGCGCGCCCTCTAATCTGTCAGTACCATCCCTTGCCAAGCTCGCTCAGGAGTCTTCGATGTCTCTGCGTCTGCCGTTCGCCCTGGTTCGCCTGACGCTGGGGGCCGCGCTCGGCCTGGCCGGCCTTGGCGGTTGTCAGGCCTATCTCGACAATCGCTACAGCGCCAGCTTGCCGCCGTCACAGGGCATTCAGCCGCTGACCGGGCTGGCAGGCAGTGCGAGCATCCGGCGCAATTCGCTGGGCATGCCGCTGATCGAGACCTCGTCGTTTCACGATGCGCTGTTCGCCATGGGTTACGTCCACGCCACCGACCGGCTGAGCCAGATGGTCAGCCTGCGGCTGATGGCTCAGGGTAGATTGGCGGAGATGGTCGGCCCCGGGGTGCTGGAGACCGACCGCTTCATGCGCGCGGTGAATCTGCGCCAGAGCGCCGAGCTGCTCTATCGTGAATCCTCGCCGCGGATGAAGAAGTTCTTCGAGGTCTACGCCCGCGGCGTCAACGCGTACCTGTATCGTCATCAGGACAAGCTGCCAATGGACCTTGCCGAGTCCGGCTACAAGCCTGAGTACTGGAAACCCGAGGATTCGGTGCTGGTGTTCTGCCTGCTCAACTTCGGGCTGTCGCAGAACCTGCAGGAAGAGGTTGCCGCACTGCTGCTGGCGCAGAAGGTGGGCAGCGACAAGCTGGCCTGGCTTCTGCCGATCTATCCCGACGAGGCATTGCCGTTCGATGAGGCAGACAAGCTCAAGGGCCTGAAACTGGGGGGTAATTTGCCTGGGCTGGCGGCACTCGAACGTGCTACGCAGCCGCTGGCGGCACTGACGCCCTCTGGCATGGCCGCCTCCAACAACTGGGCTATCGCCGGTAGCAACAGTCGCAGCGGCAAGCCGATCCTGGCCAACGACACGCACCTGCCGTTGTCCATGCCTTCGTACTGGAATTTCATGCAGGTTCGCGCACCGAAGTTCCAGGCCGCGGGCGTCACCATCGCCGGGGTACCCGCGGTGGTGGCCGGTTTCAACGGCAAGCTCGGCTGGGGCATGACGATGGTCATGGGCGATAATCAGGACCTCTATCTCGAGCAGGTGCGCCGCGAAGGCTCGCGGCTGATGTACCTGGCCGATGGCAAGTGGCTGCCGGCCCGCGAGCGCCACGAGACCTACTTCGTCAAGGGCGAGCGGCCGATTCGCGAAACCATTTATGAAACCCGCAACGGCCCGCTGCTGAACACGGCGCTGGGCGAGCGCAAACATCCCTTGCAGCCGCTGCAGCTCACCAGCGGCTATGGCCTGGCGCTGAAAACCACGCAACTGGAGGCCGATCGCACGCTGGACGCGTTTTTCGATCTATCCCGCGCGCAATCGGTGGATCAAGCCTTCGAGGCGACCCGTGAAATTCGTGCAACCGCACTGAATCTGGTCTTTGCCGACCAGCAGGGGATCGGCTGGCAGGTTACTGGGCGCTTCCCAAATCGTCGCGAGGGGCTGGGCTTGGTGCCGTCGCCGGGATGGGACAATCGTTACGAATGGGACGGCTTCGCCGATCCGATGCTGCATCCCTACGATCAGGACCCCGTGCAGGGCTGGCTCGGCACCGCCAATCAGCGCAGCGTGCCGCGCGGTTACGGGATGCAGCTTTCCAGCTCCTGGTATGGCCCCGAGCGTTACGAGCGCCTGGCGGAGCTGGCGGGGCACGGCAAGCACGACACCCGCAGTACCATCGCGATGCAGTACGACCAGGTCACGCCGTTCGCCGCCAAGCTCAAGGCAATGTTCGAGGCGCCGGGCATGGCCGAGCCGTTGCGCAAGGCGATCGATGCACTGCCGGCCGCCGAACGCAGCAAGGCGCGAGAAGCGCTGGACCGGTTGATGGCCTTCGACGGCAAGCTCGCTGCGGATTCGGCCGATGCCGCGCTGTATGGCGCTTTCCTGCACGAAAGCGCGCAGCAGATCTTTCTAGATGAGCTGGGGCCGGAAGATACGCCGGCGTGGCGAGCGCTGGTGCAAACGGCCAACACCTCCTACTCGGCCCAGGCCGACCATCTGCTCGGGCGCGAGGACAGCCCGTTCTGGAATGACCAGCGCACCGCGCAAGCCGAAGACAAGCCAGCAATCCTCGCGCGCAGCCTGGCAGCAGCGGTGACCTTGCTGGAAAGCCGGCTGGGCAACGAGCGCAGCGCCTGGCAGTGGGGCAAGTTGCACACTGCCAGCTGGACCTCCGGCGCGACGCAGTTGGCGCCGCATATGCCGGCCAGCCAACGGAGCAAGATCAACGCTATCGGCAGCTACCTGGACCGCGGCCCATACGCCATGGGCGGCGATCACAGCACGCTGAACGCTTCGGCCTATCACCTGGGGACGGACTTCGAGACCTGGCTGATCCCGGCGATGCGCATCATCGTCGACTTCGGCCGTGATGAGCCGATGATCGGCCTCAACAGTTCAGGCCAGTCGGGCAATCCGGCCAGCCCGCACTACGCCGATGGCATCGACGCGTGGATGAAGGCGAATTACCTGAGTTTCCCGTTCAAAACGGAGAATCTCGACAAGGTCTATGGCAACCAGCGTCTGTTGCTGACGCCCGCCGGCAAGTGAGGGGCGCGTCGCGCCGGCATCAGGCCGGTTGCGGCGCTGCTGGCGCGACTTCCAGAACACGGATCACGCCTGGCGTCGGGTAATGCCAGCGCACGTCCACATCCCAGAACTGCGCGCCGTACCGTCGTTCCGGTTCGGGTTTCTGATAGGCCGGGCGTGGGTCCTGCGCCAGGCATTGCTCGATCAGTTCCACCAGCGGTTCGCCGAGGCGCGCCGCTTGGCTGCGAGCTTGTAGCAAGCCGGAGTCCGACCACTGAACTCCGATGGCTATCGGTGCTTCGGCGGCCATGTCGTTGCGCGCATCCGGTAGTGAGTCGGCGTAGGGCACGTAGGGTTTGATATCCAACACCGGAGTGCCGTCCAGCAGGTCGATGCCGGAGATGAACAGCCGATCCGCTTCGACGCGATCCAGCCTAACGACCGATTGACCGATGCCGTTGGGTCTGTGGGTCGCGCGGGTGGCGAACACGCCGACCATGCGATTGCCGCCGAGGCGAGGCGGGCGAACCCTGAGGCGCGGTTTGTTTTCCAGGGCCTGGTGGAACAGAAACAGCAGCCATACGTGGCTGACCTGCTCGAGTCCGGCCACTGCATCAGCACTGTCGAACGGCGGCAGCAGTTCCACCACGCCGCGTGCGGCTGGCGCCAGGCTGGGCTGGCGGGGGATGGCGAACTTCTCCTTGAAGCAGGAGCGGACGTAGCCGATAGGCGAGACGCTGTGATCCATGAAAGCGGCCTGGGAAGCAGTCGGGCGGCTGCGCATCTTACTCGCTATGGCGGTCGGTTGCGCTTGCGGCAGGCCGACGCGCATATGCGCTGCCGGGCCGCCGCCGATGTGTTACAGGCCGAGCAGGTTGGCGACGTAATCGGCATCCTTGTCGCCGCGGCCGGAGAGATTGACGAGGATGTGGCTGTCCTTGCCCAGTGTCGGTGCGCTGCGAATCGCCCAGGCCACGGCATGGGCACTTTCCAGCGCGGGGATGATGCCTTCCACACGCGACAGGGTCATGAAGGCGTCGAGGCATTCCTGGTCGGTCGCAGTCTGGTAGTTCACCCGGCCTAGATCCTTCAGGTAGCTGTGCTGTGGGCCGACGCCTGGATAGTCCAGGCCGGATGCGATCGAATGCACCGCAGACGGATTGCCATCGGCATCCTCCAGCACGTAGCAGGCCATGCCATGCAGTTGGCCTGGCTTGCCCTTGGACAGCGTCGCCGAGTGGCGGCCGGGCTTGTCCAGGCTCTCGCCGGCTGGCTCGATACCGACCAGCTCGACCGCGGCATCTTCGAGGAAGGCGGTGAACATGCCCATCGCATTCGAGCCGCCACCGACGCAGGCAACCACGTGATCGGGCAGGCGGCCGTGTTTGGCGAGGAACTGCTCACGGGCCTCGGTGCCGATGATCGACTGGAAGTCGCGGACCATCTTCGGGAACGGGTGCGGGCCGACCACCGAGCCGATGGCGTAGATGTAGCTGTGCGGGTCCTTCAGGTATTCCTCGAAGGCGCTATCCACCGCTTCCTTGAGCGTCGCCGCACCGCGGGTGACGGCTACCAGCTTGCAGCCGAGGATCTTCATCTTGGTGACGTTGGGGTGTTCCTTCTCGATGTCCACCTGGCCCATGTGAATCTCGCAGGGAATACCCACCAGTGCGCAGGCGGTAGCCAGGGCGACACCGTGCTGGCCGGCGCCAGTCTCGGCGATCACCTTCTTCTTGCCCATGAACTTGGCCAGCAGCGCCTCGCCCAGGCAGTGATTGATCTTGTGTGCGCCGGTGTGGTTCAGGTCTTCGCGCTTCAGATGGATCTGCGCGCCGCCGAGCTGCTCGGACAGACGTCGTGCATGGAAGATCGGACTTGGCCGACCCACATAGTCGGCGAACAGTGCTGCCAGCTCCTGCTGGAAGTCATCGCGCTGGCGAATTTCCTCGTAGGCGAGGTTGATGTCATCCATCGCTTGCTTGAGGTGCGGTGGGACCAGCTGGCCGCCATAGGGGCCGAAATATCCGTTGGTGTCGGGCATGGCGGTGAAGCGAGGATCGGACGACATGGCTCATCTCTGCAGGTGAAATGGGGGCTGCTACGCGGGGCCGATCATAAGTCAGCGCAGAACCGCTGAAAACGGCGAGCGGGGCGGGGACGCTTGGCCGCTCGTGGCGAAGCGATTTGCATGACCGATGGATCGAATCAATGCTTCCGGAAAGGCCCCGGTTCCGAAGCGATTCGAAGAATCGCCATTTATCGAGCAGGATGCGCGCCGACTTAGGCATTATGGGAGCATGATTCAACTTTTTTTTCGGCAGCAGCTCGCCGACGGGCATGGCTGTCATCAGTACGGTTGCTATGCATGCCCATCCCGCTCTTGGTGCGCAGCCATTTCAAGAGATTTGCCCGCCACCTGCCGCAATACGTCGCACCTTGATGTCGTCTCGGTATCGGCCTCGTCACATCTTCGGCATACCGGAAGGAGTCTTCACCCAGGCGGTGCTGTAGAGGGCACGGTAGTGATCATGGGGCTGCCGTTCTCCATCGTGCTGCTGTGCATGATGTACGGGCTGTTCAAGGCATTGACGGGCCGACAGCTACCGGAGCCTGTCGGGCGCGCCACGCTGGGCACACGCAGTTGAACCGGAGTCAGCGCCTTTCGCGGGCGATGACCTCCCGCTGCCGAGGACTCGTCGCGCAGAAATGAAAACGCCCCGCAGAAGCGGGGCGTTTTCGTGTAGCGGATCAGCTCAGATCACTTCGGCCCAGAGGTCGTACTCGTCGGCGTTGGTAACGCGTACGCGAACCTTGTCGCCCGGCTGCAGCGGTTGCTCGCTGTCGATATAGACCATGCCGTCGATCTCTGGAGCGTCGGCCCAGGAGCGGCCGATGGCGCCGTCCTCGTCCACTTCATCGATCAGCACGTCCAGTTCCTTGCCGACCTTCAGCTGCAGACGCGCGGCGCTGATGGCCTGCTGGTGCGCCATGAAGCGGTCCCAGCGTTCCTGCTTGATCTCGTCCGGAACCGGCTCCAGGCCCATCGTTTCGGCGGGCGCACCGTCGACTGGCGAATACTGGAAGCAACCAACGCGGTCGAGCTGGGCTTCGGTGAGCCAGTCCAGAAGGTACTGGAAGTCTTCTTCGGTCTCGCCAGGGAAACCGACGATGAACGTCGAACGGATGGTCAGCTCTGGGCAGATCTCGCGCCACTGCTTGATGCGCGCCAGGGTCTTGTCTTCGAAGGCCGGGCGCTTCATGGCCTTGAGCACCTTCGGGCTGGCGTGCTGGAAGGGGATGTCCAGGTACGGCAGGATCTTGCCGGCAGCCATCAGCGGGATCACGTCGTCGACGTTCGGGTACGGATAGACATAGTGCAGGCGCACCCAGACGCCCATCCTGCCCAGCTCCTCGCACAGCTCGAGCATGCGCGTCTTGACCGGCTGGCCGTTCCAGAAGTCCAGCTTGTACTTGAGGTCGACGCCATAGGCGCTGGTGTCCTGGCTGATCACCAGAACCTCCTTCACACCGGCCTTGACCAGGCGCTCGGCTTCGCTGAGCACATCGCCCACCGGACGGCTGACCAGCTTGCCGCGCATGGACGGGATGATGCAGAAACTGCAGGTGTGGTTGCAGCCTTCGGAAATCTTCAGATAGGCGTAGTGGCGCGGGGTGAGCTTGATGCCCTGCGGCGGCACCAGATCGACGAAGGGGTCGTGCTCGATGCTCGGCGGCACCACTTCGTGCACCGCGTTGACCACCTGCTCGTACTGCTGCGGGCCGGTGACGGCCAGCACGCTGGGGTGCACGCCACGGATGTTGTTCTCGTCCACGCCCATGCAGCCGGTGACGATCACCTTGCCGTTCTCGGCGATCGCCTCGCCGATGGCGTCCAGCGATTCGGCCTTGGCGCTGTCGATGAAACCGCAGGTGTTGACCACCACCACATCGGCATCCTCGTAGGACGGCACGATCTGGTAACCCTCCATGCGCAGCTGGGTGAGGATGCGTTCAGAGTCGACCGTTGCCTTGGGGCATCCCAGGCTGACGAACCCGACTGTTGGCGTTTTGCTCATCGACTTTGAACCTCGAAAACCGCGCATGAAAAAAGCGCGCGAGTATATAGAGCTGAGCATTTTTTAGCCAGACTGAAAGCGGGAGCGCTCGACCGTTCAGCGGTTCACCGTTCCATTGCCTTGGCCGGGAGCGTGGCGGTCTGGCTGGGCTAAACCTCGAACCATTGGTCGCATGCGGCGGTCGTACTGCGATCGTGTTGCATGAGGTGTCAAAAGGCTATCATCGCCGCCTTCATTCAACAGGGGAAATGGACTTCATGAAAACGTTGCTATCGAAAGGCCTGGCGATGACCGCTGCCATGGCGTTGTGCACGAGCGCTTTGGCCGATGATGCGCTGTTCAAGGAGCATGTGTATGGCGCGCCGTTCAGCAAATACAGCAATCAGGCTGGCTATTACGATTGTTCTGTAGAAATTGGCGCCACCGCACTGTGCATAGATGACGTCAAATTCGTGGGGCACGCTTTTACCGCCGCTTTACTGTTCTCCGGCGACAAGCTTTATATGGTCAGTCTGTTGTCAGCTTTTGAGCAGCAGGCCTATGTACAGGCGGTCGCTGCGCTGGCTAAGACCTTTGCGCTTGTCTTACTGGCTGATGCCAGTTCGCAGCTTGATCTTCTTGATCTGGACCGCCGTAGCAGCCGGCAGGATTTCGCAGCAAAGTTGTCCAGTTACGAAAGCGTGGCGGCTAACGCAGGAAACCTAACCTACACCTTCATCGAAGGCCTGGATCGCGCCAAGAAGCATCCTAATGTCACGACAGCCGTAGCTGCCGCCAAGGACAATACGCGTGTCGCTGAGCTGGTGATAATGGATGACGGCGCTGACTCGATACTTGCCGTCCGTTTTTCGTTTCCTAAACTGGAGGCAAGAAAGCTCAAGGACGCGCTCGCCAGTCCCGTAGAGGATTTTTAGCGATCAGCGATTGGATGTCGCAACTACCGGCGCCGTTGAGGGGGTCTGGCGCGGCAGGTAGCGCTTGAGCCGAAGCGCTGGCGATTCGACGAGGTGCCAGGACAGCACCGCGAGCGCCAGGCTGGCAGCGAAGCCAAGGAGCATGAAGGGAATCAGTGGCAGCTGGCCGTCGGTCCAGTGCATCAGAAGCTGCTGGACCGGGAAGCTGAAGATGTACAGGCCGTAGGAGAAGTCGCCGGCCTTGCCAAAGCCGGCCAGCTTCGGAATGCGCAGCTGTGCGAGGTAGAGCGTCAGGTAGGGCAGGGTCAGCACGTGCACCAGCTCCCAGTGATTGGTGCGGGCACTCACCAGGTTGGCCGCAACCAGCAGCGCTGCGATTTTCCAGTTCCAGCGAACAAGGTGCCGATACAGATACAGCAGCACGCCGGCGTAGAAGAACATCCCCAGGCGAGTGGCCTTGCGCAGCAGGTCGCTCTGCATCTCGTAGATCGGCATCAGGTGGAAATGCACACCCACCATCAGCGCCAGGCCGATTAGCGCGCTGCTGCGGCCGAATACCTTGACGACTCCGAGCGTCAGCACTGTGGCGTACATCAGCACTTCGTAAGGCAGTGTCCAGAGCGAACCGTTGACGCTGTGGGGAAACGGGTTGGCCTCGAATACGCCGGGCAGGCGGAACTCGGTGATCAGCGCGGCATTGGCCAGGTAGGCGAGCGTGCCGGGGGCGGTGAAGTAATCGCCAAGCGGCAGCTCGGTGGCCAGCGGACCGATCAGCAGGACCACGAACAGCACCGAGACGATCAGTGCCGGCATGATGCGCAGGGCTCGCTTGGCGGCAAAATCCAGCACGCTGCGGCTGTTCAGCCAGGACGCCGCAATGAGGAAACCGCTCATCACGAAGAACACGTGTACGGCGATATCCGCCGAGTCGTAGCTGCCGCTGAACAGGCGCAGAGGTTCCCGGTCCGCCTGACCGGATAGGCCGTAGCTATGGCCGAACACGACCATCGAGGCGGCAAAGAAGCGCAGGAAATCGAAGTTGTTGTCTCTTGGCGCAGTGGTTGGCGCGTGCATCGGCTCCTCCTTGGAATGGGTTCAGCGCAACGGAAAGGTCTGATGCATCCCCAGCGAACGGTTCTCGCCGTCACGGATGGCCTGCTCGATCAGTTGCAGCCGTTCCGGAACCTGCTGTCGCCGGGCCACGTGCCGCAGCAGGCCGAGGAAGATGCTTCGGTTCAGCCGATACAGCCAGGGTGAGGCAGCCCAGACGTAGGTGTCGAACCAGGCCTGGTTGCGGGCGGTGTAGTACGCACGGAAGTCGGAATCACCGAGCAGGAAGGCTTCGTAGATGTTGCGGGTGTGCGCCTTGATGTTCCAGGACAGCTCCAGCTCGTCGATCAGCGCATCGGTCACCAGGCGCAGACGGCCGCCTTTGGCGGTGATGCGACGGGTGTACTCGGTATCGTCGGCGTAGAGCACCAGCTCGCGCAACGGCACCCCGATCGCCTCGTACAGGCTGCGATGGGCGAGCATGCCGCCATAGGGGGCGAAGGGCAGGTCGATGGCCCGCAGCGGCGTGCCGTTTGGCCGGCCCCAAGGCAGGCGGCGCCAGACCTTGTACGGCAGCTGCGCGACGTGAAAGCCGAAGTAGCTGGAACGCGGCTGGATGGCGAAACGGCTCGGTACGCCACGGGCGATGTCTTCCTGCTGACTGGGGCGAAAGCCCAGCACGGCGGCACGATGCAGCCCTACCTCGTCAGCCATTCGCGCTAGTTCTTCATGCAGCAGCCGCACCGCGGACGCGGTGGGGGCGTTGTCGTCATCCATCATCCAGATGTACTGCGCACCTTCGGCTAGCGCCGCTTCCAGCCCCACCGCATAGCCGTTAGCCGAGCCGGTGTTGTGCGCCAGCGGAATGATGCGCACCTGACCGGGCCAGCGGCTGGTCAGTTGTTCGAGTGGTGCGGTCGAGGCATTGCTGACCACCAGTACGCGGGTGATCTGTTCGAAGGCGAAGGCCTGCTCGATCAGTCGGCGCAGGTAAACCAGGCGGTCGCCGTAGGTCACCGTGACGATGGTGGTTTGCCGTCGCACCGGCATCTCGCCGGCGCAGGTGGCGGCTGCCTGTGCACTCTGCTTGCAGGGTTCGACGCGCGCGGTGTTCTGCACGGAATATCTCCTCAGCTCTGTTCAGGCGTGGCCAACGGCAGGCAGTCGGGCTGCTGCACATCGGCTGTCGTGCCTTCTTCGTTGGGGCTGAAGAAGGCATGGAAGATGCGGATGAATCCATTGCCCGACGGTCCGTCAGGCGCGCCGGGTGCGGGAATGAGTTCGGTGTAGGAATAGCCATCGGCCAGAATCAGCGACGTTCTGGATGTTTCTTCTGTGCTCATGCCTGTGCTCCTGCATAACCCGGTGCTGTGACGCCCGGATCAGAATGAATAGCGCCTGCTGTCTGCCGGCGGACTCCAGAACGAACCGGACGCCGGTTCCGCGAATCGATACGGTTGATGGCCAGGTGGCGGGCTGTCGCGCTGAGCGTCGCCGGTCGCGCCGCACGTCGCCGATCCGGGGGTGGACGCACTGCTGTAGGCGATGACGCTCGCACTGCCGTCGCTGTTGCAGGTCGGCAACTGGCCGGACGGGCTGCTCGGATCGGTGATCAGCGTGTCGGCATTCACCGTAGCGCTGGCTGGTTCAATCGCTACAACGAGAGCGAACCCGAGCGCTCGGGTCACTCTCATCCACTTCTTTACTGTGTTCATCCTTGAAACCTCGTAAGTGAATGGGGTTGATGGGTAAACGCATCAGGCGTGCTTGATCGGCACCACGGCTGCCGGGTAGAGCGGCGTGCCAAGGGCCGGCACGGGTGCTGAGCCTTGCAGATCGAAGGCCCTGGCTTCGCGCAGGCGTGCTTCGACGAAGGCGCGGATTTCCTGTTGGAAGCGTTCGCTGGAGAAGCGCTCGGCATTGTGCCGGCAGTTTTCCGGGGTGATGCGTGAGCACTGCGCCTCGAACTCGCCGATGGCGGCGATGAGCGAGGCGGTGGTCTGCTCCGGGTAGAACACGCCGGTGGGCTCGGCATGTTCGAGCCCGCGCACGGTTTCCAGCACGCCGCCGCGCCCGTAGGCGACTACCGGCGTGCCGCAGGCCTGGGCCTCGATCGGCGCGATGCCGAAATCTTCTTCGGCGGCGAAGACGAACGCCTTGGCGCGCTGCATGTGTTGCAGCAGCACTTCGAAACTCTGGTAGCCGAGCAGGGTGACGTTGGGCCCGGCTGCTTCACGGGCCTTTTCCATTTCCGGGCCGGTGCCGATGACGATCAGGCGCTTGTCCGGCATGGCCGCGAACGCCTCGATGATCATCGGCATCTTCTTGTAGGGCACCATTCGCGAAGCGGTGAGATAGAAGTCCTCCTTGGCCTCGTGCAGGGTGAACTGGCGGGTGTCGACCGGCGGGTAGATCACCGTGGACTGGCGCCGGTAGCTCTTGTTGATGCGCCGGCCGATGAAGTGCGAATTGGCGATGAATTCATCGACGCCGCTGGCGGTGCGCTGGTCCCACATGCGCATGTAGTGCAGCAGCATGCGCGCCAGCTTGGCCTTGATGCCGCGCTCCAGGCTGGCTTCGTGCAGGTACTGGTGCTGCAGATCCCAGGCGTAGCGGATGGGTGAATGCACGTAGCTGATGTGCAGCTGGTTGGGCCCGGTCAGCACGCCCTTGGCCACCGCATGGCTGCTGGAAATGATCAGGTCATACGAGGACATGTCGAGCTGCTCGATGGCCAGCGGCATCAGCGGCAGGTACTTCTGGTAATGGGTGCGCGCCTTCGGCAATTGCTGGATGAAAGTGGTGGTGGCGCGCTTGCCTCCGAGGTGGGCACGGTCGGCGTCGGAGAGAAAATCGATGACGGCGAACAGGTCGGCGTCCGGCCAGACGGCGCACAGCCCGGCGAGCACGCGCTCGGCGCCGGCATACGTCACCAGCCAGTCGTGAACGATGGCAACTTTCATGGCATGACATCCTTGATCGGAAAAGAGTGAGCGGCGAGGCGGCAAGCCTCAGCGGCTGTGCAGGCGTGCCAGTGGCATCAGGTCGTGTTGTCTGGTCAGGCGCCTGCCGGCGTGAGCCAGCGGCAGATCCAGCAACTGACGGCAGAGCTGGGCGCTGCCGAGGGCCAGCAGCAGGCCGAACACAGCGCCAGCGGGGTTGGCTGTCGGGCCGGTCAGGCCGAGTGCCTGGGTCAGCAGTTCGCTCAGGCGCTGCATCGCCGGCAGCAGCAGATAGAGCGAGTAGCTGAGGCCTCCGAGCCAGACGAGCGGCGGTGCCCGCAGCGGCAACCGGCTGGTGACCAGCAGGAAGGTCACGATGGCCAGGGCATAGGTGAGCAGGTCCCGGGGCCAGGCGGTTGCGTCCGCAGACCAGCCGGCCAGGAAGATGATCGGCAGCACCAGCAGGTAGATTCGCAGCGTGTAGCGCGCATATTCGCGGGCGCGTCTGCGGGCATAGCTGCTGCTTTCCTGCTTGGCCTCGTACCTGAGTGACGCGAAGAACATCAGCGATAGCACCAATGGCAGCGTGACCGGCAGTGCCTGGCCCAGCAGCTGCCGCGCCAGGGCGAGCAGCAGCGCCACCGCCAGCAGCACGAGTGCACAGCTGGTCCGCAGGCTGACGCTGTGCAACAGGCCGAGCACCTGCAGCAGCAGGCAAAACCCGTAGAACAGCAGGATCGGCGGCAGCGCCCCGTAAGCACCGATGACCTCGAAGGCGATTGCGCTGCTGTCCGGCGTGGCCACACCCGGCAGCCAGGCCGGTGCTGTCGGCAACAGCGTGGTGGTCAGCAGCACCGCCAGCAGGTAGACCGGTAGCAGACGCAGCAGGCGGCGGACGACGAAGCCTCGCCCGCCATCGACGCTGGCGTGCAGGCTGGCCGGCACAATGAAGCCGCAGCACAGCAGGAACCACAGCATCGCCAGCAGCCCGGGGTCCAGGGCGTGCTGCAGTGCCCAGCCGTCTGACAGTGGCAGCAGCAGGGTCTGGAAAATCAGGAGTAGGGCTGCGCTGCCGCGTAGCGCGTCGATATGCGCCAACCGTTCCATGGTTTGCCTCGCTTGATTGATGGAGTTGAATGTCGGGACTGCATTCGTCGGGTATCAAGGGCGCTCCGATGACCAGGCGATAAAGGACGGCGGGCTGGGCTTGCCCATCAGCGCCTTGTCGATCAGCTGCGATACGGTCTGCGCCGAGCGCCTCCAGGAGTAGCGCTCCACATTGGCCAGGCCGAGGGTGCGCAGGTCATCGCGCAGCCGCGCGTCCTGCAACACGTGGCGCATGCAGCGGGCAATGTCTTCGATATTCAACGGCTCGAAATAGAGCACGCTCTCGCCGAGCACTTCGGGTATCGACGCGGCCCGTGCGGCGATCACCGGGCATCCGCAGGCCTGGGCCTCCAGCGGCGGAATGCCGAAACCTTCGTAGAGCGAAGGGAACACGAAGGCGGTGGCGCCCTGGTATTCGCGCACCAGCTGATCGTCGTTCAGCCGGCCGAGAACGCGTACGCGCGGGTTGCCATCGATGCTGCAGTTGGAGCCGGAGAACACCGAGTGCGAGTCGCCGACGATGTGCAGTTCCACGTCATCGAAGCCTTCCAGGCTGAGGAAGGCCGCGACCATCCGCGCGAAGTTCTTGTGCGCATTCGGGGACGATACCGCCAGCACGTAGGGCCTGGCATTGCCGCTGCGACTCGCACCTCTCGGCGGATGGAATTTGGCCGCCACCGCATTGGGAACGACGCAGATCTTCTCGCTCGGGTAGCCGTAGTAGCGGGCGATTTCCTTGCGTGAGAAGTCGCTGACGGTGATCAACGCCTTGATGCGCTTGAGCAGCAGCGGCGTGATGCCCCTGTAGACGCTGCGGAAGGTGCGCGAATAGCTTTCCGGATGGCGCACGTAGGTGATGTCGTGATGGGTGGCGATCTGATTGCGGTAGATCAGCGGTGCCGTGTTGCACAGTGACACCAGCGGCGGATAGCCATGGCGCGCCAGCCAGAGAGGCAGGTCCAGCTGCTCCCACAGGTGCCCGTGGTTGCGGCCGATGCGCCGCACCTGCAGGCGCTCGGCGCTGGCGTGCATGCGGATGTCGTCCGGTGCGACGAATGTCAGGTCCTTGCGCATGGCAGCAAGCTCCAGGCAGACCTGTTCGGCAAAACGTTGCACACCGCGGGTTTCCTGGGTCAGGAAACGGGCGTTGATGGCGATCATGTAGGGCTCTCCTTGCGGGGATGGTGTGCGCCGCCGACCGCTGGCAAGCGGTGACGGTCTGTCGGTGGCGGCTCGCGAAGCGGTGCGTCGGTTCAGTCGGGCTGGCCGGCGAGTGCTGCTGCGGTTGCGTTGCGCTGCGCCTGGACGCTCGGGGCGTGCGGTCAGCGCATGTCGCGACAGGGCTCAACCGTCGTTCTGTACCGCGCGCATGCTGATGATTTTCGGAAATCCATCGAGCTCCACCCTGGTGCTGCAGGCTTGGCCTTTGCCGGAGCATCTCCACTCGGTGCTGGTGACCACCCGCCCGTGCTGGGGCTGGGCGGTATCGATCATCGCCACCTGGCCTGCCGAGCCATTGGCATTCTGCAGTTCCACGGTCCTCGGCTTGCCGGTGCTCCAGGCCACCATCAACTCATCGTCGTCGCGGGCGAATCGCAGCATCACCACGTCGCTCGGGGTTTTTTCTTCGCGGTTCGTAAAGCTGTACTGGCTGACGATCTGGCTGATGGAGGCGAGCACCGAATAGGCCGGCTTGAGGGTGAAGTCCTGCCGCACCAGGCCGAAGTTGTGCTCGCGTTCGGTCTTGTCGGTGCCATCGTTGCGGAAGTCGTACCACCACATGCCCTTGATGCTGGGCAGCGTCTTGGCCAGGAAGAAAGCGCGGGCAAGGTAGGCCGCCTGCAGGCTTTCATCGACGCCGCATGCGCCCTGATGGGCGGGCCAGGCCATCTCCGTCAGGTAGAGCGGTACTGGTCGTCCGGCGGCGCGGGTCAGGTCCTTGTCGACCTCGCTCATCCATTCGATCCAGGCCTCCGGTGTGTTGCGTCGCCAGCCTCGGCAGTGCACGTAGGGGTGCAACGACAGGCCGTCGACCGATTGCATCAGGCCGTTCTCCAGCAGACGCAGGGCGAAACCTGAGTCGATGCCCTGGCTGGTCACGGCGCCGGCGAGCACCTTGGCGTTGGGCGCGCGCTGGCGGATGATCCCGGATGCATCTGCGATCAGCCGTGCGTAATCCTGGGTGAACTTGGGGTCGCGCGGGTCCTCGACGTCCCATTCGTTCCAGATCTCGTAATAGGCGACCTGGCCTTTCAGTTCTTCGGTGATGAACTCGACATAGCGGTTGAACGCCGCCCTGACCGGCTCGCTGCGGGGCTTTTCACCTCCGCCGTAGTGCGAGTTGCCGTAGCCGAGGATGAACTGGGTGCTCAGTCCGAGAGCGGCGGTCGCCTTCAGGTACCGGTGCCAGGATGGCTCGATCTTCAATTGTCCGGGCCGGCGCTCGACATAGGCCCAGTGGGCGTCGGTGCGCACGGACGTGATGCCGGCATCGCGCATCATCGCGTAGGCGCGGCCGCTGGGATCGCCCTTGTGCAGTTCATGGGCACAGACGCCGACCACGAAAGGCTCCTCGGTGGTCTGGGCCGGCGCAAACGGGGCAAGGCCAAGCAAGCCGCCCAGCAGCAGGGCGTTGAGCGGGGTAGAGCGCTTCGTCATGTGGATCATCCGTGAAGGTAGGTCTCAGGTCAGGTGCCGCAACTCGGGCAGCCGTTGCGCCGCCAGGTTGCTGCTCGGGGCGCGGGCCGGGGTCAGCACATGGGAGATCGCCAGGCCCAGGAACAGCGTGGCGATGGACACCTCCAGTACATCCGTGGCCCAGGCCACCAGGCACATGCAGAAGACGATCGGCAGCAGCGCGCTACGCAGTCGCGAGCCCCGTTCATGCAGGCGCAGCATGAGCGGAAAGATCAGCAGATAGAGCAGCACACCGAACACGCCAAGCATCCCCCACAGGTACAGCGCGGTATTGTCGGCAACGCTCAGCAGCTCGAGGCCCGGTACGGGATAGACCTGTCCTGCGCTGCCCACCGCACCGAATCCTGCGCCCCACCAGCCCCATCCCTCACGGGTGATGACCTCGATGAAGTTCGGCCAGCTGTTGATCAGGCGGTCGGCGAACGAGGCCAGCAGCGAGCCGTTGTTGGCGGCGTTGGGGTCCAGGCTGAGCACCAGGCTGAGCATCGGCAGCATCAGGCCGACCAGCACGGCGACGAGAAAGGCCGTGGCGCTGGCGAAGCGGTAGGCCGTGACGATCAGCATCAGCAGGGTCAGCACATAGGCCGCCGCGGTGGATTTGTTGGTGGTCAGCACGATGCCGGCCAGCGCGGCGATGTAGAGCAGTACCCGCAGCAGTCGCGAGCGTGTGAATGCGGCGAGGAACAGGCTGTAGATGGCGATCATCACCGACAGCGCGGTGGACATGCGGGCGAAGCCGCCGATGCGGTCGATGTCGTCGAACGCCCAGGAGCGGTTGGCGCTCAGTTCCACCTCGCCGACCATGTAGCTGTAGCCCTTCCACGGCACGCTGGTCATCAGATCCAGGGCGATGCCGACGAACGAGGCGATCAGGCAGAAGCCGATGATTCGCCGCAGCAGCCCTAGGCGCAGTTCCACATGCCGGCCGCAGATCAGGCCGAACAGCAGTGGAATGTAGATGAACAGGCTGAAACCGATGTTGGCCAGCTCCGCGCCATGCATCAGCGCCAGCTGGGTGGACGTGACAAGTCCCAGCAGCACCAGCCAGAACGCCGGCCAGCCACGGTAGCGCAGCAGCTCAAGGCCCAGCGCGATCAGGCAGGCAACCTTGGGCAGGTACAGCAGCCAGGAGATTCCGGCCATGTCGAAGTAGTAGCGCAGGGCGCCGGAGAAGGTCTCAGTCAGCAGCAGCGAGGCGACGACCAGCGTCAACCATGTCGGCTTGTCGAAGGCCAACGGATTCGAGTCGCGTCGCCGCGGGGTAATCAGCAGGCTCTGGTTCATGGTGGATTCTCGTTCCCTGAAGTGTTTCGCGCAGGATGGTCTGGTATTGATCCAGCATGCGTTGCATATCCAGCAGCGGCAGCACGCTGGCCCGTGCCTGGCTGGCGAGCCGCTGCCGCAGTGTGCCGTCGATGTAGAGCCAGAGCATGGCGATGCCGAGTGAGTCGGGATCATCGGGCGAGCAGAGCAGGCCGTTGCATTCGTCGCGGATGATCTCTGGCAGCCCGCCCATGTTGCTGGCGATCACCGGCAGGTGATTGGCGCAGCCTTCGACGGCCACCAGGCCGAACGGCTCGCCCCACAGCGACGGCACTACCAGCACGTCGATGCTCTGCATGAACTCGTCGCTGTCGCAGTAGCCGAGAAAGCTGACCTTCTTCGGATCGGCCATGGCCTTCAGCCGGGCTTCGTCGTCCAGCTTGCCGCGCCCGGCGATATCCAGCCGCGCATCGATATCCAGCCGCTGGAACTGCTCGATCAGCCAGCCGACGCCTTTGTTCTCCGACAACGTGCCGATATAGCCGAAGCGCAGTGGATGGTTGCTGCGCTGCTTGGGCTTGCTGCCCTGGCCGGGGTTGGCCGGCGTGCAGTTGTGCACCACATGCTGGCGCGCGCCACTGAAGTAGCCCTGTGCGGTGATGCGTTCGAGCACGAAGCGGCTGACGCCGATCGCCGTGGCCACTTGCGCCGAGGCGCCGGCGTGGCGGAGACGGAACACCGAACACATACCGCACTGGCGCTGGCAGCTCTTGCCGTGGTTGAACATGGTGTCCTTCGGGCAGAGCAGGTACAGGTCGTGCAGCACCTGGACGATAGGCAGGCCCGCGGCGGTGATTTCGTCCCAGGCGGAGATCGACCAGCCGGTGAGGTTGTTGCAGACCACGATATCCGGCTGCTCTCGCTCGATCACAGCGCGCACTTGGCAGCGCATGTCGCTGTTGTAGCGGTCGCGGTAGTGCCAGCCGAGGCGGGCGACGCGGCTGGGACGCTGCTGGGTGTAATGCCAATAGCTGTTCGCCAGGTTGGCGCGATAGACCCGCACGCCGTCCTGAATCTGCATGTTCAAGCCGGCGTCCGGGCCGGTCGCCAGCACTGCCACCTCACAACCACGCCGCTGCAATCCTTCGGCCAGGTGCCGGAGGATGACTTCTGCGCCGCCGCCGACATGCGGGGTGTAGAACGCATTGAGGAATAGGATCTTCATCGGTTGGCTCGCTGATTGAACCTGTCAGGCTGCTCGCATGGCCCCAAGGGCACTCGCCTGGCTCAGGAGTAGCACTGGAGATAACGGGTGGGCACCCGGACCTTCTGTTCACGCTGCAGCAGGTTGAGCAGGATGACGGAGCGTTCTTCGCCATCGCTGCTGACGAAGATCGCCTCGATGCCGCTGAAGCTGCCGCCGCTGACCTGGACTCGCTCGCCGGGAGAGAACGGTGCCGCCGCGGTGTTCTGCGGCTGAGCAAGGCGCTGTCGCAGCTGTTCGATCAGCTCGTCGCGCACCGGCGTGGGCTGGCCGCCGAAGGTCACCACCCGGCTGACGCCGCGGGTGGAGCGAATCGGGTACCAGTTGTCGTGGATGCAATCGAGGCGGATGAACAGGTAGCCCGGAAACAGCGCCTCGCCGGACTTGACCCCCTGTGAGCCGCGCGAGGGTGCAGGTGTCTTGAGCGGGCGGTAGCACTCGAAGTGCTGGCGCAGCAGGTGCTCCTCGGCGCGGGCTTCCTGGCGTGGCTTGGTCTGTATCAGGTACCAGCGTGCGGTATTGCTAGATGTCATGGGGATGTCCTTCCCTGATTGGCCTGCCCGAATCCCGATGGCAGGCGGAATGTCGTCACGCCAGTGTCAGCGTTGCCCTTTTTTCCTGTCCCTCGACCACGCTGAAGCGCTGCAGCAATTCCTTGATCTCTTCGCGGCTGTTGAACATCAGCACGTCGATGATCGACAGCGACGGCACGAACGGATGCTTGAGCTGCGCGTAGGTGACCTCATCCATGCGCAGGAAGCGCAGCAACAGGCCGTTGGCACGGAAGCGGGCAGGGCAGTACAGCTCCATGCCGCCGATGGGGTTGAGGTAGAGCTCGCCGTCCATCCGGTGGGTGATCTGGATGACCCGGTCCTGCATGTCCATCTTCGCCGGCAAGCCGAGGCTGGAGCCGCGGTAGATCGGCGTGCGGATGTTCAGGTAGGCGCAGAGGCAGCGCAGCGAGTTTTCGGTGAACAGCGCCAGATTGCGTTCCGGGCACTGCAGGATGCCGCGGATCAGCGGCAGCACCGCGTCGCGCTGGGGTGCCTTGGCGTAGCAACGCTCGAGGGTCAGCATCAGCCCCGCGGCTTCCTTGTCGAAGTCGTCGCAGAGCCAGCGCTCGTTGATGCGCTCGGTCTGATGGCCCTTCTTCAGCGGAAAGCTGATGAGCTTGGGTTGGCCATTGACGAGAATCCGGTTGCGGTTCATCCAGGAGCCCCTGACGAATTGCAGGTCGTCACCCAGCACGAACACGTCGCTGAGTGCGATCAACTGGAAGTAGCCCAGGTAGGGAAATAGGTAGGGCTGCATCATCGAGACGGTTCTGAGCACGGTGCACCTCCTTGTCTGGCGATCAGGCTTGCTGGGTGTAGGTGTAATAGCCGTAGGCGCCACTGTCGTACGGCGAGGTTGAGGCCTTGCGCTTCACGGCATTGAGGATCACGCCCTTGAGCAGCACGCCGTTCTGCGCGAGCCGCCGCTTGGATGCATCGATCTGCGAGCTGGTGCTGAGGCCGAAGCGGGCCACCAACAGGTTGGTGCCCGACTGCTGGGCGACCAGTACGGCGTCAGTCACCGCGAGCACCGGTGGCGTATCGATGATGATGAAGTCGTAGAGCTTTTCCGCTTCACGCAGCAGGCGGGAGAAGTTGTCGTGCATCAGCAGTTCGGACGGATTCGGCGCGGAGAACCCGGCGGAGATGAAGTGCAGGTTCTTCTGCTCGGTGCGGTTGGTGATCTCCGCCAGGTTCAGGCCACTGGCCAGTGCATCCGACAGCCCGTGACGCGGCGCCATGCCGAACAGCGTGTGCAGGTAGCCGCGGCGCATGTCGGCATCGATCAGCAGCACGCGCTGGCCGGTCTGCGCGATCACCGCAGCAAGGTTGCTGGACACGAACGACTTGCCCACCGAAGGCGTCGGGCTGGTGATCATCAGCACCTTGTTGCGTGCCTCGAGCATGGCGAACTTGAGGCTGGTACGCAGGCTGCGCAGCGATTCGACGGCCAGATCGGTCGGCTCGGTGAGGCTCAGCAGGCGGGTCTTGCCGTCGCGGCTCTTGCGGCTGCGATTGAGCTGATCCTGCGAAGCGCTGTAGGGCAGGCCGGCATAGACCGGGACGCCGAGCTTCTCGATCACGTCCGGGCTTTCCACACCGCGGTAGAACGCCTGGCGCAGCAGGATCACCGCCGCCGAGACGAGCAGACCGACGAAGATCGCGATGGCCACCACCAGCGGTTTGACCGGTTTCGAGGGCTTCTCGATCATCGAGTAGGCGTTGTCGATGACCCGGACGTTGCCGATGGTGCCGGCGCGCAGCACATCCTGCTCCTGCGCCTGGTTCATCAGCAGCGTGTAGGTTTGGGTGGTGACTTCCATGTCACGCTTGAGGCGCAGCAGCTCCTGCTGCGTCATGGGCAGGGCGTCGACCTTCTTCAGCAGCTGCGCCTTTTGCGCCTGCAGCTCGTTCATCTGGGTGATCAGCGTGCGGTAGGTCGGGTGCTCGCGGGTGTAGAGACGGTCGTACTCCACGCGCTTGAGCGAGAGTTCCGAGAGCTGGGTTTCCAGCTGGACGATCTGGTCCAGCACCCCCTTGGTTTCGATGCTGATGTCCACCGATTTGGAGCTGGTCTGGTAGTCATGCAGCGCGGCTTCGGCCTTTTCCAGTTCCTTGCGCACCTGCGGCAGCTGCGAGCGCAGGAATTCCAAGCGTTGGGCCGCCTCGGCGGAACTGCGCTGGATGTTCTGGCTGACGTACAGCCGGCTGATCTCGTCCAGCACATGGCTGGCCAGCTGCGGGTCCGGGTCTTCCAGGGACATGTAGATGATCCCGGAATCCTTGCCGGCCTCGCCGACCTTCAAGCGGTTCTGGTAATCCAGCGCGGTGGTCTGCGGGCGGTTCCTGACTAGCTGGAATTCGGTGCCAGGGCGCGCTTCCAGCTGGGCGATCTGAACCTTGAAACCCTGGTTCTCCACGGCCTGATTGACCTGGCCGCGCAGAATCAGCTGCTGCTCGTCGTCATGCAGCGTGAAGCTGCCGGCCGTGCCGGCGATCAACGTCAGCTCCACGCCCAGATACGCTTCGGGCACATCGAGCTGGAATACTTCGAGCTTTTCCCCACCCCAGGCATAGCCGGTCAAGCCGAACAGCGGGGTGGCCAGCGCGCCATCAGTCGCCGGGTCGTGCTTGCGCGCCATGAATGCGCCGAACACCGGGAAGTGATGGGGTTTGGCGACGATGTAGAGCTTTAGCTCCTCGACGGCTCTGCCGAGCACGGCGCGGGATTTGAGCAGGGAGATTTCAGTGACCGCCTGGGACACCGAATCCGGACGGGCCGATATTTCCGGCACGCCGGTGATCGCGGCTTTTTTCGGTTCGATCTGGATCATCGCGGTCGCCTGGTAGATCGGCGTGGCGATCAGGGCATAGAGCACGCCCAGTGCAGCGAAAAAGCCGGTAATGGTGATGATCAGCGCCTTGTGATCGTAGGCGGTGCGCATTATTCCGGCGAGGTCGATGCGGTTGTCCGCGTCATATTCCAGCGAAGAGCGGGTCAAGGCAGTCATTGGGAATCCTTCCTCATGGTGCTATGTGCAAAGAAGCGGGGTAGGCGGTCAGCTCCTGGCCAGCCGTGGGCTCAACCGACGCAGCAGGTTGAGGCTGATGTTCTGGGCGATGGTCGAGAGCGCCTGGATCTTGCTGAACGGCGAGATCAGCGAGAGGCACTCGCCGAACACCTGGATCAGGAAGTACTCGTAGAGCGCGTTGTTGCCGATGCGGTTGTAGTAGCGCGCCAGCGAGTAGTGGGCGTGCATGGCCATCTGGATGCGTTGCCGGCTCGGCTGCATGGAGAAGATGCCGCCCTCGTGCACGCGGTAGGCCGCGGGGCTGATGCCTTCCATGAACTTTCCTTTGCCGTAGGCGCCGAGCAGCGACCACCAGCAGATATCCAGCACCTTCACGCCGAGCAATTCCGCTGGCAGTTCCTGAATCAAGTTGCGAAAGCACACGGTCAGCGTCGAGAGCGGGCGGCCCTGCATCAGTTCCAGCGCCGTGGCGTCCTTGCGCAGCTTTCCGGTCAGCTGCGGGCTCTGGATGATGCCCTGGCTGTTGAACATGAACGCATCGTGATAGGTGATCACGTAGTCACGATGCTGCTCGAGGAAGTCCACCTGCTGCTGCAGCTTGGTCGGATCGGTCCAGTAGTCGTCGCCTTCGCAATAGGCGATGTATTTGCCCCCCGCACGGGCGAACAGCCGCGTGCTGAATGGCACGCCGAGGCTGAACTGGTTCTGCGTCTGGTAGATCGGCTTGATGATGCTGGGGTAGCGCGCCGCGTAGTCGGCGATGATCGCGGCGGTGGTGTCGGTCGAGGCGTCGTCGTGGACGATCACCTCGAAAGGGAAATCCGTTTCCTGCTGGAGGAAGCTCTCCAGCGCCTTCCTTATAAAGGATGCGTGGTTGTAGGCCAGGCAGACGACGCTCAGCAGCGGCTCGGTCTTGCCGCCCCAGCGTTCAATCAAGGCTTGCTCGCTCTTCAATTCCATTTTTGGACGCTCGCTTGGTGATGAGTAGGTGAAGCTTGAGTCGCAGTGATTTCGAGGTCGCCGCGACCAGCGCCAGGCAAATGAATCCGCTTACGGCCAGCGCCATCAGAATGTCGAAACGGTTGTCGCTGACGATCAGCAGGAACAGCGGCTCGCCCAGCGCCACGCCGATCACGGTCGCGGCGGTAATCCGCAACATGTCTCGTGCCCAGACGCCCTGCAGGCCCGGAGCAAAGCTCCGGTGCACCACCGGTGGCCAGATCACGAAGGTCGCCAGGCGCAGGAAGAACCACGCCAGTGCGGCACCGTAGGCGCCGTGGGCAAGCGCTGTGTAGATCACGATCGGCACGCTGACGGCGGTGGAAACCACGCTGTACCAGATGTGCAGGCGTAGCTGGCCGTAGGCGTACTGCAGGTAGAACTGGAAGGCGCCGACCGCCATCAGTGCGCTGCCCGGCACGTACCAGAACAGCATGCGTTCGCTCCATTGGGCAGCGGCAGCGTCGCCAGTCCAGGCGAAGATCAGCGCCTGACCGTGCCAGGCGATCACCGCAGCCATGGGAAACAGCACGCTGCAGACGAAGCGGGTGGCGTTCAGGTACAGCCGCTCCATCTCGGCGATCCGCCCTTCGGCCACGAGCATGGTCATGCGCGGCAACAGCGTCTGCACCAGGGGGTTGGTCAGCGTCATGATGCCGGTGGTGATCAGCGCCACCAGCGAGAAGTAGCCGTACTCCTTGAGCAGCAGCACCTTGGAAAGCAGCACCTTGTCCAGCTGGGTCAGCACGATCCACAGCAGCGAGGTGAAGAACATGCCGCCGGCAAATGGCAGCACCGGCTTGACCACGCGCCAGTCGATGCCGGTGAGCAAACGTGGGCTGGCCAGTTGCACATAAGCCTTGCTGGCGAAGGCGAGCGTTTCCACCAGGGCGACGGCCGTCTGGAACAGGAAGAAGTCCAGCGGATCTTGCGACACGAGGGCGACCAGGAACAGGCCGCCGAAGTAACGCAGGGTAGCGATCAGTACATTCGTTGCGTTCAGCCAGCCATGCAATTCGACGCCCTGCAGACCGCTTTTGTACAGCGTCGCGTAGAGCCTCAGCCCGACCATCAGGCCCATCAGGCTGATGCACTGCATGATGGTGCCGGTACTCAATTCGCGGGCCTGCAGCCAGGTTTCGGCGATCCAGCCGCTGCTCAGGTAGATCGCCACGCAGGTTGCCAGCGTAATCGGCAGCAGCAGCAGCTCGAACGAGCGCAGCAGTCGTCCCGCTGGGCCGGGCGCAGCGGACAGGTCGCCCTGCCCGCGGTAGTGCGCTACCTGTCGCACCAATGCAGGCGACATCCCGGCATCGAGCAGCTGCAACCAGGCCTGGAGCACCGCGAAGAAGCCAATCAGGCCGTAGGCTTCGGCGCCGAGGTGCTTCAGGTAGAACGGCAGGATCAGAATGCCGATCAGCAGGGCGTACGCCTGGCCGAGGTAGTTCAGGCTGGTGTTGCGGATCACCGATAACCGCTTGGGATCTGACATGGGTTATTGCTGGCCTCCGGATGTCAGGGGCATGCGCGGGTAGTCGGCGCCCGGCAGGCGCTCCGTGGCGCTGAACAGCCCGAACGCTTCGGCAAGGGGCTGGAACAGCGTGCGGCTTGATTGCTCGCTGTGGATTGCCTCCTGGATCAACGTCTGCATGACCTTCTCCTGCACCTTGCGCGGCAGCCCGGGATAGATCGGCAGGCACAGGACCTTGCGACTCAACGCTCGCGAGCGTGGTTGTGGTACCTGCGGCTGCAGATGGTCGAGCGTGTCCAGCGAGGGGTAGAAGTAGCGGCGGGGGTTGATGCCGTTCTCGTTCAGTTGCGAGCGGCAGCGCAGCAGCTGGCTTTCGTCGGCAAGGGCAACGGGAAAATAGCTGTAGTTGCACTGGGATTCCGGCTGCGGTCGTTGCAGCTCGAAATGCTCGCCGAGGCGCCGCTCGTAACGATGGCCGATCTCCGCCCGGCATTCGAAAATCAGCTCGATGTCGTCGAGTACGCACATGCCCATCGCGGCAGAGAACTCGTTGAGCTTGGCGTTGATGCCGATGCCTTCGATCTGGTCGGTGTCGACGATGCCGAAGTTGCAGAGCAGACGGATGCGGTCGGCCAGCGCGTCGTCGTTGGTGACGATGGCGCCACCCTCGATGGTGTGAAACAGCTTGGTCGCATGGAAGCTCAGCGTGCTGATATCGCCCCAGTTGTAGACCGACCGCCCTTTGTGACGAACGCCAAACGCATGGGCGCCGTCGTAGACGACCCTCAGATTGTTTTTGCGCGCGATCTGCTCGATGCGTTCGACATCGCAAGGATTGCCGAATACATGCGTCGCGACGATGGCGGAGGTGTCGGGCTGGATATTTCGCTCGATCTGTTCCGGGTCCAGATTCCAGGTCGCCGAATCGATGTCGGCGAAGATCGGCTTGATGCCTTCCCATTGCAGCGAGCTGGTGGTGGCGACAAAGCTGAAGGGGGTGGTGATGGCGCTGCCGGTCAATCCCAGCGCTCGATAGGCAATCTGCAGCGCGATGGTTCCGTTGTTGGTGAGGATGATGTTCCTCACCCCGAGGTAGTCCTTGAGTCGTTGCTCGAGTGCAGTCACTAACGGTCCGTTGTTGGTGAGCCAGCCGGTGTTGTAGATCCTCTCGATGTAAGCCTTGAACTTGTTTTTGCTGCCCAGGTACGACTTGGTCACGTTGATCATGGTGATTTCCTTATCGAAGCTCAGCCGCCCCCGAATGGCATTCGGGGGGTATCGCTGGGTGCTACAGATGCGCGCTCAGACAGGTTGATGCGCGCCGATTGCGCTGGCCTGCCGTGCCCTGCGTTGGTTGTGCCTGAGGATCATTCGAGTCATCAGGCTGCCGGCGTGGGGATCGCCGTAGTGGAAGATGGCGGTAGCGCGCAGCTGCGCCGGATCACAAGGTTCGTTGGCGTGCAGGGATCGATAACCCCAGAACAGGTAGAGATTGCCTGGTACCAGTTGCAGACGCTGTGGCTTGAGCAGCCCGAGGCCTATCGCGAGGGTGATCAGTCTGCGACTCAACTTGTTCTGCAGCAGCGCCTTCTCCAGCACATTGACCAGTACGTACTTGCGAAGCTTGCGCAGGTTGGAAAACAGCAGCAGATCGCCGCGTTGGTCGCCTTCCTGCGGAATTTCCACCGGCAGCAGTGCCGTTACCAGGGAGGCGTCGTAGTGAAAGCAGTTCGACTCCTTGCGGCCTGTCTGACCCTGCACGCATCGCATCACCAGGTAGATGCGCTTGCTTGGCGCCGCCTTGCCAGCGCCGAGCTGGTACACGTCGTCCAGCAGCGACTGGAACTCCGGCGCACTGCTCAATGTGGCAAGCAGAGAGCCCGCAACCTGTTCACCGTCGTGATGAGCGAAGTATTCCCCGTGATGCTGTCGAGCCTGCTCGTAAACTTGCTCGCGCAGTTGAGTTAGTTGCAGGGTATTCAAATAGCCGGGTATGCAGGCGTAGCCATTCTGATTGATGTCCCACGCAATCGATGCTTTATCCTGATCTTCCGTTCCATAAAAGATTGTTGACACGGTAGTTCTCCCTGCGCATAGGCGAGGCGAAACGGTTTGCTCGAATCGCAGCTACTACGCGCCGCTGCGGATCGGCTTCCTGAGTGGAAATAAAGAGTTACGGCGTAATGCCTGGGCAGGTAGTTTCAGCGCCTTTGGCGCCCAGTAATACTGTTGTAAGAAGAGTTTTTAGGCAAAGCTACCGCCATCGACTTATTTGGGTGTCGAATTAAATAACTTGTACGTTATTCCCCGTTATTTACGATCAGCTGACGTCGCGTCCGGGTTCGAAAGATTCGGGCATGGCTACCGCACTCCGGGTACTCTGCGGAGGCCAGGCTCTCTCAATGCTTATAGCGAACGAGCCCGCATCGCTTCTTTAGAAAGCGATACTAATCAGGCAGGGGATTTAACTCTCGCGTCGCAAAACTTGACCTGTCCAGTTGGTCTTAAACTGCTCTGCAACGTATTGCTCCCTGTTGCGAATAGATATCCGTCATAACGTGAACCAAGTCAAGCTAGGGAGCCAAAAAAAAGTTGGAGTGAGCAGTCGTGGAGCGATTTGGCTGTATAACTTGTTGAAGTTTAAAGGGATTTGTTTTTGACGCGGGCTGGCCTAGGGCTATCATCAATAGTTATAGCGAATGCGATAATTAGTTCTAAGCTGAATAAATCATCTACTTGCTTTGTTGGTCATAAATGTCGCACGTGTGAATAAGGGGAGCTTATTCCGAGTGCGCTGAGCGACTATTCCGATAAAGAATTAACTCTTTGCAGCTGTCGTTTCCTAAGATGGCTTACTAGCCGAAGGGCAGGTCCCTTGATCTTTCCGTATCAAAAAAGACGCGCAAACGAAAAAGGCCACTCGTCTGAGTGGCCTTTTTCGTGATTTGGTTGCGGGAGCCGGATTTGAACCGACGACCTTCGGGTTATGAGCCCGACGAGCTACCAGACTGCTCCATCCCGCGTCTGTGGGGGCGCATTCTACAGCGCGATTACCCGTTGTCAATCACAAGGATGGAGAAAAGCGTATTTCATTCAAATGCTTAGCGAGTCGACAGCCCCGTGAAGGCAATACCCTGACGCTCCAACAGCCTTTATTCGCATAAAAAAAGGCCACTCATTCGAGTGGCCTTTGAAATTGGTTGCGGGAGCCGGATTTGAACCGACGACCTTCGGGTTATGAGCCCGACGAGCTACCAGACTGCTCCATCCCGCGACGCGCATTCTACAGCTTTAAACGCGGCTGTCACGGTTTTATTTGAAATCATATGGAAATACAGTCCAGGCGTGCCAGGAGGGCAGAGCGCCGGGCGCTGCTGGCCTGTGTGGCGGACGCTGTTTGATGGGCGGGCGTGCCTGCGGTGGGTGATGGCGACGAGCGATTCTCATCATGCCCCAGAGCATGGCGAGCGCTACCGACAGCCAGCCCAGGATCATCATCAGAAGTATCAGCGCAGGTTCCATCTGGAGCTTCCTCTTTGAATCCAATTTTCGTCCTTATGGGTTGTGACCCCTCTGGCTGAAAGCGGTTCCGGCATGCCATCGGTCGCCCGCCAGCGCACTCCTCGGAAACGACGCTGCCCAAATGAGAGGTGGATGATGCGGAGGTGTCGGATATGCGTATTCAGCTCAGTGTGTTGATCGCGGTGCTTGCTACAACAGCCAGCGCGCAGAGTCTGGAACTGCCGTTCGCTGGCGTTCCGTTGGCTCAAAACACGGGGGCGGCGGATCGCGGCGCTGCTGGTAATGGTTCGATGGGCATTGGCAGCGGTATCGACTATCTGGACGAGGACCAGCGCCGGTCGGAGGCCGTCGACGCATCATCCAGGGAGCCAGCGACAGAGCAGTTCGACAACAAGGCCGAACCCGGCCACGGTGGCAATGAAACCGATATGGAGCATCGGCGGCGCCCCAAACTGGAAAAGCGCAACGATTGACGCAGACCTTAATTGAGCGAGGAGGTAGCCATGAATCGGGCACTTACAGCGGTAACAGCATTGTTCCTGGCGGGTTCTGCCGCGGCTTTTGCCGGATCGGCGGAGAACTCCGACGACAGCCGTCATCAGGGCGCAGCGCACGAAAGTTCGGTTGACTCGGGCGAGCGTTCCGACCAGCACGGGGAAAAGTCGGAAGGCCATGAGGATCGAGACCACGAGACGCAGCAGGACAGTGACCTGGGCACCATGGGCACGGGTAATAGCGGAACCACAGGCGGCATGGGTGCAACCACTGGCACCGATAGCATAGGTGACACGATCGAGGAGTAGCCTGCGGCGATCCTACGAGCGCGATTCATAAAGCGGTCGGGCATCCGTACAATGCCCGACCTTTCAACAGCTATTGGCTTGGTATGCAGATCGCTTTGGCGCCCATGGAGGGGCTGGTCGATGAAATCCTTCGCGACGTTCTGACTCGGATGGGAGGGGTGGACTGGTGCGTCACCGAGTTCATTCGAGTCTCTGACCGTCTGCTGCCGCAAAGCAGCTTTCGCAAACTTGCACCCGAACTGCAGGATGGCGCCGTTACTCGCGCGGCAATCCCTGTGCGTGTTCAGTTACTGGGCTCCGATCCTGCCTGCCTGGCTGATAACGCGGCCTATGCCTGCTCACTGGGTGCGCCCGCTATAGATCTGAATTTCGGCTGCCCGGCCAAGACGGTGAACAAGTCGCGCGGTGGGGCCATCCTGCTCAGTGAGCCGGAGTTGCTGCACGCCATCCTCTGCGAGGTGCGGCGGGCCGTGCCAGCGCATATCCCGGTCACCGCCAAGATGCGCCTGGGCTTCGACAGCCCGGACGGTGCACTCGATTGCGCGCGGGCGCTTGTGGACGGCGGGGCAGGGCAATTAGTGGTGCATGCGCGAACGAAGGTGGAGGGCTACAAACCGCCGGCTCATTGGGAATGGGTGGCTCGCGTGCAGGAAGTGGTCGGGGTGCCGGTGTACGCCAATGGCGATATCTGGTCGCTGGAAGACTGGCGTCGCTGTCGAGAAGTCAGCGGCGCGGAGAACATCATGCTGGGTCGCGGACTGGTTTCGCGGCCAGACCTGGCACGGCAGATCGCCGCCGCTGAACAGGGGCAGAGCATCGCCGAGATGAGCTGGGCAGAGTTTCAGCCGGCGCTGCTGGACTTCTGGCAGCAGGCGCGGGGCAAGATCGCACCGCGCTATGCGCCCGGCAGGCTGAAGCAGTGGCTGGCCTTGCTTACGCGCAATTACCCTGAGGCGGTGACGCTGTTCGCCGCACTGCGCCGGGAAAATGATTGCGCGCGGATCGACGCGATGCTCGGCGTCGATACCGTCGGTATTCCGGTGGCTGCGCTGGGTTAGCGCCGATCAGCGCCCGCCGCTGACGTCCAGCAATGCGCCGGTGGTATAGCTGGCGCGCTCACTGGCGAGCCAGAGTATGGCTTCGGCAACTTCCTCGGCTTGCCCGCCACGGCCCATGGGCACGCTTGGCTTGACCCGCTCGATGCGATCCGGCTCGCCACCGCTGGCGTGAATCTCGGTATGGATCACGCCGGGTCGTACCGCATTGACCCGAATGCCTTCGCCGGCCACTTCCCTGGCCAGCCCGACAGTCATGCTGTCGATGGCGCCCTTGGCGGCGGCATAGTCGATGTATTCACCCGGTGCGCCTAGCCGCGCGGCGATCGAGGACAGGTTGATGATCGAACCACCCTGGCCACCATGCTGAGTGGACATGCGCTTGATCGCCTCGCGTGCGCATAGAAAGCTGCCGATGACATTGGCACCAAGCACGCGCGTCCAGCGGGCGGCATCCATCTGCTCCAGGCGCATCTGCTGTTCGAGCATGCCGGCGTTGTTGACCAGCACGTCCAGCCGGCCAAATTCCCGATCGATCACCTCGAACATCTGCAGTACCTGACTCTCGTCGGCGACATCGGCCTTGAGCGTGATTGCCGATACGCCCGCAGCCTGGACCTGTTCGAGCACCTGTTTCACCGCGTCTTCGCGTTGGTGATAGTTGAGGCACAGTGCGTAGCCCTGGTGGGCCGCCAGCCGTGCGGTGGCGGCACCGATACCACGACTGGCGCCTGTGATCAGCATGACTCTGGACATGGGTGTTACCTCTCGTCGGCAGGCACATTTTCTGTGCCTTGAAATCTGCAGAACGGTTCCTATCTAGGGCATCAGCGGGATGCCGAAATTGGGTCCCGCCTGTTTCAACTCGCTGATTTCAGGAGGTTTATCATGAGTTCGTTCCCCATGGCCCCTCTGTTCCGGCAATCCGTGGGCTTCGATCGTTTCAATGACCTGTTCGAGTCTGCCCTGCGCAACGACACCGGTAGCTCGTATCCACCCTATAACATCGAGAAACACGGTGACGACCAGTATCGAATCGTGGTCGCAGCCGCCGGCTTCGAGGAATCCGAACTCGACCTGCAGGTCGAGCGCGGCGTGCTGACCATCAGTGGCGGGCGGCGCGAAAGCGAGGTCGAAAACGTCACCTATCTGCATCAGGGCATCGCTCAGCGGGCCTTCAAGCTGTCGTTCCGGCTGGCCGACCACATCGAGGTGAAAGGCGCTGCGCTGGACAGTGGCCTGCTCAACATCGACCTGATGCGCGTGGTGCCGGAAGAAGCCAAGCCCAAGCGCATCCCGATCGATACCGCTCAGCGACCCGCGCTGCAGGGTTGATCTGCAACGAAGAGAAGGGCGCCATATGGCGCCCTTTCTTAGTAGTCGTATCGTCTGGTCAGTCACCACGTTCGGCATCCAGCAGCGCCATGAACGCCCTGGCCGCATTGGACAGGGTGCGCTCCCTATGCAGGATGTAGCCGAGCTGCCGCGTCAGCTGGATGCCTGGCAGAGGCAGGCTGACTACTTGTTCGTCGAGCATGCTGCGCGGCAGTACGCTCCAGGCAATGCCGATGGAGACCATCATCTTGATGGTCTCCATATAGTTGGTGCTCATGGTGATATTGGGCGTCAGGCCCTCACGCTCGAACAATCGCTGGGCGATGTGGTGAGTGAAGGTGTTGCCGCCGGGAAAGACGGCAGGATGGCCGGCGACGTCGGCCAGACGAATATCCGCCTTGCCCGCCAGCGGGTGCTCGGGCGCGACAACGAAATCCAGCGGGTCGTCCCATACCTTCGTCGCCCGGACCGGCTCGGCGGTCTGCGGCGCCAGGGTGATCACCGCCAGTTCGGCGCGGCCATGCAGCACTTCGTCATAGGCGACTTCCGAATCGAGAAAACGGATATCCAGGCTGACCTGCGGATAAGCGCGAGTAAACGCGCGCAGCAAGGGCGGCAAGCGGTGCAGGCCGATGTGATGGCTGGTCGCCAGGCTCAGCCGCCCGCCAATGTCGCCGTTGAGGTTGGTCAAGGCGCGGCGGGTGTCGTCCAGTACATTGAGAATCTGATAGGCCCGCGGCAGCAGCGCTCTTCCTGCCTCGGTCAGGCCGATCTCACGGCCGAGCCGGTCGAACAGGCGCACGTCCAGTTGCGATTCCAATGCGGCGATGCGTTTGCTGACCGCAGGCTGGGTCAGATGCAGGCGCTCCGCGGCCAAGGAAAAGCTGCCTGTTTCCGCGATGGCGATAAAGGCATTGAGGTTGGCCAGGTCCATGGATGCTCTCCATCCGGTGATGGCGTGAATTCCTGCGAGGAATGCTTGGGATGAAAAATATGAATTTGAGTAATTCAATGCAAGCCCCTAGCATCGTCCCCATAAGCGCAAGGGCTATTCGCCCCGCATAGAAAGCAGATGAGGAAAAGTCCGATGGCCGGCAAGACGCTCTACGACAAGCTCTGGGAAATGCACGAGGTGAAACGTCGCGACGATGGCTCGTCGCTGATCTACATCGACCGTCACATCCTCCACGAAGTGACCTCACCACAGGCCTTCGAAGGGCTGCGTCTGGCCAACCGCAAGCCGTGGCGCATCGACGCCAACATAGCCACGCCGGACCACAACGTGCCGACCACTAAGGGCGAGCGCCAGGGTGGCCTGGAAGCCATCGCCGACGAGGTCTCGCGCATTCAGGTGCAGACGCTGGACGAGAACTGCGACGATTTCGGCATCCTCGAATTCAAGATGAACGACGTGCGCCAGGGCATCGTCCACGTCATCGGCCCGGAGCAGGGCGCGACATTGCCAGGCATGACCGTGGTGTGCGGTGACTCGCATACCTCCACCCACGGCGCCTTCGGTGCGCTGGCCCATGGCATCGGCACCTCCGAGGTCGAGCATGTGCTCGCCACTCAGTGTCTTGTGGCCAAGAAGATGAAGAACATGCAGGTGCGCGTCGAAGGCAAGCTGCCGTTCGGCGTCACCGCGAAGGACATCGTGCTGGCGGTGATCGGCAAGATCGGCACCGCCGGCGGTAATGGCCATGCCCTGGAATTCGCCGGCAGCGCGATTCGCGATCTGTCCATGGAAGGGCGCATGACCATCTGCAATATGTCCATCGAAGCCGGTGCCCGCGTAGGCATGGTGGCAGTGGATGAAAAGACCATCGCCTACGTCGAGGGTCGCCCGTTCGCGCCGAAGGGCGGCGACTGGGACAAGGCGGTCGAGTTGTGGAAAGGTCTGGTCTCTGATGACGACGCGGTGTTCGACACCGTCGTTGAGCTCAAGGCCGAGGACATCAAGCCGCAGGTCAGCTGGGGCACTTCGCCGGAAATGGTGCTGGCCGTCGATCAGAGCGTGCCGGACCCCGCTGTCGAAGCCGATCCAGTCAAGCGCGACTCCATCGTTCGCGCACTGAAGTACATGGGCCTGGCGGCCAATCAGCCGATCACCGATATCAAACTGGATCGCGTGTTCATTGGTTCCTGCACCAACTCGCGGATCGAGGACCTGCGTGCCGCGGCTGAAGTCGCCAAAGGGCGTAAGGTCGCGGCGAACGTCAAGCAGGCCATGGTGGTGCCGGGTTCCGGGCTGGTGAAGCAGCAGGCCGAGGCTGAAGGGCTGGACAAGATCTTCGTCGAGGCTGGCTTCGAGTGGCGTGAACCGGGCTGCTCCATGTGCCTGGCGATGAACCCGGACAAGCTGGGCAGCGGCGAGCATTGCGCCTCGACCTCCAACCGCAACTTCGAGGGGCGTCAGGGCGCCGGTGGACGCACCCATCTGGTCAGTCCGGCCATGGCGGCCGCTGCGGCGGTAACCGGCCACTTCATCGATGTACGCGAACTGGTCCAGGCCTGAGGAGATAACGGATGAAAGCCTTTACCCAACACACCGGCCTGGTCTGCCCGCTGGATCGTGCCAACGTCGATACCGATCAGATCATTCCGAAGCAGTTTCTCAAGTCCATCAAGCGCACCGGCTTTGGCCCTAATCTGTTCGACGAGTGGCGCTATCTGGATGTCGGCCAGCCGAACCAGGATTGTTCGCAGCGTCCGCTGAACAAGGACTTCGTGCTGAACTTCCCGCGCTACCAGGGCGCCAGCGTACTGCTGGCCCGGGAGAACTTCGGTTGCGGCTCCTCCCGCGAGCACGCGCCGTGGGCCCTGGAGGAGTACGGTTTCCGTACGATCATCGCGCCGAGCTTTGCCGATATCTTCTACAACAACAGCTTCAAGAACGGCCTGCTGCCGATCGTGCTGAAGGAAGAGGAAGTCGATGAGCTGTTCGCACAGGCCGAAGCCAGCGAAGGCTACCAGCTGACCGTGGATCTCGCCGCACAGGTTGTGACGCGCCCGGATGGCAAACAGTACGGCTTTGAAGTCGATGCCTTCCGCAAGCACTGCCTGCTCAACGGCCTCGACGATATCGGTCTGACGCTGCAAGACGCGGACGCGATCAAGGCGTTCGAGACCCGTCACCAGCAGAGCCAGTCATGGCTGTTCGGCGCGATCAAATGACACGAGCTTGAAGCCGGAAGCCGAAAGCTGGAAGTAACAGCGCTCGGCTTCCAGCTTCTGGCTTTCAGCTTCAAGCTTTTCCGAAGGAAACGTTATGTCCAAAAATATTCTGGTATTGCCCGGTGACGGTATCGGCCCGGAGATCATGGCCGAGGCGGTCAAGGTTTTGCAGCAGGCCAATGACAGGTTCCAGCTGGACTTCGAGCTGAGCTATGACGAGCTGGGTGGTGCAGCGGTCGACAAGTATGGCGTGCCGCTGGCGGACGAAACCCTTGCGCGTGCGCGTGCTGCCGATGCCATTCTGCTTGGTGCCGTAGGCGGGCCGAAGTGGGACAAGATCGATCCGGCCATTCGTCCCGAGCGCGGTCTGCTGAAGATTCGCTCCGAGCTGGGGCTGTTCGGTAACCTGCGCCCGGCGCTGCTCTACCCGCAACTGGCCGATGCGTCGTCGCTGAAGCCTGAGATCGTGGCTGGTCTGGATATCCTCATCGTTCGCGAGTTGACCGGCGGCATCTATTTCGGCAAACCGCGCGAAAGCAAGGTGCTGGATAACGGTGAGCGTATGGCGTACGACACGCTGCCATACAGTGAAGGCGAGATCCGCCGCATCGCCAAGGTCGGCTTCGACATGGCGATGGTGCGCGACAAGAAGCTCTGCTCGGTGGACAAGGCCAACGTACTGGCGTCCAGTCAGCTGTGGCGCGCCGTGGTCGAGGAAGTGGCCAAGGACTATCCCGAGGTTGAGCTCAGCCACATGTACGTTGACAATGCGGCGATGCAGCTGGTGCGTGCACCGAAGCAGTTCGACGTGATAGTCACTGACAACATGTTCGGCGACATCCTCTCCGACGAGGCATCGATGCTGACTGGTTCCATCGGCATGCTGCCGTCCGCCTCGCTGGATGCGGACAACAAGGGCATGTACGAGCCATGCCACGGTTCAGCGCCGGATATCGCTGGCCAGGGCATCGCCAATCCGTTGGCGACCATCCTGTCCGTTTCGATGATGCTGCGTTACAGCTTCAATCAGGTGGCGGCAGCCGACGCCATCGAGCAGGCGGTCAGCGATGTGCTGGATCAGGGCCTGCGTACCGGTGACATCTGGTCCGAAGGCTGTACCAGAGTCGGCACTCAGGCGATGGGCGACGCAGTAGTCGCGGCCCTCGCGAAGTTGTAATCTTCTGGCCCGCCTTAATCTGCGCGGGCCACTTTTTCTATAGGTGTAGTTGCGATGAAACGTGTAGGTCTGATCGGTTGGCGCGGTATGGTCGGTTCCGTGCTCATGCAGCGGATGCTGGAAGAGCGGGATTTCGACCTCATCGAGCCCGTGTTCTTCACCACTTCCAACGTTGGCGGCCAAGGCCCCGATATTGGCAAGGAAACCGCTGCGCTGAAGGACGCCTACAGCATCGACGAGTTGAAAGGCCTCGATGTGATCCTGACCTGTCAGGGTGGCGACTACACCAATGAAGTGTTCCCCAAGCTGCGTGAAGCTGGCTGGCAGGGCTACTGGATCGATGCGGCTTCCTCTCTGCGCATGCAGGACGATGCGGTGATCGTGCTCGATCCGGTGAACCGTCGCGTGATCGACCAGCAACTGGATGCCGGCACCAAGAATTACATCGGCGGCAATTGCACGGTCAGCCTGGCGCTGATGGGCCTTGGCGGGCTGTTCGAGGCTGGTCTGGTGGAATGGATGAGCGCGATGACCTATCAGGCAGCCTCCGGCGCCGGCGCGCAGAACATGCGCGAGCTGATCAAGCAGATGGGTGCCATCAATGCGGCTGTAGCCGATGACCTAGCCAATCCCGCCAGCGCCATCCTGGATATCGACCGAAAAGTCGCTGAAACCCAGCGCAGTGAGGCTTTTCCTGTAGACAATTTCGGCGTGCCGCTGGCCGGCAGTCTGATTCCTTACATCGACAAGGAGCTGCCGAACGGACAGAGCCGCGAAGAATGGAAGGCGCAGGCTGAGACCAACAAGATCCTCGGTCGCTTCAAGAGCCCGATCCCGGTTGACGGCATCTGTGTGCGCGTCGGTGCCATGCGTTGCCACAGCCAGGCGCTGACCATCAAGCTGAACAAGGATGTGCCGATTTCCGATATCGAAGGGCTGATCAGCCAGCACAATCCCTGGGTCAAGCTGGTGCCGAATCATCGTGATGCCAGCATGCAGGAGCTGAGTCCGGCCGCAGTCACCGGAACACTGAGCGTGCCGGTCGGCCGCCTGCGCAAGCTCAACATGGGCTCGCACTACCTGGGCGCGTTCACCGTGGGTGACCAGCTTCTGTGGGGCGCCGCGGAGCCGCTGCGGCGCATGCTGCGTATCCTTCTAGAGCGTTGATGCGCTCTCGATGAAGTGCCAGACGCCGCGACTTGTTCGCGGCGTTTTCGTTTGTGCGATATGCCGCTCGGCGGCGCTGGTTGCAGTGGTCTGCCATTTCGCTACAGTGCCGGTCCTTAATGCGTGGAGGTGACGATGCCTACAGGTGTCGGTGTTGCGGTCGTAGGTGCGGTCAGCCTGGTAGGCGAAGCACTGATCGAGGTGCTCGAGGAGCGGGCGTTTCCGGTTACCGAGCTGCATCTGTTGGATGACAGCGAGGGTGTCGGGCATACGGTGCCATTCAATGGCCGGAATCTGCGTGTAGGCGAGGCAGATCGCTTCGACTTCAGTCGAGTGCAGCTGGTGTTTCTGGTCGCTGCCTCGGCATTGCTGAGCGAGTGCCGCATCAAGGCATTAGCGGCTGGCTGTCGAGTCGTCGATCTATCCGCCTCGATACCTGTCGAGCAGCAGCTGTGCATGGTGCCAGAGGTTAACGGCGTGCTGCTCGACTCGTTACCCGAGCCGCGCGCCATTGCCAGTCCACTGCCTGAATCGGTCGCGCTGGCCATTGCATTGACGCCGATCCGGCAACAGCTGGATTTGCATCGAGTGACTGTTACGGCCTGTTTGCCAGTGTCCAGCCGTGGTTCGGCAGGCGTGAAGGAGCTTGCCCGGCAGACATCCGAATTGCTCAATGCACGACCTTTGGAGCCTCGAGTATTCGGTCGGCAGATGGCATTCAATATGCTCGCGCAAGCGGAGGCGGTCGACGCACAAGGATATGGAGTGCAGGAGCGGCGTCTGGTTGAAGAGCTTCGTCAGCTCCTGGATATGCCGGAACTCGCCGTCTCTGTTACGTTCGTTCAGGCTCCGGTGTTTTTCGGAGAGAGCCTCATCGTCTCGTTGCAGGGGGGCGTCGAGGCGGATATGCAAGCGCTGTCTGCGGCTCTTGAAGCGGCGCAAGGGGTTGAGCTGGTGGAGCCGGACGACTATCCGACAGCGGTTGGTGACGCGCTCGGGCAGGATGTGATCTATGTCGGAAGGCTTCGTCGAGGCATCTGCGATCCACGGGAAGTCAATTTGTGGATTGTGTCTGATAACGTGCGAAAAGGCGCGGCACTAAACGCTGTGCAGTCTGGTGAGTTGTTGATAAAAGACTATCTGTAAAAGATACTTACTGGTAATTCGAAGAATATTTCTAGCCGATGCGCTGAACGGCTTATCGCTGATGGGGAGCCACCGCCAGGTGGCGCGGGCAGTGACATAAGACCCTCTCGTAGTTCGAGAAAAAGATAAACAAGGGATTAAATAATGGTTCGGGTTCGCAATCTGGTGCTGGCAATCGCGGCTGCTACCGCGCTGACTACAGAAATGGCCCACGCGCTTGGGTTGGGAGAGGTCACGCTTCAGTCGTCATTGAATCAACCGCTGATCGCGGAAATCGAGCTGCTGGATGCAAACAGCCTGGCCCCGGGGGAGGTGATTCCGGTACTGGCCTCGCTCGAAGAGTTCAATCGCGCCGGTATCGATCGCCAGTACTTTCTGACGGACCTGAAATTCACTCCAGTACTGCGTCCGAACGGAAAGAGCGTCATTCAGGTTTCGTCCAGCAAGCCGGTACGCGAGCCCTATCTCAATTTTCTCGTAGAAGTCCTCTGGCCCAGTGGTCGCCTGCTTCGTGAATACACCCTGCTGCTCGATCCGCCACTCTATTCACCGGAAACCGCAGCGGCCGCAGCACCGCAGTTGCCCATTTCCGCTCCGTCCCGAACAGTAGAACCAGTGCGTTCTGCGCCAGCTCGTCCGTCTGCAACGCGCTCGACCGCAGTTCAGTCGGTAAGCGCCCCGCAGAGCGGCGGTAGCGAATACAGGACTTCCGCGCGCGACACCCTGTGGGAGGTCGCGGAGCGCAATCGTCGCAATGGGACGGTTCACCAGACGATGCTGGCAATTCAGGATCTCAACCCTGATGCCTTCATTGGCGGCAATATCAACCGGATGAAGAGCGGTCAGGTACTTCGTCTGCCGGATGCCGAGCAGATATCTACTCGCTCTCAGGCCGAGGCGATCGCTCAGGTCGCGGAGCAGAATGCGGCATGGCGTCAGGGTAGTGGTGGCGCGGTTGCAGGCGCTCGCCAGCTGGATGCAACCCGTCGTACCGAGGCTGGAGCAGCACCGTCGCGTAGCGAGTCCCGTGACAGCCTTCGTCTGGTCGCGGCCGATGCGGGCAAGGAAACTGCCGGCTCCGACACCGGTTCTGCCGAAGGCGGCCAGGCCTTGCGCGACAAGCTTGCGGTGACTCAGGAGAGCCTTGACTCCAGCCGTCGTGAGAACGACGAGCTCAAGGATCGTCTGAATGATCTCCAAGGGCAGCTGGAAAAGCTGCAACGGCTTATGCAGCTCAAGGATGACCAGCTTGCCAAGCTGCAGGCCCAGGTCGGCGCAGAAGGTCAGGCACCGGCTCTGGATGAGAACGTCGCCAGTCAGCCTACAGCTGCAACAGAACCCCAGGTAACTGAAGGTAATGCGCAGGAGTCGGCCCGCGCTGACGGGGACGCCCAGACCGATTCTGCTGTCGAGACCCCGCAGGAGCCTGCGCCAGTCGCTGCTCCGGCACCGGCCGAGCAGCCCGCGGCGTCCAGGCCTGCTGCAAAACCAGCCAGCCCAGCGAAACCGGTCGCGCCTGTTGTCGAGCCCGAGCCCAAAAGCCTGATTGATGATCTACTGTCCAACACCTTGCTGCTCGGTGTCGTCGGTGGCAGTGCTCTGTTGCTGTTACTGCTGGGGCTGATGGCTCTTTCCCGTCGCAATGCGATGAAAGAGGCAGAGCTGCAAGAAAGCCTGATGGCGGATGACACGGTTGACGATCTGCGAGTTGGATCGCCAGCGTACGTTGATTTGGGCCAGGAGCATCAACCGGAGTCGACTTCCTTCCATGCCGATACTCCGGCTGCGGCGGATGAACTGACCTCTACTACAGGTGATGCGTTGGCCGAGGCGGACATCTACATCGCATATGGCCGCTTTAATCAGGCTGCAGAACTGCTGCAGAACGCTCTCAATGACGAGCCTCAGCGGAGCGACCTGCGGCTGAAACTGATGGAAGTGTATGCGGAGCTAGGCAATCGTGATGGCTTCGCCCGTGAAGAGGCTGAACTACGTGAAATTGGTGGTGCTACCACCGAAGTCGAGCAGCTCAAGTACAAGTATCCCGCCATGGCTGCGGCGCTCGGAGGTTCGGCAGCTGTCGCCGCCACTCATGTGGACATGGATAGCCTAGATCTTGATGACCTGCAGCTCGATGAGCCGGCAGCCCCGGCCGCAGGGCAGGATCTGGACGATGCGTTCGATCTCAGCCTGGATGACCTGGATATCGATCTGAACGAAGAGCGTCCGGCTGCATCTGCGGACGACTCTTTGGACTTCGCCGACCTGACATTGGATGAGCCGGTCACCGAGCGCGATGCCTCGCCTGCAGCCAGCGATTTCTCCTTCGATCTCGAAGAAGATAAGGCCGCGCAAGAGGCCGAGTCGGACGACCTTTCCGATTTCTCGTTCGATCTGGACGGCGACAAAGGAACGGAGCAAGCCCCCACAGAGTTTTCGCTCAATCTCGACGAAGAGCCGGTTGAAGGTCCTGCCACGTTTGAAAGTGATGATCTCGATTTCGAACTGTCGGAGCCTGTAGCGAGTCCGAGCGACGATTTGCCTGAAGGGTTCGATATTTCGCTGGATGAGCCCGAGTTCGAGGCGCAACCGGAAACCTTTGCCGACAAGCTGAATGAGGTGGAGGCTGATCTGGAGGATCTGTCCAAGGAACTGGAGGAGCCGACCATTGCTTCTGCTGACGCCCTGGCTGAGACTGACGCCGACGGCGGTACGGACGACGACTTCGATTTCTTCTCCGACACCGACGAAACCACCACCAAGCTGGATCTCGCCAGAGCCTATATCGACATGGGCGACGCTGAAGGTGCACGCGACATCCTGGATGAAGTGATCTCCGAGGGTAGCGATGTCCAGCAGCAAGAGGCGCGAGAGATGCTCGCCAAACTAGCCTGATCATGACCCAAGCAGTACCCCAAACGGCAGCCGAAATGGCTGCCGTCGGCGTTTCCAGGATCGCACTCGGTGTTGAATACAAGGGATCCCGCTATCGCGGATTTCAGCGCCAGAGTGCCGGTGTGCCATCCATCCAGGAATCACTCGAGACCGCGCTGACCAAAGTGGCGGGTGGCCACTCCGTCACGCTTAGCTGCGCCGGTCGCACAGACGCGTTGGTCCATGCCAGTGGACAGGTCGTGCACTTCGATACGCCGGTCTCGCGAACCATGCATGCATGGGTGATGGGCGCAAACATGAATCTGCCATCGGACATCAGCGTCACCTGGGCGAAGGAGATGCCGCGTCATTTCGATGCGCGCTTCAGTGCGATGGCTCGCCGTTATCGCTATGTGATCTACAACGATCAGATTCGGCCAGCGCACATGGCCGAAGAGGTTACCTGGAACCACCGCCCACTCGACATCGAACGTATGCGTTCCGCTGCCGCGGCGTTTGTGGGAACACATGATTTCAGTGCTTTCCGGGCCAGGCAGTGTCAGGCCAAGTCGCCGATTAAAACCATTCATCACCTGGAGTTGCTCGAACACGGTCGGCTGATCGTCATCGATGTTCGGGCCAATGCCTTTCTGCATCATATGGTGCGCAATTTCGCCGGCGTTCTGATGACCATCGGTGCAGGCGAGCGACCGGTGGAGTGGGCTGCGCAAGTGCTGGAGTCTCGTGTACGCCGAACGGGCGGAGTGACGGCGCATCCGTACGGGCTCTATCTCATCGAAGTCGATTATCCCGAGGAGTTCGAGTTACCCAAACGCTATCTCGGTCCGCACTTTCTGTCAGGTTTACCGGATGTTCGTCGCTGACGCATTCGGCAGGTGCCATTTGCCTATTCGCTTGCAGCCAGCAGGTCTTTTGTTACCATCCGGTTTCCCTTTTGACAGGTAAGCATCCGTTGTCAGTCGTTCGCAGCAAGATATGCGGAATCACTCGCGTCGAGGATGCCTTGACGGCAGCCAAGGCGGGTGCCGATGCCATTGGTTTGGTCTTCTATGCCAAGAGCCCACGTGCGGTCGGCGTGCGACAGGCGCGCGAGATCGTTGCGGCATTGCCGCCGTTTGTCACGACGGTAGGCCTGTTCGTCAACGCCAGTCGCTGCGAGGTCAACGAGATTCTCGACGCCGTTCCGTTGGATATGCTGCAGTTTCATGGCGACGAAACGCCGGCGCAGTGCGAGGGTTTTCATCGGCCATGGTTCAAGGCGCTACGTGTAGGGAACGGCGAGGATATCGAGGCTCAAGTCGCGGGCTATGCAAATGCCAGCGGCATCCTTCTGGATACCTTCGTGGCGGGTGTGCCGGGCGGAACGGGCGAGCGCTTCGATTGGTCGCTGATACCACCGACGCTGACCAAACCACTGATTCTCGCAGGCGGACTGACCGCCGAGAACGTTCAACAAGCCATTGCTCAGGTTCGGCCGTATGCAGTGGATGTCAGCGGTGGGGTGGAGGCGAGCAAGGGCATCAAAGATGCTTCCAAGGTGATGGCCTTTGTCGATCACGTTCGATCGGCCATGTGACGCCTGGACAGCCTTTGCCGTCCAGTAACGAGTCGCTGGTGTTACCAGCCGCGTGATTCCTCGCCTGAAGGAGTCGGAGTTTCGCGAGTGCGCCTTTTGGCGCATCGCTCACGCGACCAAGAGTGCCTGATACGTCTGGTCGCAACGATGAATCTGCCTGCAGCGCGAGTGCGCTCGGGACTGAAGCTTTGGAGAACAAGAGCATGAGCAACTGGCTGGTAGACAAACTGATCCCTTCGATCATGCGGTCGGAGACGCAAAAGAGCTCGGTCCCCGAAGGCCTCTGGCATAAGTGCCCCTCTTGCGAGGCGGTTCTGTACCGCCCCGAGCTGGAAAAGACGCTCGATGTTTGCCCCAAGTGCCAGCATCACATGCGTATCGATGCCCGTAGCCGGCTCGACATCTTCCTCGATGCCGAGGGCCGCGAAGAGATCGCTGCCGAGCTGGAGCCGGTCGATCGCCTGAAGTTCCGCGATAGCAAGAAGTACAAGGATCGTCTCTCCGCTGCACAGAAGCAGACCGGCGAGAAAGACGCACTGATCGCAATGAGCGGAAAGGTCGTCAACATCCCGGTCGTGGCTTGTGCCTTCGAGTTCTCGTTCATGGGTGGCTCCATGGGTGCGATCGTTGGCGAACGTTTCGTGCGGGCCGCCAATGTTGCTCTTGAAAAACGTTGCCCGCTGGTGTGTTTCTCCGCGTCGGGCGGTGCCCGGATGCAGGAGGCGCTGATCTCTCTGATGCAGATGGCAAAGACTTCAGCGGTGCTGGCCCGCATGCGTGAAGAGGGCCTGCCGTTCATCTCCGTGCTGACCGATCCGGTCTACGGTGGCGTGTCTGCGAGTCTGGCGATGCTTGGTGATGTGATCGTCGCCGAGCCTAAGGCATTGATCGGCTTTGCCGGTCCGCGAGTGATCGAGCAGACCGTACGAGAAAAACTGCCGGAAGGCTTCCAGCGCAGCGAGTTCCTGCTGGACCATGGTGCTATCGATCTGATCATCCCTCGCTCCGAATTGCGTACTCGCTTGTCGCGCTTGCTGGCCCAGATGCAGAAATTGCCAAGCCCGGCGGAACCCGCCCAGGTAACGGCTACTGCATGACCGCTCGGAGTCTGGCCGACTGGCTCGCCTATCTCGAGCAGCTGCATCCCACTGCCATAGACATGGGCCTGGACAGGGTCCGGGCGGTGGTGGGGCGGCTTGGTCTGACACGGCCGGCTCCGCTGGTGATCACCGTCACGGGTACGAATGGCAAAGGCTCTACCTGCGCATTCATTGCTGCGCTGCTGAGTAGTCGGGGATACAAGGTCGGTAGCTATAGCTCGCCGCATCTTCTGCGTTACAACGAGCGCGTTCAGTTCGACGGCCGCGAGGCCAGCGATGATCAGCTCTGCCAGGCCTTTTCTGCGGTGGAGGCGGCGCGAGGCGAAGTTTCGCTGACCTATTTCGAAATGGGCACTCTTGCAGCCTTCTGGCTTTTCGAGCGGAGCGGGCTCGACGCCGTGGTGCTGGAAGTCGGTCTTGGTGGTCGTCTCGATGCCGTCAACGTCATCGACGCGGATCTAGCGGTGATCACCAATATCGGGCTCGATCATGCCGATTGGCTGGGCGATACCCGCGACAGTGTTGCGTATGAAAAGGCCGGGATCATGCGCGACGGCATCCCCGCGCTTTGTGGCGATCTGGATGTTCCGATGCCATTGCTCGAACACGCAGAGTCGCTGAAATCACCGCTGTTGCTGCGCGGAAGGGATTTCGACCTGGCGCTTGATCCTCACGCCTGGCATTGGCGGGGCGTCGGGCCTGGCGGTGAGCCGTTGGAGCTGCATGACCTGCCGCTGCTGTCATTGCCAATGGAGAACGCTGCCCTTGCTCTACAAGCCTATGCCACGCTTGGCTTGCCATGGGAGCCGGCAGCTTTGACTGCGGCACTTCAGCGGACACGCGTCGTAGGGCGTCTCGATAGGCGGCAGGTCTGCTGGCGCGACCGCGAAATCGCGCTGCTGCTGGACGTTGGACATAATCCTCATGCCGCAAGCTACCTCGCGCAACGTCTTGAGCAGCGGTCAGTAGATGGTCGTCGTCTGGCTGTTTTTGGTCTGCTGGCGGATAAGGATCTCAACGGTGTGCTCGAAGCGATGTCCTCCAGCATCGCCGATTGGGCCGTCGCTCCGCTGCCTACGCCGCGAACGCAATCAGCTACACAATTGGCTGCAGCACTGCTTGAGCGGGGCGCGTCGGTCAGCCAGTATGCGAGCTTCGAGCAGGCGCTCGATGCTCAATGCGCGAAGGCCGAAGCCGGTGATGAAGTAGTGGTTTTCGGATCGTTCTATTGTGTGGCGGCTGCGCTTGACTGGCTGGAACAACGGGCGGGGGATAGTTGGAATGGCGATGCTGGATAAGGGATTGCTGCAGCGCATGGTTGGCGCTCTGGTGTTGATTGCGCTGGCGGTCATATTCGTGCCGATGCTGTTCAATCGTGAGGACGATCTGCGCCACGTCACCGTCGATGCGCCCACCATCCCTGCAGCACCGGCTCCGGCTGAAATCGAGATGCAGCAGGTCGAGGTGCCGGAGCCGGCGTCGGTGCCTGAAGGTTTCGAGATCATCGAGGAAGGTGCCGAGGCAGAGGCGGCATCAACAACCGATGAGCAGGCTCCGGCGCCGATCGAGCCCATCGAGCCGGTCGCTCCGAGCGAGCCAGCGCCAGCTGCGCAGCCGCCGGTGGAGCAACCGCAGCCAGCCAAAGTCGAGCCACGGCTGGATAACGACAACCTGCCGGTCAGCTGGTCGATCCAATTGGCCAGCCTGTCCAATCGCGCCAGTGCCGAAAGCCTGCAGCAAACGTTGCGTTCGCAGGGCTACAACGCCTACATCCGCACCGCCGATGGCATGAATCGCGTCTTCGTAGGACCGCTCGTCGAGCGCAGCGAAGCGAATCGGCTTCGCGATGTGTTGCAGCGCCAGCAGAAACTCGATGGCTTCGTCGTTCGCTTCAAGCCGGAAGGAAGCTGATCGTCGATGCGCTGACCGGGTGCTGACGACAGGCCCCGACCGCGGAGTGCCGTCGGGTAGCCAGCGCGTATTCCTGGCGCTCCTGCTCTGCTAAAATGCGCCGCCTTTTCCCCATTGCAGAAGACATCGTGGCATTCACCTGGGTCGATTGGGCCATCATCGCCGTCATTGCAGTATCGAGCCTGATCAGCTTGAAACGTGGTTTCGTGAAAGAAGCGCTTTCGCTGGTTACCTGGATCGTTGCCGGTGTGGTCGCATGGATGTTCGGTGGTGCGTTATCCCACCATCTCGCGGAATACATCAGCACGCCTTCGGCGCAAGTCATCGCAGCCTGCGCGTTGCTGTTCGTGACTACCTTGCTGGTAGGGGCACTGGTTAATTTTCTGATTGGCGAGCTGATCAGGGTGACGGGTTTGTCCGGCACCGATCGCTTTCTCGGCATGGTGTTTGGTGCGGCACGGGGTGGTCTATTGGTGGTGGTGCTTGCCGGATTGCTGAGCCTGGCGCCGGTCGAGCAGGACCTCTGGTGGCGCGAGTCAGCGTTGTTGCCGCACTTTCTCCTGATCGCCGACTGGTCGAAGAACCTCATTCTAGGGTTCAGCGGCCAGTGGTTCGCCGGATCGCTCAACCCGCCCGGTTGAGTCTTTTTTCTACGGATGTTCGGCTGCCGCCGTATCCGGTCTGCCTGTAATAACTGAGAGGTTCCTTGCATGTGTGGCATTGTCGGCATCGTCGGTAAGTCGAACGTCAATCAGGCGCTGTATGACGCGCTTACCGTACTGCAGCACCGCGGCCAGGATGCAGCCGGTATCGTTACGAGCCATGACGGCCGGCTGTTTCTGCGCAAGGATAACGGCCTGGTTCGCGATGTCTTTCAGCAGCGCCATATGCAGCGCCTGGTCGGCAACATGGGCATCGGCCACATCCGCTACCCCACCGCGGGTAGCTCCAGCTCCGCCGAGGCACAGCCGTTCTACGTCAACTCGCCTTACGGCATTACCCTGGCGCACAACGGCAACCTGACCAATGTCGATCAGCTGACCAAGGAAATCTACGAGTCGGATCTGCGCCATGTGAATACCAGCTCCGACTCGGAAGTGCTGCTCAACGTGTTCGCCCATGAACTGGCGGTACGCGGCAAGCTGCAGCCGACCGAAGAAGACGTCTTCGCCGCGGTGAGCAAGGTCCACGAGCGCTGCCGCGGTGGCTATGCGGTCGTGGCGATGGTCACCGGTTACGGCATCGTCGGCTTCCGCGATCCCAATGCGATCCGCCCGATCGTGTTCGGCCAGCGCCATACCGACGAAGGCGTCGAGTACATGATCGCCTCCGAAAGCGTATCGCTCGACGTGCTCGGCTTTACCCTGATTCGCGACCTGGCGCCGGGCGAAGCGGTTTACATCACGGCTGACGGCAAGCTGTTCACCCGCCAGTGCGCGGATGCGCCGAAACTCGCACCCTGCATCTTCGAGTACGTTTATCTGGCGCGTTCCGACTCCCTGATGGATGGTGTCTCGGTTTACAAGGCGCGGTTGCGCATGGGCGAGAAGCTGGCCGACAAGATCCTGCGCGAGCGTCCAGAGCACGACATCGACGTGGTTATCCCGATTCCCGACACCAGCCGCACCGCTGCGCTGGAGCTGGCCAATCGCCTCGGTGTGAAGTTCCGCGAAGGCTTCGTCAAGAACCGCTACATCGGTCGTACTTTCATTATGCCCGGCCAGGCGGCGCGGAAAAAATCGGTTCGGCAGAAGCTCAACGCCATCGATCTCGAGTTCCGTGGCAAGAACGTGATGCTGGTGGATGACTCCATCGTTCGCGGCACCACCTGCAAGCAGATCATCCAGATGGCCCGCGAGGCAGGGGCGAAGAATGTCTACTTCTGCTCCGCCGCGCCGGCGGTGCGTTATCCGAATGTGTACGGCATCGATATGCCCAGCGCGCACGAGCTGATCGCGCACAACCGTACCACCGAAGAGGTCGCCGAGCTGATCGGTGCCGACTGGCTGATCTACCAGGATCTGGAAGACCTCATCGACGCGGTTGGGGGCGGCAAGGTCAAGATCGACAACTTCGATTGCGCGGTTTTCGATGGCAATTACATCACCGGTGACATCGACGAAGCCTATCTGCACAAGATCGAGCAAGCCCGTAATGACCTGAGCAAGGTCAAGACCAACGCGGTCAGCGCCATCATCGATCTCTACAACAACTGATTCATGCCGGCGTGGCAGCCTAGGCTGCCCGCGGCCGAGGTAAGAGCTATGACGACTGAATGGGATGCCGGACGGCTGGACAGCGATCTTCAAGGCGCCGGGCTCGATACGCTTGCGGTACGCGCCGGGCAACGGCGCACACCGGAAGCCGAACACGGTGAGCCGCTGTTCTTCACTTCCAGTTATGTGTTTCGCAGTGCCGCCGATGCGGCGGCGCGCTTCGCCGGTGACGTGCCGGGCAATGTTTATTCGCGTTACACCAATCCCACCGTTCGCGCGTTCGAGGAGCGCATGGCGGCGCTCGAGGGTGCAGAGCAGGCGGTTGCCACGGCATCCGGCATGGCGGCCATCCTCGCCACAGTGATGAGCCTGTGCTCGGCAGGCGATCATGTGCTGGTATCGCGCAGCGTATTCGGCGCTACCGTTTCCTTGTTCGAGAAGTACTTGAAGCGTTTCGGTGTGCAGGTCGACTATGTGCCGCTCACCGATTTCGCTGCGTGGGAGTCCGCGTTCAAGGAGAACTCCAAGCTGGTGTTCGTTGAGTCGCCGTCCAACCCATTGGCCGAGTTGGTGGACATCGCTGCGCTGGCGCAGCTCTGTCACGCCAAGGGCGCGATGCTGGCCGTCGACAACTGCTTCTGCACACCGGTGTTGCAGCAACCGCTGGCATTGGGTGCCGATATCGTCATTCATTCCGCGACCAAGTACATCGATGGCCAGGGCCGTTGTCTGGGTGGTGTGGTTGCAGGTCGTAGCGAGCAGATGAAGGAACTGGTCGGTTTTCTGCGTACCGCCGGTCCGACGCTCAGTCCGTTCAACGCCTGGGTCTTCCTCAAGGGGCTGGAAACGTTGCGGCTGCGCATGCAGGCGCACTGTGTCAGTGCTCAGGAGCTTGCCGAATGGCTGGAGCAGCAGCCCGGTATCGAGCGCGTCTACTATGCGGGTTTGTCCAGCCATCCACAGCACGAGCTGGCCAAGCGTCAGCAGAAGGGGTTCGGTGCGGTGGTGAGTTTCGAGGTTGCTGGAGGCAAGGAGGCCGCGTGGCGCTTCATCGATGCGACTCGCCTGATCTCGATCACGGCCAATTTGGGCGACAGTAAGACCACAATCACCCATCCGGGCTCGACCACCCATGGTCGGCTGTCCGCCGAGGATCGCGCGACCGCAGGCATCTCTGACAGCCTGATTCGGGTAGCGGTCGGGCTGGAAGATGTCGCTGACCTCAAGGCCGATCTGGCTCGCGGTCTCGCAGCGCTCTAAGCCAAGTCATCAGGATGCCGTGCCCGGCCTGCGCAAGCAGGTCGGGCACGAGTGCTTGTGTCCTTTTTTCACTGACGCAGATCGATGGCCGGTGCGGGCTCGCCTCGTCCGTCGAACAGTTGTGCAGGATTCGCCGGCAGGATGCTGGGGCTGGCCGAATCCGTTTCGATGACCCGAATATCGCTGTATTTCTTCCCTGAAAGAGCGGCCAGACCGGCACGGTCGCGAATGACCGTAGGCCGCAGAAACACCATCAGGTTGCGTTTGACGTGGGTTTCCTGAGTCGAGCGGAACAGTGCGCCCAGAAAGGGAATGTCTCCGAGCAGCGGCACCTTGGCGTTGGTGCGGGTGACGTCGTCCTGAATCAGGCCGCCGAGCACGATGACCTGGCCATCCTCGGCAAGGATGGTGCTCTTGATTGCGCGCTTGTTGGTCACCAGGTCCACCGCCTGGGCCGTCAGGCTGGCGCTGGGCGCGATCGAGGAAATCTCCTGCTCGATCTGCAGGCGTAGCGTGGCGCCTTCGTTGATGTGCGGCGTCACCTTGAGGGTCACCCCGATATCCTGGCGCTCGATGGTGGTGAAGGGGTTGTTCGCGCCCGCGGCATCGGTGGTGTAGGAGCCTGTCTGGAACGGGACGTTTTGGCCGACAAGAATCTCGGCTTCTTGGTTGTCCAGCGTCAGCAGGCTCGGCGTCGACAGCAGATTGCTCTTGCTGTTGGACGACAGCGCGGTAATCAGTGCGCCGAAACTGCGAGTTCCAACGCCGATGATCGCGCCGTCGGGCAGGTTCTCCGGGATCTCGTTCTCGTTGATCGCATTGAGCACGCTACCGACCGAAATGCCGGTGTTGCCGAAACTGACGCCACCGGCTCCGCCAGTACTACCGCGCGCGTCGACCGCCCACTGCACGCCGAGGGCGTCGGTGATGTCACCGGAAACCTCGACGATGGCCGCTTCGACCATCACCTGCGCGCGGGGAACATCCAGCTGGCGAACGATGCTCTCCAAAGTGCCGATCAGCTCAGGATCGGCGAGCAGGACCAGGGCGTTCAGGCTTTCGTCGGCGCGGATGAGGATGTTCTGCGGCCGGGCAGTCGTGGCGGACTCGCCGCTTTCGGGGTTTTTCAGGCCCTCGGAAATATCGCCCAGGGTTTCGGCCAGGGATTTTGCATCGTTGTGACGCAAGCGAATGACGCGCGTATTGGCCGAGCGTGTGGTCGGCGTATCGAGTGACTGGGCCAGCGCTGCCAGCTTGCCGCGGGCCTCGCTGGGGCCGATGAAGATCAACCGGTTGGTGCGTGAGTCGGCGATGATCTGTACGCCGGAGGTGGTTTTCGCATCACCGCGCATCAGCGAGTTGCGCAGCACTTCGGCGATATCCATTGCCCAGCCGTGCTGCAGATTGAGCACGGCATAATCGTTGCTCTCAGCCCGATCGAGTTGCCGCACCAGATCCTCGATGCGCGCGATATTGGCGCTGCGATCACTGATGATCAGTGCATTGGCCGACGACACCGCAGCAAGATGGCCGAATTGCGGGACCAGCGGGCGGATCAGAGGTATCAGTTCGGCCGCAGAGGTGTGCTGCACCTGGATCACCCGGGTTTCCAGCTGATCGCCGCCGGTAGGCCCGCCGCCCGCTTCGGCCTTGGCCTCGGCGTTCGGAACTACCCGGGCGACATCGCCCTGAGTCAGCACGCTGAATCCGTGCGTGGCCATGACCGAGAGGAACAGCTGGTACACCTCGCTCAGCGACAGCGTGGCATTGGATACCACGCTGACTTGCCCCTTCACTCGCGGATCGACGATGAACGTCTGCCCACTGAGCTGACTGATCTGATCGATGAAGGCGCGGATGTCCGCATCCTTGAGGTTGATCGTCCAGCCGTCCTGTTGATTGGGGCTCGGCTCGATACCGGGTTCGACGGCAAGCAAAGGCAGCGGGGCGGCCAGCAGGCCGGTGGCGAGCAGGGCAAGCAACGGGCGCGAAAAAGGCTTCGGCATCGGTCAATTGTCTTCCGTGGGCTGGTCGTTGGCGGGGGCGGCACCGGGTTGGTTGACGGCTTCTTCCAGCTGCTGACGCAAGGCGTCCATCTGCTGCTGCATCAGCTGTGTCTCCTCGTCCGGTGGCTCGGCATAGGTTGGTTGATCCTGATAGGGCGCTTCGGTCATCTCTTCGGGAATGTAGCTTGGCGAGCGTACCTGAGGAAAATGCAGCACTTCGACGGTGCCGTTGCGCAACAGCTCCACGCGATCAGGGTAGACCTGATGCAGGCTCACGCCACTGGCCAGCTCTTCGCCCTGCCAGTAGAGCCGTGGCGGTTGCCCGTCGACCTGGACAATGGCACTGGAGCGCTGCGGATCCATGTGCACGAAGCTGCCGCGCAAGGTAAAGCCACTGGCAGCCGCAGTAGGCGCATAGGATTCAGAGGGGGGCGCCGAGCCGAACAGTATTTCCAGCCGCTGCATATCGGGCTGGCCCAGGTTGCCGGCTTGCTGCTCGTAGATGTCGGATGGAGCAGGGGCGCGAGACAGCTTCATCCATTGCTCGATCTGCATCGCGAGGTAGACCGCGAATACGCAGAGCAGCAGGGTACTGATGATGAGTGGAACGTAGCGGCGGTAGTTGTCCAGTTTTCCCGGTAGTGGCAAGCGAAATACTCCGTGGCGCTTTTGTTGTTCGGTTCCCTGTACGCGGGTTGCCTCTGTCAGGCGATACAGCACTTTTTAGAACAATTTCGCGGATGCCGCAGCGAATTTACAGGCGCTCTTGGCGAAACGATGGTGAAGGACCAAGGTTACAAAGCGACGTGGCAGCTCCAGTTGACCACAGTTCAGTAAAAAAAATTCAATGCTGTTGTTGACTTAGCTTAGGGGGGTGAGTAAATTGCGCGCCTCGCAAGGCGATCGGCTGATTAGCTCAGCTGGGAGAGCACCTGCATCACACGCAGGGGGTCGGCGGTTCGATCCCGTCATCAGCCACCAACCTTTGTGAGATTTCGGACGAAAGTCCGGCCGACGCGCAGCGGTAGTTCAGTCGGTTAGAATACCGGCCTGTCACGCCGGGGGTCGCGGGTTCGAGTCCCGTCCGCTGCGCCATATTACTCCGCTCACTTCCTTTGGAAGTGATGAGGCAAGAGAAGCTGCCCAAGGGCAGCTTTTTTTGTGCCTATTGAAAAGCGCTGCCACCCCAGCATTGGTGGGCCCGGAGTTGGGCGCAGTCGGCAAAAACGAGCCGGCCTTGCGCCGCCAGTTCGCCGCTAATCAATCATAGGCAGCCCGACGACGGCAGTTGTGATCGCCCGGTGCCAGCGATTGGCGTGAAAAACAATGCGCTGCCTCGCTGCAAGTCCGCTAGGCTGGCCGTGGTCTCTACCCACAGTGATAGACGAACTCGCTGGCCGGGTTGGCGTAGACCCCGCCGGAATGCCGATCTGCTCGATCATGCCCTTGTTCATCACCACGATGCGATCGGCGCGGTACATCAGCTTCATCAGGCCCCGCCGTGCTGGCGGCCGAGCGATCACACAACCTTCAGCGCTCTGTCGTGAACGCATCACCCGTTGCTCGTCATGGCCTATCGCATTTGCCAAAGAGCGCGTCGAGCTCCGCTCCAGAGGCCGCGTTGGCAAAACCATCGAATCGTCCATGCTCGGCGATGGACCGTGCTGCTTGCAGAAAACCGGCCCATGCCGCTCGCGCCAAGGCCCCGCCGACGCTGATGCGCCTGACGCCGAGGTCGGCGAGGTCCTGAACGGTCAGGTCGCTGTTCCAGCCAATCAGTACATTGACCGGCTTTGGCGAGACTGCCGCGACGACGGCGCTGATCTGCTCGCGGGTTCTCAGGCCTGGTGCGTAAAGGCAGTCGGCGCCTGCGTCGGCATAGGCTTTCAGGCGTGCAAGTGTGTCGTCGAGATCAGGGCGATCCACGAAGAAGTTCTCGGCGCGCCCGATCAGCAATGTTTCGCCTCCGGTAGCGTCGATCGCCTCCCGTGCCGCGCACATTCGCTCGGTTGCCTCGGCAATCTCGCGTAACGGCTCGCGCGGGTCGCCTGTGGAATCCTCGATGGAAATACCCGCCACGCCGGTCCCGACCGCCATTTGCACGCTTTCGGCAACGCCTTCGGGCGTATCGGCGTAGCCACTCTCGAAATCGGCGTTCACCGGCAGATGGGTGGCTTGGACCATATAGCGCATATGGGCCAGGACCTCGTCGCGCGGCATCTGTCCGTCGGCACGGGCACACGACCAGGCGTAGCCAGAGCTGGTCGTCGCCAGCGCCTTGAAACCGAGACCTGCGAGGACGCTCGCGCTGCCGGCATCCCAGGGATTGGGCAGGACGAAGCAGCCCGATTGGTGCAGTGCACGAAAGGCGGCACGTTTTTGCGACACACTGGGATGGACCATGAACCCTCCTGGTTGGTGATATGGGTGGGGCTCGACGCTTTTCGATTCGCCGCAGCGCGTCGTCAAAGACTAGATGGGATAAGGCGTGCCGTGGTTGTCAGAACATGCGCTGCAGGAACCACAGCGCCAGTCATCCTCCTTGTGGAACGGTCGTGCCTATCGCGCCTTCGAGGTGTGCACTTATCTGTGCTAAGACGGTGCGTGGAGGCTGAAGAGGGTGGGTTTGATGACATGCGGCGCCAGCTTCACCCTGCACCTGCCTGTCTTACGCTCCGTTTGCGCTCGCGTACCCTGGCTTCTACAACGTAACGTGCAGCTACCAACCGCCCGGCAAAGCCATAACGAGGATTTGATGACGACCGACAAGCAGCAATTTGCCAGCGACAACTATTCCGGCATCTGCCCTGAAGCCTGGGAAGCCATGGCGAGGGCGAACCAGGGCCACGACAGGGCATACGGCGATGACCAATGGACCACCCGCGCGGCTGACCACTTCCGCGCATTGTTCGAGACCGACTGCGAGGTGTTCTTCGCCTTCAACGGTACGGCGGCCAATTCCCTGGCGCTGTCGTCCCTTTGCCAGAGCTACCACAGCGTGATCTGCGCCGACATTGCGCACATCGAGACGGACGAGTGCGGCGCGCCGGAGTTCTTCTCCAACGGCTCCAAGCTGCTGCTCGGCAAGACCGAGCAAGGCAAGCTGACGCCCGCGGCCATCCGTGAGATCGCCCTCAAGCGCAAGGATATCCACTACCCCAAGCCGCGCGTGGTCAGCCTGACCCAGGCCACGGAAATCGGTACCGTCTACCAGCCCGCCGAGCTGCGTGCCATCAGTGATACTTGCAAGGACCTTGGGCTGCACTTGCACATGGACGGCGCGCGCTTCGCCAATGCCTGTGCTCATCTGGGCATGTCGCCCGCCGAACTGAGTTGGAAAGCTGGCGTCGACGTGCTCTGTTTCGGCGGCACCAAGAACGGCATGGCGGTCGGCGAGGCCATCCTGTTCTTCAATCGCGAACTGGCCACCGATTTCGAGTACCGCTGCAAGCAGGCTGGCCAGCTCGCCTCCAAGATGCGTTTTCTTTCGGCACCGTGGGTCGGGCTTCTGGAAAACGGCGCCTGGCTCAGGTACGCCGAACACGCCAACCATTGTGCCCAGCTGCTGGCCGAGTTGATTCAGCAGTTGCCGGGCGTAGAGCTGATGTTTCCGGTGCAGGCCAATGGCGTCTTCGTCAGCCTGCCGCCATCGGCGCTGGAGGCACTGAGAAACCGCGGCTGGATGTTCTACACCTTCATCGGCGTTGGCGGTGCACGCTTCATGTGCTCGTGGGACACCAGCGAAGCGCGGGTACGCCAACTGGCCGATGACATTCGTGCGGCCGTAACCGACGCCCTGTAGCCGCGGACGATGTGGTGGCCGTTCGAAGTGTCCTCGGAAATGTGCGGGCAGCGGCTATTTGAAACCTTGCGCGTTTGGAAGGTCGGCGCAGTGATGTCGCGAGGCTAGATTCTGGTTTGTTCGAGCAAGGCGTTGCGAAACGCCTGTGCCACAGGCCCGAGTGGCTCGTCCAGCCGGTGCGCTAGGTAGGCTTCGGATTGCACTTCGCTGTTTCTGCCAAGGTCGGGAATGGCGACGCGCGCCAGCCGCCCTGAAGCCAGATCATCCTCGACCAGCCATGCCGGGAGCCGTCCCCAGCCGAGCCCGGCGCGAATCAGCGCGGCCTTCGCCTCCTGGGTGTTCACCCGACAGGTGAAGGGCGACAGAACGCCGAATGAGCGGCCCTCGGAGAGTGGCGTGGGATCGGTAAGCACGATCTGCAGATGACCGGCGAGATCCGGCACGCCGAGTGGTGCTCGGCTGCCGAGTTCGGCCAACGGATGATCGCTGCGTATGACGGCGATCTGGCCAATCGAGCCGATCGCCTCCAGCGCCAGCCGGGGATTGTGAAAATCCTCGCCGACGATGATCGCGAGCGTGCAGCGCCTCTCATCCAGCGCTGCGATGGGGCCACCCAGGGCCTGTGAATCCAGGCGAAAGCTGGTGGAAGGAAAGTCGACGCTGGCCCGGGTGATGGCTTGCGCCACCGATTCGATCGGAAACAGCGTGTCCACCACCAGGGTTAGTTCCAGCTCGACGCCGGCACCCAGCGCGTGCGCCCGAGCACGCATGGCATCGGCGCGCAACAGGATGTCGCGAGCGTGGGCCAGCAGTGCCTGACCTTCCTGAGTGAGGACGGGGCGGTAACCGCTGCGATCGAACAGCTGCAGACCCAGTTCCGTCTCCAGATTCGCGATGGCGTGGCTGATGGCCGATTGCACGCGCAGCAGTCGTGCCGCGCCGGAGCGAAAGCTGCCGCTGTCGGCCACGGTCACGAAGGTACGAATCTGATCCAGTGTCATGCCATCGAGCATGATCTACTCCATAGATCGAGTTGATCGAAATTTAATCACTCCGCGAGAGCGTTTTTAGTCATTAGCCTGACTCCAGTCAATGCCATCGGAGGACTGCAGCAATGACGAACGTACTGGTGCTTTATTACTCATCCTATGGGCATGTCGAGGCGCTTGCCCATGCCGTCGCCGAGGGCGCGCGCGAGGCAGGTGCGCTGGCAGATGTCAAGCGAGTGCCCGAACTCGTTCCGCAAGAGGTCGCGCGGAATGCGGGATACAAGATGGACCAGCCCGTGAATACGGCGACCGTGGCGGAGTTGCCGAACTACGACGCCATCGTGATCGGCACGCCGACCCGTTTCGGCAACATGGCCGCGCAGATGAAGAACTTTCTCGATCGATGTGGCGGGCTATGGGCCGAGGATCGGCTGGTCGGCAAGGTGGGCAGCGTCTTCACCTCGACCGGCAGCCAGCACGGGGGCCAGGAAAGCACGATTCTGGCGACGCACACCGTACTGCTTCATCTGGGGATGGTCGTGGTCGGTCTGCCCTACAGCTTCAAGGGACAGCTGCGGATGGATGCGATAACCGGTGGCACGCCCTATGGCGCCTCGACACTGGCCGATGACGGCAGCGGCGGTGACCGCCAGCCGAGCGAAAATGAACTGCAGGGCGCCCGCTACCAGGGCTGGCATGTCGCTCGCGTGGCCGCCGCACTTGCCGCCAACCCGGTCGGGGTGCCTGAATGAATGCCGCCAGGCAGCTGCGCGTGAGCCTGGTCGTCTGGATCGTGCTCGGCTGTGGAATCGTGGCGGCTCTGCACCTGGGCAAGGCTGCCATTGCCACGCCGTTGCTACAGGCGGACCTTGGGGTCGATCTCGCCGGGGCCGGCTGGCTGACCGGCATATTCGCGGTGCTTGGCTTGCTCGGGGGGGCGGCGTCCGGTGCGGTGGTGGCAGCAGTCGGAGATCGGCGGGCCCTGCTGTTGGGCCTTGGGATCACGGCAGTTGCCGGCGTCGCGGGCGCCACGGCGCCGTCATTCGCGCTGTTGCTGATTTCCCGACTGCTGGAGGGGCTCGGATTCCTGCTCATCATCGTCGCCGGGCCGGCGATTCTGCAGCGGCTGACGACCGGCTCGGCGCGGGACAGCGCCTTCTCGCTGTGGAGTTGCTTCATGCCGAGCGGGATGGCGCTGGCCATGGTCGCCGGGCCGCTGTTCCAGACGTGGCAGGGGTTGTGGTGGTCGGGTTCGGCGCTGGCGGTGGTGGCTGCGGCCGGGGTGGTCTGTTGCATACCCGCCGGCGTTTCGCCCGGCGTACCCGGACGGCTACTGGGAAACATTCGACGCGTGCTGTTTTCCCGAGCCAGCGTTTTGCTGGCGATTTGTTTTGCGCTGTACAGCCTGATGTTCTTTGCCCTGTTCAGCTTTCTGCCGGTTCTGCTGATGGAGCGCATGGATATCTCATATCGGAGTGCGGGGCTGTTGAGCGCGCTCGCCAGCGTGATCAATGTCAGCGGCAACCTTGCCGCGGGCTATCTGCTCACGCGCGGGGCCGGGCGTGGTTCGCTGATTCTGTTTGCCAGCGGCGTCATGGGGGCGTCGGGGCTTGGCATATTCCTGGGCTGGTTCGAACCGCAGACGACCTTTCTGCTGTGCCTGCTGTTTTCAGCCGTAGGTGGGTTGATCCCGGCCACGCTGCTGGCATCCGCACCGTTGGCCGCACGGGATACCTTTCTCGTTCCGATTGCGGTCGGCCTGATGATGCAGGGCAGTAATCTGGGGCAGTTGCTGGGCCCGGTACTGGTCGGCGGCGTGACCGCGGCTTTCGGCTGGAACGCCGCTGGCCCGGTTGTGCTGCTTGCGGCGCTGGCCGCTGGTGTGACCGCACTTGTTTTGCCAGCAGCACTGCGGCGCAGCGAGCCGGCGAAGAAGAGCAGCCTTGGGCGTTCCAGAAGCGGCGACGTGCAGTACTGATCCGAGATGCGTGCCGAGCCTCGCTTGGGAAAGGGGGCACCCTCATGGCAGAGGCGCCCTGAAACGGGGCTCGGCTGTGAACCGTGCGCCGTAATGATGCATGGTTGCAAGCTGTAGGCAGGGCAAAGGTCCGCCTCATGGCTATGTGCCATGCATGGAGCGTTTCTTGCTGAGCATCGCTTTTCTGCCTTTTTCTGCTGACCCGGGCGTCAGCCTCGGCATTGTCGCGGCTCCAGGGTCATTGCAGGATCACCCATGCCAAGCCCAGATCAATGACCCAAGAACCCTCTGCCAGAACCAACCGTCGGAGCAGCCTGCTCACCTGTGAAGTGCTGGACCGCTCGCGCGTGCTTGACACGCTGGTCAACAACCTCGAAGGCATGGCCTACCGCTGTCGCAACGACGCGCCCTGGACGATGATCTTCGTCAGTCAGGGCTCGCAGGGCTTGTGCGGCTACAGTGCCGCAGAGCTGGTCGATGACAACGGCATCTCATGGGAGCGCATCACCCACCCGGATGACCGGCTTCGCGTCCGTCGCTGCATCGATAATGCCGTCGCCGGAATGGGGCGATTCACCGTGCATTACCGGATCCTCACCGCCGCAGGTAACCTCAAATGGGTCATCGAGCGCGGCGTCGCGGTGCCGGACGAGCAGGGCGAGATCGTGGTGGAGGGCTTCATCGAGGACATCACCGCCCAGAAGGCCGTGCTCGAAGCGCTGGAACAGGCCGAACTGCGTTATCGCAGCATCTTCGAGAACGCTTCGGAGGGCATTTTTCAGTCCACGCGCGATGGCCGTTACCTGGCCGCCAATCCTGCGTTGGCGCGCATTTACGGATACGACAGTGCGTCCGAACTGGTGGCCGATCTCGCTGACATAGAGCGTCGCCTGTATGTCGAGGGCGGGCGTCGCGAAGTGTTCTGTCAGCTGATGGAGCTGCAGGGCGAGGTGCTCAACTTCGAATCCGAGGTCTATCGGCGCGACGGCACGCGCATCTGGATATCCGAGAACGCGCACGTGGTGCGAGGCGCCAGCGGCGAGTTCATCTGCTACGAAGGCACCGTGCAGGACATCTCCGAGCGCAAGCATTATCAGCAGCAGCTCGAGCGTCAGGCCAACCATGATCTGCTGACCGGCCTGCCCAATCGCATCCTGCTCAACGACCGCATCGACCAGGGCCTGGCCCGTGCGGCCCGCCTGGGCTACTACCTGACGCTGGTGTTCATCGATCTGGACAACTTCAAGTTCATCAACGACGGCCTCGGGCACGTCGCCGGTGACGAGCTGCTCAAGAGTATTGCGGCGCGGCTGGCCGGTAGCCTGCGTGGCTCCGATACCGTGGCGCGGGTCGGCGGTGATGAGTTCGTGCTGGTGCTCAGCGATCACTACCGCATCAGTACGGTGATTTCGTTATTGGAACGTGTGCTGAACGAGATCCGCCGGCCGGTCATGCTCGCTGGCCGTGAATTTCAGGTCGGTGCCAGCCTCGGGGTGGCGATGTTTCCCGATGACGGCGAGGACGCGCAGACCCTGCTCAAGCACGCCGATATCGCCATGTACGCGGCGAAGAAGCGTGGGCGCAATAATTTCCAGTTCTTCACCCATGATCTCAACCGGATCGCCGATGAGCGTCTGAATCTCGAAGCGGCCATGCGCATGGCGCTGGAGCGCAACGAGTTGTCGGTGCATTACCAGCCGAAGGTCGATGCGTCACGGCGGATCGTCGGTGTCGAGGCACTGGCACGCTGGACCCACGCGGAGCTGGGGGTGATCGGGCCGGATCGCTTCATCCCGGTGGCGGAGGAGAGCGGACTGATCATGCCGCTGACGTTAGCCATCCTGCGTCGTGCCTTCACCGATGCGCGTCAGTGGAATGAGGGGCGCGCCACGCCGCTGCTGGTCGCGGTGAATTTGTCACCGCTGTTGTTTCTTGGCGACGATGTGGTCGAACGCATCCTCGCAGTGCTCGACGAAGTAGGGCTGCCACCGACTCAGGTGGAATTGGAAATCACCGAAACCGTGTTCCTCGGGGATGGCACCCGCGCGGTATCAATTCTCGCCGAGTTCAAGGCGCGAGGCTTTCGCCTGGCGATGGACGATTTCGGCACTGGCTACTCGGCGCTCAGTTATCTGCGGCGTTTTCCGCTGGACATCATCAAGATCGATCGCTCGCTGGTCACCGGGCTCGAACAGGAGGAGGAAGTGGCGATGATCGCCCGTGCCGCCATTTCGCTGGGCAAGAGCCTGCACAAGACGGTGGTCGCCGAAGGGGTCGAAAACGCCGCGCAGTTCGATTTCCTGCGTTGCAACGGTTGCGACGAGTTCCAGGGCTACCTGCTCTCACGCCCACTGCCGGCGGCGCAGATCACCGCATTGCTTGCGGCCGATGGCGTGATCCGCTTCTAGCTTTTGCCGGGGATGGCACCGTTCTGCCAGAGCTGCATCAGTTCCTGTGGCGCTCGATCCTCGGCGATCTGCAGGATCAGCTCGGCGTCGGTGTCTTCGCGGCGGTAGTGCAGTTCGACCCGGAAGAAGCGCTGATCGCCGGCGCCGACATTCTTGCTGGCGACCGGCAGGCAGCGTTCGACCACCGAGCAGAGGCCGCGGCGCTGCTCGGCATCG